>Ga0181524_10001000_pt1 | contig 33729 bp, 27 predicted proteins | sample PEATcosm2014_Bin_34_FD_119761 | JGI IMG/M metagenome (GOLD analysis project Ga0181524, IMG submission 119761) | Peatland microbial communities from MTU Mesocosm Facility, Houghton, MI, USA - PEATcosm2014_Bin05_60_metaG | ecosystem: Environmental > Terrestrial > Soil > Wetlands > Peat | place... | reverse complement strand
TTTAAACCTTTAAACCTTTAAACCTTTAAACCTTTAAACCTTTAAACCTTTAAACCTTTAAACCTTTAAACCTTTAAACCTTTAAACCTTTAAACCTTTAAACCTTTAAACCTTTAAACCTTTCTACTCCATCTCCGCCAGCATCGCTTCCATCTCCGATTGAGCATGCAAATTTCCCGTGCGCCGCGCCGACGCAATACCATCGCGCAGCATCTTCCTCGCGTCTTCGACTCGCTCGGCCCGCACCAGCGTTTGCGCCGCCATGAAATACCCGGCGGTGTAGTTGGGATTGTTCTCCAGCAAAATGGAAAACTCCGCCAGCGCGCGGTCGAAGTCGCCTTGCTTCGAGTATTCCATGGCGAGGCCGTAGCGCGCGAAGGCGTCTTTCGGATTCTCCGTCAGGATCTCGTTGAGAGCGGCGATGCGGTCCATGGGCAGTCGTCAGTTGTCAGTGGTTAGAACTGCTTTTACAAATAGGTCTTGGGTAGGGCACGGCTTCAGCCGTGCCACTCGGGGCGCAAATGAAACGGGCTTTAGCCCCCGAGGGCCTGGTGCTCGCCGCCGCAAAAGCATATATGAAACCAGTTCCGGTCGCCAGTTGACTTGAGGTTACTACAAACGGTGTCGCGGCTGGGCAGTGGTGCAGTTGGGAATAATGGTTCGTATCAGGGCATCGCTTGAGCGATGCCGTTCATGGCGCGGGACGCCAACGGCTTTAGCCGCTGGTTTTGCCCGTGCGCCCCCAGCGGCTGAAGCCGGACTTGTGGGCGCGCGCTGCGGCATGCCCTGCAGTCATGCCCTGATACGAATCTCTCAAACCGCTGGGAAATCGAGCAGAGACTGAGAACATTGGCGTACAATAACGCCTTCCACCATAAGCGCTATGACCGACGACACGCTGGTGCCTCGCCCCGTGAGGGATTCGCAATCCGAGATGGCCGAGATTGTGCTGCCCAATGACGCGAACCCGCTCGCCGCCCTGCTCGGCGGACGGCTAATGCACTGGATCGATCTGGCGGGCGCCATGGCCGCGCACCGCCATTCGCGCAATCATGTTGTAACCGCCTCCGTGGATCACATCGATTTTCTGGTTCCCGTGCGCGTGGGCGACCTGGTCATCCTGCGCTCCTCGGTCAATCGCGTCTTCACTACTTCGATGGAGGTCGGCGTGAAAGTCTTCGTTGAAAACTATATCGCCGATACCGCGCAGCACGTTGCCTCTGCCCATTTGACGTTCGTCGCCATTGATAGTACGGGGAAACATTTGAAGGTGGCGCCGGTGATCCCCGAGACCGACGAGCAGCGCCGCCGCTATGACGATGCCGGGAGACGCCGCGAGATTCGGCGTTCCGAAACGGAAAGACGCCGCCGGTCGCGCTGAATCGGCGCAGCGCTTGTCGGCATCGCGCCATGTTGTCCGAACCATGTTGGCCAGCAAAGCGTCCTCGGTAATGACGCGCTGAGAGGTTTCATCATGGACAGTGCCCTTTTAGTCCATCGCCTTCATTTTGCCTTTACGGTTACCTTCCACTATCTTTTCCCGCAACTCACCATGGGTCTGGCGCCACTTATCGTGGTACTCAAGACGCTTGCTCTTCGCCGCAACGATGAGACATACAACCAGGCCGCGCGCTTCTGGGCGCGGATTTTCGGCATCAACTTCGTGCTGGGCGTCGTGACTGGCATCCCGATGGAATTCCAGTTCGGCACCAACTGGTCGCACTTCTCTCGCTTTGCCGGAGGCGTGATTGGCCAGACGCTCGGAATGGAGGGCATGTTCGCTTTCTTTCTGGAGTCGGCGTTCCTGGGGCTCTTCTTGTACGGCGAGAAACGGCTTGGCCCCCGTGGGCACTGGTGGTCGGCGGTCGCAGTGTTTCTGGGGTCATGGCTCTCGGGATTTTTCATCGTGGCGACTGATGCCTGGATGCAGCACCCCGTGGGCTATGTCTACGTCAAGGCTGCTGACGGCTCGGTACAGTCGGTACAGTTGGCCAGCTTCTGGGAACTGGTGCTGAATCCGTGGGCGTGGTGGCAGTACGCGCACAACATGAGCGGGGCCGTGATCACGGGAGCGTTCGTCATGGCCTCCGTCGGCGCGTTTTATCTGCTGTGGGGGAAGTTCGTGGAGCACGGGCGCATCTTCGTGCGCGTGGGAGTGGTGGCTGGGCTGATCTTCAGCCTGCTGCAACTGTTTCCCACGGGAGATGGACAGGGCCGCCTGGTGGCCACGAATCAACCTGCCACGCTCGCCGCGATGGAGGCACTGTTTGCCAGCCAACCGGGAGCGCCCATCGTCCTGATCGGCCAGCCCAATGTGGACGAGAAGAAAATTGACAATCCGCTGGTGGTGCCTGACGCGCTGAGTTTTCTCACCTATCGCGCGTGGAAGGCGGAGGTGAAGGGGCTGGACGCTTTCCCGCAGGATCAGTGGCCCACTAACATTGCGTTGCTCTACTTCAGCTACCACATCATGGTGGGGTTGGGCACGCTTTTTATCGCGATTTCTGTCGTAGCAGCGTTTTTGCTGTGGCGCAGCAAGTTGTTTTCGAGCCGCTGGATGCAGTGGATTCTGCTGCTCGCCCTGCCATTTCCTTACATCGCCAATACTGCAGGGTGGATGACAGCTGAAATTGGGCGTCAGCCCTGGCTGGTTTATGGCCTCATGCGCACGGCTGACGGCTACTCGAAGGCAGTCTCGGCAGGCAATGGCATGTTTACCCTGCTGGGTTTTATGGGCATGTACACCGTGTTGGGAATTTTGTTTTTGTTTCTGGTGCGGCGAGAAATCGAGCACGGACCGGAAGGCGAGATCAACGCGCACTAGCATCAGACTCCCCGGTTGTCATTCCGAGGAGCGCAGCGACGAGGAACCTGCTGTTCTGATCGCGCAAAGAAAAAGCAGGTTTTTCGCTGCGCTCGAAATGACAACAGAATTTGCGAGCGAGGTTTCCGATGGAAACGCTTTGGTTCATGATCGTGGCCGTGATGGTGGCGGCCTACGTCGTGCTTGACGGCTTCGATCTCGGCGCCGGTGTAATCTATCTCGGCGTTGCCAAAACCGCCGCAGAGCGGCAAGCGATCATGCGAGCCATCGGTCCGGTCTGGGACGGCAACGAAGTCTGGCTTCTGGCCGCCGGAGGCACGCTCTACTTTGCTTTCCCGCTGCTCTATGCCTCGAGTTTCAGCGGCTTTTATTTGCCGCTGATGATCGTCCTGTGGCTGCTCATGCTGCGCGGCATCGGCATCGAACTGCGCGCACACATGGATAATCCCGTCTGGCGCGGATTCTTCGACTTCGTCTTTTGCGCATCGAGCGCGCTGCTGACCATTTTTTTCGGCGCGGCGCTGGGCAACGTCGTGCGCGGCGTGCCGCTCGGAGAGGATCACTACTTCTTCGAGCCGCTGTGGACCAACTTCCGCGTCGGCACCAATAACGGCATTCTCGACTGGTACACGGTCCTCACCGGCGTGATGGCGCTGGTGACGCTGACCGCACACGGGTCGCTCTACGTGGCGATCAAGACAGAGTCCGACCTGAACCGCCACGCCCGAGCCGTCGCGCAGTGGGCTTGGCCGTTCCAACTGATCTTAACCATCGTCGGATTGATTGCGACCGTCTCCATCCGCCCCGGAGTGCTCGACAATTACAAACACCATGCCATCGGATTCCTCATCCCGGTGGTCGTCTTCGGCTCGCTCGCCGTCATGATGCATGCGATGCTGAAACGGGCGGACAAGATCGCCTTCGTCGCGTCGGCTTTCTACATCGTGGCCATGCTGGTGGGCGCGGCGTTCGCTCTTTATCCCGTGGTGCTGCCGGCGAGCACCGGACCCGCGCGCAACCTGACCATCTACAACACCGCCGCCGGCCATTACGGCCTGAGCGTCGGATTGGCCTGGTGGATTCTGGGCATGATTCTCGCGCTCGGGTATTTCGTCTTCCTCTTCCGCATGTTCAGGGGCAAGGTGCGGATGGGAGGGGAGGGGTACTAGAGCGCGAATTCCTAGGTGCGAGTTTGGTTTTCCAGCCTCGTCAATGCTCACCGTCTCTCACGGCAAGCCGGCCTGGATGCCGAGAGCCTCGGCAAGCTTGCGGAGTCGCTTGTCTTTTGTCCACAGAAGCGTGGGCGGATTGAGAAAAACAGCGGCGATCAAGTGTGCGTCGGTGAGACCGATGCCGAGGCTGTATAAATGGCGATCCTCGATCATCAGCCGCAGTTCGCTCATCTGTGCGATGCGTACCCGTGGCAGAAGATCGAGCATGGCAAGCGTCCGGGTGCGCTCCCGAAGTGATCCCAAGGCAAGTTCCGCAATGATCCATGGATGGATCACAACTTGGCCTTGATTGAGGGCCTTCTGTAGTTCTTTGTTACCGGAGCGGAAATGATCGATCCAAACGGAAGTGTCCGCGAGAATCAACTTTGCCCTGCCTTGTTCTTTGCAGCCCTGCGGCGCGGAATGTTCTTCAATCGCGGCATGGTGCCTCCCAGGGACGCCAGTCGGCGAGCGCTTTCACGCTCGATAAGGGCTTTGAGAGCCTCCCGAATCAATGCCGTTCTTTCCGCCATCCCGGTGAATTCCTGGGCGGTGCGTACGAGATCGTCATCCAGCGCAATGGTGGTTCGCATAAGAACTCCTATGCATCAATTATAGCATCAAATGATGCTGCAAGTTGTGCATATCGGCTGCTCCGGAGAGGTTGACCGGGTTATACCGGCCCGCAGACATCGCCGGCCCGAGTTCGGACGCTGCTCGATTGCCTGTATAATCGACTTTGGGGTTCTGCCTGATCTTCATTTTGCAATTCATCTCTGGAGCCTAATTCTTTGAACGCACATATGCCGCATCAACACGGACAAGGCCCAGCCCAGGCAGGTCCGCAACCGCTGCCGGGCGTGGACGCCATCATCGCCGTCGGCTCGGGCAAGGGCGGTGTGGGCAAGACTACGCTGGCCGTCAACCTGGCGGTTGCGCTGGCCAACATGGGACGCCAGGTCGGCCTGCTCGACGCGGACGTTTACGGGCCCAACGTTCCGCTGATGCTGGGCGTGAACTCGCAGCCGCGCATGGCCGGCGAAAACCGCATTGAGCCGCTCGAAGCATACGGACTAAAAGTCATTTCCGTCGGATTCCTCAACCCCGGCGACAAACCGATCATCTGGCGGGGGCCGATGCTGCACCAGATCGTGCGGCAATTCCTGGGACTGGTCGAGTGGGGACATCTCGACTACATGATTGTGGACCTGCCGCCGGGCACGGGCGATGTGGCGCTGTCGCTGGTGCAGACGGTGCCGCTGACAGGAGCGGTGGTGGTGTCGACTCCGTCGGACGTTTCGCTGCAGGACGCGCGCAAGGCGATCGAGATGTTCCGGCAGATGAAAGTGGACATCGCGGGCGTGGTGGAAAATATGAGCTACTTCGTGTGTCCGCACTGCCAGCACGAGGTGGATATCTTTTCCCGCGGCGGAGCGGAAAAAATGGCGCAGCAGTTCGGCGTCCCTTTCCTGGGCAGCATTGCGCTCGATCCCGAAGTACGCAAGGCTGGAGACGGCGGCCGTCCGGTCGTGCTCGAAGGCGAAAATTCGCCGCACGCCAAGTCCATCTTCGAATTTGCGCGCAGAGTCGTGGACCGCGTGGCGGAAATCAAAGCGAACGCTCCCGCCAGCGTCATCCAGATTCAGTAAGAACAGCTTTCAAAGTTCCAAGGTGACCGACGACGCACCTTGAAACCTTGAAACTATGACACCTTGAAACCTGTTTCTTAACAGCCCTTCGCCCCATTCCTAGAGTCCGTACCGGATCTGAACTTTCACCCAAAACCTAAGCTTCTGCATCTAAAATAGTTAGGTAGAATAAGTAGGAACTAGTGTCTCCCCGGCCGACAACGCTCGGATCGAGATAACTGAAAGAAGTGTGCATGCCAGGTGACCCCAATATCGGGACGCGCGAACGCGAGATTCTGACTGCCATCGTGGAAACGTTTATCTCGACCGGCGAACCGGTGGGATCGCGCACGCTGGCGCGCTCCAACCGCGAAGGACTGAGTCCGGCCTCCATTCGCAACGTGATGGCCGACTTGTCGGACGCCGGGTTTCTGGAGCAGCCGCACACTTCGGCCGGGCGCATCCCGACGACAGAAGCGTATCGCTACTACGTCGAACAGATTTCGGGCACGGCGCGACTGGCGCCGCAGGAAGAGTCGATGATCTCGACCGCGCTGGCGGATGTAAGCGACGTGCAGGAGTTCATGGAACGGACGTCGCATGTGCTGTCACTGATTTCGCATAATGTCGGGGTAACAGTGGCCACGAGCGGTCCGAAGAACGCGCTGGAGCACGTGTATTTTTCGCGCCTGAGCGACCAGAAAGTGTTGGCGGTGGTGGTCACGCGTTCCGGTCTGGTGCGCGATCGCGTCCTGCGCCTCGATTTGTCGCAGGCCGATCTGGACCTGGCGGCGCGCTACATCAACGGCAATTTCCGCGGCTGGACCATGGAGGCCATGCAGGCTGAGATCGCCCGCCGCATCGAACAGGAACGCGGCGAATACGACCGCCTGATGAATTCGATCGAGCGGCTCTACAAGCAGGGTGCCCTGGCGGCAGAGCAGGGTGCGCAAGTAGTCTTCGTGGAAGGCGCGGCCAACCTGGTGGCCAGTGAGGAGGACCGCGAACGCCTGCAGGAAATGCTGAAGACGCTGGAGGAGAAAGAAAAAGTTGTCCAACTTCTCGGCGCATATCTGGATGTGAAGCAGGAAGCCGTGCGGGTGGTCATCGGCCTGGACGAGACGCTGCCTTCGATGCGGAACTTCGTGCTGATCGGGGCTCCTGCTCACGCCGGGAATGAAGTCATGGGTTCGCTGGCGGTTATCGGCCCCACGCGCATGGACTATCAGCACACCATCACCGCAGTTTCCTATATTGCGCGCTTGTTCGACAAGATCCTGAATGAATCGGAGTGACGTAGACTGGGTTATGGGGAAGTCAAACGGAAAGTCAGAAGTGGAAAAAGCCGGACTTGATCTGGAGCACGAACTTCCGGCCGGGGAAGGTGGAGAAAGCTCGCCTGCTGCCGGCGAAGGGAGTGCCACGGTTGCTGGCGAAGAGGTATCCGCTGTTGCCGAGGAATTGCGCAAGGTGAAAGCCGAGCGCGACACTCTGCTCGACCGGTTAGCGCGGGCGCAGGCTGAATTCGAGAACGCGCGAAAGCGCGCCAGCAAAGAGCAGCAGGGCTTCCGCGATTTCGCTACTGCCGACGCGATCAAAACTCTGCTGCCAGTCATGGACAGCTTCGAACGCGCGTTGCAAGCCAAGTCCGGCGCGAACGACTTTCGCAGCGGGATTGAACTCATCTACAAGCAACTGCAGGACGCGCTGGCGAAGCTGGGGGTGCGGGCCATCCCTGCCAAGGGCGAACCGTTTGACCCGCACTATCACGAGGCGATCGAGATGGTGGAGACCTCGGAAGCGGCCGACCACGAGGTGCTCGAGGAATTGCAACGCGGCTACAAGTTCAAGGACCGCCTGCTGCGCCCGGCCATGGTCAAGGTCGCAAAGAATCCCGGAAAATAGGACAGGCGAGCGAACATTGGTGCATCTGGTTCCGGGCATGACGGTTGTGTGTTTGAAGAAAGGCTGATTCTGACCAACAACGGAAAACGCGATTACTACGAAGTCTTGGGCGTGAGCCGCACGGCTACGGAGCAGGAACTGAAGAGCGCCTATCGCAAGCTGGCGCTGCAGCTGCATCCGGATCGCAATCCCAATAACCCCGATGCGGAGGAGAAGTTCAAGGAAGTGAGCGAGGCTTACGCCGTGCTGGCGGACTCGGAGAAGCGGGCGGCGTACGACCGCTTCGGCCATGCGGGATTGGGCGGCGGCGCAGGCGCAGGCTTCGACCCCACGATTTTCCAGGATTTCAGCGACATCTTTGGCGACTTCTTCGGTTTCGGCGATCTTTTCGGCGGCGCCGGTGGACGCCGCCGCAGCCGGGTTCAGCGCGGCGCCGATCTTCGCGAGGATCTCACCCTTGAGTTTGAAGAAGCATTCTTCGGTACGGAGACTCGAGTTACGGTTCGCCGCCACGAAGCGTGCGAGGACTGCCGCGGCTCGGGCGCGGCGCCAGGCAAGGGCCCGACCACTTGCCGCTCCTGCGGCGGACGCGGGCAAGTGCGCTACCAGCAAGGATTCTTTAGCATCGCCCGTACTTGCCCGACTTGCCAGGGAACCGGCAGCGTCATCACCGATCCATGCCCGAAATGCAAAGGCGAAGGCCGGGTCCTGCATCAGCGCACGGTGGATGCAAAAGTCCCGGCCGGGGTGGAAGACGGGACGCGAATCCGCTTCGCCGGTGGCGGCGAGGTGGGCCAGTTTGGCGGGCCCGCCGGTGATTTGTACGTTGTGCTGCACGTGAATGAGCATCCGTTTTTCGCACGGGAAGGGACTGACCTGCATTGCGTGGTGCCGATTTCGGTGGCCCAGGCCGCCATGGGTGCGGAAATTCGCGTACCCACCATGGACGGCGAACATACGCTGAGAATTCCCGAAGGCACCCAGCCCGGCACGACCTTTTGCGTGCGCAACAAAGGCGTGCCGGTGTTGAACGGGCATGGCAAGGGCGATCTGTACGTCGAGATGCGCGTTCAGATCCCGAGCAAGCTGAACAAGCGCCAGCGCGAGTTGCTGCAGGAACTCGACGCCATCTCCAAGGTGGACAACCAACCCCTGTTGCGCTCGCTGCTAGGCAAAGTGAAGGATATGTTCGGGTAGTGAGGTGGAAGAGCGGCCCTTTGGAGCCGCGAAAGTGGTTGGGAGGGCTTTAACCCCAGCGCTTAGTCGCAGAGAACGCACCCCTCCATCTTCACGACCAACGCCGATGACCCGCCGAAGATGACGCGCAGAAGATGGATCGCCGACGAAGTCTCCGGCAATCATGCCGCGTTGACTGGCGCGCATGCCGAACACCTCGTTCGCGTCTTGCGTGCCCGGATGGGACAAGAATTCGACATTGCCACTAGCTCGGTCGTGCGCCGTGGACGAGTCACGTCCCTAGCCGACCACCGTATCGAATTCGAACTCGGTGAAGAAGTTCCCGCGGCATCGACGGCTAACGTGACATTGCTGCTTGCCGTCTTCAAGTTCGATCGCATGGAATGGGCAATCGAGAAATGCACGGAACTGGGCGCGTCGCGAATTGTGCCGGTGATCGCGCGGCGAACGGACGCGCATCTGGTTTCGGCAGCAGGCAAGCGTGTCGAGCGGTGGCGGAGAATCGCGCTGCAGGCGGCTGAACAATCGCGCCGGAGCGTGCCTCCGGAAATTGTTGCACCTATGAAACTAAAAGACGCGACCAGCTTGCTGGGCGACCTGCGAATTGTGCTCGCAGAAGAAGAGCAAGAGACGCAGCTTCGAAATGTTCTGGCGTTTCATCCATGCGGGGGCGAAACGCTTCTCGCCATTGGTCCAGAGGGCGGATGGACTGAAGACGAACTCGGACTTTTTCGGAAAGCCGGCTGGACCTCGGCCTCGCTGGGTCCGACGATTCTGCGCGCCGAGACCGCTGCCATTGCCGGCATCGCGATTACGATTTCACAATCCAGGGCTGAGTTGTCATCCTGAGGCGGGTGCAGTCTGCCCGACGAGGAACCCGGGCGAACCGCGCGAAGCGTCGTGTATTCTGCGACGCAGAAACTTCGCGTTTAGCTCGCTTCCTTACAAATCCCCGCCCGGTGTTATTCTGACCCTTCAATGTCACCGAAGTCTAATTGCCGTACCTCTCCGTTTATCCCAGAAGATCGCCAGCGTGAAGCGATTGAGCACGTGCACGGCCCGCTGCTGATCGTGGCGGGCGCGGGCACGGGCAAGACTTCGGTGCTGACCTACCGCATTCAACGCCTTGTCGCCGAGGGCCACGCGCAGTCGCACGAGATTCTGGCCCTGACTTACACCAATAACGCGGCCACGGAAATGCGTGAGCGGGTGCGCAAATTACTGAACGGCAGGCGGGTGCACGCCACGACCTTCCATGACTACTGCCTGGCTTTGCTCAAGAGCGTGGGCCGGGACTTTGGCGTGCTCGACGAGCAGGACCTCTGGATCTACCTTCGCCGCCGGATCCGCGAGCTCGGGTTGAAGCATTTCATCCGCGCCGCCAACGTGGGCCAGTTTCTGATGGACCTGCTGAAATTCATGGATCGTTGCCACGATGAACTGGTTACGCCCGAGAAATACGCGGAATACGTGACACGCCTGGAGCGGGGAGAATGTCCCGTTCCGCGGGTGGCGAAATCGAGCAACGTTCTGGATGAGGCCGAGACGCTGAGACGCTGCCGCGAAATTGCCCGGGTCTTCGCCACGGTTGAACGCTGGCTGCAAGAAGACAATCTCGGGACCTTCAGTCACATGATCGTGCGCGCTCATGCCTTGCTCGAGAGCGATGAAAATGTGCTCGCGGAGGCACGCGCCCGCGCTCGCTTCATCCTGATCGACGAGTTTCAGGACGCTAACTTCGCCCAGGTCAAGATTCTCGCCCGGCTTGCGGGTGCGGAGGGAAACATCTTCGCCGTGGGCGATCCGGACCAGGCTATTTACCGTTTTCGCGGTGCCTCCAGCGCAGCTTTCCAATTTTTTCAGCGCCACTTTCCCGGAACCAGACTGGTTGTGCTCGAAAAGAACCGCCGTTCGACCACGCCCATTCTGCGCAGTGCGTTTGCCTTGATTGCCAGGAATCCGCCCGTGTTCGCGTCACCGAGTGACGGCACTCTCGCCTATCAGCGGGCCCCATTACAGTCTGCCCGCGAGGAGGAAGCTGGGCAAACCGGCGGCCAACTTGCCAGTGCACCGGTCACGGTGGTGGTGTGTGCGCGCAGAGAAGCCGAAGCGCCTGACGTGGTCCGCTCCATTCGAGATCTGCAGAAGAAGTCAAAGTGCAAGTGGACGGACTTCGGAGTTCTTTACCGTTCGCATCAGCACCGCGACGAGGTTGTGCTTGAACTGGCCGAGGGGGGCATTCCCTTCGTCATTGCGCGGATGGATGTCTTCGACACGCCGGAAGTTCGCGACCTGTTGGCCTCGATGCGAGCGGTGGTTTCGGCCGGGGACGACGTAGGCCTGTTTCGCGTCGCCGCCCTGCCGCGATTTCAGGTGAATCCCGAACAACTTCGCCAGGTCATGCGCGCCAACGCGCGAGATTCCCGCGAGGGTCCGGTTGTCCCTCTTTCTTCTGTGCTGGAGCGAGCGGGTGGCGGCGCGGACGTGCTCGCCGCAGTCAAAGATACGCGCGAAGAAATCCGCCGCCGACAAGCCAAGGCGCGCGCCGCCCTCGATATCATCATGCAGCGATTTGGACTCGACGCTGCCTCGCCCAATACGCAAGCAGCGCTAAAGTTTGTGGAGGGCTGGGAGAGGAAAAAAGTCAATCGCAGCACCAAACTGGAAGAACTTGTTGACTATATCGAGTATTTCCGCGAAGTCGGAGGTGTGATTCCGCTGAACGCGGCCGAAAACGAACCGCATGAGAACGCCGCGCGCGAAAACGAAGACGCGGTTCGCCTGATCACCGTTCACGGGGCGAAAGGGCTGGAGTTCCCCCACGTCTTTATTCTGCGCGCCAACGCGAGCTCTTTCCCCAACCCGTACAGGGAAGCCCTTGTGGCCTTCCCCAACGAATTGCGCGATCAGGAGTCGGTGGCCGAGGGCGACGACAAGACACTGCACGACCAGGAAGAGCGCCGCCTGTTCTACGTGGCCATGACCCGGGCTCGCGACTCGCTGCAGATTTACTCGCGGCAGGGAAAAGGCAAGAACAAGAATCCAGACGGGTACATGCGGGAATTGATCGAGAATTCGGGCCTCTCCCGCTATTTGACGGCGGTTGCGGCCCCCGGGGCGCAGGCCAGCCTCGAGATGTTCGAGGCTGCGTTTCCCGCCTATCCGGCCGAGTCGCAAGCGGCGCTATGGTTCGAGTTGCCGGTGCTTGAGGGCTTGCACCGGCGGCTGAGCGCTTCGGCCGTGGAGAGCTACCAGCGCTGCGGATTGCAGTTCAAGCTGGACCGGGACTGGCGGCTGGCGGCAAAGCCCGCGGCGGCGATGCAGTATGGCGCCACGATGCATCGTGTGCTCAAGACCTATTTCGATTCCGTGGGCCTCGGGTGCTCCAGGACGGACGAAGAACTCATCGAGATATTCCGCCGCGATCTGGCCGAAGCCGGGATTCAGGAGACCTACCAGCGCGAACTTTACGAGCAACTGGGCATCGCCCAATTACTCGACTTCCTGGCCACGGCGCGAGAGTCCGCTCCGCAGGTTCTCGATACCGAACAGACCTTTGACATCCGCGTGGGCGCGACCACCGTCATCGGAAGGATCGACCGGATCGATGCACGAGCAGACGGGCGGGTGGACATCGTTGACTACAAGACCGGCAAAGCCCGCGATCAGAAGAGCGCGGACGAGAGTCTGCAGTTGTCGCTCTACGCGATTGCCGCCCACGAAAAGTGGGGACACAAGGTGGGGGCGGTGATTTTTTACAACCTGGAAAACAACGTCCCCGTGATCACGACGCGCAATGAAGCGCAGTTGCTCGAGGCACGCCAGGCAGTGACCGATGCGGCTGAGGGAATCGCTGCCGGGCGATTCGAAGCGAAACGAGGGATGCACTGCAACTTCTGTGCGTACCGGAGCCTTTGTCCGGCGCAGGAGAAGCGAATTCCCTACAGCATGGCGGCAGCGGGGAAAAGGTCAAACTAGGCACGCGGGCCAAGGAAACGCCAAGTCATCGAGATTGTCGGGAATGTCGTTCGACATCTCAGTGGTGGGTTTTCCCGTCTTGCCAGAAAAAACTTAGGGGACGCATTCCGCGTCCCCTTTTGACTTCGTACTGACCTTGCTTAGTGTTTCTTTTTCTTCTTCGCCTTTTTCTTGGTTGCCATGGTTCCTATTCTCCCTTCCATTCTTCATGGAAAATGTGCAGCGGTCTTCTACTGCAACTAGTTGATGTATAGAGTCAATGAAAAGTGAAGTCAAGAAAAAAATGAGCGTTGCGTCGTGCGAAGTCGTTGTACCAAAGTCACGGCGAGAGAACTTTCGAGGAAAAAGTCAACTGAAAAATCTATGTTGTTGCCCAGGGCCGGCAGGAATTGTGGCGCGAACGCTGGAGTGCGACGCGGTCGTACGGGCAAACCCGACGATGAATCCTTCGAAATCCTCTCAAGCAGCCCGCCGCATGCAGGTATCACGCTGCCACCGTTCTCTCCCTGTCGCATCTATAATGAGAACTGTAAAATCTTCGCCGGAGCTTGATTCATGGCCTCTTTTGACGATGTTGTGATCATTTCCGCCTGCCGTACGGCGGTCGGAAAATTCCAGGGCAGCCTGGCGGAATTCAGCGCTTCGCAATTGGGCGCAATCGTGGTGCGGGAAGCCGTGAAGCGGGCGGGCGTGGACCCTGCCCAGGTGGATGAATGCATCATGGGCAACGTCGTCTCCGCCGGACTGGGGCAGAATCCAGCGCGGCAGGCTGCCATCTTCGGCGGATTGTCTCCGGCAACAGGTGCCATGACAATCAACAAGGTCTGCGGCTCAGGATTGAAGTCCGTCGCTCTGGCGGGGCAGGCGATCCAGACGGGCAACAGTTCGATCGTCGTTGCCGGCGGTATGGAATCCATGACCAACGCTCCCTACCTTCTGCCGCAGGCGCGCAAGGGATATCGCCTGGGCAACGCGCAGGTGGTCGACTCCATGGTGCAGGACGGCTTGTGGGACGTTTACAACAACTACCACATGGGAATCACGGGCGAGAACGTAGCGGGAAAGTACGGCATTACGCGCGAGGAACAAGATGAGTTCGCGGTAAACTCGCATCGCAAGGCGATTGCCGCGATCAAGGAATGCCGGCTGAAATCGCAAATCGTTCCGGTGGAGATTCCGGGGAAAAAGAAAACTGACGCTCCCACGCTCTTTGACAGAGATGAGTGCCCGCGCGAAGACACCACCATCGAAGTGCTGCGTTCTCTGAAGCCCGCCTTCAAGAAGGATGGAACCGTGACTGCGGGCAACGCGCCCGGGGTCAACGATGGCGCCGCAGGGGTGGTGGTCACCAGCGCGCAGCGAGCGAAGGAACTGGGAGCGAAGCCGATGGTCCGCATCGTGGCCCAGGCAACCAGCGGCATTGACCCGGCGTGGGTCATGATGGCTCCGGTCGGGGCCGTCCGCAAAATCTGGGAGCAAACCGGCTGGAAGAATGAAGACGTAGATCTCTACGAATTGAACGAAGCTTTCTCAGTGCAGGCGTTGGCGGTCATGCGCGAACTCGGGTTGAATCCCGAGAAAGTCAACGTGAATGGAGGCGCCGTCGCGATCGGCCATCCCATCGGCGCCAGCGGTGCGCGGGTGCTGGTGACCCTGATCTACGAAATGATTCGCCGCGATGTGAAGCGAGGCATCGCTGCCCTCTGCCTTGGAGGAGGGAACGCCGTGGCGATGGCGGTGGAACGGTAATCTTTACCAGTGCCCCAACCTTGTGCGCATTATGAATCGTTATCCGCTTTCCATCGGAGTCCTGCTTGTTGTCCTCACAACGGGCCTCCAAAGCCAGTCTTCGCAGCAGGAGATTGACTTGCAAAAGATCGGTTACCCTGCAGGCTGCGACTACATGTTCCAGGACAAAGACGCTTATGACAAGCGGCACATCGAGTTCCTAGACTCGGACCGTCTGCTCGTAAGCTTTCCATTGCGCTCGGCCCCGTGCGATAAGAATAACCAGCCTTCGCCTGAGAAATATCGTTCTGTCATCATCGACACCGCAGGCCGTCAGCTTCATTCGTTTGATTGGTCGCCGGGAGAAAACGTTCAGGCCGGACCGGACGGACACATTCTGATGACCAGCGGCTGGGAAATCCGCATTCTCGACTCGGACTTCTCCGTTCTCCAGCGCATTGAGTGGGTTCAAGGAGAGGATCCTCAACGGAAGCAGATGCAGCATTGGGCGTGGTATCTCGTGACCACGCCGTCTCGCCATGGGTTCGTCGTCGGAGAGCGCTACCCACAATATCGCACTGCGTATTTTGAAGGGAATCCAGCTCGGCAGACCGCGGAGGTCGACTCGTGCTGGCCGGCAGCGGTTACGGATGGAGGGTTCGCTTGTGTAGAGATCGGCAAGGAACAATTGGATATTCACTTGGGTAACAGCGAGCGGAAGATGCATGACCCTCTCTTGCGCAAAGGGGCCATACTGCCCGATCCTCAGACTGCTCTCGTACTCACAGACAAGCTCCGCCTGTACCTTCTCAACGCTTCCGGGCCAGCGCAGAAGATCGCTGATTTGCACTGGCTTGGGCCCGGCTGGAATTCCGGATTTCGCTGGGATCTCACGTCAGGAACTGCGCGACGCATACTTTTCTTTAGCCACGGCGGCCGTTTCCCGATCAGCGATACCAGCGGTTTCGGTTACTATCTTCGGGTCGCCGTAGTAGATGTACCTTCAGGGACTGTCGTCTTCCGGGCCCAGTATCCAATAGATTCCGACGTAGCGATTTCACCCGACGGTCACTTGCTGGCGGTTCGCACTAAGACTCTTTTGACTTTGAATCGGCTGCCATGACGTCAAAGCCTCGCATTACAAGAGGCAGATTCCTGCGGGCCGCCTCGGCTGGCCAGGCAGCGGCGAGCGCATCCCCTAGAAATTCCTAGCTCCCCGCCACCGGCAGCGTCACCGTGAAAACCGCTCCCCCGTCCGGCGCATTGGTGGCGTCGATGCTGCCGTTGTGTTCTTTAATGACAGACTTGCAGATGCTCAGGCCCAATCCCGTACCGCGTCCCGGACGCTTCGTCGTGTAGAAGGGATCGAAGATGCTGGGCAAGTTTTCCTTCGGGATACCGGGCCCGTCGTCGTGAAAGCTGACCCACACTGAGCCGTCCGATTTGCCGGTGCGAATGCGCAGTGTTCCCTTATCCCGCGCCTCGCGGATAGCCTGCTCCGCGTTCATGATCAGGTTGAGAAAGACCTGCATCAACTGATGCGGATCGCCCAGCGCGTAGGGCAGTCCCTCCTCGCGCAGAAAATCCACGGTTATATTGTTCTTGCGCAGGGAATAGGCGTGCAGGTTCAGCGTCCGGTCGATCACCTCAATCAGGTTGAGCCGGCTCTTGCCCGGCGCCGGAGGGCGGGCAAAGTAGGTGAGATTCTGCACGATATCGGCTGCCCGGCGCGCTTGCTGCTGCAGCAAGGCAAGCTGTTTGCGCCCGCTCTCGCTAGTCTCCTTGTCCTGCATCAGTTCGCTTACGCCCAGAATGCTGGTCAAGGGATTATTCAATTCGTGGGCGACGCCGCCAATCATGGCGCCCATCGCGGCCAAGCGCTCGCTCTGCACCACCTGTTGCTCCAGCTTTCTTTCGAGGGTGATGTCGCGCACCGACATGATCACGCCGCTGGTCTTGCCCTCCGCATCGAAAAGTTGACTGCAGGAAGCGCGCATGGTGCGCCAGTTTCCGTCGCGGTGGCGGGCGCCGTATTCCGCCGAGGCGAAAGCCTGCTTTCCGGAAACCACGGTATGGTAAAGCGCAGCCATTTCCGGCGAATGGTCCTCCAGATCCGATATCTTCTTACCCACCAGATCTTCGGGTTGGTAGCCGAGAAGATCGCGGGCGCGGGAATTGACAAACGTATATCGTTCCCCGAGATCCACCACCAGAATCAAATCGGGGAAACTTTCGAGCAGCCGCCGGCGGAATTCTTCCTGCTGCGCCAGTTCGCGCTCCATCTTTCGCTTTTCGGTGATATCTACCAGCGTTCCCTGGTAGCGGATGATATTGCCCGACGTGTCCCACACCGCCCGCGAAGAATCGAGAAAGACCGCCGCCGCTCCATCCTTGCGGCGCAGTTTGATCTCGCGCGTGCGCAGGCCACCGTGATCGTCCACCGCCCGCCCCAGCGCCGGTGGGCCGGGCTCGAAGTTCAAAGCTGACGGGTCCACCAACAACAGATCGTTCTTCTCCGTGTATCCCAGCATGTTGACCAGGGCAGGATTGGCGTCCAGCAGGTGCCCGTCGGGCGTGCTGAAATAGACGCCTTCCTGCAGAGTCTCAAACAGTTCCGTGAAGCGCATCTCTTTCTCGCGCTGCTCGGTCACGTCACGTCCCAGAATGCTTGCGCCCACGACTTCGTCGCCCTTAACGATGGCATTGAGCATGCAGTCGAAATAAAGAGGCCGAGGATTGTTCTTCAGCTGGACGCGTACTATCCCCGCCCAGCGACGCTTCTCCAGGAACCGTCCCAGCCCGCCTTCCAACAGTTCGCGCGCCGGTTCCTCAAAGAAATCGAAGATCTTGTGGCCCACCAGTTCGGTGTAAGGCAGCCCGGTCAGTTCAGTGACGCGCCGGTTCACTGTGCGCAGCGTGCCGTCGAGCGCAGTCGCGCAGGCCGGATCGTCAAGAGAATCGATCAGTTCCTTGAAATTGCGCTGCGAGCGCAAGATGACCTGGCTCAGTTGGTCGAGTTGCTCTTCCGAAGGAGCCGCGCCCACGTGTTCTTGCAACCCGCGCAGCAGTCCTTTGAGTTCGCTGACTTCGCGGCGTCGCCCATAGGCGTACACGGCAAACAGGATTGAAAGAGCAAGTACACCGATCGGAATGGCGCGAAGTGAAAACGGGATATTCTCCAGCCGTTCCCACAGCAGCGCCGCCAGCGCGAACGCCAGTAGGATAAAAAATCCCAGCACCCATCGCCAAAGTCGTGATTCTTCTTGCTCGAGAATCCCCTCGGGATGGGAGTCAGGCGAACCGCCGGTCTGGTCAGGGATCATTGCGGGGGAAACCGTCCATTCTTTGAGAAAACCATCTCTTTAGAAAACCATCTTCAATTCTACCCTTGCTGGCCGGACAGCGCCGCCTTATTGGGGTGATGTCACATTTTACGGAAGTAACCAAGTGGGGACGACCACCCGCTCCGTCGGAGGGCATTGCTCAGGCATTACCCCATCGCCGGGAGTGGGTTTTCCACAGCTTCGGGCGTGGTCGAGAGATCTCTCAGGTCGAGCGAGGCTGACCGCGCTCCGTCAGAACCGCCAAAGCGAGGCATGACCGCGCCGGGGGATGAGGTTTTCCACAGCGCTCGGGTGACATCCGTCACAGCCAGGCCTCGCTTCCATTCACTAATGTAGTAGCGGAAGCGCCAGGTGTTCGTGTGCCTGCTCCATGCTCTACAAAACCCTCAGCGCCGCGGTCTACGGCATTGATGCCAACATCATCCAGGTGGAGGTAGACTGCTCCGGCATCAAGTGCGATCAGGACCACTTTCACACTGTAGGCCTGCCCGATGCCGCTGTGCGCGAGAGCCGCGACCGCGTCCGCGCCGCGCTGAAGAATTGCGGCTACGACATCCCGCCCACGCACATCACCATCAACCTCGCTCCCGCCGACATCAAGAAAGAAGGATCGGGATTCGATCTGCCGATGGCGCTGGGCATTGTCGGCGCCTACGGCGGCCTGACGAAGAAGGAAATCACAGACTGCGTATTTGTGGGAGAACTCTCGCTCGACGGCGGGGTCCGCGGCGTTCGTGGGGCTCTGCCCATTGCCCTGGAGGCGCGCCTGCGCAAAATCTCGCGCATGGTCGTTCCCGAGGCCAACGCCAAAGAAGCCGCCATGGTGGGCGGCGTGGATGTTTATCCAGTTCGCTCGCTGCTCGACGTGATCCATTTCGTCAACTCCGGCAACGGACTGGTTCCCATGAAAGCCGACGGCGATTCCCTCCTGCGCGAATCCCAGCAGTTTTTCGTGGACTTCAAGGATGTCCGCGGGCAGCAGACCGCCAAGCGCGCCATTGAGATTGCCTGCGCTGGTGGGCACAACATCCTGATGATCGGCCCGCCCGGCTCAGGCAAGACCATGCTGGCCAAACGCATGCCCACCATCCTGCCGCCGCTCACGTTTGAAGAAGCTCTGGAGACAACCAAGATTCACAGCGTGGCCGGCGTGCTCGATCCGGGATCGGGCTTGGTGGGGACCAGGCCCTATCGCTCGCCGCACCACACCATCTCCGACGCCGGCCTGATCGGCGGCGGGGTGATTCCGCGGCCGGGCGAAGTCTCGCTGGCCCACAACGGCCTGCTGTTTCTGGACGAACTGCCCGAGTTTCCCCGCAACGCACTCGAAGTCCTGCGCCAGCCGCTCGAAGACGGTACCGTCTCGATTGCCCGCGCCTCGATGTCGCTGACTTTTCCCGCCCGCTTCATGCTGGCTGCCGCCATGAATCCCTGCCCCTGCGGTTTCCACAACGACCGCACCCGCGACTGCCAGTGCACCACGCCGATGATCCAGCGCTACATCTCGAAAATCTCCGGCCCGCTCATGGACCGCATTGACATCCACATTGATGTCCCGGCCGTGAACTACAAGGAAATGCGCTCCGCGTCCGAACCGGAAGGCTCCGCTCAGATTCGCGAGCGCATCATGCGCACCCGCCAGGAGCAGCTGGAACGCTTCGCCTCCTGCCGCGAAAAGCTCTACTGCAACGCGCAGATGTCCTCCCGCCACATCCGCAAGTTCTGCGAACTCTCTGTCGATTGCGAGCGCCTGCTCGAACGAGCTATGACCCAGCAGGGCCTGAGCGCCCGCGCACACGATCGTATTTTGAAAGTCGCCCGCACCATTGCTGACCTGGAAGACTCGGCCAACCTCGAACCAAAACACATCGCCGAAGCGATCCAGTATCGCAGCTTGGACCGGACGTATTGGACGTAGATCGGCGTCGGACCTAAGACCTCGGACAACCACCCCGGCAGCCTTGCGAGACACCTGGGGATACTCGCTGAGGTCCCCGGTGCGTTCCGTAGCTACAGACCTAACGCTCAAGATTTTGCATTCTCTAGGCAGTTCTCCGCCGTATATGTAAAGTGAGGCAGTCAGAGAGCCGCCCATGGCAGAGCCCCTCTCGACAGGGAAATCTACGGTTGTGGCAGAAGGCGACTTTGCAGAGATCGTGCGCCGCCACCAGGCGATGGTCTTCAGCATCGCGCTGCGTTTTCTAGGGGACCCTGCGGCTGCCGAAGAGTTGGCCCAGGACGTTTTCCTTCAACTCCATGCCAACATGAGCCGGCTGAAGTCGGAGGAGCACGTGAAGTTCTGGCTGCGCAAGGTGACCAGCCATCGCTCGATCGATTGCCGGCGCCGCCGCAGCCTGCCGCAGGTGAGTCTGGACGAAGCGCCCGAATCCGCCGCGCCATCCCGGACCGAAGATCCGATGCTCTCCCGCAGGCTGCGGCAGTTGGTGGCCTCGCTGCCGGAAAAGCCGCGCCTGATCGTAATCCTGCGTTATCAGGAGGACATGAATGCGGAAGACATCGCCGAGGTTCTTGCCATGCCCGTCGCGACCGTGAAGAGCCATCTGCAGCGCTCGCTGGCCATGCTACGCGAAAAGGTAACACGCGCCATCGGAGAAGTAACGATATGAACTTCGATAAAGATACAAACCGAATGGAAGATGCACTGAAGAATGCCCTTCGCCGACGCGAGGCCCCGGAAGGTTTTGCCGATCGAGTGCTGACCAGGGTGGCGGAGGGGAGTTCGGCCACGCCGGTGGTCCTCCGCCACCAGTCCTGGTTGCGACTTTTTGACCAGCCGTTGGTCCGCTGGGCGGCAGCGGCTGCCGTCTCCGCTACCTTGCTGCTGGGTGGCATTCACTACCGGAATGTCCAGCGTGAGCAGGCCGAAGGCAACGCTGCCAAGCAGCAACTGATTCTGGCCCTTCGCATCGCTGGCAGCAAGCTCCAACTCGCGAAGTCGAAGATTAACGAGATTAATGTCAATCACGTTCCAGCGGACCAGACCGGGAACCAAGAGGAAAAGGAGTGACCCCATGAAAAGAATAGTGACATGGTTGGTGCTGCTGCTCGCAAGCTCAGCGGCTGCGCGGGCGCAGGACATCAAGATTCCGCCAGACGTAGAAAAACTCTCCGCCAAGGCCAAAGAAACTGTCGAAGTGACCATGGACGGTCCCATGCTGCGCTGGGCCAGCAAGTTCCTCTCCGCCGATGACCCAGAGGACCAAGAGGCCGCCAAGCTCGTGGCCAACATCAAAGGCATCTACGTCCGCCATTTCGAATTCGATGAAGAGGGGGCCTACACTGCAGCTGAGGTCGAGGCACTTCGTTCTCAGATCCGCGGTCCCGGCTGGAGCAGGGTCGTCGGCGTTCGCAGCCAAGACGAAGAGAATGTCGACGTTTTCTTCAAGCTGGAAAACGACAAGATGGCCGGCATCGTCATCATTGCCGCCGAGCCCAAAGAACTCACGTTTGTCAACATCGTCGGCCCGATCGACCTCGACCAACTTGCCGATCTGGGCGGCCAGTTCGGGGTTCCCAAGTTGAATCCCAAGAGCCTGCCCAAGCCGCAGACAAAGGCTCAGCCAGGGGAGCACAAATGAAATCTCTACGCGTCTTCCTGCTGGTGATGTGTGCTGCACCTTTGGCCTTCGGCGCCGACCACGAGTTCCGCGAGATAGTGCACGCCATCGAGGGTGCTTATGGCGTGCACCATACGCATATCCCGCTTCTGGGTGCCGTCATGTTTTTTGCCCGGCCCGAAGGCGTCAGCGGTATGAAAATCGCATTCTTTGAGGATTTCAAGATGCCCGCCGATGCCGCAGATGTCTGCCGCATGGTCGAGAGTTCCCTGGGGCCGGGCTGGTACCCGTTTGTCCGGGTTCGTTCCCGCACTGACGGCGAGACGACCCTGATCTACACCAGTCCTTCGGGCGGCAAGATGCGCATGATGATCGTCAGCCTCGAGCCCTCGGAAGCGACGGTGGTGGAGTTGAACCTCAGCGACCGGGCTATCAAACGCTGGCTCAAAGAACCTGGAGAAGAAGCCGAGGAACAGTCCGGCCATCATCGCCATCACGACGACGACTGAACGACACAACCGCAACGATTCCCTAGTTTTCTTCCCTCGGGCGCATGTTGCCGGTTCGCAGGTAGCGGTTGTGCCAGCCCAGCGATTCGGTCAGCAGGTGCGGCGTATGTTTGCCGTGGGAAAGGCGCTCCGCCCGCGACAGATAATCGAGCAGCAAAGGCTTGTAGTCCGCATTGGCGCATTTCTCGATGATCAGGTGCGCCCGCTGCCGCGGCGAAAGCCCGCGCAGATCGGCCAGGCCTTGCTCAGTGACCACGACCTGCACGTCATGCTCGGTGTGATCCACATGCGAAACCATGGGCACGATCGTCGAGATCGTACCTTTCTGCGCGATCGATGGCGCCATGAAGATCGAGAGATATCCGTTGCGCGCGAAGTCACCGGATCCGCCGATGCCGTTCTGAATGCGCGATCCCATCACATGCGTCGAATTGACGTTGCCGTAGATGTCGGCTTCGATCATGCCGTTCATGGCAATTACGCCCAGGCGGCGAATGATCCCCGGGTTGTTCGAGATTTCCTGTGGCCGCAGCACAATCTGCTCGCGATAGCTGGCCATGTCTGCATTCACTTGGTCCAGCATCTCCGGGCTCAGCGAGAATGCGGTGGCCGACGCGCAAGTCAACTTGCCTGACTTCAGCAGACGAATCATGCCGTCCTGAATCACTTCTGTGTAAGAAGTCAAGCCTTCAAACGGCCCTTCTTCGAGCCCGAACAGAACGGCGTTAGCGATGTTGCCCACGCCCGATTGCAGCGGTAGCAGATTCGCCGGCATGCGGCCCTTCTGCACTTCCCAACTCAGAAACTCCAGGATATGTCCCGCGATGCGCTTCGAGGCTTCATCCGGCGCTTTGAATGGACTGTTGCGGTCGGGTGAATCGGTGAGCACGATCGCCACGACTTTGTCAGGAGGACATTCGAGATAGGGCGTGCCAATGCGCTGCCCTGGTTTGACCAGCGGAATCGGCTTCCGATTCGGGGGCGGTTCCAATTCGTAATAGATGTCATGCATCCCTTCGAGTGCAGCCGGTTGCCAGGAATTGACCTCCAGAATGACCCGCTCCGCGCAATCAATCCAGGTCTTGTTGTTGCCGATCGAGGAGCTGGGTATGAGCCGTCCGTCTTCCAGTACCGCCGTGACCTCGATCAGCGCGACGTCCAGCTTGCCCAGGAATCCATACTCCACGAACTGGGCGACATGGCTGAGGTGAATGTCCATGTATTCCATTTCGCCGGCGTTGATCCGCTTGCGCGTCTCGGGATCGGATTGATACGGAAGCCGCAAATGGATGCCGCCGGCCATGGCGAGGGCTCCGTCAAGTTCCGGGCCGGTGGAGGCGCCGGTGAAGACGCTGACCTGGAATTTCTGTCCGCGGAAGTTGGCGTCCGCGATGCGGCGCGCCAGTTCAGTCGGAACTACCTTGGGATAGCCGGACCCGGTGAAGCCGCTCATGCCGACCTGGTCGCCGGACTGAATCAGGGCGGCCGCCTCGGCCGCGCTCATGATCCTGTGCTCGAGCTTGGGGTTGAGAACACGCGTGGTGGATTGGGGAGCAATAGGCATTCAAAACCTCACAGTCGGTGATGGACTCTTGACGGTAGAATGCGCCGATCGAACCCGTCTGTGACTTCGATCACCCTGGGCTGTGGCGGAGCGAACAGCTTTCGCGCAACCCTGGCGAACTTTTCAGGTGCCAATGTAACAAGTTGATTATAAACAGGTTGGCGATCGTTTCCCGTGCGGGTCACTTTTCACCCGAAAAGCGCTGATACGCCTTCAAATAAACACTTGACCTCGTAGCCGCTTGCCGCTACATTAGCAATTTCCAGGTACGTCCGGAAGCTTCTGGGGCTTGTCGATGTCACCGCCCTGAGGAGTCAAGCCCAGAAAATCGAGCATCTTCCGTATCCTGGTGTGCATCTATTCAAAGTGAGTTGGACGCCAAATCCTTTACAAACTACTCGGAATAAGTGACTTAGGGCGCATACTGGAGATCCGGTCACCCTCCCGTGGCGTAAGGACAAAGGCGAAAGGCCACAATCATAATTTAAGGAGAAGGAAAAACACATGCGCTCTGATCGTGTGTTTGACGCTTTACAAACTCTGCGGAACCGTTATATGCTTTGCCAGCTTGCCTCCAAGGCCACGCGGAAGTTCCATCGGCCCAGTACCAGAATCCAGGAAACGATGAATGGAGTGCTGGACCGAATCGCTGGCTCACCGCGGCAAGAAGTTTTGTCGGAACCAGAGAATTTTGCTGAGGCACAACGGCGGGCTGCTTAACCGCCCGCCTTCCTGCCCGGTGTTGATTGCATCTTCCCTGCGTACCCTCCTTTGAAAATCTCCCGTTGCCACTACCGAATACGCTCTAGGGCACGGGTTCAGGTGAACCATGACCATTGCTGAACTGAAAGAAAAGAACATCACCGAGCTGACCAAGATCGCAAGGACCTTGGAACTGCCCGGTGCCAGCGGCATGCGCAAGCAGGACCTCATTTTCAAGATTCTGCAGGCGCAAAGCGAAAAGGAAGGCCACATCTTTGCCGAGGGCGTGCTGGAAATCCTGCCCGACGGCTACGGCTTCCTGCGCTCGCCCGACTACAACTACCTGCCGGGCCCCGACGACATCTACGTGTCGCCCTCGCAAATCCGCAAATTCGACCTCAAGACCGGCGACACCATCAGCGGCCAGGTGCGCCCGCCCCACGAAGGCGAGAAATACTTCGCTCTGGTCAAGATCGAGGCCGTCAACTTCGAATCGCCCGACGAGGCGCGCAACAAGATCCTGTTCGACAACCTGACGCCGCTCTATCCGCAGGAGCGCATCAAGCTCGAGACCACGCGGGAAAACTCCAGTGCCCGGGTCATGGACCTGCTCACGCCTTTGGGGAAGGGCCAGCGTGGCCTGATCGTTTCTCCGCCGCGCGCCGGTAAGACCATGCTGCTGCAGAACGTCGCCAACTCCATCACAACGAATCATCCCGAAGTTGTTTTGATGGTGCTGTTGATTGACGAACGTCCGGAAGAAGTTACCGACATGCAGCGCTCGGTGAAAGGCGAAGTGATCTCCTCGACTTTCGACGAGCCCGCTGCCCGCCACGTGCAGGTCGCGGAAATGGTGATCGAAAAGGCCAAGCGGCTGGTCGAGCACAAACGTGACGTCGTCATTCTGCTCGATTCCATCACGCGTCTGGCGCGCGCCTACAACACGATCGTCCCGCCCTCGGGGAAGGTACTCTCGGGCGGCGTCGATTCCAATGCGTTGCAGCGTCCCAAGCGATTCTTCGGCTCGGCGCGGAACATCGAAGAAGGCGGCTCGCTGACCATCATCGCCACCGCGCTGATTGACACCGGTTCCCGCATGGACGACGTGATCTTCGAAGAATTCAAGGGAACGGGCAATTCGGAAATCATTCTGGAGCGCAAGCTGGTCGACAAACGCGTCTTCCCGGCCATCGATATTCAACGCTCGGGCACGCGCAAAGAAGAACTGCTGATTCCCAAGGAAGACTTGCAGCGCATCTGGGTCCTGCGGAAAGTTCTGAACCCGCTCTCGCCCGTCGAAGCCATGGAATTGCTGATTGACAAGCTGAGCAAAACCAAATCGAACGGCGAGTTCCTGGCTAACATGAGCGCGCTGTAAGGGATGTTTGTCATTTCGAGCGGATGCAGAATTGCCAGGCGACTGGCAATTCTGTGGAAGCGAGAAACCCCACTTTTGTTCTTCTCTGGATGGCTCTTTCTTTTCCGCCCGCACTCTCTTCCGTGATTCTGTGGACGTATAATTTTCGTAGAGTGCTCGCTGGCTGTCTCGAGAGGTTCCCGTGCGATCCAGACTCTACGAATCCGTATTTTTCCTCTGCCTCTTTGCCATTCCCGCGCTGGCGCAGAATCCGCTGCCGCCTCCGCCACCCGTGCATCCGAGAGATGTCCGCGTAGCGCCCGCGGACGGAGATGATGCGCGGGAGCAGATCGAGCATGACATGGCGAAGAAAGCCGCCAAGGAGCGAGTTGCCTCGCTCAAAAGCGACACCGACAAGTTGCTGAAGCTCTCGGTCGAGCTGAAAGCCTATGTCGACAAGTCGGACGAAAACGTTCTCTCGCTCGACGTGATCAAGAAGGCCGATGAAATCGAAAAGCTGGCCAAGAGCGTGAAGGAAAAGATGAAGGGGCCGAACTAGGAGAACACACGTAGGGGCGGACGCATTCGTCCGCCCAGCGAAACGCACCGAGTGGCCCGGACGAATGCGTCCGGGCCTACGTGAGGGTTGCCCGAGCCCCGACCGAAACGAAATAAACGCCATCCGGGACTCTCCGGATGGCGTTGATGTTTGCCGCCAGGCTCTGCTATTCCGCGCCCACCTTGATCCGCATGCTGTAGAACGAGCGGTACACGAAGGTAAAGGACACTAGGAAGAACACGAGCGCCAGAGCGCGGGTCAGAGTCGTACCCTGGCTGCTAGCCAGCGACACCGCCAGTTCCACCGCCAGCAGCCCGAACAGGGTCGTGAACTTGATGACCGGGTTCATCGCCACCGAGGACGTGTCTTTGAAGGGATCGCCGACTGTGTCGCCGATCACCGTCGCGGCGTGGAGTTCGGTGCCCTTCTGCTTTAGTTCGACTTCGACGATCTTCTTGGCGTTGTCCCAGGCGGCCCCGGCGTTGGCCATGAAAATAGCCTGATACAGGCCAAAAATCGCGATGGCAATCAGATAACCAACGAAGAAGAATGGCTCCACGAAAGCAAAGGCCAGCGTTCCGAAGAAAACGGCGATGAAGATATTCAGCATCCCCTTCTGAGCGTACTGGGTGCAGATGGCCACTACCTTCTTGCTGTCGGCAACGGAAGCTTTTTCCACGCCTTCCAGTTTGATGTTCCGCTTGATGAACTCAACTGCGCGGTAGGCGCCCGTGGTCACGGCCTGGGTGGAAGCGCCGGTAAACCAGTAAATCATCGCTCCGCCCGTGATCAGGCCCAGGAAGAAAGGCGCGTGCAGCAGCGAAAGCTTGTCGACGTTGGCGGTGAGCCCGTTGGTCAGCGCCATGATGATGGAGAAGATCATCGTGGTTGCGCCCACCACGGCGGTGCCGATCAGCACCGGCTTGGCCGTCGCCTTGAACGTGTTCCCGGCGCCGTCGTTGGCTTCGAGCAGGTACTTGGCGCGATCGAAGTTGACGTCGACGTTGAAATCTTTCTTGATCTCGGCTTTAACGTTGGGGATGGTCTCGATCAGCGAAAGCTCGTATACCGACTGGGCGTTGTCGGTGACCGGTCCGTACGAATCCACCGCGATCGTGACCGGTCCCATACCCAGGAATCCGAAGGCAACCAGCCCGAATGCAAATACGGCTGGCGCCAGCATGCCCGCCGCCACCGCCAAGCCCATCGTGCTCATGGAATAGGCAATGGCCATCAGCATCATCATCGCCAGGCCGAGGTAGTAAGCGGAGAAGTTGCCGGCCACGAATCCCGACAGAATTCCCAGCGACGCCCCGCCTTCCTGCGCCGAGGTGACAACTTCTTTGACATGCCGCGATTCCACTGAAGTGAAAACTTTTACCAGTTCGGGGATCAGCGCGCCCGCCAGCGTGCCGCACGAGATAATTGTCGCCAGCTTCCACCACTGCGACCCGTCGCCGCCGAGATCGGGAATGATGAAGTGCGAAATCAGGTAGGTCAGCGCGATCGAGACGATCGAAGTGATCCAGACCAGCGAGGTCAGGGGCGCTTCGAAATTCATCTCGTTGGCCGAGCCGTACTTCGCTTTGGCGATCGCGGCATTCAGGAAGTAAGAGAGAGCGCTCGACACCAGCATCATGACGCGCATGACGAAGATCCACACCAGCAACTGCACCTGGACCGTCGGATTCTTCACGCCCAGCAGAATGAAGGTGATCAGGGCCACGCCGGTCACACCGTAAGTCTCGAAACCGTCCGCCGAAGGCCCGACCGAATCGCCGGCGTTGTCGCCTGTGCAATCGGCGATGACGCCGGGGTTGCGGGCATCGTCTTCCTTGATCTTGAAGACGATCTTCATCAGGTCGGAACCGATGTCGGCAATCTTGGTGAAGATGCCGCCGGCGATACGCAGCGCCGCGGCGCCCAGCGATTCGCCGATGGCGAAACCGATGAAGCAGGGTCCGGCGTAATCGCCGGGCACGAAGAGCAGAATGAAGAGCATGATGAGCAACTCAACGCTGATCAGCATCATGCCGATGCTCATGCCGGCTTCCAGCGGAATCTGGTAGACGGGATAGGGTTTGCCGGGCAGCGATGCGAACGCCGTCCGTGAATTGGCGAACGTGTTGACGCGGATGCCAAACCAGGCCACGCCGTAGCTGCCCGCGATTCCCACCAGGCTGAACGCCAGAATGATGGGGAGGGTCAAAGCGACGGGCTTGCCAGGTACCGGCGAAAGCCAGCCGAAGTATGCCGCAATGATGACCGCAACAAAAGCCCAGAGCAGCAGAATGAACCTGCCCTGCGTGAACAGATAAGTCTTGCAGGTCTCGTAGATGAGCTCGGAAATCTCGCGCATCGCGCGATGCACGGGCAGGTTCTTCAATCGCATGTAGATGGCCATGCCGAAGGCGTATCCGAACAGACAGAAGAAGATGCCGATCAGCAGCAGGTTATGCCCATTGATGGCGAAAGCGCCGTTGAGGAAGCTGACCTGGGAAAGATCGGGCAGCTTCAGGGCAGCTTCGCCGCCGGCGGGTTCGCTGGCAGGCTGGGCAAAGGCGGCTGCGGCTCCTATGGTCAAGAGCGCGGCGGTGGCCACGATTTTCATGGCGGTGCGGCGCAAAAAAGCCGCACTGGCTAGGATAGTGCGCATAAAAACTCCTCCGAAAGATGACGTTACAAGGAATTGATAACCGGCGTGCGTAAAACAGGCGTTTATAACACGTTGGATAGACAGGGTCAAACGCCGGTTCGTGTAGGGGCGGCGCCCTCGTCCGCCCCGCGAGCGAAGCGAGCGTGAGAGAGTCGGCGTCGAACGAAGCGAGCGTGAGAGAGTCTAGTGCCCGGTTACCGTCGCCCAGTACATGGCGTCCAGCAGATCCTGCGAGTGGCCGTCGTAGTCGGCGTCGAGCGACCACATGAACGTGCCGCCCAGTCCCCGCCTCCAATCGGAATACCAGACGCGGTAGTAGGTCGAGAACGGATCATCATAAGTGATGTAGCCGTCTTTTCCGTCGGTCTTCAGCATGTAGGGCACCAGCGCGATGGGATCGTACTGCGTGTACCAGCCCTGCTTGTTGATCAGCGGTTTTATATTCGGGCCGTAATTCAGTGTCAGCACTGTGTCGCCGCAAGTGTCACCGTTATTGGGGTTATTGAGTACCCAGGGGGGGCACTCTTCAAAAAGCTGATTGATCGCGGTGTAGTAGTAACCGTAGAATGGCGTCCCCATGTTGAGTTGTTTGCCCGGGACGGCCTTCAGGAAAATATCGGCGGCATCTTTCGCGCTCCCGCCGGGCTGGCACTCCCAGGGTGCGGGATCGTTCGGGTCCCAGAAGATTGGCGAATTCAGCTGGCCATACTGGTCCCACGGACCGGCGCAGTCATACATCATGATATTGAAATAGTCGAGCGAAAGCTGCATGTGCTTCAGGTCGTAGGCGTAGTCGTAGGGCGGGGCGCCCCAGGGCGCCACGTCAATGGAAAGGGTGTAATCCGGATTCGATTCGCGGAGTGCCTTCATCAATTTCACGAAAAAGTTGCCATCCTGTGTGGTTGCGGGATATTCCCAATCCATGTCGACGCCGTCATAGTGGTGCTCTTTGGCGAAAGCCGCGATGTTGTCAACCAGCGTCTCGACCGCGCCGCTGGTTTCGAGTCCATTGAAGTCGCCGCCCAGCAGGAGCAGGACCTTCACGCCCGCGGCGTGAGCGAGTTTGTTGAGTTCGGGCTCAAGGAATCCATCGGGCACGGAAAGGCTGCCGTCCGCGTTGAACGATAGTCCGGCGTGATTGATGTGGGTCAGTTTGTGGTACGGAATCTGTTCGTGACCGTAGGGCGGTTCCTGGGTCCTGCTCCAATAGCCGTAGTCGGCCACAATGCGTTTCGGTAGAGGCGAGGACGAATCCTGTGCCAGGGCCGGTGTGACGGACAGGGCGTTCATCAGAACTATGACCGAGAAGAAGACGAGAGAAATGAACCACCGCGAACCAGAACTCATGAGAGTGAACCTCCGGAAACGAGTTATGCGGCCGGGACTCGATAGCGCGTGAAAAGCCGCCCCCAGCCTGGGGTTTGAGAATTCTACCACGGGGAGGGGCGGTGCGGAAAAAGATCGGCGAGCGCCCCGGAAGGCTACGCGCCGGTCGAGCAACTCATAACCCCGGTCGCCTCTGAGCTGCGAGAAAATGCCAAGCGGAAGCTTTCATTGTGGACTTATACTCTCACAGGGGCGATCGGACCGTGCTCCTGGGCGGCGGCGCTATCGGGGCCGCGGTTTGGCGGCGTAAGGCTGTGTGCGGTTGAGAATAGGATCGCAACTTCGGAATGAGGTTGCTCGGCGGAGAACGTTTGCGAGGCTGGCGATTCTTGCTTGGGGCTTACGGGAGGCTTATGACCGTGCTGCTCCGCAGACTTTGGGCAGAGGATAAAGGCTAGGACGTTGCCGAATACGCCGTGATGCTGGCCGTGATCCTGGTCATCGTCATTGGCGCCGTCCAGCTCATTGGCTCCAATGCCAACACAGTTTTCTCCAGCGTAGCCAGCTCAATTCAATAGGGCAGGCTGCCCGGTTCTCATTCGACCCTCGGCCATCCGGCGTGAAAAGCGGCGGGTTCGTCCGTCCTGGGATGGGCGGCTGAAACCACGGTGGCGAAAGCTCAGCCGCGAAACCGACCTTCTTATCCCGGATACTTGTGCGCCTGCTCGATCCAGGCGTTGGTGTCTTTTTCCGATGCGCCCCCGTTCTTCAAATAGGCGCGCATTGCGGATTCGGACATGGATTCCGAGGTGCTCGTGATTGCGTGCTGCTCAAAATCAATGCCTACAACGATGAATGTCTCCGGCTTCGCGCCCTTGACTTTGACCACCCTGTATTTTGTCGCCATGCTCTTTGTTCCTGTCCTTCTTTCTTGCGGATTTCGCTACGCCATCTAGAGTACCCGAATCCGTGGCCGCCTGCTGCAGCGGCATATGGATATTAAGGAACAAACGTATTTTCGGGGCTGGCCCAGCCGAACTGAGGGTGCCCCACCCCTTCGACTATGCTCAGGGCAGGCTCTGCGCGACGTCCGCAGTGTGGGCGCGGTGCCGCTGACACCTTGAGCTCTTGATCTTCGGGACCGCAGCTGAACTTCATGAATCAAGAATCTCCCGTCGCCATCTGCACCACGGACCTGACTAGTTCCATTTTCCTCCGTGTCTCCGTGCCTCCGTGGTGAAAAACTCCTACTCCTTCACCCCCACCTGCCAGAACAAGAACGAATAAATATCCGTGTACTCCTCGATCTGCTTGGTGACGGGCTTGCCGGCGCCGTGTCCGGCCTTGGTCTCGACTCTTAATAAAATCGGGCGGGTGCGGCTGGCGCCATTTTTCGCTTCGGCCTGCATCCGGGCCGCCATTTTTCGCGCGTGCATGGGGTCGACGCGGGTGTCGGTATCGGCGGTCATGAATAAGATCGCGGGATACTCCGTGGCCGCCTTCACGTGGTGATAGGGCGAGTAGGCGTAGAGCCACTTAAACTGGTCGGCATTTTCGGCGCTGCCGTATTCGGCGATCCAGAGGCGGGCGATCTGGAAATTCTGATAGTTCAGCATATCGAGCAACGGCACCCGGCAGACGACGGCGCGGAACAGGTCGGGGCGCTGCGTGATCATGGCGCCCATGAGCAGGCCGCCGTTCGATCCGCCCTGGATGGCGAGGTGATTGCGGTCGGTGTATTTCTCGGAGATAAGGTGCTCGGCGGCGGCGATCATGTCGTCGAAGACGTTCTGCTTCTTGTCGAGCATGCCGGCGCGGTGCCAGTCTTCGCCGAATTCGGCGCCGCCGCGCAGGTTGGCCACGGCGTAGATGCCGCCGTGCTCCAGCCAAAGATAGGCGGCGCGGTTGAAAGCCGGCGTCATACTGATGTCGAAGCCGCCATAGCCGGTGAGCAGCGCGGGATTGCGGCCGTTCTTCTGCAATCCTTTCTTGCCAACGATGAACATGGGCACGCGCGTGCCGTCTTTCGACTGGAACCACTCCTGCCGGACCTCGTAAGCCGAAGGATCGATGGAGGGCGCTTCGACCTTGGTCCAGAGCGAAGTGGAGTTGTCTTTCAGATCGTAGCGGTAGATGGACGGCGCAAAGGTAAAGGACTGGAAGCCGTAAAAGAATTCGTCGCGATCCCAACGGCCGCCCGAGTCGAAGACCGTGCCGAGGGCGGGCAGGGTGAGGTCGGCGAGCTTTTTGCCGCCGAGATCGAAAATCTTGAGCTGTGACGTGGCGTTCTGCTCGTATTGCGCGAAGAGCTTGCCGCCGAAGACGGAAGTGCCCAGCAGAATGGCATCGGTTTGCGGAATGATTTCCTTCCAGTGGTCGCGCTCATAGTCGCCGGCGTCAGTGACGAAGGCGCGGTAACGTGGCGCGTCTTCGTTGGTCGTGATGTAGAGTTTGCCCTCGTAGACTTCGCCGCTGTAGAGGAAGTTCTTGCCCGTAGTGACGCGCGTGGGCGGAGTGCCGGCTTTCAGGTTCATCAGAAATAACTCGATCTTCGTGTAGCCCTGCTCGACAGTGATCAGCAGCCAGCGGCCGTCGTTCGAAAGACTCACGCTGGGCCAGTCTTCGGGGTCGCGGCCCTCGCCGAAGATGGGATCGTCGCCGTCGGGGTCGGTTCCCAGTTCGTGATAAAAGACGTGGCGGTTGTATACTTCCTGGCCTTCAGGAACATCGCCTTTTTTCGGATAGCGCGTGTAATAGAAGCCGCGATTGTCGTGCTCCCAGGCGATGGACGCGGCGCGGGTACGATCGATGGTGTCGGGGAGCACGGTGCCGGTCCTGGTCTCGATGATGTGCAGCGTGCTCATCTCCGAGCCGCCCGGCGAAGTGCCGTAAGCGACGTACTTGCCGTTATCGCTGGGCTGCCACCAGTCGAGAGCAATGGTGCCGTCGGCGGTGAGCTGGTTGGGGTCAACCAAAACGCGGTCGGGACCCGGCTCTTTCCCGGAAATGCCGCCATCGCGCACATAGAGGACGGGCTGGTTCTCGGTGCCTTCGCGCTTGGTGTAGAAGTAATGTTTGCCCGCCATCTGGGGCGGAGTCACGTCGCCGATGGAGAGCAGCTCCGTGAGACGCTTGTGGATGGCATCGCGGCCAGGCAGCGGATCAAGCAGCGCGCGAGTGTATGCCGTTTCTTCTTCGACCCACTTCTGTGTTTGGGGATTCTGGCCGTCCTCGAGCCAGCGGTAGTTATCCACGATCGTTGTGCCGTGAAACATTTCGGCGACGGGCTTGACGGCAGCCTGCGGAGGCGCGGTGGGAGTCGCAGAAGACGTTTTGGCAGGCAGTGCAGAAGACGACGCCTGGGATTGGGAATCGTCGGCCGTGAAGGAAGCCGCGGCGAACAGAAAAAAGAGGGAAGAGAGCATCCAGAACAAACGCAGACCGGCGGACATCATCACCTCGCAGAAAAGAAGTCGATGCATGGCGAGCGGATTCGACAGTGAAAGATAGCGTAGCAGAAACCGGGCAGGCGATTCCCGAGGGAGTCTTATCCAATACAAGATGAGCCTGAAGGGGAGTTGAGATTCCAACACAAGATGAGCCTGGAGCGGATGGCATGCTGAGGATTGACCATCCATGTGCACGAAGCAGAGAAACTGAGCC
>Ga0181524_10000995_pt1 | contig 33772 bp, 36 predicted proteins | sample PEATcosm2014_Bin_34_FD_119761 | JGI IMG/M metagenome (GOLD analysis project Ga0181524, IMG submission 119761) | Peatland microbial communities from MTU Mesocosm Facility, Houghton, MI, USA - PEATcosm2014_Bin05_60_metaG | ecosystem: Environmental > Terrestrial > Soil > Wetlands > Peat | place... | reverse complement strand
AGTTCGGGCATGTCCTGCCCTACGTGTAGGTCCACATCCCTCATGGGTTGATTTTCTATTTAAGCACCAATGCGATTCATCCCACGACTGAAGCCTGTGGGCTTTCTCGCATGGTTTGGTAACCCGTGGTTACGCACCGAAATAGATGCTGGTTATCCCACTAAAGATTGCTAGGGCGCCAAGTACGAAAGTGAGGAGCGCAATCCGCTTGCTTCCTGCAACTTTGAGAAGTGCCCTGATAAAGACGAGACCGACCAAGGCCGCGATCGTGATTGCCAGCAGGATTGCGGGCAACGTAAGGATGTCGACAACCGAGCCGATGTTGGCCCCCGGGAGTAGCACTGTGACGCCGGCGGCTCCTATCGATGCTGGTATCAAGGCCAAGAACGAAAGCCTAAATGATTCTTCGGGCTTGATGCCCATTAGTAGCATGGCGGAAACGGTCGCCCCCGACCTGCTCACACCTGGGAATGCCGCTATTCCCTGGGCAATTCCGATTATCACCATGTCTCGATTCCTCAGGTCAGCGAGACTCCTTGTCGGCGTTCGTCTCCCCCGTGCAAGAGTTATGAGAATTCCGTCACCCACTAACACGCATCCGAGGATGATCATCGGGATCCCGAGTGCCGGGCCTGTCGCCCAATCTGAGACCACCGTGTAGATCAGTATTCCCAGTACCGCCGTGATTGCGGTAGCAATAAAGAGGAACTTCAGGAGCATCCGTTCCTCCTGATCTCCCCTCCCTATCAGGGCCTTGAGGACCCCGAAGACTTGCCTCCTGAAATAGACGACCGCAGCGATAAATGTTCCTCCCTCGAGGAAGAGTCCAAGGGCGTAGCTCTGTTTGAGTTTCAAGATGGGTAAGAAGTAGTACGACGCTATGATGATCTGCGTCTTACTGCTTATGGGGAGCCATTCGGACACTCCTTGTATCATTCCAAAGAGTACTCCAAGAAGCCAGTTGTTCGCCGAACCCTACCCCCAGAATTTCGGACGTCGCTGGCTCCGATTATTTAAGAAATCTTCGCGAGGCTACCGGGCGAAGAAAACCTGTACTGTTCTGTCCGTTTGTCAAGTTTAAAGATACATGGACCACATCTACATGAGACTCAAGTGCGCAACGAAACCCTGACCAATGTATTCTGGGGACTCTTCCTCATCTGGTTCGGCGTTGTCACGGCCTTCCTCAACGGCAATCCGGTCGGCAGCATCAACCACCCTGTCTTCGCACTCGGCACTGGAATCCTATTCATTCTGCTGAACCTCGCTCGGTCTCTCCTGAGGCTGAAGCTGAGTGTGTTGACGATTGGACTCGGCTTCCTCGTAGCCATCGTCTACGCTCCGGTGGTCTTCTTCAAGGTTCAGCTCCCGTTCCTGCCTGCGCTATTAGTGATAGCTGGGATCGCCTTGGTAATAGGCGCATTCAGGACGAGGAACTATCAGTCGTTTTAGCCCGCGTAAGCCTGCCCAAGGTATCCCCCCAGGTCTCTTCTCGGTCACTTGAAGCCGTGCGATCTCGTATGGACTACATACAGCTCTTCATACGGTGTGACGAAGGAACAGAATGGGCACTTGAAGAGATTTGGAGGGAGCTTCTCCGTAATCCTTCTTCGTGATACCGCAGAATCAGACGGATTCACCAAGAGAGAATCGCCTAGCTTCAGGAGGTTGGGTGGGAGCTTCTCCGTGGCCCTCTTTCGCGACGCCGCTATGGGGTCAGCCGAGTGCACCACGAGGGAGTCGCCCATGCGCTCGACGGAGTAGAATTCGTGCCCCTTCCTTTGCCTCACAAACGCCGAGACGACTGACTCAACCACCTCCTTGTCCAACTGCCCCTTTCCGAAGAAATCGATGACGATCTTCTCTCCGTCCACCAGGGCGATTCCTTGACCATTCAACGAGTCGCTGACTGCTGATGCCAACGCCAACTCCTCGTCCATCGTGAGCTCTCTACAGTCAATGAGGAAAGGGACAGACTTCATGCTTCCACCTCTTCAGCACTGATATCATGGTTGATATCGATATCGATGCGGCAGGACAATGCTCCCACAGCGTTGTCAGGTTCCACACAATGGAGCCAGGGGCCTAGCTCTGAACCAGGTCGTTCCAACCCTTGGCCACCTGCCACGTCTGCCTTACGAACCCGCTCTGGGGCGCTCGCTCCGGTATCGGCTGCAGCCTCAGCTGGTAAACGGCCATGGTCTTCCGCCTCTTCTGGTCCCAGATCAGGACGTCTTTTTCCACGAACCCCATGTCAAGGAGTTTTCTCAGCAACTTCGTGTAGAAGTTGTGGTAACTGTACTTGACGCCGAGTTTCCCCGATTGGAGCTCCTTGGCGAAGAACCTCATCTCCCGTTTGGTCATTGACAGCGTGTTTACTTGCTTCATCCTCGCGATTGCCAGCTTCGCGGCCTTGAGGGTCTCCTTTCTGTCGCCGAAGAGAACAGCCAGGGCGTCCCCGCTGTTCAGATTCTTCTCGTTCCAGTACAGCTTGATGCTCTTGGGCAACGACAAAGCGCCCTCGCACCCCATCAGATAAAATCATTTGCCGCTGCTGTCGGCCGAGAACTGTCTCACACGTGGTAACAGTGTTTATACGAATCACAGTCAGTACCGTTCTTCTTGGAGCCCGAACGGATGTCTTCCATCCGCAGACACGCCACAAGGACAAACATCGCCATTGCCGCTTCCCTGTTCATCGTGGCAATCGTGAGTTTCTCCGGAGGGTTGTTTTACCCACAGATAGTCAGTCAAGTGAACTCCTACAGCGCTCCCAATGGCTATTCAGGCTTGATAGTCGATTACGTCACCGTCAACGGGCCGGCGATTAACGGTGGGGCGTACCAGTCGTCTTGCTGCCCTAACTCCATCTGCTCGGGGCTGAACGGGTTCGGGGTGGACCGCATCATCGCTCTGAACCAGCAGAATCCGCCCGTGATCGCGTGCGGCTTCCGAGTCCTAGCGAACACCACTGGGTACCTGTTGTTAATTGTATTCAACACCGACTGGGATATCGGTTACAGAGTCTCGTTCAGCACGTCCTCGAGCGACAAGACCGTCACTTTCGTTTCAATGCCCGACTGCACAACCGACTGCATTGTCAATCCCATTACGGCCCAGACCTTCAGGATAGGATTCGCAGCTTCTGCGGACCACAACTCCGCCGAATATGTGACGCTCACTATAACCGTCAGAGGCTTCTGCAACTGCTAATACGGCCGAAGGCAGAACGCTTCCGAGATGCCAGTCAGAAGGCATGGCATGCGCAGTTACTGTCCACGCTGGGCATGATCAATCCCGGTGCGCTCGTCGTCCTTTGGCTCGAAGCGTTCGGGCCATGAGTCCTCACCTGTGTCTTCTGCCCCGGCTTACTCGTAACCATAACGTGGACTCTAGCGAGATGAGCAGACCACGGTCCATCCAGAAGAGGAACGAGTTCGCTGGACCCAGCCTGCCAGTTTCCGGGATTAGCCGCCATGCAGGCCCAGGCGCAGATGCAAGGAGTTACCCTGCAGGGGGACCGAAACAGATGACCTTTCCACACCTATAGTGTCCTCAGAGGGTAACAGACCAGCACTTGGGGGCAAACAAGCACGGAGGCTGAGCCCCCCTATTTTGCAAAGTCAGCTCGTGTCCCTGCAGAGGAACTTCTCTTGGCCTGCCTGCGAGGGCCGCCAGCGTGCTAGGCCCCGAACGAATCCTAGCCCCGGAAGTGCATTTCTTAGGGTGTGACACCATGCCTATTCTGCCCCACTTATGCGTGACAGGGAAGAAGATCGTTCGAGAAATCGGCGAGTCCCGCGTGTTCGGCAGAACGGCGGAGAGATCGGAAGGTGTGGCAAGTCTCGGCCTCGCCGTTCCACGAAGCGGTTGCATTACCCAGTTGTCAGTCGGGCTCCAAGTCGAAACCTCTCTTCTTGGAAGCCCTTTCTCCATCCGCTGGCGCATTTGTGGCTCAAACACATGCAAGACACCTGATACCTGGCGATTTGTTCGTTCGAAAAGTGAAAAACGCCTCCTCGGTCATCATCCCAGAACAATCCTGTGTCTGTCATTGGGCTCCTAGCGACGACCTTTGCCCGACGTTTAATAGGGATGGCCGCGGTCTTCCCGTACGAAATCTTGAAGTTACTTCATCCTGAATTGCTTCGAAAAAGAAGGGTAGGTCCTAGGAAAAGATTGACTCTTATTCCTAAGACGCCTTGCTTGACAGACTTGACTTCTTCTTGGCTAGGAATGCTAATCCGAGGAAGCTGACTGCGACAACTATCATAGGCATCCCGAACTGAGGAACGCCGGTTGTCGGTGGTGTGATTGGTGCAGTCGAAGGGAACGATAGTACCTGGGCAGCCCAAGTGAGACAGTCACCGCCACTGCCTGTTATCGTCGCGTTATCCTGTGTCGAACCCAATGCCACTGGTACACTGTATGTCTTGGTGTCCCAGAGATTTCCGTAGCTCCACGTTGCTGTTGAGGTCTTCGGATCACTCCCGGAGAACGCGTTGGCATCGATTGTTGCGTTGTTCCACGCCGCCGTGTTGTATGGGAGCTGACCGTCCGCGATTACGAAGGTTGTAGTTGCAACGGTTGCAATGGTCGCCCCGTGATCGAACACACTGGTCAGCGAACCTCCGTTGGTCTCAGTATAGGTTCCTGTATAGACGTAAACCTGGTTAGTGACTGCCGCCGCAGGCACATATATCACGATCAGGCTTGCGCCTTCGTCGAGTGGTGCTTCGGCTGCGCTCCAGGGGTCACTACCGTCAGTTATCCCTGAGGGAAAGTTCTTCAGGTTGTTGATTCCGTTTACAACCAAGGATGTCACATCGGCCGCGTATACCGAGAGGTTTCCATTCCCCCAGCATGGGCTCAAGTCAGTGGACTGGAACGTACCAGTTATGTTGACACCGTTGAACGTACCTGCACTGCTGATTTGGGTCGGATAGATGTACCCCCAGACTAGGTACGCTTTGAATAAAGTCCCAGTCCAGGTAATAGAGATGTTGCCATAGCCTTGGTTTCTCATGGCGGCGCCTGCCGCCACATAGCTGTAGTCGCCTGAATAGGCTGCATATGCTGTAGGATTCAATGGAGGATCAGGTGTGGTAGCGGTGCTAACCGGAGCGCCCAGGGTGGCTGCTGATACTGATGGTGCAATCGAGAGGATGATCAATGCTGCTAGAGAGAGTACGATTCTTGATCTTATGTGCGTCATTCTCTTCTTCTAAACGCGAAGGTGGATAGAGAGGTAATAAGCCTTGGGAACCACAACCTAATCCATATGAATCTGAAATTCACATGTCCCGAACAAGTTTGGGGTTGGGGCGCGACAGTCACCTAATAGCGATGCGCAACCCTGACAGAACTTCCCTAATTCGAAGTGACGGTGAACAAAGGAAGCGCCATTCCTAGCTAGAGCGACCAGTGGCCTGGTGGTCCACTTCATTCCAATCCTCCTTCATGGCGAACCAACCCAGTCTATCTACCTTGATATCGTGGTCGATATGACCAAAGTGAACCTTGCGACTTGTTCAAGGACTCACAGAACGCGCCCTCTTGGACCGACGCTTCGCTTCTCTCATTGCCCGTAGCAAGCCGAGCAGGCCACTCAACGACCCCGAGCGCCCGCGCGATTGAACCCCTGCTGACGCCCGTCTTCTACACACGCAGAGCCGGCAAAAGGTTCGTTGACCTGGCAAGATGGAATCCAATCTTCTTTACGCCGCCACTCATCGCTCTTAAGACGGACCTCAGGGCTAAATAGCGCACCTGCGAGACAAGGGTCCATGAAGATGGGATACGGAATGTGGATTCTGGTCCTGGGCATCCTGGCCCTCATTGTAGGTGGGGCGATGGAAGCAGCGAGTTACCACAAGACCATAGGGTTGGGCGGCATCGGACTGGGGATAATCCTAGTCATCATCGGCATTGCATGGTGGATGATGAAGGACAGTAAGGCCCCGAAGACTGCGGCCCCTCAGCCAACGCAGCCAGCAAAGACTCCGTAGACGTCACGAGACGGCGAAGAGCGGATTGGGACGAAAATGCCCTATGCGCTCCTTATTTCGTTCTTGACTAGTAGTGGGGCCCAACCCGCATAGCGGGAGTTGTCGGAATGGGTACAAACACAGATTCGCAGCGCGAAGTTCTGCGGGACGAGGTAGAGAAAGCGGGTATTTTGATTAGAATTCCTTGACCTTCGGCGGAGTCCCATGGCCTTGGCCCACGTGTCATTCTGTTACGGCGTCGAGGACGAGCCCGATCACTTGATCGAGCGCTTTGCGGGTGTGTGCATCTTCGCCAATGGCTCTACCTCTTCAAGTCGGATGTAATCAGCCACTTCCAAGAAGCAATCTGCCGATTCGCCCTATGATCGACGGTGGAGAGGCAGACTGGAAGTACAGGTCCAGGTTGATCAAACCTTTCGGATAGTTGGGACCAGCGCCTGGCCTCAGGAGCGGCCTGTTGCTACACTGGGCGGCGATGGCAGCCAGGAACCTAGCTCCATCCTCTGCTGAGGGCCCCGGGGAGGCGTGAAAGGCCATGATCTCGCCGGCGTCGACATCTCTAGCGAGCCAGAGGTAGAAGCTGCGCCCTTCAAGATGCACATCCGCGCCGTCGATGGCGACCTCCCGCCGGAACTTCTTGCTCTCCTCGGGAAGGCTGGTCAGCATGGCTAGATAGGCGTCCCTTGCTGCGATGTACGACAGGCCGCCGACCATCGACGCAACGTCCCGGTAGGAGTAGCCGGCGTTACAGAGTGCGGCCGCGACCACCTTCTTCGTCGAAGGCAACCTGTTTCTCCGGAAGGCGCCCATCGACGAGGCCCATCCTGTTAAGATAGACACCGGCCCGGCCTGTTGGAGTGGAACCATTTCGTGCGTTAAGCTAAGGCGTGGTGTATGCTTAGGCCATGAGCCCAAATTGTCTTAACAGACTGGTTTACGGAATTCCACAAGGCTGGAAGCGATACGGCGGTCGATTTCGGTTCTAACCGCCCAAGAAGACGACGAAGATGATCGCCAATGGAATGAAAAGCAGTGCCCACCTGATTTTGCTCCAAGCGAATACCTTTGCCCCGTCAAGCATTGCTATTGGAACCATATTGAAGAGAGCCAGCCAAATGTTGAAGAATACACCGTAAAACCCTATGTCACCCCACAAGCCACTTGCGAAGACTGCCAGAGGGACGAAGACCAGAGCGACAGCCACATTTGTGAGCGGACCGGCTATTGAAATCTTGCCGCTCTCCTGTTTCGTGACATTGGGACCAGAGTAGTATGTGGCGCCAGGAGCAGCGAAGATGAAACCGATCAACGAGGTCACGAGCGCAAGGAGAAGGCCCAACGGCCACATTCTAAATTCCGCCCAATAGCCATACCTGCGTGCCATGAACTTATGACTCAACTCGTGGAGAACGAATCCCGGACCCACAGCAACGAAGGCGATCCCGAGAACCTCAAGGGGGTTGAGGTGAGTATTCGCCAAGAGGCTGAGCCGGAGGGCGATGAAGAACGCCACTCCTAAGCTCAGGTAGGCGATCATGATGTCTCTGACCTCGACCTCGGAGAACGGTCTGCCTGGCTTGATCACCGGGGAGGCTGGGTAGCTCGAATCGGACCAGCTGAAGGTAGTAGTAGGTGGAGCTATCACTGCCCGCCTCTGAGTGAGGTCTCCCTTGCACTGATGCGCCTCCGGGAGCCTGTGGTCGGCGCAAAATGCCCCCCCACAGTAGTTGCATACGAACGGGAGAGATTCCTCTTGCCCGCAGAAATCGCAGTTCAATCTCTCAGAACCCTCGAAACGATCAGCAAGTGCGCAGCTCGACTCCCGCATTGGTCTTGGTTTATCAATCTTTTAGCGGGTACTCTTCAGTCCAAAATCGGGCGGAGGAAAACCTAGCTGTCCTTTGACAACCTGCGCAGGACCTCTGGCAGTCTGGCAAGAACCTGCCCCTCGTCAAGGGCCTCGAGGATTACCATCTTGTACCGGAGTGCCAGTTTCTTCGCTTCGGGAGTGAGAGACGGGACTGCGCAGAGAATGACGCTATTGGCATTCACGTCGTAGACCTTTATGAACAGTGAGAGGACTGTCGTCTCATCAATCGGAGTGGGCGGATCGGAGACCACGACGTCACACGCAAGGGCAACTGAGACAGGGCCCTCCATTCCGAAGGTGAAGCTGTGTTTCACACCTGACTTTCCTGCCACTACCAATGGACTTGAGAGAGGAGCCATCCCGGCTGATGATTCCAGCCTTCTTACAGCTTCCTGGGGGAGGGAACCGATTGTTCTTGGACTCATACGAATGTTGGCCTCGCAATCAAGTTCGCTTCCCAAATGCTCTCGATGGACGAGGGTGCGCACCAGGCCTTCGAAAGAAACCTCAAGCGTTCCATGCCCGTCGTCAAAGTGACTTAAGGGTTTTTGAGTTTAGGCCGCCCTGCCCTATCACTAGTGTGGAACTGGCCTCCCGACGCTCCATTGCATCGGCGACGTGGCAAGTCGCCGGCGCAAGTGAGATCTCACGGGCAGGAGCGCCGGACCGATGATGAACCGAGGGTTGTCGTCTTCGCACGCGGTAGAAAACATCGCTGCGCGAGACATCCTCCAAATACCGATTAGAGAACTCAAAGGTTTAAGACTCTCGCGCCACGACTTCGAGGCGGAAGGAATTGAGCGATACCTTCGACGCCTCTCTTGGGAAGGTGGACCTCTCCAAGTACGTAGACGAGCTACAGGATGAACTCTCCAGGATTATCAAGGAAGTGGGACCTGGCAAGACTGAGACAGAGAGGGAGGCTGGAAAAGGGCGTCTGGATAACCTCCTAAGGAAGCAGGCGGCTAGTCTGGCAGCAGAGACGGGCGTGACGGGCGACTATCGCCTCGTCTTCATGCTGATGTCAAGCATCCTCATGACGGCCTGGAGTTGCTTTACGATCAAGCGGACGATGATTGACTCGACCAGGTCATTCGAAGAAAGACTCAGACTCGAAGAGTTGCTCTCCAGTCTCCCAGTGGTCCTGTCAGAAATAGTTTCAAAGTCGGCCGAACACGCAGATATGTACAAGAAGAAATGAGGACCAAAGCGCCTCCGACCAGGAATCTGTATTAGTAAGACTACTAGTCTTTATACCGATAGGCCCGTTCGCGTGAAGCAGAGAAATGCTCCTGCCATACGACCAGGTGGTCCAGAATGCGCTCAACTTCCTCCAGAATGTCGTCGTTCCGTACGTGGTGATTCTCGCCATAGCCTTCGCAACCACCGGCTTCGCGGTGGCTCTGCAGGGGTGGAGAAAGAGGCGGGCACTAAGGAATGCGCTGAGGGCAGAACTGGACACCAACGCTGCGGTGACACTGGCGATAGTGACCTACGCTGACGCGCAGATGTCCGGGGGCACCAGCGTAGCCCCCATGCCGATGTACAGGACACACGCATTTCGAGAATACGCCGATGGTGGCTTGCTGGAGAAGCGTCCCAAGAAGATAGCCGAAGAGCTGATGCAAGTCTATCTCAGTATGGCCAGCGTCAACAAAGCGGGAAGGAGGCAGGAGGATCTGGCCTTCGGACCCGCAGCGGCCTTCCCCAATGCCCACCTACTCAGGCTCGACAACCTAACCTACGTAAGGGACACCGCCCACAACGTCATCGAACCATACGTGGACAGGCTGAAGGATACCAAGCTCTAGGATCGAGATGGATTCGGAATACATCGCCTTGCCCTTCTAGAAGGAAATGGGCTTTCGATTCGGCAGAATACGGATTATAGCTTAACTACTTCGTGTGAGCATGTAGCACTCGTGTACTTCGAAAAGCTGGCCCTGGAGATAAACGCGACCACGGCGGGGTGGGAGGTCATCGAGCCGCCTGTCCGCGTGGGAACGTCTGGGGTTGAGCACAGGTTCAACTTCCTTGCCTCTGACTCGGGGAATCTGTACGGCTTCGACCTCTATCCGGAAATCGGAGAAATACAGGTCCTCCGGACATTCATCAAGGAGATGGATACCGGGATTTCTGGAGTCCTGATCTGTCTGAGCGGCAGGCCGAGCGAAAGGGCGCGGGAAGTCGCGGCCGAACTCGGAGTAAGAATCCTCAGCCCGGCGGGGATAGGCGGGTTCTTCAAAGCAGAGAAGATGCCGCTGGCGGAACAAGCAGAAGCACATTCATCCGACCTGCGCTGAACTTGAAGGTCCCGTTGCCACTGAGGAGTTGGAACATCGCATGATGGATTATCATAGCCCAGACAAGGCCGAAGGCACCCGGCCCGATCTCAGATCCTGAATAGAACGCTCTAGTCGAGAATCTCGTCTACGACTTTCTGGTAGGAGCGGACAAGCTCTGCCCCCTCCTGGGTTATCTGGTACCTGTGCCGGCTACCATACTCTTCGACACTCAGCAGACCGGTCTCCAGGAAGGCCCTGAGCTGGCTCTGAAGCACATTCCAGGACAGATTTGCCTTGTACATTATCTGAGTTGGCTTTCCATAACCCTGCATAACCACTCTGAGTATGTCGACCCTGATCTGAAGCAGTGACCTGCGCCCCTCAGGAAGCTCCGAACGATGGAGGGGCTTCTCGGTCGCCGGGTTCAGAAGATTCTCGGACATGCGTTCAGGAATCGCACCGTTCGCACAAATAGCCTTTGCCTAGAACTAACCCGAACTCAGAGTCCATATCCGGATGCGCACCTTCAGGGTCGAGGGAAATGCTCCCACCACATCTGCGACTTCGCTCACTTGCATCCCAGGCGTCTTTCGATGGGAGGAGAACCCTTGGTTCGCAGAGGAGATTGGGCCGATCTCTTCCCCGCAGGTCCATCCATGCCGTTTGGGAGCAGTCAGCTAGTCCTTGCTGGGTTCTGACGGGGGCCAAGCGCGCGGTTCAACCTGATGCCCCGGTCTGGCGATGGGACTTGACCTCCTCCGGCTCGCAGCCTCCATTTTTCTGGGGAGATGAACCCGGAAAATAGATTGGGACTTCACAATGTCTTTAATGTCGGGGGGGAAATTCTGACACAATGGCAGAAGAGCAAAAAGGAAAAGAGGAACAGGGCAGCTTTGCGGACAATCTGAGGGACATTCAAGGCGAATACATCATGTTGACCGAGCTCTACGAGAAAGAGAAGAGCTACGGGCAGAAGCTCGCGGACATGATGAAGGCCCTGCAGTCCGAAGTCGATTCCACGATCCCCATTAGACCCGAGGCCATCGGTGATGGATGCAGAGAGGCGTATTTGGTCTCTGAGGCAGTCGTCGTCATGGTGGACTACAGCGGAAGCAGGATTTCCAGGCCGCTCTACAAGCTCCCTGCCGCAACGATAGTATCCGTGATAGAGGAGTGCACCCCCGAGCTCAGGCGCCTTCTGTTCGAGAGGCGAAAGTCGGAAGGCAATAGGGTCAGATCATTGGAGAGGGTCCTCAGGGAGCTGAGGAAGGCACAGTCGACATTCAAGCAGAGCAGAAGGGACGAGGTCGACGACCAGGAGGATCCCAAAGAGGAGGTAAAGGACAACATACAAGCGGATAAGCAAGCGGAGAAGCAAGCCCAGAAGGAACCGGCCGAATTGACGCTGCAGCCGCGATCTTCGAGAGAGGGGTTCGCGTTCAAGGGAAGCTTCGGGGAGAAGCGCGAGGCGTCCGGCATCTCTCCTTGAATCCGCGGACTCGACCCCTAAAGGTATCCTACAGGAGTCCCGGGAGGTAGTCTCCTTGCCATGCTAGAAGGCTTCAGGTCTAGGGTGAAGGAGAGACGTCAGACCGTGCGGACGAGAGAGACGAAGTTCCTCATGTCATTTGATGCCGCGAAGCTGAACAAGCGGCTAGTGATACTCCTCTCCATATTCATCATGCTGAATTGTCTTGATGCGCTTACGACACTAGTAGCGATCAGCACGGGACGAATAGTCGAACTGAACCCAATAGCGTCGAGTCTCTTCCACATGAGCTTCCCGGGGTTCATGGCCGCGCTTGTGCTGAAGTACATGCCGATCATTCCATTGGCCTACGCCACGCACGCGAAGGAAAATGCGCCCCGCCCGCTCGCCATCAGAATCGTGAAGGTCAGCGTATTTGTGGCTCTGGTTGCCGCAAACATCTTCTACCTGGCCGTGGTCGGCTCCAACCTCAGAACTCTTGCGTCCTACTATCTCGTCATGGGCTGAAGAGAGAGCGCTGGAAACCTTCATAACCGTGAGAAGGCGACCGACAAGACGTGATTCCTGAGACCGGGGCGAGCGTCGTTTCTGGGGTCTTTAGGTTCTACTCTCTGAGCGAAGTCAGGCTGTTCCTGAAGGAATTACTGGACACCTACGAGAGAGAGTATGACAAGTCCTCCAACACGATCGGTTCACTGCTCAGGTCGGACGAAGGGAAGACCATGGAGATCATAAGGTCAAAGGGATGGTCAAAGGTAGGGGGCCTCTTCGTCAACATGGCAGACTCTGAGAAGGGGGCGATGGAAGTCGTCTTCCAGATCGTAGAGGAGATGAAACCCAGAATGGCGAAGACAGAAGCTGTGCTGAGGTCGTTCGACACCGTCGAAGGGCTCCCGATTCCAGAGGAGGCTACTTTCCTGCTCTACCTCAGAAGCGGCATCCCTGAGAGGCTGATTATCGACACCATTGAAACCAAGCCCCAGAAGTTCCTGCTCAACGCCAGGTTCAAGACCGAATAGGCTCGCCCGTCCGTTTCTCTCGACCTAGGGGACGCAACCCAAACTGGATTGGGGACCGATATCACCTTTCGGTATAACCTTTAATCAACACCTTCGCAAACATGGGCGCAGAACATGCTCGAAGTGAATGTCCTCGTTGAAAGAGTCGATGCCGCACGTCTCTCCGACAAGGCGAGCGAAAACTTGTCCTCAAACTACAGTGTGAACGTATCGATGTCGGAGAGAGACAGAAACCCTCAGGCGCTCGTTCTCAGTTTCACGCTCGAGCTGACCGATCAACCCCAACTGGCGAGGCTCGTAGTATCCGGCGTCGCGACCCTGACCGGGACCAAGGATGAGATTCAGGGCGCACTTTCAGCGCCCGACGACAAGAGTCCACCACAGGTCCTCACGACCATTTATGAAAGAGTCTACGGCCTGCTCTACCTCGTGGCGGGATCGCTGAGAGTGTCTCATCCTCTCCCGACCATCTTGAAGGCCTCCGGCGCAGACAAGTAGACGTCTGGGAGCCACCGTATGCATCCCACCATCATCTTCCTAAACTGGTTTTGGAATATGCACGGCATTCTGGAAAACGCACATAAAGCCTATTAGGAATGCTATGACTTATCGAAAATATGGACACGAACGCGATGGACGTACTACCGCCACCTGAGGACCTGCTGGGTCAGGTGAGAAGGTCGCCCATGGAAATGGTCTGCGATATTCTAGGAGTCGTGTCGGAAGGTCCGACTAAGCCGACGCACATCCTCTACAGGGCCAACATGAGCTGGAGGGTGCTTTCGTCCTACCTGGACTTCCTCCTGAAGCGTGGTTTGATTGAAAGAGAGGACCAGGGTGGGAAGCGGAGCCTCTACACCCTTACGACAAAGGGTAGGTCAATCCTGCAACTCTACAACGGGCTCCGGCTGAGCCTAAAGGGGACCGTCAACGTGGGAAAGGACGGCGGTGTGAGCCAGATCCTCGAAGACGCATCTATGCTGGAACCGCGAAAGACTTCGCTCTGGATGTAAGGAGCCGATCGAGAGCCTTCTCCTGCTCGCTTAGGAGGTCCCTCGTCTCCTTGTAATTTTCGAACATCCTCGTGTAAGTCCTTCCCCTCTCCGTCGTCTGGTAGTACCGGCCGGCCGGCTGGTACCCGAGCAGCTCGTTCAGGACAAGCTCTTCGATGTATTGGTTCAGCTGCTTCAGGTTGAGGGAGGACTGGTACATTATCCTCGTCTTCCGCTGTCCCCCGACTGCGGCCTTCAGTATCGCGTACGCGATTTCCCCAGAGTCTCTGCGCCTGTGACCGTCCAAATGAGAATTGGTGCCCGGAATTCGAATTAAGATTTTTCGCCATTTCGCAGACTTTGCCGGCAGGAAATCAGGCGACTTGGTCGATTCATGCCCTGCATGTCTTAATCAGATGGCAATTCTAAGGGAGAATTCGTTTAGAACTATCCGACGCGCTCGACCGAAACTTCGCAGAAGGCGTCCCCCTTGGCGACGCACTTCTCCTCAATCACTCTGTGATCTGCGCCCGTAAGCTCGTCGGCGACGCCTTGAATCAGGCCCGAGAGCATGTAACAGACGGGCTCGTTTGCTCCCTCGATGTAGAGGCAGAAGACGCAATTCCGCATCAGCAGCCTGGCCTGCCCGCGGGCCAGGTCACCTCCATTCAGCACGAGCTCTCCCCATCCTGATTCTCTCGAAAAGCGCTGAAGCGACTCCAGCACTTCCTGCCCTGTCGTTCCCTGCGCTTTCGCCACGTTCCCTAGGTATCTCCCGTAGCTGTAGCCCATCCTCTGCATAATCACGGCAGCCCCGGAGACAAAGGTGCTTGTCAACTCCTTCGTAAGCGACGCCCACCCTACCGATCCAACCGTAAAGACTCGGATTCCATCGGACTTCCGCTTGATTGTCCCATGTTCAGAGTCTAGGTCGAAAGGGTTGTCCACTGAAGTCTCTTTCTTGAGGCCTCTAAACAAAGACAATTCCTCCTTCACCTTCGCTAACGGCCTCTTTAAACCTCTTTTCGAGACTACTTCGTGTGTTTTCCAATTTTGCTACCCTTGGAATGGCTTTCTAGCCAGGATGACATGAAACGGAGGAAAGCTGGAGAACCTGATGCGACGCACGGAGATGCTGCCAAGGCCGACTTCGCGGAGGGCGGCCGAATACTCCCCACCGTTGCCCGCGTCGATGATTCCGATCCTTCCTCCCTGCTTAAGGACCCTCGCGATCTCTCTGAAAGCGACCATCCTGTCCTTCTTCTTGATCAGCCTATGTAGCGAAAGGGCCGAGATTATCACGTCGACGGACGAGTCCCTCAACGGGAGGCTCACGGTGTCGGCCTTCACAGGGATGACCCTCGTCTCCACGCCCTCTTGCGTCGCGTTGGCCCATATTGAGGAGGGGTCGTTTCCAGTAAGGTGACTCCTCTGCCAGAGGTCCACTCCGACTGAGCATCCACCTTCGAGGCGTTTGCCCGCCAAGACCATCCCAAGGCCCCTCCCGCAGCCGAGATCGAGGACCACCTCGTTACCACCCCAAGGAATGTCTGCGACCAGCTTCGACATCTCCTTGATCTTCCCATGCATGCTGCTCCTGTAGAGGGCCGCAGCGACCACGAAGACCAGAATCCCGACTCCCGCCCCTACGACCAGGCCAAAGCGGCCCAGAGCGGGAGCGGTCTGGCGCGTGTAGACAGCGATGTCGAACCCAACCACGATGGAAAGGCCTCCGGTGATCAAGAGTTCGATGATGGACAGGGGCTCGTCAATCCCATATCCGATCTTGCCCCTGACCGTAACAGGCGAGGTCAGAGTCCCGGCAGCATCCGTCTCTACACTCATTTTTTCCATCTTCAAACTCGATTTGCGACGAATTTTACTTATAACGATTCGCCCCCGCCTCAGCACCCTAGAGTGCAAAGTGCATTACGTAATGGGCCAGAGCAATCGCTATCAGGCTGACTACCACCAGCATGATCGCATGCTTGAAGCCGTCTGAGAGCCCGCTCTCGCCCATCTTCCCCGCGACTATGCCGATGACAAAGGAATCGAAGACCGCGGTAGTGAGGAGCAGGTCGATGGTAGCACCCGCGACCTTCGGGGTCGCGGAGCTGGTGGTCGCCCCTCCCAATGCGGGCGCAGACAAAAGATAGACCATGATGAATGTCGTAACGACCACCATGATCCCGGCGATGTAGGTGATGTAGACAAAGGGCTTCAGTGCCGCCCTCCTATCGGACTCCATCTCGTTGATACTCCGTGTGAACTCCGCCATCTCCGAGAAGCTCCGGATCGTCCCCCCACCCACATCGACGACCTCGATCAGAAGGGTACCAATCGCCCTTGTGACCCAGCTTCCCACCGCATCTGTGAAAGTCGAGATAACCTTCGACAGCGAAACTCCCCACGAAAGCTGAGCCCCCATTTTCCTCACGTGCTTGGAAAGGACTCCGTAGTGTCTACCGCCTAGCCTCTCTATCGCCACCTCGGGCGAGAGGCCCGTCTTCCTGCCCTCGGCCACGTCGCGGATGAACTCGGGGAGCATCTTCTCAAGAGAGGTGCGTTCTCTCGAGAACCCGATCGCCTTGATGGCTGGTAGTGAAGCCCCAACTATCAGCGTGCCCGACACGCTCTCGAAAAGGTAGAGCGGCAGGTGAAGAGACGGAGCAGTGATGAAGTGCGTGAGGAAGAAGAATACCATCGCCAGTGGGATGGAGTAGATGAAGTACTTGTAAGGCCTGTAGTCGACGTACGGCCACTTTGGCTGCACCGCGTCGATTAGCCAGATGAACATGGCTGAGATTACAGGAACCATGACGAACGCGAAGAGGTACAGGTTGTTTAGCCCTGAAAGGTTGTTGCTCATCAAGGTCTGGACCATGTACAGTGTGTAGAGAACCATCCCCAGTATGACGGTCACAGTGAGGTAGGCTTCGGCCAAGGTACCCGTGGTATCCGCAGACCTCTTCACCGCATTGGTCTTGGCCTCCATAGTGTCGCGCAGCTTCATCCCGACGTATGCGATGAAGTCACCCCCGCTCTTCAGGATGGCCGTGTAGCCGTAGAGGAACTCCGAGAACTTCTTGCTAGGACACCATCGTGCGACCCTTTCGATTGCAGAGATGGGGTCCTGGCCGAAGACGTCGACCTCAACGAGTATTCTCTTTGCCTCCTTGGCTGATGCTGGAAATAGCTTCATCTGAGAGATCCTTCTGAGCGTCGTGAGAGGGGATACCCCCCCGCCAGCCAGGACGGACATGTATCCAATGACGAACGGGAGTTCGCCGTTGATTGAGGAAGCCCGGTTTGAAGCGCTGATCTTCGGGCCATTGATGACGATTGTGAAGATCATAATGGCGGCAGGGATGGCGATGATTACTCCCAGGAACCACAGGGCACCGAACCTGACGGCCGCAACGTAAGTCCCGACCGCTGAGGCGACCAGCGTAATGAACGCTGAGAAGAAGGCGACAGAGATGAGACCTTCCGGGGTTATCCTAAGGTTCGACTTCAGGATGTCGTCCCTTAGCGTGGGGATGGAACGGGTGAACCTGGTCGCTGGTCGGGAGAAGAGCCTGAAGGCGAAAGAAGTGAACTTGTCGAAGAAGGTCAGCGGGATCTTCTTCTTCTCCCGGCTGGGAAGAATTACCTTGAAGCTCACTGTCGCTGACCGCCAGGCTTGTAATCTCTGACTATCTCTGTGACCGCAATTCCCTTCGCCTCGAGCTCGCCCGCAGCGGTGTTGAACACGTCCAGGGGCCTGGAGATGTAGAGCTCCAGGATCGGAGACAACTCCTTGAAGTTCCTGATGCCCTTCTGCTGGACCCACCTAAGGATGAGCGCACGCCTGTCGATCTCCTTGAGGATCTCCTCCATCGGCATCCCTGTGTCCCTCGATATCTTCTCGAGCTTGGGGCTCTTATCATAACTCGCCTTGAAGGTGTCCGATCTCGGGTCCCACCTGAATACCTTGTTCAGCTCCTGATCAGTGATGATCTCGTCGATCGAAACAATCCTCCTCACCGCCTTGAATCCACCTCCTGGGGTTGGGACAGAAATCCTTCTTACTACGAAGGTGAGGTCAAGGAACGGCATGAAGGCCTTGGGGACGTTCATCGGCTCCGAGACGAGCCTCTGGAGCGCTGACGCTGCGTCGTCCGCGTGGAGGGTGCACAGACCCCCGTGGCCCGTGCTGATCGCCTGGAAGAGGACATATGCCTCTTCGCCTCTGACCTCTCCGACCACTAGGATGTCAGGCCTCATTCTCATTGCCGCCTTGACGAGGTCGAATAGGCCCACTTCGCCAGATTTCTCCTCCGTGGCTGCGTAGCTCTCTCTCGAGACCAAGGAGGTCCAATTGAGATGCGGAATGTTAATCTCCTGGACCTCTTCAATCGTGACTAACTTCGTGGTCAGCCGGGTCAGAGTCAGGACCGCGTTGAGGAGGGTGGTCTTACCGGCACCCGTCGCTCCCACGACTATAGCCGTGGCCCTGTTCTGCATCATGTACCAGGCATACGCGGCCATATGGTGATCGAGCAGGCCCACGTTGAGCATGTCGACTATGGTCATCGGGTCCTCCCTGAACTTCCTTATCGTGGCCGAGCTTCCCTGGGGTGAAACCTCTCGCCTGAACGTTGCGACAAGCCTGTGCCTGCCCGGAAGTGTCCCCTGGACGATGGGGAACGCGGTCGAGACGTGTTTCCCCGCCATGTGGGAGAGCCTCGTAACAGTGTTGTCCAACTGCTCCTCGTCACTCAGTATGACGTTCGTCTCCAAGCTCTCGTGGCCCTTGTGATAGATGAAGATGGGCTTGCCCAATGAGTCAATCGAAAGGTCTTCGATGTTAGGGTCACGCATCATTCCGTCCAGGACCCCGAAGCCTACTAGGTCCCTCTCGGCGAAGTAGATGATCTTGGACCAGGAGGCGGCAGGGACCCTGATCGAGTACTTCAGCAGGATCTTCCTGGCCTGGTCTGCGAAGTACTGCCGCGGGTTCACCTGTTCCCTGGGGACTGTTAGTTCTGCCTCCAGGGCGTCGAGGAGATAAGAGTAGATCGCCGCTTCGGTCTTTGTGAGAGGAACTTCGTCGAGGAAGTATCTCTGCGCCTGGAGGGGACTCTGGGCGATTACGGCGTAAGCGAACGGACTGTTGACCGGATACCTTTCTATCACCTTCCATGACGGAGGAATCGCTGTACCAGTGAAAGGGAACCTTACCTGGACGTTCTTTAGGAACCTGAAGCGCTGGGCCAGTTCGAGGTCCTGCTGCTCTGCACTCATTTCCACTGCCGGGGCTTTCTCTGCTGGTCTTTGCAACTGGACAGTCTGCTGGCGCTGGGCAGGGATGCTGGATGCCATTGGTTTCTGCTGGAGTGATGAGCTTCCAGCGGGACGTGGCGGGCTTGGCTCCGTGGACTTGGGCGCGGGTAGTACAACTGACGGTGACGCTGACATCGGCGGAGGGGATGCTGCCTCTGGAGGAGTCGTTGGCACCGTGGGAGGAGTTGCTGACGCGAGTGGAGGGAATGCCGCCTTGGGAAGAGATACAGGTCTGAGAGACGATTGGAGTACTGGTGCTGGCCTCTGGACTGCGGGAGTCAGAGTATCCTTGGACTCAGTCTTCTGGTCCTTCCGCCATCTGCGGAAGAAGCGAGCAAGAACTCCCTCATGTTCATCCTCGTCGGATTCTTGGGTAGGCATCCTGGCTGTTTATCCTCCTTGTCTCCTCCTGCCTATAACCCATATGGATTCTCCGTCTACTTCCCGCCTTCGAAATCCTTGCAGAATTGGCCGCGACGCTCGCGCTAGGTAGAGCGTTCCCCAGACCGTCTATAGTGGTCAGTGTTTCCATGGGGAGTCGTAACGATGGCGTCCAAGTCGTGGCTTAGCGCGTGCTAACGCACTTATCCGCATGGTTCCGCACGGCAAAAGAGCTCATTCTGAGCGATTCCGGCTGCTTCGGAAGCCCGAAATGACTCGCTTTTGTTCATTTTATGATATACTAACTAGATATCATATTAGGGGGGTGTCACAGTCTTCGCATCGGCTGTGTGTTTGTCCCTATGTACTCTGAGGTTGTAAGCGTTGCCAAGGTCCCTTCCGCAGACATCGCAAAGGAATTGCTCGGGCATACCCGGTGAAGGCTCTTCTGGTTTGTCGATGTCCTCAAGCATCTCTTGGAATCCTTCAGTGCTCTCGTCAATCAGCTTGAGCTTCCGCTCCCAGTACCTTTCCCACACCGAGCGGGGGATCCTTCCTATCTCCAGGTCCTCGTCCTCGATGTCGAGCCGGAACTTCAGGACCTTCTCGGGCTCGTAAAAATCTCGGTCCCAATACCACCGCGTCAGCTCTACCTTGTGCCGTGCGCTGACCAGGCAATCCCAGTTCATGTCGCTGAGGATGAAGGACACGACCTTGTCCTTCCTTGGTGCCGTCGCTTCGAAGACGCTGAGGTTGGCCCTGAAGCCCTCCCAGTTCCGGCTGAACTGTTCCCAGACTCTTCTGTTCGTGCTGTACATACTTCTGGGAAAGTGGACATTCACATCGTCCCAGCCGCACCAGGCCAGCCGCTTCTTCTCCTTGAGCACCACGTTAAGGAGGGCGGCGAAGTCCTTTGGCCTGAAGATCGTGTGCGCGAGCACCGCGTCCCACGCTTCCCCGTCGCTCCAGTCGGTTATGATTCCCCGCTTGATTGGCGTCCCGTCCTCGGCCTGACCTACCTCTTCGAGCTCGTCCGCCTGGTGAAAGATGCTGTATCCATGTTGAAGCATCGTGGAGGATTTTCCCGAACCTTTTTCGCCCCAGATTATCGAACAGAGCCATCCGAAGGTAGGGCCGCACGAAAGGGCGTAGTCGATGAAGCGCCACCCGTCCTTGAGGATTCCGAGCTCCTTGGCCCGTCTGAGCTTGTCCATCTAGTCCACCGTCTCCCTTGCCAGTGTCTTCTGCAGGGCCTTGGTGGGGGGTTGCTCGTTTGCCTGCTTCTCGCTTGTCGGCTTGATCCTTCCGCCGCTCCTTTCGATGTACAGACCTTGATTATCCAGCTCGGTGATGTAGTCCACCGAGACTTCAGTGACGATATTCCAAAGCTGGTTGCACGCGCTACTGTATGCCACATCCTTGATGTTCCGCCTTATTGTGTCGTCGCTCCACCACGCCTGGTCAGGGTGTGCCTTCCGATAGTCCTCTACAGTCGTCTGCTTCTTGATCTCCTCGACTAGGGCCCAGAACCTTCCGCTTGGTCGTTCTCCCACCTTAGACCTCACGGAGTTGGGAAGGAGTGCCCAGGCGTAGTCTGCGGACGATAGGGCCCCGCCATAGTCTCCCTCCGCGCAAGAATCTTTGCTAAATTGCAATTGTTTCAATACGCTGATCACCGCGAATTGATTGATCGAGATTTGATACTCGGGTTGACCCTGGGGATTGCCGCTCAAGGGGCGATCACTCCGTGGACCTCCGCACCCAGGGCCAGGCTGGATGGCCTGGGCTTGAAGTCGGGCAGCTTCACCGTCAGCTCCGTGATGATGTGCTCCTTCTCATGGTTCTTTACGTGCCGGTGGATGATTTCCGCCCCGTGGTCGGTCAAAAGCGTTTGAAGGCTGGCCTGGTCGTTGCTGCTGCCGTGGACGACAAGACCGAGGACGCCGGGGGGTGGGCCACGCGCAGGCCTGTCTAAAGTCAAGGAACGTCCTCCTTTAGTCCAACCTCGTGCCCTGTCAGCTTCGCGTGGCCTTTTGCTACTGATTGGTCCGCCCACGGCCCCCCGTCTCCCCGGAGGCAAACCCACAAACTCGTCACAGGTTGTGATGAGTTTGGTAAGTCGGGCGTAGGCTCCTCGGCTGGCCTGGGTAGATTGAGAGGACCCCGGCCCCACCTGCTCATTATGGACTTGGCAGATTTCAGGGCGGAATCGGTCAAAGTTGGTTCTACACGTTCTACATGTTCTACGGGTTCCCTTACCCCCCCTACTTTATCACTCTCCAGAGTATGCCCGGGTGTAGTGCCCGTAGAACCCGTAGAACCCGTAGAACCGATTAATCTCCAGGCATCTCGCAGAGCAACGCCTTTCCAGAGTCGGATGCTTTTCGCGCCTCTTCCCCCCGGTTTGACGACAGAGGGTGTTATCGGAACCTTTGTCTTGAGCCTCGCCATGAACGCGGTCTGGGACAGTGCGGTAAAGCCACGGTCCGCGTTCCACTTGACATATTCGGCAAAGAGGGCGTGGGCCTCGACCGCCTTGTCTTCCCCCTTCTCCAGAACGGAGTTTATGAACGCCTGAATGACGTCCGACTTGTCGCCCCACTCCGCCTTAACCTGATCGGGGGTCGCCTGGTAGTTGAAGCCGCCACGCCTCTTCATGGCCTCCGCGAACCCGAGAAGGACGTTCAGGAGGCCCGACAGCTCGCGGGGCGTCGTGAGCCTCGCCACGAGGTTCGGGTCCTTCTCGGCTGCTTCAATCTGGACCGTCCAGTTCGTTATCCTCCAGCGCCGGAACCAGGCCCGGGTGTCGTCGTTGACCAGGGGGAGCGTGTTGGCGCTGTAGAACAGCTTGCAGGTGGGGGTGATTGGGTGTCCCTGGATTCCCTTCTTTTCGACCGTGATCCTGTCCCCCGCGATTATGGCCTTGAGCTTCCCGGTCAGCCCTATCTCCTTTGGCTCTATGTCAGGGTAGATGACGGCCAGCTTGCCCTCAATGTTCCCGGCTGCGAACCGGCTCATGGCAAGGTCGTGGATCGACTCGTTTGTGATGTTCTCCCTGCCGAGGAACGCCTCGAGGACCTTGAACCAGGTGCTCTTCCCGTTGTCGCCCGCGCCGATGTACATGGAGGCGGATTGGAACCTGGCGTCACGGATCAGGGTGTTTGCCGCGTCCTCGAGCACGTTCACGCGGGTTTGGGCGTCAGGCAGGACCCTCACCAAGAACCGTAGGATTTCGGGGCAGGCCGCTTTTGGGTCGTACTCCTGGGGAATCTGAATCCGTGAAAGATACAGGGCGTCGTGCTTTCGCAGCTCCCTGGTGCCCATGTGCAGGAGCCCGTTCTTGAGGTTCAGGACGTCCAAGTCGCGGTCGAACTGGGAGCCTTCGACGTAGTTGGCCCTCTTGATGTGGCCGACCACCTCCCGCGCGAAGTTGTTTGTCGCGTTGGGTTCGGCCTCTTCCACTTCGCACTCGATGATCGCCTCCGCCCCCGGAGCGTAGACGCCCCCGACCCTGTACAGGATCTCCCCGGACTCCTGGATCGTCGCAAAGTCGTGGTGGCCCTCTATCTCCCCCGCGAGCTCCTTGGCCCGTTCTGCCTTCAGTTGCTCGGTCGTGCTCATAGGGCCTGCTCTTCCTTGAAGGCCAGGACCGCGTTCCTCTGAGTGGGCCTTGCGACCGGCTGCCCTGACGGTGATACGCCCAGCTCGAAACTGACGAGCACGTAGGCATAGTAGTCGTAATTGAAGCGTCCCGTCCTCTGCGCTGCCGGGTACTCGTTGGCCTTGATCCCCGTGGTCATCTTGCAGCCCGGCAGGACCTCATCGATGCGCCTCTCGAGGGCTAGTATCTCCTCGGGCGTCTGCCCCTGAATCTTGAGTGAAACGGTGCGGTTATTTCTCTCCGGGCCCATTTTCTGTCTCCTTCTCCAGACTTAGCAGAATCGTGTCAATTTTGGTCAGCGCGGCCTCGCACTTGGAAAGGATCGGGTCGCTGCTCACTTCGGGGCCCCCTCCTCCTGGTTATCCCAGCTCAGATGGTACTTGCACTTCGGGCAGACCCGTGGCTTCTCCGTGATGGGCGTCCATTCGTAAAGGCACTTCGGGCAGCTCAAGAGCCGCACCTGTCTGACTCCCACCAGGGCCCGCGAACTCATTTACTACTGAAGGCGGGGTATAGACTAATATACTCTCGCGTTAGATACTTACCCTGTGGTAAGCGATATCCCCGAACTCGAACCTGAAATGCGGGACTCAGAGGTGGTGGTTCTGAGAGCCCTGTACCGGGTCAAGCCAAGAAGCCTCAGTTTTGGAGAAGTGGCTAGGGCGTCAGGGGTGAAGGGGCCCCAGCACGTCGCGTCGGCCTTGAAAAGCCTCCAAAAGAGAAAGCTGATTGAAAGAGATATCGACACCCGAAGATACCGCGCACTCGACATATCTGAAGGCGCAGTCTTCCTCCAAAATGTGACCTCATTCTTGAAGGAAGGGTACCCCGTGGCCTCTCACTTCGGGCTGACTGTCATTGATAATGTCGTGGGTAATCAAGGATTCGCCGAGTGGTTATGCCGCCGAGATGGTCCATACAGGGAGTCGTGCGAGTCCTCCCGTGCTGTCTTTCTCCATGAATGGAGACACTATTACGCTGGTCAGCACGCGAAGGAGGCGAAACAGCTTGAGGACTATCTAGGATCTCTTCCCGCAGGCCCTGGGGCGGGCTTTCCGCCTGTCGAAGACGGAGGGTGCAAGGACCCACTCTGCCGGAAGTTCCGCGCGCATGACGACCGGGACAAACTTGCAAGGAAGTTCGGAATTGATGGCTTCGTGCCGAATTGGATCTGGGGGCCATCGATGCTTCAAGTATTGCCCTCAGTGAATTGGAACAACTGGCCGCAACCTCCTTGGGAGGCCGTGGCCCTGAGCGAGAAGCCCTAACTGTAGAGTAAGTATCTTACGCGACAGTATATTTCATACCGTACCCTTACCCCCCATTCGTGAGTACAAAGCTCTCCCCAGAGACTAAGATCTGTCCAGTTTGCTCTCGTCGGTTCTATTCACTTTACGCAGGCCAGGCAGAGGCCCAGGTCAAGGAGCATTTGCGCTCTCACGAAAAGAAACAGGCGGAGGTGAGCTAGAAACGACACAAACTTGTGAAAGGTGCGGCGGTCGCGTCAGACAGGACGGCGGTCCGTTGGTTGTGGTCTGCGCGAAATGCGGAATGTGGCCCCCGCTTTGTTCGTGCACTGGACACTCACGCAGGACAGGGTTCCCAATTGACTAGGCTCGCGTCAGGGTTCACGCTGGCCCTGCTCCTACTGTCAGCTTTAGCGGGCGTCATAGTGATCTCCGCGCCTTCAATTCCCCCAGCTTCAGCCACAGGCGCGACCTGGTATCACTTCGGCACCTACCACGGCATAGCCAACTCCATCTCGATCACCGAGCCGTCCTATACCCTGGAGATAGCGAACGGGACGCAGTTTGACATGGGCGGATCATATGACCCGTTCTCGCTCAACTACACACGGACCCCCACCGTGGACGTCTGCGCGACCAGCATAGGCGCGATAGGGGCCGCGTGTTTCTGGACGGAGTACATAGCCTGCGGTTGCGGGGCAGACCAGCCACAGTCCAGCGGAACCACGAGATACTGGCACGTCAAATACGCCAACAACAACCTGCTAGAGGTCCAGTACAACAACACAAACACGGGTTACCAACCAAGAGACAACTACACGATGCTATTCTACTACAATTCCAACTGGTTCGTGTGGAACATTCAGGAAAAGATAGTCAGCGGAAGGTCCGGCGCCTACAACACCGGCTGGAACGGGTTTGGTTCCGCCGTGTCCTGGGCCGTGTCCTCCCCGATAACCACTGTAGTACTCTCAGACACGGGGCTAATCACATCGTCCAGCACGATCAACTTCTTCCTGAGCACGGCCTGGGAAGCCCAGCACCAGGAATACGAGTTTAGCGGCGTCACCAGCGGGGGCAACGCCAACGCCTCGATCTACGAATACCCCGTGTCAGGCAGCACCCCTTACTCGACGTGCGGGGCCAGCAATAACGGGGAGATGAAGTGCGCGGAGGTTCCTGGGCCGCCCCAGGGCGGCGGCGGCTACACCTTTGCGGTCGGGTGGACGACTTCGACCACCTTTGTAATTTATGCGACCTATAACGACAAAGGATCAAGCGAGACCAACGCCCTGGCCCTCGCCAGCTCCCTCTACCTGTCGAGCTACGGCAAAGGCGTCGGCTTTAGCGGCTGGCTGCTCTCCACTTCGCTCTACTGCAACGCCAGCCAGCCGGGGGGCAATACCGCCCAGGGCTGCGGCTCTTACAACACGCTGACCCCTGGCCCTATGGCTGTCTCAAACTCCTATTCGTGGTATAGGCAGGGTCAGGTGGGCCAATGGCTGTTCTGGAACCAGACGATTATGCAACAGGGCAACCGCCTAGCAAGCAGCTTCGACTCTGTGGGGTTCAACACCCTGGGCCCCGGCTACGAACAGAACGAGATAACCAATTCCACCGGCACTTTCCTGGGGTCCGCTGCGGTGGACTCTCAGAGCCAAGCGGGGGGCTCCACCTACGCCTACTCTGTCGTGAGCCAAAGGGACGTAAGCGGTGAGATAACCGTGGTCATGCCGCCCACGGGGAACCGCTACATCGTGGAGGTGAACAGCTCCATAGTCCACTCGACGCAGATAACCACGCTGCTCTATTCCATCTCCCTACCGGGCCCCACCACGGGCTGCGACACCACCGAAAACGAAGGCAGCTCTAACGTAGTCCAGATCAACTCCACCACCTGGGAATACGAGTACCAGGACTCGGTCACAGGCAACTGGGTCGGCTACACGATTGGAGTCTACGGCAATAGCAACGGGGCTGGCGTGTCTTTCGTGACCTACTCCAACGCCTGCCATGACCACTATGTCGTGATCCTCTACCTGCTAAACAACGGCTCGCCCACGACCTACAACTCCGGGTCATGGGGAGAATCGGTTTACGTCCTCCCCCACTTCGGCCAGCTAACCACGGTCGCTCAGATAGACGCCAAACAAAAGGCGACCGTGACCATGACCAAACAGAAACAGCTTGACGTAAAGCCTCTGAGCCTCGCCTCGACCGCCGAGCCCCTGGCCCTCGAAACCGCCTCTAGCTGGTCACCCCTGTTCTATTCCAACTCGACCGCCACCGGCTATAACGTCGTAATGGTCATGCACAGCGGCACCTATACGATGTATTTCCTTTGGTCCAACACCATAGGCGGGACGCTCTACGGCGTGACCGGCTCGACCTCGTGGAGTCAGGCGGCCCTCTCGGGTGGCTGGTATAACGTCACTGTCACCTGGACCGCAGCCAGCAACAGCAAGACCCTCTTTTTCCTCACGCAGAGCTCCACCACGGTCACGCAGCCCATAATCCTGACGGCCATCGAAGGCGGGCCGCAGACCCTCACCATATCCGGCTGCTCGCCCTCACCCAGCACAGTCACAGGCAACGGCGTGTCTCAGTCTATCACCATGTCGCAGAACTGCCCCTTCACCCTGGTAGGCTCCACAGGCTCGGGCCTCCGCTGGGGCTTCATATCCGGCACCACCTTCAGCTACAGCTCGGCCAGCCTGGGCCCCACCTGCAGCTCGGGAACCTGCACGACGATAAGCCTGGGGTTCGACACCCAGGCCCAGCTCACCGTGACGGGCGGCAGCTCTCTCTCCTACACCAAGACCTCGGAAACCCTGGACGGCTGGTATAAGACCCCGGACACCCTCACGGTCTCGTCTGCCGGGATTTGGGGAAGGTCCAGCGGCACCGGCTACCGCATCACGTCCTGGCAGATAGACAGCGGAACCCCCAACGTCATCGCCACAGCTTCGACGGTCACGACTTCGGTAATCTCCATGACTGGCAGCCACACGGTCACTTTCACCCAGGCCACCCAATACCAGCTGACCCTCTCCGTTTCTCCGTCAGGCAGCGGAACCGCCACCACCACGACCGGCCCCTCGATCACCGGCGACACCGGCTGGTATGACTCTGCCACTTCGATAACGCTGGCGGAGTCTGCCAGGGGCTCCACCTTTTCAGCCTGGACCTGCACGGGCTCGGGCTGCTATTCCGGCTCCCTCGCCTCGCCCAGCTTCACGATCCTGGGCCCGACCGCAGAGACCGCCATCTTTGTCCTGACCACCACCACGACGACCACCACCTCAACCGCCAGCACGGTCCTCATCGTGATAAAGACCAGCCCCGACGTTCTGACCAACGCCCTGACCATAGACGGCGTTTCATATACCGGGACTCAGTCATTCAACTGGGCTGTCGGGACTTATCACACCCTGGCCGCTGCCTCCACAGTCTACCAAAACCCCCTGGTCACCGTGTCATTCGTCAAGTGGTCCAACGGCGGGACGCGGACGCAGACCTTCCAGGTGACCGGCTCCCTGATCCTGACGGCATACTTCAGCTCCAGCTCGGGAGTCAATCAGTGCTATGGGAATCCGGTCCAGCAGCTCGAAAAGAACTGCATAGTCCCGGCGATCATCTTGACGTGGTCCGCCCCTATGGGTATGGGGCCCTGGTTCGCATTTATGACGCTCGGCGTGAATGTGGCGGTCTACAACAAGTCACAGTCGATAGTCATGGCGCTGATCACGCTGCTAACTGCGGGCGCGGTCTTTGGGTTGCTGCTGCCGACGTACGTCGGGAGCATCAGCAATATCTTTTTGATTCTTGGGACAGCGGGCCTTTTTACCAAATTAATCTTACTCGCCAGGTGAGAGCATGGAACCAACACAACAGGACAAGCTCAAGCAAGCCAGGAAGCTCTCCCTGCTCGCGTCAGCCATAGGGCTCTACCTGTTCGGGTCCACCTACGGAACCCTGCAGGCGGGCCACCCTGTCGCCATGCTCTTTCCCATAGTCGGCTGCTGCCTGTGCGTGGGAACCGTGCTAATCTGCCGTCGCATGAGCAAGAGGGCGGCCTGACACGGCAGCCAAGCGGCCCCTGCTCTTGGTTCTGCTTCTCACGGCCTCTGCCTTCCTGGTCCTGGCACCTCCCGCCCAAGCCACGACGCCCATAGGCCAGGACGGTTCGACCGTAAGCTGCGGGACCGCCATCAACACCGCGACCTGCACGACCGGGACTCTGACCACCACCTACACCGGCGACTATTACATCGTCGTATATTCGGCCAGCGCGTCGGTGAACGTCTGCGCGGCTGGTCAGGCCCCCACCTTCTCGGGCTCGGGCCTCAGCTTCACTAACCGGGAGTGCGGGGCTAACAACCAGTTTGCCGAGTGGGTTTCGACCGACGCCACCACCTACAGCGGAACGATCACCTGCCACCTGGGGGCCGCGTCCAAAGCCTACGGCAACTGTGCGGCTATGGCCTACAGCGGAGCGACCGGCTACGACGCAGCCGCGCCCTGCATATCCGCCCTCTGGACGGCGACCAGCGGCTCATGCACAGAGTCAATCTCGGGCGGTGACATAACACTGGCCTTAGTCTACTGCTCGGGCTATGCGTCAGGGGCCTGCGTGTCAGGGACGGCAGCGACCGGCTGGACCGGCCTAGCCAACCTCCAGACGGGTTCGACCTGCTCGACCAACGACTGCGTCGGGGTCTATGCCGCCTGCCTCGGGCCCTGCGGCCTGTCGACCGGGTCCACCGTGGCGTCCTACACGGTGGGGTCAATCTGCACATCGTCTAACGGCGAATGTTATCTAATCGGTGACGCCCTGACAGCGATCCCCACGGTGACAACGACGACGACCCCCACCACCACAACCTCCACCACCACCGCCACCGTCACCACTGGCGCAACCTCCACCACGACCGGCCCCAGCGGTCCGGCCCTGCTGATTATCGGCGTCATATTCGGAGCGTTCATCTTGGCTAGACACGCGCAGGGGGCCCTGGCTTGATCCTGGACGACTCGACCGCCATGTGTCTCGGCGTCCTCATCGCCCTCTACTTCACCCGCGAATCTACGACCTTCCCCCAGCGTCTGATCCGTGGCGACAAATTCATGCCGGGGTATATCCACGACTCGGTCAAGGCTATGGTGTGGCCCTTCATCACCGCTGCCTGCTGGTTTATCCTGGCGTCTATGGCCGGGGAGCTCAACAACTGTCCGAACGGCTACGGCGGAACCTGCTTCACTTCGCCCACCTTTGGGACGGTCACGGCGACGATCTCGGGCAACCCGTTCGGGGGCCCCCTGTATTTCCTGTTCGTAATGCTGTTCTGGATATTCATAGTCGTGGGAATCGTCATGGTGATCTATGGGGCCTTCCGCCCGGTCGAACAGGTCTTGTCGGGCCGGGAGTCTCTGGAGAGCTAGGCGGGGGTGACAGCATGAGATTCGACTTTGCAAAGACGGCGGGGTTCGTGGCCGCTGCCATGTGCTTTGCAGTTATGATCCTGATGATAGCCTCTGCGTGATAGGCCGATAAGTGGGCGTGATATCATGGTGTCCTCGTGCCACTTCTGCCCTATCATGGATTCGCGGCTAGTTCGGCCTGCCTGTCCTTGACGATTCCCAGGACCATCTCGCGGAGCTCCTTGACCTGCGCCACCAGGTCCGCCTTCTCGCTCTGCCAGGTGGCCTTCTCCGTCTCCAGCTTCTTCTCCACCTCCGACTTTGAACGGTAGGCGTCGGTTATCGAAAGGTAGGGCACGGCCTTGAGGTAGTCCTCCAGGAGCTCCTTCTCCTGGGGCTTGTAGTAGCTGCTCGAGACGCCGACCGCGTGGCCCATCAGGATCTCCACGTTGATCGGGTGCATGACCTGCTCGGCGTGGGTCTTGAAATATTTTCGAAAGCCGTGGATTCCCTTGAACTCGTGGCGTCTCACTCTATCCGTCCTCAGGCCCCGCTTGCGCCAGGCCCTCATCACCAGGTGCTTCAGCCCCTCGACCCCGAGCGGTTCCCCCTGCGACGCGAGAAGGGCGGACTTCGGGCTTATCTTCTCGCCCTCCACCTTCCTGAACTCGCGCTTCCCGGACTTGAGCGTGGCGTAGAAGGTCCTGGGGGCCTTCCGCCTCTCCATATATGCTGCCAGCGCGTCGTATGCCTCCGGGGTGATGAACGTCCTGTACTCTTCAGGCGTTCCCCGGTACACGACGACGGACGCGGCCACCACCCTGTCACCTGCTTTGCAGGGTGCGACGTCGCCCCAGGTCAGGCTGGGCCAGGCCCCCGCCCTGATTCCTGACGAGACCATCACCAAGACGGCAGCCTTCATGCGCTCGTCGGCGTTCTCCACCAGGACCTTGATCTCTTCCAATGTAGGGGCTCTGTCTGTGCCGTGGCTCCGACCTCGCGGCAGCAGGTGGCCCAGCTTCTCCCAGTTGACCCGCACGTCGTTCATGGTCAGGAACAGCCGGAGCGGGGCCGTGATGTTTCCTACAGTGTTGGGGCTTATGGCCCCTGCCTCGACCCGGACCTTCTCGGAGCGTATGACCTTCGTTATTTCGCCCTCGATCCAGGCCGGGTCCTCCTGGGCCTTGGCGATCAGGGCCGCATCCCCCATGCCTACACGGTTGAGAAACGCCCTGACAGCTCGGCTATACTCCTTCTCAGTCTCCGGGGACTTGATAACGTCAGTGAAGTTCTGCCATACTTCGGCTGATTCCATGGCGCGTGCTAGGACTCAGCCCAATTTAAACGGTGCGTTGTCAGCCGTCAAGTCGTGGTCTGCGGGGCAAGAGTGAGACCACAAGCACCACCGGAGAGGATACCTTGACCGCTGGAGGGTGTCCAAGTGACACATTTCGATGAGTTGGAAGTGAAGGTCACAGTCCCTCTCAGTGCAGTTGATGCGCCGGAGCTGTTGTCTGTCGCTGTGACGAGGAGTGTCAAGGGCGAATCCACGTGGTAGAGGTCGTGGCTCAGGCTAACTACCGCTTGTTGTGATCTTGAAGTTGGCAGTCGCGCTGTCGGCCGGCACAATCCCGACGTCGCTGCCTGATAGGACGACCGCATATGTGCCGACAGCGTCCGCCGGCACTGTGAACGTGCACGTGAAGGTGCCTGTGGCAGAAGTCGTCTTGGACGTGCAGGTCTGCCCGCTTGGGGTCACACCGTTGAATGTCATCGTACCGATTGTGGTAAGGACGGAGAACCCTGAACCCGTCACCGTAACCGTAGTACCCTGTGGTCCCTTGACAGGGGACAGAGTGATCGTCGGGGTAGTGACCGTGAAGGTCGCGGATGCGCTGTCAGCCGGTACGGTCCCCACATCGCTGCCTGAGAGGACGACCGCGTACGGACCAAATACAATCGCCGGCACTGTGAACGTGCACGTGAAGGTGCCTGTGGCTGAGGTAGTCTTGGACGTGCAGGTCTGCCCGCTTGGGGTCACACCGTTGAATGTCATCGTACCGATTGTGGTAAGGACGGAGAACCCTGAACCTGTCACGGTGACGGTGACACCGACCGGGCCCTGAGTGGGGAACAGAGTGATCGTGGGCGTCGTTATTGTGAAGGTTGTGGAAGCGGTGTCGCCTGATACAGTCCAGACATCACTGCCTGATAGGATGACCGTGTACGGGCCCGCCGCAATCGACGGCACAGTGAACGTGCACGTGAAAGTGCCTGTGGCAGAGGTCGTCTGGGAAGTGCAGGTCTGCACGGACGGAGTGTTCCCGCCGAGCGTGATTGTGCCGATAGCTGTGGATACTGAGAATCCTGAGCCCGCTACGGTGACTGAAGTACCGGATGGGGCCTGGGTGACAGATAGAGTGATCGTGGGTGCCGTTATCTTGAATGTGGCAGACCCGGTGTCAGCGGGTACGGTTCCGACGTCACTGCCTGATAAGACGACTGTGTAAGAGCCCGCCGCTACCGCCGGCACCGTGAACGTGCACGTGAAGGTGCCTGTGGCAGAGGTCGTCTGGGAAGTGCAGGTCTGTCCGCTCGGGGTCACACCGTTGAATGTCATCGTACCGATTGTGGTGAGAACGGAGAACCCTGAACCGGTCACAGTGACGGTGACACCCTCGGGGCCTTGAATCGGCGTTAACGTTATCACAGCAGAAGTCACTGCAAACGTCGTAGAGGCGCTGTCAGCAGGCACGGTCCCGACGTCACTGCCTGATAGGATGACCCCATACGTGCCTACAGCGACCGCCGGCACCGTGAATGTGCACGTGAAGGTGCCTGTGGCAGAGGTCGTCTGGGAAGTGCAGGTCTGTCCGCTCGGGGTCACACCGTTGAATGTCATCGTACCGATTGTGGTGAGAACGGAGAACCCTGAACCCGTTACGGTCACCGAAGTGCCGACCGGGCTCTGCGTGGGAGAGAGAGTGATTACAGGGGTTGTTACCGCGAAGGTTGCCGAGGCGCTGTCAGCAGGCACGGTCCCGACGTCACTGCCTGATACGTATGCCATGTACGTGCCTACAGCGACCGCCGGCACCGTGAACGTGCACGTGAAGGTGCCTGTGGCTGAGGTAGTCTTGGACGTGCAGGTCTGCACGCTCGGAGTCGCACCGTTGAATGTCATCGTGCCGATTGCGGTAAGGACGGAGAACCCTGAACCGGTCACAGTTACTGAAGTGCCGACCGGGCCTTGCGTGGCAGATAGAGTAATCGCAGGCGTCGTTACTGTGAATGTGGCGGACGCAGTGTTCGCGCTGGTATCCGTCGCCGTGACTGTCTGAGCACCGGCCGTAGAGGACGGTACGACGAAGGTGGCAGTGAAGGCGCCTAGGGCGGACGTAGTGACCGTAGCCGGGACAGTAGTGACCTTGACTCCGTTGAACTTAATCGTGATGGTGGAAGAGGAGGCGAAGCTAGCACCCGTAACCGTTACGATAGTGCCGTCTGGGCCCTGGATGGGAGATACATTGATTGTGGAAGTAGTGACCGTGAAGGTCGCGGAGGCGGTGTCAGCAGGCACGGTCCCGACGTCGTTGCCTGAAAGGACGACTGCGTACGGACCTGATGCGATGGACGGCACAGTGAATGTGCACGTGAAGGTGCCTGTGGCTGAGGTAGTCTTTGTGGTGCAGGTCTGCACGCTTGGAGTCGCACCGTTGAATGTCATCGTGCCGATTGCGGTAGATACCGAGAAGCCTGAACCAGCTACAGTGACAGAAGTACCGATGAGGCCTTGGTTGGGAGACAAAGTGATCGTCGGCGTCGTTACCGTGAAGGTCGCGGAGGCGGTGTCAGCAGGCACGGTCCCGACGTCGTTGCCTGAAAGGACGACTGCGTACGGACCTGATGCGATGGACGGCACTGTGAATGTGCACGTGAAGGTGCCTGTGGCTGAGGTCGTCTGGGACGTGCAGGTCTGTCCGCTCGGGGTCGCGCCGTTGAACGTCATAGTGCTGATGGTGGTGGAGACCGAGAACCCTGAGCCAGTTACGGTGACAGAGGTGCCGATCGGACCCT
>Ga0181524_10000992_pt1 | contig 33807 bp, 25 predicted proteins | sample PEATcosm2014_Bin_34_FD_119761 | JGI IMG/M metagenome (GOLD analysis project Ga0181524, IMG submission 119761) | Peatland microbial communities from MTU Mesocosm Facility, Houghton, MI, USA - PEATcosm2014_Bin05_60_metaG | ecosystem: Environmental > Terrestrial > Soil > Wetlands > Peat | place... | reverse complement strand
GGTCGTCGAAACCGCGCGAAGACGATCCGTCCACGCCATCGACGCCATCCGCCTGACCCTCCAGGGCCGCTCCCTCCCTTGCGTCGCTTGAACGCGACAACGCGGGACGTGAGCAATTACCTTTGTAGGAGGCGAAGTCCTTCACTCGGATGCGCGTCATTCGCATTCATGTCCCTCCTGAACATTCCGGCAGGCCCTTAGCCAGCCCGCATCCGATAGCTTAAGCGTTCTTCTCAACCATAACGCAACGTGGGCCGGCCGCAGCCTCAACAGCAAAGGCAGCGTTTCCATCCGAGGGCGTGCGGGCGTACGGGGACATGATACGCATTGCATGATTTTTCGAACCATGCTGGGTTGACGCATTGCCGGCTGCGACGCCATGCGGCGAGAAACACATTTCACCGCTCCGAAATCATTCGACGCGTGACCGGAATGCCGGCCGAGGGGACGCGGTCAGAACTTTGTTGCACCAGCCCCGACTCTCCCCCGCGCCGGCATAGCGAAAGCCGAGCGCAAGCCCCGCCGCCAATTAAGGTTTCTTTCGCGGCGCAGCGCTGCTATGTCCGCGCCAACCTGATTGACTGCCCCTGATCCGGGGCCAGCCGGAAACCCATGACCACCCACCCCATCTCGAACATCCGCAACTTCGCCATCGTCGCCCATATCGACCACGGCAAGTCGACGCTCGCCGACCGGCTGATTCAGGAGACCGGAACGGTGGCGGCGCGCGACATGGTCGAGCAGGTGCTCGATTCGATGGACATCGAGCGCGAGCGCGGCATCACCATCAAGGCGCAGACGGTGCGCCTGGAATACCAGGCCAAGGACGGCCAGACCTATATCCTCAACCTGATGGACACCCCCGGCCACGTCGACTTCGCCTACGAGGTGTCGCGCTCGCTGGCCGCCTGCGAGGGCTCGCTCTTGGTGGTCGACGCCAGCCAGGGGGTCGAGGCGCAGACGCTCGCCAACGTCTACCACGCCCTCGACGCCGGCCACGAGATCGTGCCTGTTCTCAACAAGATCGACCTGCCCGCCGCCGAGCCCGAGCGCATCAAGCAGCAGATCGAGGACGTCATCGGCCTCGACGCGTCGCAGGCGGTGCCGATCTCGGCCAAGACCGGCCTCAACGTCGATCTCGTGCTGGAGGCGATCGTCCACCGCCTGCCGCCGCCCAAGGGCGACGAGACGGCGCCGTTGAAGGCGCTGCTGGTCGATTCTTGGTACGACGCCTATCTCGGCGTCGTGGTGCTGGTGCGCGTCATCGACGGCGTGTTCAAGAAGGGCATGCGCATCCGCATGATGGGCGCGGACGCGCATTACGACGTCGATCGCATCGGCGTCTTCCGCCCCAAGATGACCGAGGTCGCCGAGCTCGGCCCCGGCGAGATCGGCTATATCACCGCGCAGATCAAGCAGGTCGCCGACACCCGCGTCGGCGACACCATCACCGACGACAAGCGCCCAACGCCAGAGGCCCTGCCGGGGTTCAAGCCGGCGCAGCAGGTGGTGTTCTGCGGGCTCTTCCCCGCCGACGCCGCCGACTTCGAGGCGTTGCGCGCGGCGATGGGCAGGCTCAAGCTCAACGACGCCAGCTTCTCCTACGAGATGGAGACTTCCGCCGCGCTCGGCTTCGGCTTCCGCTGCGGCTTCCTCGGGCTTCTGCACCTCGAGATCATCGAGGAGAGGCTGGAGCGCGAGTTCAATCTCGACCTCATCGCCACCGCGCCGTCGGTGATCTATCGCATCGCGCTGACCGACAAGACGACGATCGAGTTGCACAATCCCGCCGACATGCCCGACGTCGTGCGCATCGCGGAAATCCAGGAGCCGTGGATCAAGGCGACGATTTTGACGCCCGACGATTATCTCGGCGCCGTCCTCAAGCTCTGCCAGGACCGGCGCGGCGCGCAGGTCGATCTCAACTACGTCGGCAAGCGGGCGATGGTGGTCTACGACCTGCCGCTCAACGAAGTCGTGTTCGACTTCTACGACCGGCTGAAATCGATCTCCAAGGGCTACGCCTCGTTCGACTATCAGCTCACCGATTATCGCGCCGGCGATCTGGTGAAAATGTCGATCCTGGTCAACGGCGAGCCGGTCGACGCGCTCTCCATGCTGGTGCATCGCGACCGCGCCGAATCGCGCGGCCGGGCGATGGTGGAGAAGCTGCGCGAACTGATCCCGCCGCACATGTTCCAGATTCCCATTCAGGCGGCGATCGGCGGCAAGATCATCGCCCGCGAGACCATCCGCGCGCTGCGCAAGGACGTCACCGCCAAATGCTACGGCGGCGACGCCACCCGCAAGCGCAAGCTGTTGGACAAGCAGAAGGCCGGCATGAAGAAGATGCGCCAGTTCGGCAAGGTCGACATCCCGCAGGAGGCGTTCATCGCGGCGCTGAAGATGGATAGCTGATGGGCGACGAATGTGTTCGGCGATGCGGGGATTTCAGGGGCTTGGGCGCCATTTTGTGAGCGCGTTTTCCAGACGGCTTGGTTTTTCGCCATCTCGAGAGAAGCGGATCATCAGAGCGCCGAGCGCTCGGCCGCGCCGTGATCAATGCGAGGCTCGGTAAATTCCGCGGCCGGTTCGCTCGATCAGCCCGGACTGATGCATTCGCGACAAAATAACCGAGAGATTTCCTGGCGATACCTGAAGCCCGTAATCCTCCAGGACGGTCTGCAGGTCGCGGATCGAGACTTCCTGGCCGCGCAGGCTCTCCAACAGCAGCTCCTGGGCCGACGGGTTCGAGGACAAGCCGCTCGTCGGCGCCGTAGACGTCTCCGGCGCGCGCGGTTCCGGCTTGCGTAAGTTTACAACATTGTGCGGCGATGGCGGGTCGAATTCGCCGAGGATCGACAGCACGCTTTCCCTGACGGCGCTCGCCACCCGCGCGTCGTCGCTTCCGCCCTCCAGCCGAGCGATCACCCACCCGAGCGCGTAAGCCCTGCCAATGGCGTCGATAAGCTCTTGTTTTAAGGCAATGATCGCCTTTCGGTCGCCAACCTCGATCGATGACACGCCCAACCTCCCGTCCGAATGCGCCGACCGACGCCCAGTTGCGAAAAACTTACTACCGACTTGGCCGCGAATCAAACTTCCTTTCAACACGGCGTGGCGCAGCCGAGTATGGTCAATTTTTTCTTACAAATCGCCCGTTATCGCTTGACGGTTTGGCACGTTGTTGTAAGTTCAGCGCATGCGCGTCCAATTGTTGTAATAAAGTGGCCGCGATCTGAGCGCACAAGCGGGGAGGGTTCGGTGACGCCGGCCGACTGGACCAAACTGGCGATCGCAGCGGCCTTCGCGCTCGCGGCGGCCGCCCTGATTCTGCGCAAACTGTCCGGACCGATCACGCTGACTGGCAATTGGCAGCGCCTCGGCGATTTCGCCGTATTCGACGCCCTGTTCTCCTTCGCATGGAAGCGATCGGCAAAGCGCGAGAAGCTGGAGTTGAAATTATATGCGACGCTGCGCAGATCCCCGCTCGAACTCGAGGAAGGGCGACCGAGTTGCGGCAGCGAAGCTGGCGCCGGCCATGCGAAGCGCGAAGGCGCGGCCGGTCGCCGGGAACAGGCGGCGACCATCCCCTCCGGATTGACGTGAGGGCGACGCCGACGCCGACGCCCCGCTACGGCGCTTTCTGCGGCGGCCAGCGGCGGTTGACGGCGAGGATGAGCGCGATCAGCCCGACGACGAAGACGACAATGAACAGGACGACCCCGACCGTCGGCTGGCGCAGCGCCGTCGCGGCGATCAAGACGCCTACCGCCAATAGGGTGATGACGATGACGCCGCCGGCGGTGGCCATGGTCTTCGTCCATTCGACGCCGATCCCGCGCCGGCGATTGTCGCGGATTTGTCGCAACGCCATCGCCATCGCCATGAGACAAAGGATCAGCGTCAGCCACTGCATGGTGAGGGCGCCTCTCTCTAGCTCGCCGGCGCTCGCTTCGCCTCGCCGGCGCGCCCGCTACGGTTCGCCGATCAGTTTGCAGTGGATCGCCACCGGCTTGCTGGCGGCGAGCGCGACGGTGTCCTCGAAGAAGTCGCAGGCGAGAAGATTGTCCGGGCTGGAATGGCGCCCCGAATAGACCTCGATCGCGACGTCGACGACGCCGCCCTCGACCTGCCTCAGCTTGCTCTTGTCGTATTTCGGGCCGGCGAACTTCACGACCTCGGCGCCGGGAATTTCCTGTTTCTGCTCCGGCGCGACGTCGAGCCGGCCTTGCAGCGCCGCGCGCTGCTGCTCGGATATCGGCATGCCGTAGAATTCGGCGTCGACGATGATCGTCTCCTTCGGATTGGCTAGCCGCGCCGCCGCCGCCGCGCTGAGGCTGACCGCGACCTCGAAGGAAGGACCGGCGACCGTATCGGCGGGCGCCGCTCGAGCCGGCGCGAGCGAGAGGACGGCCGCGGCGAGGGTCAGCGCGCCGAAGCGCCGGTTCGTTTGCTGCATCAAGGCGGCGCCTCCTTACTCGACGCGGCCCGTTCGCGGCCGCGACCGTCCCGCGGGCCTCATCCCCGACTTGAGAATGGGCCTCGGGACTCGTTCGCCAAATTCGCGCAACTCGCTCCCCTTGGCAACGTCGTCCCTCGCGCCGCGGCGCGCTAAACGTCCTCCCGCGCGCGCTCCTCGATCCACGCCGCCGCGCCGCGTCCGGCGGCGGCGCCAGTGGCGAACGAGGCTTGCAGGAGATAGCCCCCCGTCGGCGCCTCCCAGTCGATCATTTCGCCGGCGACGAAAACGCCCGGCAGCTTTTTCAGCATGAAGGCGTCGTCGATCTCGCGCCATGCGACGCCGCCGGCGCTGGAAATGGCGCGCGCGATCGGCGCGGGCGCGAGGAGGCGCAGCGGCAAAGCCTTGATGCGCGCCGCGAGCGCTTCCGCCTCGTCGGGAACTTCGCCCGCTTCGCGCAGCAGCGCGATCGCGACCGTCGCGAGGCCGGCGGCCTTGCGTAGATGCGTCGACAGCGATTGGCCGGGCCGGCGCCGCAGAAGACGCTTGGCCAGCGTTTCATGGTCGAGGTCCGGCTTGAGGTCGAGAGTGAGGATCGTCGACCCCTCGGCTTCGATCGCGTCGCGCAAGGGCGCCGACAGGGCGTAGACGGCGCCGCCCTCGATTCCGTACGCTGCGATCATCGCCTCGCCGCGCACTTTTTCTTCGCCATGGCGAAGCGCGATCGTCTTCAGCGGCTGGCCGGCGAAGCGTTGGCGAAAGCCGGGCGACCAGTCGACCGCGAAGCCGCAATTGGCGGGGCGCAGCTTCGCGACCGCGATTCCCGCCGCGCGAAGAATCTCGACCCATGAGCCGTCGGCGCCGAGCCGCGGCCAGGAGGCGCCGCCGAGCGCGAGGACGGCGCCCGCCGCTTCGACCTCCTCGACGCCCTCGGGCGAAGCGAAACGCAGGGTCCGGCCTTCGCCGAAGCCGACGAAGCGGCGGCGCGCTCTGAGCGCGACCCCGAGCGCGTCGAGGCGCCTCAGCCAGGCCCGCAGCAGCGGCGTCGCCTTGAAACTCCGGGGGAAGACGCGGCCGCTGGAGCCGACGAACGTCTCCTCGCCGAGCCCGGCGCTCCAGGCGCGCAGCGCCTCCGGCGAGAGGCGCTCGATCGCCGGGCGCAGCCGCTCCGCCGCCGCGCCGTAGCGCGACATGAAACGCTCGAACGGCTCGCTGTGCGTGAGGTTGAGGCCGCCGCGCCCGGCGAGCAGGAACTTTCGCGCCGGCGAAGGCGCGCCGTCGTAGACGAGGACGCGATGGCCGCGCGTCGCCAGAACCTCCGCCGCCATGAGCCCGGCGGGGCCGGCGCCCACGACGATCGCTCGAAGCGCGACCGACATCGATCGATCCGACTTCACCGTTTGGCTTTCGTTGAGCGGCGTACGGCCGTTTGCCGCCCGGCGCGCCAGAATTTCGCCCGGGCGAGGTAAGCCGGTCGCCGCGCCGATGACAATCCTTGAATTTCGTCATCGGCCGCCGCATCGCCAAGCGGCCGGCCCGGCCGCGGCGTTTCCCTTTCGTCAGGCCGGACGTTACTGAATTGTTGCTATTCAAGTACGACGCTCGCAGCGATAATACTGCCTTAAGCAAATCCATCGCGGTTCCTTTTGCCGTTTTGTCGATTCACCCTCCATTAATACCGTCGGCATAACGTCCATAAACTTTTGCAAAGGGGCGCGGTTCCATTCGCTTGGCGCGGATCGCCGCGGCGGAGGATCGTCTGTTGCGCGCAAATCCGATACGGCGTGCCGAAGGCCAGCTCGACGAATCCCGCGTGGTCGCCCTCGCGCGCGCAGCGGCCGAGTCCCATGAAGCCGTCGCGCGCGAGCAACAGGGCGCGATCGCGCAGTTGCAGGCGCAGGCGCTGCGCTATCAGACCGCCATCGACAACATTTCGCAGGGTGTTTGCTTTTTCGACGGCGAGGGGCGGCTGATCCTCTGCAATCGCCGCTTCGCCGAGATCTACCGCCTCGGGCTCGACCAGGTTCCGCCGGGCGCCAGCCTGCGCGAGATCGCGGAGCGGCGCGCCGCCGTCGGAACCTGTCCGACGAGCGTCGACGCCTATCTCGCCCACAGCGCCGCGATCAATTCGGGCGACGAGCCGAAGATCTGGACCGCCGCCCTGCCGGACGGCCGGACCATTCGGATCCACCACCAGCCGATGTCCGACGGCGGGTGGGTCTCGACCCACGAGGACGTCACCGAGTTTCAGGAAAAGCGCGCCATCGCCGACGAGCGCATTTCGTTGCAGGCGTTGATCGACTGGGCGCCCGACTATCTCTGGATCAAGGACGCCGAAAGCCGTTTCGTCGTCGTCAACAAGGCGCTGGCGTCGGACAACGGCCGGGTCAGGACGAGCGACATGATCGGCCTGACGGATTTCGATCTTCACGCTCCCGAGGCGGCGCGCGGCTTTCGCGCGCTCGAGCAGGACATCCTCGCCACCGGCCGGGCGATGATCAATCGCGAGGAGAGCGTGATCACCGCCGCGGGCGACCGCAAGTGGTTCGCCTCGACCAAGGTGCCGCTGCGCAACGACAAGGGCGAGATCTTCGGTCTGATGGGCATCTCGCGCGACATCACCGAACTCAAGGCCTCGCGCGCGGTGGCGAACGAGCGCCTGTCGCTCCAAGCGCTGATCGACTGGCTGCCCGACAACCTCTGGGTCAAAGACGTCGAGAGCCGCTTTATCATTTGCAACAAGGTCACGGCGACCCGAATGGGTTTCGCCGCGCCCGCCGACCTGATCGGCAAGACCGATCTCGAGCTCCTGCCCAGCGAGATCGCGCAGAAATTTTTCGCCGACGAACAGACGATCGTCCGCTCCGGGCAGCCGATGATCGACATGGAGGAATGCGTATTCGGCGCGTCGGGCGACAAGACGTGGATCCTGACGACGAAAGTGCCGCTGCGCGACGATCGCAACGAAATATTCGGCGTAGCCGGCATCTCGCGCGACATCACCGCGCGCAAACTCGCGGACGCTCTTCGCGACGGGCAGGCGCACCTGCTCGAGATGATCGCGATGGGCGCGCCGCTGGAAGCCGTGCTCGATCGTCTGGTGCGCCTGATCGAATCTCAGGTCGCCGGGATATTCGGTTCGATCCTGCTGCTCGACGAAGATCGGGTCCATCTGCGCCACGGCGCGGCGCCGAACCTGCCGGAGGCCTACGCGCGGGCCCTCGACGGCGTCGCGATCGGCCCCAATGTGGGGTCCTGCGGCGCCGCCGCCTATCGGCGTGAGCCGGTCGTCGTCGCCGACATCGCCGACGATCCGCTTTGGCGGGACTTTCGCGACTTGGCCGCCGCGCATGGGCTGCGCTCGTGCTGGTCGACGCCGATCCTGTCGAAGAACGGCGAGGCGCTGGGCGCCTTTGCGATGTATTCGAAGGCGGTGCGCGAACCCTCGGCCGCCGAAACGCGCCTCGTCGAGGTCGCCACCCGCATCGCCGGCATCGCGATCGAGCGCAAGCGCGCGGAAGACCGCATTCAATTCATGGCCACCCACGACGCGCTGACCGGCCTTCCCAATCGCGCCCTGCTCAAGGACCGTCTTTCGCAGGCTCTCTTGTACGCGCAGCGATACGACCGTCGGGTCACGGTGCTGTTCATCGACCTGGACAATTTCAAATTCATCAACGACAGCCTGGGCCACAACGCCGGCGACGAGCTATTGAAGACCGTCGCCGGCCGGATGGTCGGATGCGTGCGGGCGACGGACACGGTGGTGCGGCTCGGCGGCGACGAATTCGTCGTCCTTCTCGTCGATCAGCCCAGGAGCCAGGAGGTCATTGCCGCGAACGTGCAAAAACTGCGGGCGGTCATCGCGCAGTCGGTCCGTCTCGAAGGACACGATTTCGCGGTGACGAGCAGCGTGGGGATCGCGAACTATCCGGGCGACGGGGCGGACGCCGACACGCTGATCGCCAACGCCGACGCGGCGATGTATCGCGCCAAGGAAATCGGGCGCGACGGCTTCCAGTTCTATACGCCGGAGATCAACACCAGGGTTCACGAGAGATTCCTGCTGCAGGAAGAACTGCGCGGCGCCCTCGGCCGATCCGAGTTCGTCCTGTTCTATCAGCCGCAAGTCGATTTGCGCACGGGACGCATCTTCGCGGTCGAGGCGTTGATCCGCTGGCGACATGCGACCCTGGGCGTGGTGGCGCCGGCCCGATTCATTCCCATGGCCGAGGAAACGGGCCTGATCGTGCCGATCGGCGACTGGGTGCTGCACGAAGCCAGTCGTCAGAACAGGGCCTGGCAGGACGCCGGGCTGCCCGCAATAACCATGTGCGTGAACGTGTCGGCGCGACAATTCAAGGAAAAGAACCTGGTCAGTCGCGTCGTCGGGGCGCTGAAGGCGAGCGGCCTGGACGCCAAGTATCTCGAGTTGGAGCTGACGGAAAGCCTGATCATGCAGGACGTCGATCAGGCGGTGGCGACGATGGCGGAATTGCAGGGCCTGGGCGTGCAGCTCTCGATCGACGACTTCGGAACCGGCTATTCCAGCCTCAGCGCGCTGAAGACGTTTCCGGTCGCGCGGCTGAAGATCGACAAGTCGTTCATCGACGGCCTTGCGACCGACGAGAACGACAGGGCCGTCGCCAGCGCCGTGATTTCGTTGGGACAGAAGCTCAATCTCAGGGTCATCGCCGAAGGCGTCGAAACGGAGGAGCAGCTCGCGTTCCTGCGCGCCAACAATTGCGACGAAATGCAGGGATTCCATTTCAGCCGGCCGGTCCCGGCGCAGGAGCTCGAGGCTCTCTTGAAGGAGCGGGCGCCGATCGACGCCGGCGCCCCTCGCTAAGCGGGCGCGGGGCCTCCCGACGAGCGGTCGCACGCTCAAAGCCTGGAAAGAATCGGCAGTTTCGGCGCGCTCGCGACGAATTGTGTCGAAAGCGACCGCCGCGCTCTGGCGACGAAGCCGATTTTCGCCGAAAACGGCGAAGGCGGCGCCGGGGTGGGCGCGGGCCGAGAAACGGAGTTCGCCATGGATTTGGGCATCGCCGGGCGCAAGGCGATCGTCTGCGCCTCGAGCAAGGGCTTGGGGCGCGCCTGCGCGATGGCGCTGGCCGAGGCGGGCTGCTCGGTCATCGTCAACGGCCGCGATGCAGCGACGCTGGAAGCGACCGCGCGCGAGATCGCTCAGGCGACGGGCGCTAAGGTCGTTGCGGTCGCCGGCGATCTCGACTCGGCCGAAGTGCGCGCCGCCTTGCTCGAGGCCTGCCCGACGCCCGATATTCTCGTCAACAACAACGGCGGCCCGCCGCCGGCGCCCTTCGCCGAGCTGACGCGCGAGCAGATCCTGCGCGGCATCGAGTCCAACATGCTGACGCCGATCGCGCTCATTCAGCGCGTCGCGCCGGGCATGGCCGAGCGGCGTTTCGGGCGCATCGTCAACATCACCTCGGCCTTGGTGCGCGCGCCGATTGCCGGCCTCGACGTGTCCTCGGGCGCGCGCGCCGGCCTGACGGCGTTCGTCGCGGCGAGCGCGCGGGCGCTGGCCAAGGACAACGTGACCATCAACGCGATCCAGCCCGGCGCCTTCGACACCGACCGGATTCGCTCGATGGTGGCGAGAACCGCGGCGGCGACGGGCGGCGACCCGGCGGCGATCCGCGCCAAGCGCGAAGCCTCGATCCCCGCCGGCCGTTTCGGCGCGCCGCAGGAATTCGGCGCGCTTTGCGCCTATCTTTGCAGCGCCCAGGCGGGCTATGTCACCGGCCAGAATATTCTCATCGACGGCGGCGCCTTTCCCGGCGCGTTTTGAAACGGTCCGATGTTCACCGGGATTGCGCTGAAAGTCGCGGCGACGTTCGTCTTCGCCGCGATGTCCGCCATGATCAAGATCGTCTCGCCGGTCTTTCCCGTCGGCGAAGTCGTGTTGTTTCGTTCGCTCTTCGCCTTGGCGGTGCTGGCGGCGTGGCTGGCCTCGCGCGGCGAGTTCCCGCGCGCGCTGCACACGCGGCGCAAGCTCGGCCACATCGGGCGCTCGATCGCCGGTTCGGGCGGCATGTTCGCCAATTTCGCCGCGCTGTCGCTGCTGCCGCTCGCCGACGCCACCGCCTTCACCTTCGCCGCGCCGCTGATCGTCGTTCCGCTCGCCGCGCTGACGCTGGGCGAAACCGTGCGCTTCACCCGCTGGGCGGCGGTGGCGCTCGGCTTCGTCGGCGTCGTCGTCATGCTGTCCGACCATCTGGGCGAGGGATTTGGCCGGCCGGCGGGCGCCGCTGACGCTTCGCTCGGCGCGGCGGTCGCGCTCGCCGGAGCCGCCTGCACGGCCGTCGCGATGATCCAGACCCGGCGGCTGACGCGTTCGGAGCCGACCGGCGCGATCGTCTTCTATTTCTCCTCGCTGACGGCCGCGGTCAGCGCGGCGCTCATCGTCGTCGCCGCGCTGTGGCCGGCCGAAGTCCCCGGCGCGGCGTTCCTGGCCGGGCAGCGTTACGTCGCGCCGTCGGCGAGCCGATTCGTCCTGCTCGGCTCGATCGGCGTTCTCGGGGGCGGCGGGCAGATCCTGATGACGGCGAGCTACCGTTTCGCCGACGCCTCGATCATCGCGGCGTTCGACTATGTGGCGATGATCTGGGCCGCCGCGCTGGGCTATGCGCTGTTCGCCGAGGCGCCGTCGCCGAGCATTCTCCTCGGGGCGGCGATCGTCGCGGGCGCGGGCGTCTTCGTGCTGTGGCGCGAGCATTCGGCGCGCCGCATCCGCCGCGCCGCCGCGGCCGCGATGGGCGGCGAGGCGCGGCGAGCCGCTTGACCGCGGACGAAAGCGTTCGATATTCCGGACGTTCCGCTCTATATGACGACGGAGCATCTCCAAGGGATCGCCGACATGGGTGTCGAGGGCAAGGACAGAGCCAAGGTTCTGGAAGCGGGCGCGGCGGCGCTCTCCAACCAGTTGGGCCGCACCGTCCTGAAGCTGCGCAAGGGCTACGGCCTTTCGCTGGCCGACCTTTCGGTCCAGTCCGGCGTCGCCAAGTCGATCATCTCTCAGATCGAACGCAACGAGACCAATCCGACCCTGGCCACCATCTGGCGGCTCGCGCACGCGCTCGACGTTTCCATCGAATCCATCCTGCACGGTGGGGAGGACGGGCCGTTCATCGAGCACGTCAGCCGCGGCGGCACGCCCGTTCTGTTGTCCGACGACGGATTGTGCCGGCTGGCGGTCATCGGCTGGCTGAACACCGTCGATTGGCTGCAATGGTACGATTTTCGCGCCGAGCCGGGAGGCGAACTGGGCTCGCAGGCCCACCCGCGCGGCTCGATCGAGTGCCTGTCGGTGCTGGAGGGCGAGCTCGAGGTCGAGGTGGGGGAGGTCGTCGAGGTCGCCCGCGCCGGCGAGACGCTGCGCTATCGTGGCGACCGGCCGCACCGCATCCGCAACCCCGGCGCCGCGCCGGCGCACGCGACCATGGTGTGCATCCTCAAGGCGGCGGTGATGGATTGACGGATCGGCGGAGCGCCGTTTTCGATGGGATTCGCCTGTGCCTGAGCCGACGCCCGTCCTGAAATCCACCCTTACGTGTCCGAACTGCGGCCATCGCGCGCTGGAGACGATGCCGACCGACGCTTGTCAGTTCTTCTATGACTGCAAGGCCTGCGGAGCGGTTTTGAAGCCCAAGCGAGGGGATTGCTGCGTCTTCTGCTCCTACGGCGACGTTCCTTGCCCGCCGGTTCAAGGCGCGAACGGTCGGTCGGCGCGCTGCTGCGGCGACGGGGCGAGCCGCCACGACGGCCGCCGTTAGGCCCGCCGCGCTCCACCGGCGCTCTCGCCCCCGCGAATCGCGCCGTCGCCGATTCGCGCCGCTTTTGTCCCCGCTTCGAACCCGCGGTCCCGCGCCGGGACCGTCGGCGCGGGCCGACGTTGACGATGGGGAAACCATAAACTCCGAGCGGACCGCTCGATCGTTCGTAAGGGCTTGCCGGCGCTCTCTTTTCCCGAGCGAATCGCGGCGCCCGCGATTCGTGCGCGCTTTGTCCCCTGTTTCGTCCGGAAGGCGCCGTTTCGACGCGCGCCGCCGCATCGGGGCGTCGCAAATCGGTAACCAAGGACGGGCGCCGAAAATGTCTCGCTCCCGCGTAAGATTCGACTCGCTTTTTCCCGAAAAAGCGGAGTCGCTTTGCGAGTCGCTGATTCGTGCCGGTTTTGTTTCCGCCGGCCGTCCGTTCACGGCGCCTTTGCGGGGCTCGACGAGGCGGCCGGCGCAGGCCGCCCGACCCGCTCGGTTCGCTTCGCCCCGCCTCGACAGGGCCGGCGCGTCCGGCTATGAGCCTGGAGGCGAACAGCGAAACGGCCGGCAATCGCCGCTTCGTTCACGGCTTTGCCCCGCGCGCGAGGGATCGCCAAGGTTTCCCTAGCGCCAGATACCGAGCGCCCGATGCCCACGGCTCCCGCCATCACCAGCCAAAGAACCGCGGGCGGCGTTCGCGTGGCGCTGGCCGGGGGGTGGACGGTCAATGCCGGCTCGCAACTGGAGAAGCGCGCGAACGCGCTGTTGGCCGCCGCGCGCGGCGCGCGCGCGGCGACGATCGATCTTTCGCAAATCGACCGCTTGGACACGGCCGGGGCGTGGATCATCGACCGCTCGTGCGAATCCCTGACCGCGCAGGGCGTCGCCGCTGAGTTCGTCGGCGTGCGGCCCGAGCATGCGATCCTGTTGCGCGAGGCGCATTTTCGCCCCGTCGAGACACCGGCGCCTCGGGAGGCGCCGACCTTGACCTCCCTCGTCGCCGACGTCGGCGAAAGCGTCTACACCGCGGGCGCCGATCTCGTCAGCGGCCTGGGATTCCTCGGCCGTATGGTCAGCGTCGGATTGACCGTCGCCGTTCGCCCGCCGCGTTGGCGCTGGACCTCGACGGTGTTCCATCTCGAAGCGTTTGCGCTGCGCAGCGCTCCGATCATTCTGTTGATCAATTTCCTCGTCGGCGCCATCGTCGCCCAGCAGGGCATCTTTCAGTTGGCGCGATTCAACGCGACCCCCTTCACGGTCGATCTGGTCGGCATTCTCGTCTTGCGCGAATTGGGCGTGCTGTTGACCTCGATCATGATCGCCGGCCGTTCGGGCTCCGCCATCACAGCGGAAATCGGCGCCATGAAGATGCGCGAGGAGGTCGACGCGCTGATGGTGATGGCGCTGGACCCGATGGAAGTGTTGATTCTGCCGCGCATCCTGGCGCTGATCGTCGCGCTGCCGCTGCTCACCTTCCTGGCGGACATGTCGGCGCTGTTCGGCGGCCTGTGCGTCGCCTGGGTCTACGGCGGCATCAGCCCGGTGGTGTTCATCGAGCGCCTGCACGACGCCATCGCGCTCAACACCTTCGAGGTCGGCCTGATCAAGGCGCCGTTCATGGCGCTGGTGATCGGCCTGATCGCCGCGAGCGAAGGCTTCGCGGTGCTCGGCTCCGCCGAATCCCTGGGCCGCAAGGTGACGGGCTCCGTCGTCAAGTCGATCTTCATGGTCATCGTCCTCGACGGGATCTTCGCCATGTTCTTCGCGGCGGTGCAGTTTTGACCGGCGAGGGCGGCGATTCCGGCGCGCCGCCTCCGGGCGCCGGAGAGCCCCGCGAGGCGGTGATCCGGGTGCGCGGGCTCAAGGTCGGCTTCGGCGAGAAACTCGTCATGGACGGCCTCAATCTCGACATCTACCGCGGCGAGGTGCTCGGTTTCGTGGGCGGCTCGGGCGCCGGCAAGTCGGTCCTCACGCGCACGATCCTCGGCCTGCTGCCCAAGCGGGCGGGCGTGATCGAGGTTTACGGCCGCGACGTCGACACCCTCTCCATCGCCGAGCGCGAAAGGGTCGAACGGCGCTGGGGCGTCCTGTTCCAGCAGGGCGCGCTGTTTTCGAGCTTGACCGTGCTGCAGAACATTCAGGCGCCGATGCGCGAGCATCTCGATTTGTCGCCGCGCCTGCGCGACGAATTGGCGATGCTGAAAATCGACCTCGTCGGCCTGCCGCCCGACGCCGCGGGCAAGCTTCCCTCCGAACTCTCGGGCGGCATGGTCAAGCGGGCGGCGCTGGCGCGCGCGCTGGCGCTCGATCCCGACCTGCTGTTCCTCGACGAGCCCACCTCCGGGCTCGATCCGATCGGGGCGGGCGAATTCGACGAACTCATCGCCACGTTGAAGCCGACGCTCGGCCTCACCGTCTTCATGGTGACCCACGACCTCGACAGCCTCTACGCCATTTGCGATCGCGTCGCCGTGCTGGGGCAGGGGCGGGTGACGGCGATCGGTCCGATTTCCGAGCTCCTGCTCTCGCGGGACCCCTGGATCAACGCCTATTTTCACGGCAAGAGGGGTTCGGGGCGCGAAGCCGCGTTCAACCTCGCCGCCGCCGCCAAGCGCCGGCCTTGATCGCCCGCGCCGCGCCTTCGCCCGTGACGAACTGTCGCGAGGCGGCCCGGTCGGGCGCGGTTTCCTCGCTCCGCGTTGGGCGTCGGGGCGAGAAATCTGCTATGCGAGTCGGCGTGGGCGGTCGGCGGCCGGGTTCGGCGAGCGATGGGACGGCGCGTTCGGGGCGTTCACGAGGGCGGTAAGCGGCGATGGAGACGCGGGCCAATTTCGTACTGATCGGCGCTTTCACCCTGGCGGTGATCGCGGGGGCGTTCCTGTTCGTCCTGTGGTTCTCCGGCCTGACCCGGATTTCCCAGCACAAGACTTACGAAGTTCTCTTCACCGGTTCCGTTTCCGGGCTGTCGCAAGGCAGCGTCGTGCTGTTCGACGGCTTGCGGATCGGCGAAGTCACGCAGATCGGTTTCGTCGCGACCGATCCCAGACAAGTCCAGGTCATGATCGACGTCACCGGAACGGCGCCGATCCGCAAGGACACCAAGGCGCGCCTCGAGATCCAGGGACTGACCGGCGGCGCGGCGATCGCGCTGACCGGCGGCGCCCCCGACGCGCCGCCGTTGCTCGGGGAGAACGGCGCGCCGCCGATCATCGTCGCCGAACCCTCCGAACTGCAGAATATCATGGAGAGCGTGCAGAGCCTTTCCGCCAGAGCCGAATCGGTGCTGGACAAGGCGGACAAACTGTTGAGCGACAACCGCGCCGCCATCGACGACGCGATCAAGAACGTCGACACCTTCTCGAAGGCGCTCAGCGACAATTCGGCGGGGATCAGCTCCACGCTGGCGGATTTCGAGTCCCTGATCAAATCGATCGACCGCGAGAAAGTCGCGACCTTCGTCGACGGCGCGGCCTCGCTCGGCGAGACCGTCCGCGACAACAAGGGCAATATCGACCGCATGCTGAAGAACGCCTCCGAACTCGCCGCCAAGCTCAACGAATCGGCGGACAAGATCGATTCGCTGATGGCCAGCCTGCAGGGGTTCGTCGGCTCGCCCGAGCTCAAGGGCCCGCTGGGCGATTTGGGCGACGCCGCGCGTTCGGTGCGGCAATTCGCCGACGATCTGGACGCGCGCGCCAAGGAGATTTCCGTCGGCCTCGCCCATTTCACTTCGTCCGGCTTGCGCGAATACGAGGCGCTGGCGATCGACGGGCGGCGCACGGTCAACGACCTCGACCGCGTGCTGCGAAATTTCCAGCGCAACCCCAACGAGCTGATCTTCGGCGCCAAGCCGAACCTGCCAGAATTTCACGGCGGACCGTGATGTCGGCCGCCCCGCTCCAGACGCCGCCTTGCGCCCTCGCGCCCGCCAAGCCGCTGCGCGCGCGCGCCGCCGCGGCGATCGCCGCGGGCCTGCTTCTCGCCTCCTGCGCCGGCGGGCCGGCCGAGGACACTTTCGACCTCAGCGCGGCCAGACCGGCGCCGGCGCGGCCGCTGCGCGGGCAATTGCGCGTCGCCGAACCTCTCGCCGCGATCGACCTGGACAGCGAAAGCATTCTCGTGCGCACCGGCCGCCAGGAGGTCGCGACGCTGGCGGGCGCGAAATGGTCCGACCGCCTGCCGCTCCTCGTGCAATCGCGACTGACCCAGACGTTCGAGAACGCCAATCTCTCGGGTCAGGTCGGCCGCCGCCCGGCGACGGCCGCCGATTACGATCTCGACATCGACATCCGAGCCTTCGATCTCGACGCCGCCCGATCGCGGGTCGAGGTCGATTTCGCGGTCAAGATCGTCTCGGCCGGAAGCGGGCGGGTGGTCGCGGCGGAGATCTTCACCGACGAGGCCCCGGTCGCCTCCACCAACGGCGCCGAGGTTTCGGCGGCGCTGGACGGCGCCCTGTCGTCGGTCATGACGCGGATCGTCGCCTTCGTGGCGAGGCGATTGTAACGACGCGGGCCGGGACGGCGCACGCCCGCCTTCGGCGAGCGCCGCTCCCTCCCGGGTTAGAAGCTCATCCCAGCCGACCCGAGGCGTGCGCCAGCATCGTGTAGACCTTGCCGGCGTCCGACAGGAGCGAGGCGCGCGACTGCGCGCCGTCCCGGTCGTTCTGGCCGATCCTCGCCAGAAGACGCTCGAATTCCTGCGTGTAGCGCGTGACCGAGGCCTGGAACTGCGGATCGTTTCGGTACTTGCGTCGGATTTCGTCGAAGGTCTGTTGGCCTTGCGCCGTGTAGAGGCGTCGCGACACCGCGGTCGTGTCGCCGCTGCGCCAGCGATCCCACATCTCCGCGGCGGCCTCGGCGTCGACGAACTTGGCGATGTCGAGCGAGATTCCTTCGAGCGCTTCGTTGGCGCCGCGGTTCGGCGCCGGCGGCGTCTCGTCGCGCGAGGCGGCCGCAAGAAGGTTCGACAACCAACCGGATTGATTGCGCTCGGGCATCGAAGGCGCCGTCGGCGGCGCGACGGCGGGGGCTTGGGCGGCGCGCGCGCGCGGCGGCTGGGCGGCGGATCGCGCCGGCTCCGCCGCGGCCGGCGCCGCGATGAGGAGCCGCTCGTCGTCGTCGCGGGAGGAATCGGCCAGTCGCGACGTCGCGAAGGCGCGCGCCGATTCGAGGCGCGCCGGCTCGGCGGGCTCGGCGACGTCGAAGTCCGCGCCGGACGCCGTAACCACCGCGGTCAATTCCTTGAGCGCCTTGATCTGGTCGGAGACGACGCGCCGCATCGCGCTCGTCGCCTCGGTGGTTTCCTCCGGCAGTTCGAAGACGCCGCGGCGCAGTTCCTGGCGCGTCGCGTCGAGCTGACGCTGGACTTCGCTCGCCATCTGCTTGACTTCGGCGACCGACTGGCGAAACCGCTCCGCCGTCTTGCCCATGACCTCGGCGAGCTGAGCGTTGGCCAGCTCGTAGGTGGTCTGCAGCGCCTGCGCGGTCTTTTCTCGCTCCTTGCCGGCGTTCTCGCGGATCGCGTCGAACTGGCTGGCGACCGACGAGGCCGTCCCCTTCGTGGCCACCGACAGGGCGGCGCTGATCTCCTGAGCGCGCACTTGCGCCTTGTTGAAGCTCTCTTCGAAAGACGAGGTGAAATGACGCGTCACCGCGTCGAACTCTTGGCTCTTGGCGGCCATATCGGCGAAGAATTTCTCCAGGACCGCCTGACGGTGCTCCAGCGCCAGATCGATCGTCTGCTGCTTGGCCGCCAAATCGCGCGAGACCTCGGCGAGCGCGGTGGTGTGCGCCGCCATGCGTTCGACGAGCTCGCCCGATTCGTGTCGCGTCGCCGAAGACATTCGGTCGAGCGCGTTGACTTGCGCCGCCATGGCGCCGAGGGAGCGCTGCATTTCGTCGATCTTGCCGCCGAGGTCGCCCTGGATCGCGCCGAGCGTCTCGCCCGCGCCGCCGACGACCCGATCGAGCGCGACGCTGGCCTGGCCCAGGCGCTCGAGAACCTGACTGAGCTCGTCGCGCATGCGCACGCCGGCCATGCTCAGCGCCGTCACCGACGCGCCGGCGTTGCGTTCGACCGCGTCGCGCAGCGCCGCGCCCGATCGCTCGATTTCGTCGGTGAGCCGGGCCAGAAGCTCGTGGATCGTCGCCGACGATTGCGACTGGGCCGCCTGCGCTGCGGCGTGCAACGCGGTCGTCGACGCCTCGACGTCGCCCGTGAGCCGGGTCGAAAGGTGATTGATCGCGTCGGAGGATTGCGACAAGGCGGCCTGCGCCGCGGCGTGCAACGCCGTCGTCGAAGCCTCCACTTCGGCGCTGAGCTGGCCCGTCAGCGCGCCCAGCGAGCGGACCGAGCCGGCCGCGCCGGCGGTGATCGCGGCGAGCAGATCGTCGCCGCGTCGCGTCATCAGAGCGAGGAGGTTCGACGCCTGCTGCTCGAACGCCTGCGCCGCGTGTTCGTTGACGCCGGCGATCCGGCTCGAGACTTGCGCGCCGCGCGCGTCCAGTTGGGCGAGGAAGTCGGTCGCCGGTCCGTCGACGAGCGCGCGCAAGTCCTCGATCCGCGCGGCGAGATCGGCGGCCATCGCCTCGCCCCGGCTCTCCATCGTCGCGTCCAAATTCGCCACGGCGGCCGCCAGCCTCGCGGCGATCTCGTCCCGCTGCGCGGAAATCTTCGCCACCAGGTCGTCGACGCCGCCGCCGATCGACTGCTCGATCGCGGCGCCGCTGGCGTCGAGCCGGGTCGAAAGGTCGTGCAAGGGCGCAACGATCTGGTCGCGGAAGCGGTCGACGCTGTCGCCGAGCGCGCCGGTCATGTCGTCGAGCTTGCCGGTCAGAGAGGCGGTGATCTGCGACGAGAGTTGCGATAACGCTTGCGTCAGGAGTTCCGCGCGAGCGCGTAGCGATTCCTCGATCTCGGCCGACTTGGCGTCGATGCCTCGCGTGATCTCGAACCCGCCTTCGCTCAACGCCTTCGCCGTTTCGATCGTGCTCTTGGCGAGCGTTTCGTTCAGCGCCTTGCCGCGCGCCGCCAATCCGCTTTCGATTCGCGCCAGCAACCCGTCCAGCGTCGCGCCGATCTCCTGGAGTTTGGCGCTCGTGCGGTGGTCCGCGGCCTGCATCCCCGAGTCGTAGAGGGCGGCCGCTTCCTCATTGCGTTTGCCGAGCCGCTCGTCGAGCGCGCCGCCGCGGGTGACGATCGTCTCCTCGATCATCGACAATCTGCCGTCGAGCCGCGTCGCCAGCGACTGGCCTTCGGCGTCGAGGCGCGAGACCATTTCCTCGCTCCGTCGGGCCATGGTCGCCTCGAGGGTCTTCAATCCGTCGCGCATGGATTCGTCGACGGCGCGGGCGTGGGACGTCAGCGCGAGGTCGACGACGGCGCCATGGGCGACGGCCGCGCCCTCGAATTCCGCCAGGCGAGCGTCCGAGGCTTGTTGGAAGCGCGTGTGGTGGTCGGTCAGGCGGTCGTCGAGTTCGGCCTGACGGTTGGACATGATCGCATCGATGGCGTCGACGTGGGCGCCGAAGCTCTCTCCCAGGCGCGTGGCGTGGGCGCCGACCCGATCGACCACGCTGTCGCCGCCGTCGCCCACCAGGTTCGCGAGCGAATTCAGTTGCTCGCCGAATTTGCTGGTCTGGGAGGTCAAGGCGTCGACCAGCGCGCCGCCGCGCGCGCCGAGCGTTTCTTCGAACGTCCCGATCGTCGAGGCCAGCGTGTCGTGCACGCTGTCGCCGCCGACCGCGATCGCGGCGACGGCTTCGCTCGCGATGGCGGAGAACTTTTCGCCGACTCGCGCGACCTGGTCGGTCCATCGGGACAGCGACGCTTGCGCAGCCTCTTGAAGGTGGTCCTGCGAGGCCGCGCCCTGGTTCGCGATCGCTTCGACCGCCCGCTGCGTCGACTCGTCGATCTGGCCGCTCACCGCGCCGGCGGATTCGTCGATGAAGGCGCGCAACTGCGCGTGGCGCGCGTCGAAATGCTCCGTCCAAATGGCGCCGGCGGCGTCCAGGACGGCGCGCGCGTCATCGGTCTTGGAGGTCAAGGCGGACGTCAGCCGCTCGTTGGACGCGGCGAGCGCGTCTTCGAGCGTCTGCCCGCGCACGACGATCGTTTCGTGCAACCGATCCGACGCCTCGCCGAGCCGCGAGGCGAGGTCGTCGCCGTGGACGAGCACCGTCTCGGAAAGTCGGCGGCCGGCGCCGTCGACGCGATCGACGATGTCCTCGCTCCGTTCGCTGAAATCTCGGGCCACCGCTTCGCTGGCCGTGGCCAGGCGCGTCGCCACGGCCTCGCCGTGCAGCCGAATCGCTTCGGCGGCTTGAGCGCCGCTGGCCTCGATGCGGTTGACCAGGTCGTCGTTGCGCGCGCTGACCTCCGCGACGAGGGCTTCGCCGGTCGCCCGGATTTTCTCATCGATGTCGGCCGCGCGGGCGGCGATGTCCTCGCTCCGTTCGCCGAAATCTCGGGCCATCGATTCGCTGGCCGTGGCCAGGCGCGTCGTTACGGCCTCGCCGTGCAGCCGAATCGCTTCGGCGGCTTGAGCGCCGCTGGCCTCGATGCGGCCGACTAGGTCGTCGTTGCGCGCGCTGACCTCCGCGACGAGGGTTTCGCCGGTCGCCCGGATTCTCTGATCGATGTCGGCCGTGCGGGCGATGATCTCGTCCGCGCTCTGGCCGCTCGCTTCGGCGAGCCGCGTCGCGACGTCGGCGCCGACGGCGGTCAGGGCTTCGCGCACCTGTTCGCCCTGCGCCGCGATCCGGTCGACCGTCTCGGAACCCGCGCGATCCATCGCGATGGCGATCTCCTCGGAGGAGGCGCCGAGCGAGGTGGCGATGCGCTCGCCGACGTTGGAAATGCGCTCGCCGAGGCTCTCGGCGATTTTTTCGAGGTCGGCCGCGATCCCCTGATGCGCGTCGCCGATGACCGCGCGCACGCGGCCGCCGTTGGCGACGATGGCCTCGCGCTGGTCGGCCATTTCGGCGATCAGCGAGCGAATGCGGCGTTCGTTGTCGGAATAGGCGCGCTCGAGCGTCGAGACCTCGGAACGCACGAGCGTCTCCAACTCGGCGGCGCGGGCCAGCGCCCGCTCGATGCCGTCGCCCATCGTGGCGATTTCCCGGCGGATCGCCTGGGAAAGCGTGGCGACCTGTTCGCCCGCCACCGTTTCCGGCTCCGCCAGCCGCAATGCGACCTGAGTGATCGAGCCGGCCGAAGCGCGCAATTCCTGCAGCCGGCGCGCCAATGCGGCGAAGCCGAACAGAAGGATCGTCGGCCCGAGCGCCGCCAGCGCGAGCAACACGGTCTCCGGCCGGAGCAGGTAGTCGCGCGCCGCCGCGAGACCGACGCCGCCCGCAGGGAAGTGCAGAATCGCGTAGGCCACGCACAGCGCCAGCCAGACGAACGCCGCTGCGGTCGCCGCCACGAAGGGCGCCTGGTTGGGACGGCGCGACTGCATGGCCTGGACGATCGGGCCGATCGCCGGACGATCGTCATTGGCGGGCGGGGTGGGCGCGCCGAGAATCGCTTTGGCCTCTTCGGGTTGGGGCGGCTGGCGGCGGGCGACGGCCGGCGGCTCGCCGGGCTCCGGCGGCAAGGGCGCCTTGGGCATCGCGACGGACGCCGCGGGGGCGGCGGGCGAGGGCCTGGCGGGGGCGGCGGGCAAGGGCCTCGCCGGGGAGGCGCTCGGATCGGAAACGGGGAACGGGGGCGCCCCGGCTTCGCCGTGGCTTTCCTCAGGGGACAAGCTCAGAGCGTCCTCGATTGCCGACATCGCCGCGGAAACCGCGTCTTGAGCCGATTGTTTCTGCGCCATTGTGTCCGCCTCGTTCGATCGATCGCGACAAGCCGCAGCGCGTCGCGAAGCGCCCTCCGCGCGCGCGCCGTAACTGGCCTCCGGTCGCGGCGCGGGAGAACGTTAACCAACGCCAGTCTACAGGTCGCCGCGAGAGATTGAAACATCTACGGAATCGCATCTTTCAAACGTCGTTAACGCTTCGTTCACCATATTTCAGCAACCTCGGCCGCACGATGGGCGGTCCAGGGAGTTTCTTTCGGAATTCCGTGGAAAACTCATGGACTTCCGCCCATGTGGAGAAGGCCATGTCCACAATTCACGCCGCGACGCGCGAGCCCCCGCTTCGCCCAGCGTTTTCTGGGTTGAACGCCGCGTCGGCCGGCGAACCGGCTATCGATCTCGTCCATTTGGCGCGCCAGACCGACAACGATTCGGCGCTGGAGGAGGAGCTTCTCGCTCTTTTCGACCGGCAATCGGCGAGCCTGCTGACGCAATTGTCGGCCGAGGACGCGCCGCGTCGACGGCGCGCCGACGCCGCGCACATGCTGCGCGGATCGGCGCTCGCCGTCGGCGCCGGACCGGTCGCGCGCGCCGCGCAGGCGCTGGAAACCGCGCTCGAAAGCGGCAACGGCGACAAGCTCGAGCTCGACCGCGCCCTCGCCGCGCTCGCCGAGGCGGTTCGAGAGGCTCGGGCGGCGATCGCGCGGCTGCGCGGCTGACCTTCCCTCGCCGCTCGGCGGCGCCCCCCCGAGTTCGCCGATCGTGAAAACGCGCTTCCGTTGTCCGGCGGCGCGCCTTATGTAGGCGCGCGAAAACGCCTCGGCGGGCGCTCGCGCCTCAGCGGCGCGGGGTTCGACGAGTGCGGCAAGGACAAGGAAGACGCCGTTCCCATGACGAAAGTGACCTTCAACGACGCCTCCGGCGCATCGCGCACGGTCGAGGCCCAGATCGGCTCGACGGTGATGGAGACGGCTCTGCGCAACTCCGTTCCCGGCATCGAAGCCGAATGCGGGGGCGCCTGCGCCTGCGCCACCTGCCATGTCTACGTCGCGCCGCAATGGACCGAAGCGGTCGGCAAACCCTCGCAGATGGAGGAGGACATGCTCGATTTCGCCGCCGACGTGCGGCCGAATTCGCGCCTCTCCTGCCAGATCAAGGTCACCGAGGCGCTCGACGGCCTCGTCGTGACGACCCCGGCCCGGCAAGGATGAATGCGATGAGCGAAGTCATCCGCACCGACGCGATCATCATCGGCGCCGGGCCGATCGGCCTGTTCGCGGTGTTCGAACTGGGCCTGCTCGACATCAAGGCCCATCTCATCGACATTCTGCCCAAGATCGGCGGTCAATGCGCCGAACTCTATCCGGAAAAGCCGATCTACGACATTCCCGGCTATCCCGTGATCACCGGCCAGGGGCTGGTCGACGCCCTCAACCAGCAGATCCACCCGTTCGGGCCGACCTTTCACCTCGGCGAAATGGTCGAGAATCTGGACGTGCTGGGCACGCCGGAGCATCCGCTGTTCCGCGTCGGCACCGACGCCGGCACGGTCCTCGAGGCCAAGGTCGTGGTGATCGCGGCGGGCGGCGGATCGTTCCAGCCCAAGCGTCCGCCGACGCCGGGCGTCGAGCCCTACGAGGGCAAGAGCGTTTTCTACTCCGTGCGCAAGATGGATCATTTTCGCGGCCGCCGCGTCGTGATCGCGGGCGGCGGCGATTCGGCGCTCGATTGGGCGCTCAACCTCCACCCCGTCGCCAAAAGGATCACGCTCGTCCACCGCCGCGACGAGTTCCGCGCCGCGCCGCATTCGGTCAACGCGATGCGCGCGCTGGTGGCGGACAAGAAGATGGATCTGGCGATCGCGCAGCTCACCGGCCTCAAGGGCGCCGACGGCCAATTGAGCGCGGTGACGGTGCGCGGCGCCGACCAGACGACGTTCGATCTCGAATGCGACGATCTGCTGGCGTTCTACGGCCTGACGATGAAGCTCGGGCCGATCGCCGACTGGGGCCTCAACCTGCACGAGAACCTCGTGCCCACCGACACCGAGAAATTCGAGACCAGCGTCCCCGGCATTTTCGCCGTCGGCGACATCATCACCTATCCGGGCAAGCTGAAGCTGATCCTGTCGGGCTTCCACGAAGCGGCGCTCGCCGCGCAGAAGGCGCACCGCTACGTCTATCCCGACAAGAAGCTGTTGTTTCAGTACACCACCTCGTCGACCAACTTGCAGCGCAAGCTCGGGGTGAGCTGAGGAGGCGGGACGCGTCTTTCTCGCGCGGCGAAGGGGCGACGCCTCGCTGCGCCCCGACTTGCGCGATCCGCTTGGGCGCGGCGTTTGGGGCGTCAACGTTCGCCGCCGTCGGCGGCCGAGTCCCGATCGATTGACGCAAGTCATGGACGCGGGCCGCCCGGCGCCCCTTACTGCATCGGCGCGCGAACCGGGCCGCCCGGCGGTGTGTGGCGGAGCTGTGGGGGGCTCACGCGATTTTCGCCCTCGCGCGAAAGGCAAGAACCATGAGAGGCGGGCTGCTCCAGGCGATCGCCGGCGCCGTCGTCGCCGCCGTTCTCGGGGCCTGGGGCGCCGCCGCGCAGAGCCCGGCGACGCAGGCCGAGGCCGTCGCGCAGTTCACCCCCGCGCAGCTCGATCAGTTGCTGGCGCCGATCGCGCTCTATCCCGACGGTCTCCTCGACGCCGTCCTGATGGCGGCGACCTATCCGCTCGAAGTGATCGAGGCCGACCGCTGGCTCGAGGACCCGCAAAACGCCGCGCTGCAAGGCGATCAGTTGATCGCGGCGCTGGAGCGCCAGAGCTGGGACCCGAGCGTGAAGTCGCTCGTTCCCTATCCGCGCGTCCTGCACATGATGGACGATCGGCTCGAATGGACCGAGCGCGTCGGCGAGGCCTTCCTGGCCGATCCGGCGGCGGTGATGGAGTCCATCCAGCGGCTGCGGCGGCGCGCCCGATCGGCGGGCGCGCTCGTGTCGGCGCCGCAGGCGGTGGTGAGCGTGGCCGAGCCGGAAATCACCATCGAGCCGCCGAACTCGGAGACGGTCTACGTCCCCGTCTGCGACCCTTCGGTCGTCTACGGGGCGTGGCCCTATCCGGATTATCCGCCGGATTATTTTCCCGACGTCTTCGACGGCGCGACGATCGGGGGGTTCGGCTGCGGATGGTTCGGCGCGCCGATCATCGGGCCGCTGTGGGGCTGGCGGCACTGGAACTGGCGCCGACATCGCATCGAGATCGATCGCGACAGGTTCGCCGCGCTCGATGGCGGGCGCCCGCCGCCGGACGATGGCGTCTGGCGGCACGATCCGTCGCATCGCCGAGGCGTTCCCTACCGCGATGAGGATCTGCGCGCCCGGTTCGCCGCGCCTTCGGCTTCGCCGGAGCGGCGCCGCGACTTGCGCGGCTATCCGAGCGACGTTGCGCCGCAAATCTACACGGTTCCCCGAACCGGAGCGGCGCCGGGCGCCGCGACGGCGCAGCCGAACACGGTCGCGCCGCCGGCGGTCAGACCCGCCCCGCCGGCCTTCGAATCCTTCGGCCGCGGCGCGGGCGTGCGCACTGAGAGCGAGCGCGGATATTCCAGCCGAATGTCGGCGCCGTCGCCCGGCGGCTTCGCGCCCCATTTCGCGCCGTCGGGCGGCGGCGTGAGGCTGCGAAAATGAGACGCCGCGATCGAGACGAACCTCGAGAGGTCGATATGCTGACCCCACGCCCGAGCGCCCCCGAACTCTCGCCGCGGCTTCGATTGGCCGGGGTCGTTCTGTCGGTCGCTTTGGTGGCCGCAGGCCTTGCTTGGTCAGCCGGCGGCGTCGCCTTCGCCGCGCCGGCGCGGACGTTTTCTTCGCCCGATGAGGCCGCCGCCGCGTTGGCCGCGGCGTGGCGAAGCGGCGGCAAGGCCGAGATCCTCGCGATCCTCGGATCGGGCGCCGATCGGCTGGTCAGTTCGGGAGATCCGATCGCCGAGAAGCAGGCGAGGGAGCGGCTCGCCGCGTCCTACGACGACGCGCATCGGCTCGAGAGGGAGGGCGCGGACAAGGCGGTCGTCGTCCTCGGCAAGGAGCAATGGCCCTATCCCATTCCGCTCGTCAAACGAGGCGCGCTCTGGCGCTTCGACGTCGCGGCGGGCGCCGAGCAGATCATCGATCGCCGGGTCGGCCGCGACGAATTGAACGCGATCGAGGTCTGCCGCGCCTACGTCGAGGCGCAGCAAGAGTACGCCGCAAAAGATCCTCTCGGCGACGGGCTCCACGAATACGCGCAACGCGTCGCGAGCGCCGCGAACACGCGCGACGGGCTCTACTGGCCGGCTGCGCAAGGCGAGCCGCAAAGCCCGCTCGGCCCGCTCGTCGCCGCCGCGGAGGCCGAAGGCTTCGGCGCAGCGAGCGCGCAGGGACGGGCGCCGTTTCACGGCTACTACTACCGGATCCTGACGCGCCAGGGGAAAAGCGCGCCGGGCGGCGCGCGCGACTACCTCGTCGACGGGCGCCTGACCGGCGGGTTCGCGCTGGTCGCGTTCCCGGCGCGGTACGACGATTCCGGCGTCATGACTTTCATCGTCAACCAGAACGGCGTCGTGTTCCAGAAGAATCTCGGCCCGAACACCGCCGCCATCGCGCGCCGCATGCGCGAATACGATCCGGACAAAACCTGGCTCCCCGCCATGCCGTGACGTGTCGGCTCCGCTCGGGCTCGTCGCCTCAAGCGCTCGGCGCCTGGCGGCTGTCGCCGGCGCGCGCCGCCCATCGGGGGGGCGCGGCGATGAGCCTGCGCAACTGCGCGGCCGGCAACGGCGGGCTGAACAAGTATCCCTGCATCTCGGAGCAGCCGAGGATGCGCACTTGCTTCAACTGCTCGTCCGTTTCGACGCCTTCGGCGGTCACCCGCATATCGAGGCTTCGCGCCAGCCGACAGACGGCGCGGACGATGGCGCGCGATTCCTTCTTGTCCGGCAGACCGGCGATGAAGGCGCGATCGATCTTGATCCGGTCGAAAGGGAAGCTCTGGAGGTAGCTCAGCGAGGAGAACCCGGTGCCGAAATCGTCGAGGGCCAGGGTGACGCCGAAGTCGAGCAACTCCTTGAGCGTGGAAAGGCTGGCCGAGGCATCCTCGAGGAAAATCGTTTCGGTGACCTCGATCTCCAGCCTTCCAGGCGGCAGGCGCGCCGAGCGCGTGGCCTCGGCGACGGCGGCGACGAGGTTCTTGTCGGCCAACTGGATCGTCGACACGTTGACGGCGACTCGAACGTGATCCGGCCATCTCGCGGCCTCCGCGCAGGCCGTTCTCAACACCCATTCGCCCAGCGCGACGATGAGGCCGATGTCCTCCGCGACCGGGATGAACTCGCTCGGCGGGATCAGCCCTCGCTCGGGGTGGCGCCAGCGCGCGAGCGCCTCGATGGCGACGATCGCGTCCTCCTCGAGATCGACGATCGGCTGATAATGCAGCTCGAACTCGCCGTCGGCGAGCGCGCGGCGCAGGTCGCGCTCCAACTCGACCCGCGCGCGCATGCGCTCGTTCATGTCGGTTCGGAAGAAACAATACGAGCCGCGTCCATTGTTCTTGGCTTCGTAGAGGGCGACGTCGGCCATTTGCAGCAATTCGTCGCATCGCCTCGCATGGGCCGGAGCGAGGCAAATGCCGATGCTGACGCCGGCCACGACCTCGTGGCCGTCGCAGGAAAAGGGCGCGCGCAGCGCTTCGGCGATTCGCTCGGCGAGCGCCGCCGCATCCGAGGACGAACCGAGCGAGGTCTGGATGACGGCGAATTCGTCGCCTCCCAGGCGGGCGAGCGCGCCGTCGCTTCCCACGCAGGCGCGCAGCCGGTCGGCGACGCCTTCGAGCAGCCGGTCGCCGATCGCATGCCCGAGCGTATCGTTGACGCGCTTGAAATGATCGAGGTCGAGATAGAGGACGGCCAGCCGCTGTCCGCGTTCGAGGCGTTCGAGCGCCCGTTCGAGCAGCCCGAAGAAAAGCGCGCGATTGGGCAGGCCGGTCAGAGCGTCGTGATGCGCCGCGTGCGAAATCTGCTGGAAGACGCGGCGCTTTTCGATGACGACCGACAATTGGTTGGCGATCTGCTGAAAAGTGGCCTGGTGCAGGTCGCGGTAGGCGTTCCTTTCGCGGCTGGTGAAGAACAGGAAGCCGATCGCGCGCCGGTTGTCGATCAACGGGCAGGTGAGGCTGGAGCGGCCTCCTTCGGCGACGATCCGGCGCGTCGAATCGGACTCCGGCTTATCTCTCAGGTAGGCCTCCAGATCGTTGATGATGCGCGGCTGGTTGGTTTGCAGAATCGTCTCCAGGCTGCTGTCGGCGAGCGGTTGGGAATATCCCACCGATATTTGGGCCGGCCCGAGGGTCGAGCGAGCCCAGTGCGCGGTCAATTGCGCGCCGTCGGGGGAGATGAACGCGCAACCGATGCGATCGTAGGGGATCAGCCCGGAAAAGCCGTCGAAAATTCGATTCAGCACGTCGTCCGGCGAAACGCCCTGCTCGACGGTTTGGACGAGACCGAAAAGCTGCCGGAGCTCCGCCTCTCGCCTGTCCAGCGTCTCGGCGAGCAGGAGAAGTTCGCGCCCGAGCCGGGCCAAGGGATCGTTCGCGCCGAATGGAAGCCTCGGGACCGGCTTGCCGGAGCGCAGGCGCTTCACCCAAGCGGCGTATCGGTCGACGGTTTCGAAGTGCGGACTGGATGGCTCGACGTGCTCATAGGGAATTGCCGCCACGCGTCACCTGGGGCGGGCCGCGCGACAAATCTCGTCGCCGCGGGCGCCGCGTTCGAGAAACTTCGCGTCGGCGCCGGCGGCGCGAAGCGAGCGTCGCGAGACTAATTCACGTCTATTAGCAATCGCTTAACGGCGCCGCTGGCGGCCGTGCGGGCGATGTCGCACCCCGTCGGTCGGGCGGCCCGCACGGCGTTCCGACGTCAGGTCCCGATCGACGTCACGCCGGACAGCGCGGCGGAGCGTCGTCGTCAAACGTGCGGCGGAACCGTTCGCTGCAGGGGTCGCCGCGTCGCGACAGGTCGTCGAACGTCAAGAAATAGTAACGTCGCTATTGACAAAGAATTATACGGTATCACCAACCGGCCAGAGTAAATTCCTAAGGCCTTGGCCGCGCGGGAAGAATCCTTCTGACAGTTGAGCCTGCGTTATATTGTCGCATGTCGAGTTCTTGCTTAACCGACCCAACACAGTTATAAGAATTCCAGCGCCAAGCTCAATTTCACGCGATCCTCGGCGCAGGCTAGCTTTATAAACAGCCGCGGTCGCGATCTACCGCTTGAGAAGCGTCCGAGAAGTTTATGTATTCTTAACAACGCGTTGTGCGACGGCCAATTATGGTTCGCTCAACGGGTGCTGCCGGCAGGCCGGCGAACGCGTGGGAGAACGCGATAGTCGCTTAGGCAACGATAACGTCGACACCGTTGGATGGGCGAATAGACGCCATGAGCACTTGGTACGTTGAGCAACGTCGATTGCCGCGCGTTGAGCTAAACGCCGCGGGGAGAGTGATTTTGGTCTCGCAAGGTTTGCGCATTAAAGAAAGCATCGGCTGTACAGTGATCGATATTTCGGTGGGTGGCGCGCTCATCGACACGGTTTCAGTCGTGGACGAGCGGGAATTTTACCTGGAAGTGGACAACGATCCTGGAAAACTGCAACAATGTTTGGTCGTAAGACGTATGGGCGCCAATCGGGTCGGGGTGAAATTCATTTAGATAGAGCTGTCTGAAGAACGACTCATAGCAACAGCCGCAAATATTCACAGCCGCCACGGCCGGCTTGTTCCGGCCATCGCAAGGCGATTGCGAAGCAATCGTCGGCGCCCGGCGCCGTCGCCAAACCCTCGGCTGGCCGCTGCGCCACGGCGCGGACGCCCGCGCAAGGCCGGGCGTGACGGGGATACGCCTCATCTCAGCTCCTCAGGGCGCGAGACCGGCCATGAGGGCGGTCGGCCGTTGCGCCGATCGCCGGCGCCGCCTCGGCTCGCGCGGCGGCGCGCAGGATCGAGAAACTGCGCAGGGACGGTTGCCCAACCCCCTGGTGAGCGCCATGTCGTCGTCACATGCGCGCCGGCTTCCGATTTTCCCCGCCGGCGTGAAACAAACCTGCCCTCGGGCGCGTATCGGCGGCAGGCTTGTCAAGCCGCCGCTGGAGGATAGGGTCGTCGCCATGCCGAGGTTGAGAGCCCCCTGGAGAGAACGCAACGGGCGCTTTTCCCCCGTGAAGGCGATCGTGTTCGCCCTCCTGTTCGCCCCCGTCGCCTGGATCGCCTTCGAGGCGGCGACGGGGATGCTCTTTCCCAAGCCGGTCACCGAGATGATCCATCGAACCGGCGAGTGGGCGGTGCGCCTCGTCCTCATTTCGCTGGCGGTGACGCCGCTGCGCCGCTTCGCGCAATGGCCGAAGCTGATCGCGGTGAGGCGAATGATCGGCGTCGCGGCGTTCGCTTACGCGCTCGCGCATCTCGGCCTCTATGTCGTCGACCAGAAGTTCGATCTTCTGCACGTCGGCTCGGAAATCGCACGGCGCTTCTATCTCACCATTGGTTTTACCGCGTTGCTTGGCCTTGCCGCCCTGAGCGCCACCTCGACCGACGCGATGATCCGGCGCTTAGGACCGGCGCGCTGGAACGGTCTGCACAAGCTCGTCTACGCGATCGCGGCGCTGGCGATCCTCCATTTCTATATCCAGAAGAAACTCGACGTTTCCGAGCCGGCGCTGATGATGGGCCTGTATTTCATCCTCATGCCGGCGCGCCTGTTGCACAGCCGCGGCTGGCCCGCCTGGGGCGTCGTCGCCGGTTCGGCGCTCATCGCGCCGCCGGCGACCGCGCTTCTCGAGGCGACTTGGTACGCGCTGGTGCGCCACATCGACTTCTGGGAAGTCCTGAGCGCCAATTTCGATCCCGACATGTCGCCGCGGCCGAGCCATTTCGTCGCGCTCGCCGGCCTCGCCTTCTTCGTCCTCTACGCCGCGCGCAACTGGCGGCTGCGCAGGGCGTCAGCGGTCCTTGCCGGCGCCGAATAGGAACGGCGCGACGTCGGCGACTCCAGGCGGCTTGTCGATGGCGAACGGGGCGGGGCGGCACACCGCCAGCGCGGAGAGGCCGACGCGGGCGGTGAGCAGGCCGTTGAGCACGCCCTCGCCCATGCGCGCCGAGATGCGCGAGGCGATGGAGTGGCCGACGAGCTGCTGCACCAGGCCGTCGCCGACCGCCATGCCGCCGGTGATCGCGATATGGGCGAAGATCGAGCGCGCGAGCTTGACGAAACCGAAGAAGCCCGGCCGGCCGCCGTAGAGCTCGGCGATGCGGCGCACCAGGCGGACGATCTGCGCGACGACGAAGATCATGTCGAGCACGGCGCGCGGGCTGATCGCCGTGACCATCGAGACGCGCCGCGCTGCCGCCGCGATCTCGGCTTGCGCCTTGACGTCGAGCGGGCGCAGCAGCGCGCGCTCGGCGATGTCGATGAGGTCGCGCCCGTCGACGATGGCGCCGCGGGCTTCGGCCACCTCGGCTCTCGCGCGCGCGGTTTCGGCGCGTCCTTCGTAGAGCGCGGCGAGCTTGCCGACCAGCGCGCGCGCCGCGACGCGATCGTCGCCCGCTCTCGCGCGCGCCAGCGCCGCGTGCAGCTCGGCGATGCGGCTCTGGCGCCAGAGCGCGGCGATCTCGCGAATGGCGAGGCCGACGATTCCGACGAGAAACAGCGCGGCGAAAGCGGCGCCGATCGCGCCCAGCGCGCGGGCGCGGGCGAACAGGTTCTCGATCAGTGCGCTCATCCATAGGCCGAGGCCGAGCGAGACGAGCCCGCCGAAGCCCGCCCAAACGAGCGTCGCGAGCTTCGGGCGCCAGCGCGCCAGCATGCCGGAGCGCTGCGCCGCTTCGACGGCGCGCTCGGCCTCGTCGATCGGCTCGGGCGCGCTGGGCTCGGGAATGGCGACGCCTTGCGAGCGAATGGTCGCGGTCGGCGCCGCCGGCGCCGGCGCGTCGTCGACGGCGACGCGCTCGTCGTCGAGCCGGAAGGCGCGCGGGCGGGGGCGATGTTCGCTCATGCGAGTTTGTCTCCGATGAGGAACTGCAGCGCGCGGTCGAGGCGAATGTGCGGCGCCGGCGCGCCGCGTGCGGCAATCGGCGGACGAAAGCGCAGGAAGCGCCAATCGTTGTCGGCTTCTGGCAAGGCGATGGCCTCGCCGGCGAAGACCGCTTGCGGGTCTTCGGGCAATTCGCCGGGAAAGACCGCCGCCTCGGCGACGCCGTCGAAGACCTGGCCGCCCAGCCGCTCGCCCTTTTCCGGCACGCCGACGATCGCGGCAAGCGTTTCGCCGGCGTGGCGGATCTCGGCTTCGCGCGTCGCGCGCACGGCGGCGAGCGCGATGACGTCGATCTCGGCGCCGACGCCCTCGGCGCGGGCGATCGCTCTTGTCGTCAACGCGCGCAGGATCGCCTCCAGCCGGTCGTGGCTGACATGATGCAGATGGTCGGCCTTGGTCGCCGCGAAGAGGATGCGGTCGACGCGCGGGCGAAAGACCGAGCCCAGCCACGAAGCGCGCCCGACCCGAAACGCCCGCATCACCCCGTCGAGCGCGTTTTCGAGATCGCGCAGCGCGGCCGGGCCCGAATTGAGCGCGCCCAGCGCGTCGACCAGCACGATCTGCCGGTCGAGCCGGGCGAAGTGGTCGCGAAAGAACGGCCGCGCCACATGGGTCTTGTAGGCCTCGTAGCGCCGCTCCATCATCGCCGCCAGCGAATGCTGGGCGATCGCGGCGTCCTCATTGAGCGGCAGCGGCGCAAAGGTCAGGGCCGGCGAGCCCTCGAGGTCGCCGGGCATCAGGAAGCGGCCCGGCGGCAGGGTCGACAGCGCATAGACGTCGTCGCGCGCCTTGCGCAAATAGGCGGTGAAGAGCTCCGCCGCGGCGCGCGCGGCGTCCTCTTCGGCCTTGGCGTCAGGGTCGAGGCCGGAAAGAAAGGCGCGCCAGGGCGCGGCGAGCGGCGCGCGCGCCGTCGTCTCGCTCGCCTCGATCGTCTCGCGCGACCACTGGGCGTAGGACTTGTCGAGCAGCGGCAGGTCGAGCAGCCATTCGCCGGGATAATCGACGATGTCGAGCGTCAGCTCGGAAGCCTTCGCGCCCCAGCGGTAAGCGCGCTCGAATTCGATCGTCAGGCGCAATTGCGAAATGCGCCGCGTCGATTGCGGCCAATGCCGGTCGGGGCCGCTCAAGGCGGCCAGATGCTCCTCGTAGGCGAAGCGCGGCACCGCGTCGTCCGGCTGCGGCTCGAGATGGGCGCGCGCGATGCGCCCCTCGGCGGAAGCGCGCAGCACCGGCAAGCGGCCGCCGCCGATCAGGTTGTCGACGAGCGCGGTGATGAAGACGGTCTTGCCCGCGCGGGACAAGCCGGTCACCCCGAGCCTGAGGCCTCCGCCGGAGAGATAGTCGGCGAGCGAGCGCGCTGCGACGCTCGCTTCGAAGGCCAGATCGGTGAGAACGGACAAGGGAGGACCAGGGCGCGCGGGCGGGGCCTCAACCTAAGGCGGCGGACGCGAATTTGACAGGGGGGCCCCTTCCCCCTTTGCGGGGGAAGGTGTCACGCGAAGCGTGACGCGGACGAATGCTTCGCATTCGCCTTGGGATGAGTTCTCATTCGTTTGCGCGCACCTTGATGGATGAAACGGGCTATTGTGGCGGCGGCCGGCGGAGAGGTCGCTTACCCCTTGGTGTTTCGAGCCCGAGGATGAGTTTGATCGGATGGC
>Ga0181524_10000985_pt1 | contig 33926 bp, 19 predicted proteins | sample PEATcosm2014_Bin_34_FD_119761 | JGI IMG/M metagenome (GOLD analysis project Ga0181524, IMG submission 119761) | Peatland microbial communities from MTU Mesocosm Facility, Houghton, MI, USA - PEATcosm2014_Bin05_60_metaG | ecosystem: Environmental > Terrestrial > Soil > Wetlands > Peat | place... | reverse complement strand
CAGGATGCAAATCGGACCCAACATGGGCCCGAGGTTGGCACAGATGAACTTCGGAAACCAGGGAAATCTTCTGGCTTTAGTGAAAAAAACTGCGTGCCGCCCTAAAGGGCGCTAAACAGATACCAAGTCGGCGCTCCGCCTGGGCACCAAGCACTCGCGAATGCGCCCGCCGGCGCCGGGCGTGCTTCATGTTCATGACCAGTTAGCCTGACGCGCATGGGCGTCGCGGCGACCCCTGGTCGACGGGGGCGAGGGTCATGCGCACCGAACCATGCCAAATATCCTGTGTATGGTTGAAACACAATTCGACCGCAGCTCAAAGAATGTCTGCGCGCTGGCGCCGAGTGTCCGGAATGCCGAGCGTCGAGTGTCGGCGCGAGGAAGCTCCACCCCTCTCCCCTCGCCCTTTAAGCCCCTTCGCGGACTTCGCCTCCTGGCCAAAAGTCGCTGCTGGACAATCAAGGTCGGCTATGGATAACGATTACGCTTTTAGACAATTATTTTGGTTTGAAGCCAACGCCTTGAGGGGCGTTGATGCCCTTGACGAAGTAACTTGGCCTTAGAAACATAGCAAGATGCCAGAGCGCCTTCCAATCACGGTTACGCGTGTCTCCAACCTAAATGCGCCCCCATCCGGCGCAAAGCCGGGCAACATCCGGTCCAACCAAGCGAGGTGAGTGTGCAAGGAAAGCTGCTGACGATTAAAGAATGGGAAGAAGTAGCCCGCAAAGCGGATTACAACCCCGGCAAAATGGCCGTGCTTTGCTCGATCTCCGAGCGCCAGATGCAGCGCCTCTTCCAACAGCACGTCAAATGCACCCCCAGCCGCTGGCTGCGCCAGCTCCAATGCCGCCTGGCCAAACAACTCATTGCCAAGGGCTATTCCAATAAAGCCGTTGCCGCCGAACTCAGATTCTCCAGCCAATCCCATTTCTGCCGGGAGTTCAAAAAGGTCTTCGGAACCTCGCCCAAAAACTTCGCCCGCGCACAGGACGGCAACGCGCAGTCCTCGCGCAAAATCTCGCGCGAGAGTTGGACCGCCCTGGAGCATACGCCGGTCGGTTGGCCGGAGGGCGGGCCCGAAAAGGGCGGTCTTCGAGGCAACGAGGCGGCCCTGCCTCCCAAGGTTGGTTAATGCTAACTTATTGCAGAGATATGTGCTCCTTATTTCATCCCGCCCCGAGGCCGTCCCCGGGGCGCGCCGTCGGCCTTTGGGCCAAAGAGGTTCGCTTTTGGACAATTCTGACGGGGATGTCGCCTGGGGACAATCCGCGTCGCACTTGGACAATAATGTCGGTTACAGACAATCATTTTGGTTTGATTGGTTTCGCCACCACCGCATTAATGATGGCTGATTAGCGGGGCTGTCGAATTGTGCGGGCTGTGGCTGGGCGCGGCTCGCAGACACGGGGCGGAAGCTGTTGACGCCTCAACATTTGAAAACATTAGCAAAAGCACTACCAATAGGATACTGAATGCTCATCCGTGACAAACAAACAAAGGCTAACATGAAGAGAATCGTAATAAATCTGGGGCGTTGTGGCACCTCGGTCGTCCTTGGAATAACGGGTCTGATGCTGATGGCGCTATCCGCGCTCGGGGCCGGCCCGTCACCGCTAAATCCATCGACCGCGCAACAGTTCCCGGCGCAAACTCTGGCGGTGCAACCCCCAGGAGGGGTGCCGATCAACATCAATCCGAACGGCCAGGCTTCCCCCTATGCTTACTCCACGAACATCGTGGGTCTCTCGGCCGTCGATGGGTCGGTGGTAGTTCATGGGACGGTCGAAAAGGTGAGCCTGACCCTCAACGGCTTCTACCACAATTACCCCAATGATGTCCAGGTGCTGCTCGTCGGCCCGAATGGCCATGCTGTGGTGCTGATGGCCAACGAGGGCGCAGGCCAATCCATACCGGCCAACGGCGCGCTCACGCTCACGTTCGACGACTATGGGACGGCCCCCGGCAGCACTGTGGCCTTCGCCAACGGCGGCTACTATGCGCCCCCGAGCAGCGCCGCCGTCGTGAACAGCCTCGGCAATCCCGTGGTTCCGTTTCCAGCGCCCGCGCCTCAGTCGGCGGGCTCTTACTACACGTCCCTGGCCGCCGCGTTTTACGGCTGCCCAATCGCCGGCACCTGGAGCCTGTATGTCGTCGACGACAACGTTGGGAGCTCGGGCCAAATCGCCTCTTGGACGCTGAACGTGTGGCAGGCCCCGAGTGTGGTGAGCACTACCGCCGATTCAAGCGGAGTGACCGCGACTGAGAACGGCCAGTTCGTTAACGGGAACACGGCCTCCTTCACCGTCGTGGTGACCGACCCGACAGCCAATGCCATACCGATTCTGACGGCCTACGCAACCTGCAACCCGTCGTCACTCGCCACGATCGCTCTAACTTCCGCCAGCGCGGATAACACGCACCAGACTCTCACGGTTACTCCGTCCAACGACCAGAATACCTCGGGCGGCCTCGGCACCATTACGGTCTTCGTTACGGACGGCAGCGGCGCTGCCGCCGTCCAGTACAGCAAAACCATCTCCCTGACGGTAACCCCAGTCAACCAGCCGCCCTACTTTAACCCGAACAAGATCACCAAGCAATCTGATGGTTCCACGGTGACGGGCGTGACCGTTGTCCAGAGCGCGGCCGGCGCGATTTCCGTCCCGCTCCAGATTACGGTGGCAGACTACGATAATACCGCGTCCCAGTTGACAGTCCAGGTCACCACTTCGGACAACCCGGAGATCGTGACGCCCGCAAACGTGTCGTTTGACTCAACCACAGCGGCCACGCGGAACTTCACGATCGTTCCCAACGGCACGGCGGTCGGCACGGCTAATTTGGTGTTGACGGTCTATGACCCCGGCGCGGCGAACAGGCCCGCCAACCAGGTCAATTCCATCCCGCTTACGGTCACGGTGAACGCGGCCCCGGCACTCTCACCGCCCATGTTCGCCGCCCCGGCCTTTGGCCTGGCGGCCGCGGGAACGACGGTGTCCTCGCCTCTGGCCGGGGTTTCCAGCCTGACGGTCAGCAAGCTGACCGTAACCCTGAATGGTGTGGTCGGGGTGGACCCCGCCACCTTGGGCATCCAATTGGTCAGCCCTGGCGGCACAACGGCTAATTTAATCAAGCCCGGCGATGTAAGCGGTACGGGTCCGTTCAATTTCGCGCAGATCACGTTTAGCGACTCTGCCTCACCGGTGACGTCCTCGTCGCTGGGCGCTAGCTCCATAGTCAACGTTCCCCTGCAGCCCGATGATCTCTCGGCAACCAAGTTCTTCGGCCAGAGTGCAAGCGGCACATGGACGCTCAAGGTCACCGGCGGCGGCGCTAACGCGCAAATCCAGGGCGGCTGGGTCCTCGCCATCTACGCTGCCCCGACGATTACATCGCCCGGCAACATTATTGTGGATCAGGATACCGCCCTGGTCACAATCCCATTTACGGTCGGCAGTATTGACGGGACGTTTTCTTCCTCCACGCTGCCCGTTCTGAATGGCCTGAACAGCGGCCCGAATGCCAACCTGGCCACCCTCAACACTTCCAAGACCACGTGGAACCCCAGCACCGGCCAAGGCTCCTTCCAGGTGGCGGGCAATCCCGGTCAGTGGGGCACCAACGCGCTGACCGTAAGCATCACCGACCAGGGTGGCCTTACCGGCTACTCCGCCTCTTTCCAGTTGGGCTTTGAGTTCGTCAATCACGCCCCGTCGATTGATTTCATTCCCAAGCAGGTTACCACGGCTGGCGCGGCGACACAGCCGTTCAGATTCAAGGTGTATGACAACGACAAAGACCCGGCTTTGGGCACCCCGGGCATCGGCGCGCCGCAGAACCTGACGGTGACGGCCAGCTCCGGCGACACCACGGGCACGATCCTCCCCAACGAGAATATCATCCTCCAGAAGGATCCCACTGACCCGCTCGGCCGGACTTGGTTGATGACCCTCTACCCGCTCAAGGCGACGGCGCTGAATGCGCCGGTCAACGTGACGATCACCGTTTTGGACAACAGCACGAGCGACGGTCCGCCCGCAAATAGCACCCCTCTGACTGCCAGCCAGACATTCCCATTGGTCGTTAGTCCGCCGTCGGTTTCGCTCTTTACGCAGACGCCGGAATCCATCGAACTGACGACACCCCAGGGCAAGGCCACTCCCCCCTCCCCCTATCCTTCGACCTATACGATCCCCGCCAACACCCTCTATGGCACACTGTCCGACGTGAAGGTCAACATCTTTGGCATCAGCCACTACACCCCACAGGACATCACACTCCTGCTGGTTCATACCGACACCACCACCAGCCCCGCGACGACGAGGGCCGCCTTGCTGATGCAGGGCGCCGGCGGCGCCTTTCCGCTTAGCGACGCCGCGCTGACCTTCTCCGACTCCGCCCCTTCGGCACTCCCGCTGGGCGCGCAGATTACCACGGGCGCCTATAAGCCTACCGCCTACGGAACGCCCGTGAGCTTCCCGCCAGTGGTGTCCGGCGGTTCGGCTCCGCCGGCCTCGGGATATGGCACTACGTTGGACGGCACTTTCGCCGGGATGAATCCCAACGGCGTCTGGCAACTCTACGCCTATGAAGCCGGCAGTGCGACGGACAAAGGTGGCGAGATCGACGGAGGCTGGCAACTCCTCATCACCACCGCGCCCAACATACAGACTATCGGCGCTCAGAGCATTCCTGAGAGTTCCGGGTTTCAGTACGTGCCCACCCCCATTACTATCATCGTGGGCGACACTGACTCGAGCGTCGCGGTGTCCGCCGTTGCCTTGAACGATACCGGGGGCCTCATTCAGGAACCCATCGCCACGCAACCGGCGCCAGGCAACGGTCAGAACGGTTCCACCGTCAACTATTGGCAGTTGCTGATTACGCCGACCAGCTTCAAGTCCGGCGGCCCGGTGACGATTCAGGTGAACGCAGTGAACGGAAGTGGAGCGAGTTCCTCCAGCACGTTCCAGTTGACCGTGACACCCCAGACGTTCGCGCCGATCATCCTGTCCGGCGCCATCGCGGCCACCTACACAGAGCCGGCTGGCACGCCGCTGCAGTTCACTTTCAAAGCCTACGACCAGCCGAACCCGGGTTCCATTACCATCAACAACATTAGCGCCTCCACTCCCAGCGGCACGATGGTTCTTCCGGCCGGCAGTGTCACGGTAGTCCCGGGGACGCCGAACGCCTCGGACTACTCCACGCCCTTCACGGTCACCGTGACCCCCGTCACTGTGACGCCCGGACCGCTTGCGTATGGGTCTTCGACCATCACCTTCAACGTGACAGACACGAAGAACAACAAGTCCACCGCCGTCTCGTTCGTCGCGAACTTCACTCAACAGGCGGAGGCTTGGGCCAACCCCAACGCTCTGACGATCCCACAGGGCCTGCCCGTCGACGGAGAGGCCTTCTTCACCACGGCAACCGCCCTTGGTTATCCGACGCCGATCTTCGTCGGCCCGACGGCTAGTTCGCCAAACACGCCCAGCGTCCCTGGTCTGGTTGGGAGCGTGGGCGTCACGGTGAGCGGTTATTCTCATGGTTACCCGTCCGACGTGGATATCCTGCTGGTTCACACCTCGCTGAACCCGCCGCCCAACACGCCCGCCACCAAGGCCGTGCTGCTTATGAGCCACGCCGGTGGCGCCACGCCGGTCAACAACCTGGTCCTGACCTTCACCAATGCGCAACCCGGCGTGCCGCCGATACCGAGCGGCCCCATCACAGCTACAGGACCAAACTCGAGCGGGACTTTCTCACCGGCGCAGTACACCTTCGAGCCGGCCTTCCCCGGCCTCCCCTCTGGCGTCTCGGCTCCTTTTACCACGGATTTGACGACGCTCGATGGCATGGACCCGAACGGGGAGTGGGACCTCTATGTCCTGGATGATACCTTCCCGACGGGTGGAAGCATCAACAACGGCTGGTTCCTGGTGCTCGAAACCGGGCCCGCAGTGACATGGGCCAACGGCAATGCGACCTCCGTTAATGAGGGCACAACAGGCCACTGGCCGTTTCTGCTCTCCGACCAGACGATTGATCCCAAGAACCTCCATGTGGCGGTGAATGTCATTAGCGACGCCTACATCGTTAATACGGACAATTCCCACACTACTATTCCTGTTCTCACGGGCGCGGGTGCCAGCCTCACTACAACCGCGCTAACCGATGTCGGCGGCGTCGCCAACGGAAACCTCGTAATACAGATGGCGACGGGCCTGCCATCGGAACTTGTCTCCGCCACTCAGGTTATCCAGCCCGGTTACGTGCAGTTGACGGTCACAGACCAGCAGAACAACCTCGTAGCGACCAGCCCCAAGCTGGCCGTGACGCCCGTGTACGTGAATCAACCGACGGCCATCACGGTGAATTCGCTCCCGTTAAACTCAAATGCACCGCACAACCCGATGCTCACCGTCAACGAGAATACGGCCACAAGCCTGTCCTTCACTATCCAAGACGTAGATTCCGTTGATCAGTATGCCAACGTGACCGTTACCTCGGAGAACACTGCCATCGTGCCGAATCTCGACATGACGAAGGCCACTGTTACCGGATTTAGCGGATCCCCAGCCACATTGGCCCAGAATACCCCGGCGACCCTCGTAGTCCCCCTCAAAGGAGTTGCGAACGCATACAACGTCAACTTTGATGGTTCCGGGACTGCGGCCAACTATCCGGCCATCCTCGACATCAGAGTGAACGACGGGAACGGCAATACCTCGGACCAGCAGGTTGAGGTCTATGTCACCCACGTCGAACAGCCGCCCACCTTGAGCGTTAACCTGACCCCTCCGAATGGTTCGACGACGCCCGTCATCGCCTTGGCCGCCGGTGGACAGCAGACCTTCACCGTGACCCTCAACAGCGTCGAGTCGGCGGTGACGGCCATCACCGCAACTCCTTCAGTTAGCGGCTCTGGCGCATCCTACGTCAGCGTCGTTCCGCTGAGCCCGGCCAACGGGAAAGTCGCGCCTGGCGGCCAAGTCACGTTCCAGGTGGCTTCGCTCCAAGGACAGGCTGCCACCGCGTATATCACGTTCAACCTGAACGACAACAGCGGGCAGTCGACCGGGACGGCCTCCTACCCAAACGCAGTGGAAGTCGTCGTGGCGCAGGCGCCTGGCATCGCCAGTGGCAATCCGGCCGCGATTTCAGTAAATGTGGGTACGGCCACCCCTCCGGTCGGGGCGAACTCGGCAGAGTATCCGTCTCCAATTACTATTAATGACACTTGGCCTGGCGGAATCTATGACGTTTCGGTGGTAGTCCAAGGCTTCACCGCCTCGGACCCTAAGAATGTCGATTTGCTGCTGGTCTATAACAACAACCAGCCCAGCCCTAACAACTTGACCAAGAAGGTGTTGCTCATGTCCGGCTCAGGCGGAAGCAGCGGAGTGGCCAACCTCCAACTCGCGTTCGATAGCCTTACCGGGACCACGCCGATACCCTCGCCCCTGGTCGCCGGCACTTACAAGCCCGCCGACAGTAGCTCGACGGACGTCCTGCCGTCCGCCCCGGGCAGGCCCTACGAAACGAGCCTCGGAACCTTCACGGGAGTCATTCCCGCGGGCACATGGTCGCTCTATGTCGCCGATCAAGGGTCTGGCGACACCGTCACCCTGCCGTACGGCTGGACGCTCGTGATCTCAACCCTGCCGACCCTCACGCCGCCCAGCGGCCTCACCGCGTCGGGGATTACTCTCCCGGAGACAACGTCGGCGCCGAACGCACAGACTACGACCTTGACCTTCGTGGCCGCCGAAGACCAGACCCAGCCCCAAGACGTGACAGCCTTGCAGGCCAGCGTCACCACCGCCAAAGGCGCGAATTCCCCGGTCAAGGTCAGCGTCCCGGCCTCTCCTTCAGCCAACGGCAATCTGGCGCTCTCCATCACCCCGGTCCTTTTGGGGGCTGGCAATGATACGATAACCGTCGTGGTGAAGCGGCCTTCCGATGGCGCCCAGGCAGTTTACAACCTGCCCATTACCATCACGGCAGCCAACGTGCCCCCGACCATTTCGCGCATCCCGAACGTGTCGATTGTGCCCCCCGCTACCTCCGGCCAGGTGGAGTTTGTGGTGTCGGATCCGGATTCACCGGCGGCCAATATCACTATTACGGCGACTGTCACCGGGTCCTCACCCTCTGGCCTTCTGGCTAACAGCGGCTTGAAGTTCGCCAGCGGTAATAACTCGATCGTTGCCAACTCTTCAATCGCCGTCCCGGGCGCGAATGCCTGGGAACCCACGCTGACTATCACCCCGGCTGCGAACATCTCCGGCACGGCCCAAGTCACAATAAACGTGGCTGACGCGGGGAGCAGCGAGGGAGGTCCCGCGACGGCGGCCAGCCCTATGACATTCAACGTGACCGTCTCGCCAGCGCCGGTTAAGCCGGCCTTCAGCGGAGTGCCGGCGAATGTGCCCATCCAGGTCGGAAACTCCTCCAATGTTACGGTCACGGTGACCAGCGCCAACGGCGCGATCACTGGCTTGACGGCGCAAAACTCAGGCTCGCCGATCAGCTCTTCAACCACTTCGCAAGGCAGCGGCAATACCTGGGTCGTCGCCATCGGCACCACCCTGCCTGCTGGCCAGACCTACGCGACGTACACGCTGCAAAGCGGGTTAATCACACTGACTGCCACCGACGCCAGCGGCGCACAGAACACAGCCACAATCCCTGTTACGATTGCGCCCAGGAGAGATAAGACCTTCACGAACCCGGCGGATATCAACATCGTCGACAACGCCCCGTCGGTCGGTGGCTATCCGTCCTTGATAAACGTGCCGTCGGGCTCGTTTAATGCGGTCACCAAAATCTCAAGTGTGACCGTTACGCTCAACCAGTTCGGGCATCAGTACCCGTCAGACGTGGGCGTCCTGCTGGTATCGCCTAATGGCACGCCGATTGTGCTGATGGAAAATGCCAGCAGAGGCTCGGTGAGCGGACTGAACCTGAGCTTCAGTGCGGGCGCGGAGAACTCGCAAGGCCAGCCAAATTACGTGCCGGAGATTACCAGCCTGCAACCCGGCAGCGCCACGAGCGTCACTTATGTTCCCGCCAACTACAACCCCAATTACGTGTTCCCGGCGGCCAGCGCCAATCCGGCGCCTCCCGCCTCGAGCGGCTACGTCGGGATACCGTATCCGGACCTGACAAAACTGGCCGGTCAAACGCCGGAGGGGAACTGGTATCTGTATGTGATCGATGAGGTGTCGCAGGACGTCGGCAATATTCCCGGAGGGTGGTCGCTGGACATCACCACCGCGCCTCAGATCACCTTCGCAAACGCCACTGTCAACAACGGGACGGCCCCGAACACCACTCAGGGCGCCGTGAACACCTTCACGATGAATGACGATTCCCAGGTGCCGCTGACGGCCGTAACGCCTTACTACAACTTCACCGTCAGCTCGTCCGACGCCACCATCGTCCCGTGGAATACCAGCAGTATTAATATCGTCGACAGCGGGGACCATGTGAACTTCACGGTCACCGTGACGCCGCAGGCCGGGAAGACCAGTTCATCCGGCGTAACGATCAATATCACGGGCACTGACCCGGACGGGATCGGGTTCAGCGGCTCGTTCGTGGCCAAGTTCAATGCTTACAACTCGGGTCCCATCGTCAATGTGAGCGGGTTGCCGGCGAACAACGCAGCTTTGCCCATCACGGCTGGCACCGTTGCCGAGGTCAGCTTCACCTACCAAGACGACCAGTCGCCGGCGTCGCCGCTCAGCGTGAGTGCCGCCGTGACGTCGGGCAATGCGGCGAACGTTCTCTTGGGGCTGAACTATGCCAACGGCTCGGGCACGCTCCAGATGGCCCCCCAGGTTGACGGTAATTACACCATCACCTTGACCGTAACTGAGACTCAAAACGAGGGTCTGGGAGCGAAGTCCACGGCCGTGCAGATTCCAATCACTGTGAGTTCCTCGGCAGCGCTGAACGCTAACGCCAACGTTAACACCATCAGTATACCGTTGATTGGGCCGGCCACACCCGATCCGTCGGTTTTGCCCGTCGCGGGCGTGAACGGGACAATCACGAAAGCCACGGTGGTGCTTGACGGGTTTACGCACCCTAATCCGAGCGATGTCTCGGTACTGCTGGTGGGTCCGAATGGCCAAGGCGTCGTTCTGATGAGCGATGCCGGCATTGGCGCGGTGAACAACGTGTTCCTCACCTTCGATGACAGCGCGCCCAGCGAGCTGCCGCAGACTGGCCAGATCCTGGGCGGAAGCTACCAGCCAAGCGCCTACATGAACAATCCTGGCCCCAACTTCGCGCAGCCGGGCGCGAACCCGGCGGTGAGTCCGCCTCCTCCTCCTGGGCCGTACCAGGCCACGCTCGCGTCGGCCTTCAATGGCATCAGTCCAGACGGTAATTGGTACCTGTATGTGGAGGACGAGGTATCCCGTGGCTCTGGCTCGATTGCCAGCGGCTGGACGCTGAACTTGCAGACCACGTTGCTCGGAATCTCGTCCATCGGGTATCAGCAAATTAATGAGAACGCCACCACGCCGCTCACGGTATCCTTCACCGTCGGTTCGCCGGGTCTGCCTTCGGGTGACAACATCCAGGTGAGTGCGCAGGTGACGGGCAGCACGCCGCAGGGCCTCATAACCCTGGGAACCCCAGCAACCACCGACGACAGGCACTTCACCCTTCAGATTGCGCCGGTTGCAAACATGCCGTCCACGCAGCAAACCGGGAATGGCACGGCTTCTGTCACTATCACCGCGACAGACATCAGCCAATCACCGAATTTGGTGAATACGGTGACCTTCCCGGTGACGGTCGTCTGGCAGCCGGTGGCGCCCGTTATCTCGGGCCTGCCGAGCACTACGCTCACGATTCCGGCGAACCAGTCGGCGAGCGGGACGTTCACCGCCTCAACGACCGATGCGGGCCCCGTCGTGTTTAGCGCCTCGGTCAGTCAGAAAGGCGACCCCATCGGCACTGTTGCCCTGGCCCCCAACGCTGTGAACCCGTGGACCTGGCAGTTCACGCCCACCGGCAATGGCGCGATAGGCCAGACCAAGGTGGCTGTGACGGTCTATTACTCGACGACCAGCACGACAGCCACTTTCACTATCGCCACAACCGCCGGAGTTGCACCGACGATTATCGGACTTACAAACGAGTTGATAGTCCTCGAGAACACGGTCGGTAAAGCGTTCTTTAATGCGAGCAACCTGTCCTTGGCCAGCGTGACGAACTTTATCGCAACCAACGATAACCCGAAGCTGATCGCGGGCGTTCAGGTCAGTTCCACCGCGACCGGTTACGAGGCTGACGTGAGCCTGGTTCCTTACCAGAACAACCAAACGGCCGGCCCCGCCAACGTATATCTCGCCGTGGTCGATCAGTTCGGGACGCCGAACGTGGTGGTTCTGCCGGTGACGGTCATACCGGTGGCCTACCCGCCGGCAATAGCTCCGATTTCGGACCAGTACGTGGAGGTCGGAACTCCCAGCGTGCGGGTGCCCTTCACGGTCACGGACCCGGCGGTGCCGGTCAGCAGCCTGACCTATACGGGTTGGGTGTCGAATCCAGGTCTCGTGAGCGGGCCAATAACGTTCGCCTCGAGCGGGTCCAGCACGTACACGGCCACCATTAACCTGGCGGCGAACCAAGCCGGCGCCTCTACGGTCACGTTCCAGGCCAGCGATGGCCAGAACACCGCCGCCCAGGCCTTTGCGCTGGTCGTCACGAATCCGCCGCCGGTGGCCATTGCTCCCATTGGCAACACCAACACCACGGCAGGCTCGTCGGTCACGGTGCCCTTCGTTGTCACCTCGGCGGTTACCCCTGTCGGCCAGCTTAAATTCAGCTACGAGCTCTCCAATAGCAACCTGGTTTCGGCTGTCGCGATCAATACGGAGCGGTTCCCCGTCAACGGGGCCAACGCGACCGCTCAGATCTTCACGGTCAACAACCAGTTTGGCAGTTGCCTCGTCACGATCTACGTTACGGATGGCTTCAGTACCGCGCAGCAGTCCTTTGCTGTGAATGTCCCCGAGCTGCCGCCAGTCTTCAGTGCTATTGGCGACACGAACACGGCGGCTGGCTCGCAGATCACTGTGCCTCTGGACGTGACGCCGACGTCTGTCCCCATCAGCGGGCTCACGTTTAGCTACAAACTCTCCAATAGCAACCTGGTTTCGGCTGTCGCCATCAATGCAGTACGGTTCCCCGTCACCGGCGGCCCCACCGCGACCGCCCAGATATTCACGGCGAATAACCAGTCTGGCACTTGCGTCATCACGATATACGTCACCGACGGCGTCAATACCGTGCAGCAGTCCTTTGCTCTGACTGTGCCCGAGACGCCGCCGGTCTTTGGCGCTATTGCCGACACGAACGCCCCGGTGAACACCCCATCTGTCGTGGTGCCTCTCAATGTCACGCCGACGGTCGTCCCGATGAGCGGGCTCACCTTTGGCTACAAGCTCTCCAATAGCAACCTGGTTTCGTCTGTCCTCATCAATACGGTGCGGTTCCCCGTCAACGGCGCCACCGCGACGGCTCAGATCTTCCCGGTCAGCAACCAGGTTGGCAGTTGCACGATCACCATCTATGTCAGCGACGGTGTCAACACCGTCGTTCAAACCTTCAACTTCACGGTCACCAGCCCGGTCGGGCCGACCCTCGGTGCTATCGCCGACCAGACAACTCCGAAGAACACGCCAATTAGCGTGGCGCTCGTCGTGACCGACCCTGTGACGCCGCTCGCCAACCTGCAATTCAGCACCAGGTCATCGAATGCAAAGCTGGTCCAGTCAGCCATCGTCGTCAACAATGGCACCAACGCGACTCTCGCCATCAACCTGGTGACAAACGCCTACGGAGCCGCTGTGATAACGGTGTCCGTCACCGACACCTTCACGACTTCGTCGCAGTCGTTCGCGCTCCTGGTGCTGCCCACGCCGCCCAGCCTCGCGCCTATAACCTCGCCGGTGAACGCCATCGTCGGCAGCCCGGTCAATGTCACGCTGAATGTCTCGTCACCTGACACGGCGTTGAGCCAGCTCACGTTTGCCGGCTCCAGCACCAACACCACGTTGGTCAGTGGAGTAAGCTTCTCCACGAGTGGCACCAACGTCACGGCCACTGTCAACCTCGTGCCGAATGCGACCGGCGTCGCGACCGTCCAAATCGAGGTTTCCGACGGCTATTCCACCTCTGCGCAGTCCTTCGCGCTGAACGTTGTCCCGGCCGTCGGCCCGAAACTCGGCGCGACCCTGTCCGGCAAGGTTCTCAAGATCACCTTCACCGGTGTTCCGAACGCTTCATACATCATCCAGGGCAGCTCCGACCTCAAGACCTGGACCCAGGTCGGCACCATCACCACGGACGCCAACGGCAAGGGCGAGTACGACGCCACCGTGAGCGGCTCGGGCGACCAGTACTTCCGCGCCCTGTTCCAGTAACCTGTCTGCACTGATTCACAGCCGCCCGCTGGGCCTGGCCCAGCGGGCGGCTTCGTTGTACGGGGGATCACTTTCTCAAAAAATCTTGATTAAAGGCTTGACATGGGAGGCCCGTTTGGATTTAATATGCTGCCACGGTGAGTTCTATGTTAAAATGGCGCTTTTGGAAAATGCGGCGTTTATAGACAAATTCCTCTGGAGCCGCCGTCCGGTTCAGTTCAATGCCTTATCAATAATATTGAATGATTACTCGAAAAGATCGAGTGGAGCCTGAGAACGATCGAGGGCTCCTCGTCTGTGTGCAGGAGTGGGAGCGGGTAGCAAGAGAGGCGGATTTTAGACCTACCAGGATGGCTGCTCTCTGCTCCATTTCAGAGCGTCAGCTGGAGCGGGTGTTCAAGAGATATCTTAACTGCACTCCAAGCCAGTGGCTCCGGGAATTGCAGTGCCGGTTGGCCAAGGACCTCATCGCACAGGGTTACAGCAGCAAGGCCGCAGCGGCAGAGGTCAAGTTCGCAACCGACGCCCATTTCTGCCGTGAGTTCAAGAAGGTCTTCGGCACGTCGCCTCAGAGCTTCGCGCCCAACCGCCTGGGTTGTTTGAGCCTGACTGTCCTGGACCGCGTTGGGCGGGGTGTCCGTGAGGCGCGCGAGTTGGGCGCCTCGGAGGTGCGACGCTCGCAGGGTGCCGCATCAAATGGGCGCCTTTACGCGGAGTAACCCCAACTAAAGTCCAGATCAGGTCTGGGATTCGGCGGGGGCCGGCAGAGGGGAAGGCTCGACGGGGGCTGGCGCCGGAGCCGTTGGCTCCAATGGGAGCATGGCGGCTGCAGGCGAGGCCACGGCACTTTCGGGCAATGGCGCTTCTGGGCCAGTGGGCGGTTGCGCCTCGGAGGCCGGGGCTGCGGCGTCTTGAGGAGGTCCCGCGGCAGCACGTTCCGTAGCCGGGCTTGCAGCGGCTTCCTGCGGCGCGGCGGCGGCGGCGATTTCTCCTGTCAAGTCTTCTGCGGTAGCGCCAGGTTGAGCCTCTGGCGTGGCGGCCGGTTCGGCTGCCAGGCCCGGAGCGATGGCTTCAGCGGGCGGGGCAGCAGGTTGAGGCTCTGGCGGGGCAGGCTGCTTGGAGGGTTTCGGTTCGGGTTTAGGCGGCTTGGGCGTGGGTCTCTTGGCGGTTTCCAGGAGGCCGTTGGCGAACTCGATGACATGCCCCTGGTGGATGAGCCAATGCAAATCGGCAATGACGACAGTCTGTTCGGGTGTCGGCCGATTGGCATCGAACTGAGGCCCAGGCGCCGGCGGTTGTCCAGGTGCAGCGCCAGTGCCATCGGGAGCGGGAGCAGGCATGGGGAGGGCAATCGGAGCCGGAGCGGGAGCCAGCGACGGCGCGAGCGCCTCGACCAGGTCGCGGCGGATGCACTTGGCATGCGTGTTGATGTGTTCAACGATGCGCTTTACGCCCTCAGATACCGGGGCGGCAGCCAGGTCGAGGAAGTGCGGACGGGTGACACAAACGTGGGTGATCGTCTTGTTGACCTTGAAGAACTGCAACCCGTGACCCGCAAACTGCTGGCTAAGGACGGTAGCAATCTGCAGCGGAAACCGGCGCTGGTCCTCCCAGACGCTGCGAACCAGGCGCAGCAACTCGGCGTTGCGCAGGGCGCGCGCCGCCGTGCCGGTCATTGTGAGCGACTCCACCGGCTTGATGATGTTCTCTTTGTGCGTCTCGCGGAAGTGCTTTTCCACCTCTTCCATGCTCCCCAGTCGAAGCGGCTCGGGAAGATTCAGGCAGTCATACTCGGTCCGCCAGCTTTGGTCGTCGATCCATTTCTTCACGACCTCCTCGTCGCGGACGATTTTGACGCGGGACTTGAATGCCTCGAAGGGCATCCTAGCGAACCGTTCGGCATGGAGTTTGCGCAACTGGTTTTGGTAGTCGTGATAGTTGGGCGGGCCGAGAATGACGCCGCTCAGGCCGCATTGGGCCACAAAGGTGTAGGTGCCTTTGGGCGGCTCCTTGGGCGTACGCTCGGCCTGGTAGAAAGTGGCGAAGTGCTTCTTCAGCGCGTGGGCGGCCGCTTCGTTTTCCGAGAGCCAAAGCGTGTCGTCCAGGGCGCAGACAAAGAGCGGCTGCACAGGTTTTCCTTCGGGGTCCTTCTTGACGCTAAAGACAACGGCATGGCGCTCCGGTTTTTGCAGTATCATCTGGGCGATGTCAAAGAGCGGATATGCCCGGCCTGTGATCTTGATCTGCCGGGCCAAGGATTCCACCCCTTTTTCGTCCGGGAGCAAAGAGACGTTGATCTCCGGCAGCGGGGGAGGCGCTTCGCGGCGTTCCCGAGGCTCGGGTTGCCGGACTGGGCCGCGGCCTCCGGGAACGGGCCGGTCCCTGCCGCTCTCGGGCCGCGGCGGCCCGCTGCGGCCTTCCCGGCGCGGGCGATTGTCGTCCCGGCGTTGGAAGGGGGCGCCCTCGCGGCGGGGTGGCCGAGGACCGCGCCGTTCACCGCGTCGCTCGACTCTCTGTTCTTCCCCTTCGTAGTGGGCGTACTTGGCCGAGGAAGGCTCCTGTGCCCAGGCGGGCAGGAAGAGCTTCTCCAGATCGAATTCGTTATCAGGTAATGTGCTCATTACGTTACATCAGGCGCGCGCCGGGGCGCGCCTTGCAAAAACCGCTTAACCAGCATGGAGCCGCTGCTGCCAGATTGCAAGCACTCCGTGCATATTATACAGGCAGGAACTGCTCCTTGACTGCGGCGCCGGAGTCGGATTACATCCTGGCCGGCGTTTTGTAATGAAACAAAACGGGCCGAGGCGTGTCATAATACCTGGTTAACATGGCAAAATCTAAGAAGCGCCGGAAACTCATCGTTTTCTCCGTCATTGGCCTGGTGTTGGCCGGTTTGGCAGCCGGGGCAGTGTTTAGGAAACGGGACGTCGTCATCCCTGTGCAAACGGAGAAGGTGGTGCGCCGCAGCCTGGTGGAGACGGTCAAGGCGAACGGCAAGATTCAGCCGGTGGTGAAGGTCAATATCAGCCCGGAGGTCAGCGGCGAGATCATCCAATTGCCGGTCAAGGAAGGGCAGCATGTCCGGAAAGGCGACTTGATCTTTAAGATCAAACCCGACTTCTACCTGGCGGCGCGCAACCAGGCGCAGGCGTCCTACCAATCTTCCCTGGCCGCGAAGCAAGTGGCTGACGCCACCCTCGCCCAGACCAAAGCCGAGTTCAAGCGCAATGAGGACCTTCTTGCCCACAAGTTGGTTTCAGATTCCGCCTTCGATCAAGTGAAGGCCGCTTACATCGTGGCCGAGGCGCAGGTGTCCAGCGCCGAGCACCAGGTCGAGATGGCCCGCGCCTCCCTGGCCAGCTCCGAAGACATGCTGAGCAAGACCACCGTCCTCTCCCCGCTCACCGGAACGGTCAGCAAATTGAACTCGGAAGCCGGCGAGCGCGTGGTCGGCACCGCCACGATGGCAGGGACCGAAGTGATGACCATTGCCGACCTCAACGAGATGGAGGCGCGCGTGGACATCGGCGAGATGGACGTGGTGCTGATTGTCCCGGGCCAGTGCGCGCACCTCGAGGTCGATGCCTTCAAGGACAGAAAATTCAACGGCTTCGTGACCGAAATCGCCAACTCCTCAAAGAACTCTGCCTCCTCCAGCGGCAGCAGCCAGGACGCAACCAAATTCGAGGTCAGAATCCGCGTCAAAGAGAAGGAGGCTTTCCGGCCCGGCATGTCGGTCACCGCGGAAATTGAGACCCGCTCCCGGACCAATGTCCTGGCGGTCCCCATTGCCTGCGTCACCACCCGGTTGCCTAAAGAAAAAAAGACCGGCTCGAAGCTCGTTGCGCGTGACCACTCGAAGACGAATTCGCCATCCGCCAAGGCGGACCTGGCCGCAAAGGCCGGGAAAACGAGTTCTGCAGCCTCGCCCGCCAACTCCAGCAGCGCTACCAATGATCCGCCCCCCGATCCCACCAATGCCGTCGCCGGCGAGGGCACCAACGCGGCAGTCGCAGACAAAAAAGCCAAGGAAGCCGCCAAGCCCGTCGAGGTAGTGTTTCTGGCCGAGGGCGGCACGGCAAAAATGGCGCCCGTGAAGATTGGCATTAGCGACGATAATTATTGGGAGATTACCGAAGGGCTGAGCGAGGGCCAGGAAGTGATCACGGGCGGTTTCCGCGCCATCAGCCGCGATTTGGAGGACGGCAAGAAAATACGCAAGGGCGTCGTCGGCGCGGACCAGGAGAAGGACAAGGAGGGGAAAAAGAGCGAGTGATCGCCCTGTTCTTCATGCTCCCATGCCTCTAATTCGCCTGGAAAGAGTTTCGCGCCGCTACCAGATGGGAGCGGAGACCATTCACGCGTTGCGAGAGGTTTCGCTGGAAATCGAGCGCGGCGAGTATGTGGCCATTATGGGACCGTCCGGCTCCGGGAAATCGACCTTGATGAACCTGCTCGGCTGCCTGGATACCGCGTCCTCAGGCCAATACGAACTCAACGGAGTGCTGGTCAGCCAAATGGATGACAACCAACTGGCCGAAATCCGGAACAGGGAAATCGGGTTCATCTTCCAGACATTCAATCTGCTGCCCCGCTCCGACGCCTTGCGCAACGTGGAACTGCCGCTCATCTATCGCGGGATGACCTCGGAGGAACGCCGCGAGGTCGCCCTCGACGCCCTCAAACACGTCGGTCTGGCCGACCGGGTTCATCACAAGCCGAACGAGCTTTCCGGAGGCCAGCGCCAGCGGGTGGCAGTGGCGCGCGCCTTGGTCAACCGGCCCTCGATCCTGCTGGCCGACGAGCCGACCGGCAACCTGGACACCAAGACGGGCGTGGAAATCCTGGCCCTTTTTACCAACCTGTGGGAAAGCGGCAACACGATCATCCTGGTCACCCACGAGGAAGACGTCGCCAGGCACGCCCGCCGCATCATCCGCATTCGCGACGGCCTCATTGCCAGCGACGAGCGCCAGGACGGTCCCCGCCCCACACCGGCTCACCCGGGAATCCCCGGCCCAGTGGTGGGAGCCTAAGTCCATGAACCTGCTCACGGAGTTCAAAGAGGGCCTGGGCATCTCCTGGGGCGCTATTCGGGCCAACAAAATGCGGTCGGTCCTGACGACTCTCGGCATCGTCATAGGGATCGTCACCGTCACTTTGATGGGCTCGGCCATCCATGGCCTGGATCGGGCCTTTCTGCAGAACATTTCGTTCATAGGCGCCGATGTCCTCTATGTCAGCCGTCAGACCTGGTTCAACGACTCGGAGGAGGTTTGGCGCAGGGAGCAGAAGCGGGAGCGCATCTCGCCGGACCAGGTCCGGGCTTTGGAGCGTCAGTTAACCCTGGCGCGAGCCGTCGCCCCGGAGGTGGACATGGGCGTATCCATCCAATACCATAAGCGCCACTCGGACAGTGTCCGGCTCGTCGGCACGACCGACCAATTCGTTTATACCACCAGCAGCGGGGGCGGCGGGCTGGCGCTCGGGCGCTTCATCTCCCCCCTTGAATCCCAAGGCGGGCGGCCCGTCTGTGTCATCGGTTCGGAAGTGGCCACCAACCTCTTCCGGCGTGAGCCTCCCTTGGGCAGCCGCATCCGCATCGAAGGCCAGTCCTTCGAGGTCATCGGGGTCCTCGAGAAACAAGGCACTTTCCTGGGCATGTTCAGCCTTGATAACCAGGTCATCATCCCCCTCAAGCAACTCATGATGTCCTTTTGGGGCAACCCGGACTGCCTTATCCGGGTCAAGGTGGCGGACTTGGGCCAGCTTGATGATGCCAAAGAGGAGGTGCGTTCCGCGATGCGAGTGGTGCGGCATCTGGCACCCAAGCAAGGCGACGATTTCTCCATCAATCAGCAGGACGAGTTCATCAAAATATTTCATAAACTGGGAGGCACGATCGCCGCGGTGGGCCTGTTCGTCACGGGCCTTTCGCTCTTTGTCGGGGGCATTGGGATTATGAACATCATGTTCGTCTCGGTGGCGGAGCGGACGCGCGAGATTGGCATTCGCAAGGCCATCGGCGCCAAGCGCCGCACCATCCTGGTCCAGTTCCTGATCGAGGCGGCCGGGATATGCCTGATTGGGGGCGCCATCGCCCTGGCCATCGCCTGGGCGCTCACGCTGGTGGTCCGGAGGTTTTTGCCCGTGAACCTCTCCCCCGGCATCGTCGGCCTGGCGCTGCTGGTTTCCTTGCTCACGGGCGTGGTCTCCGGGTTTCTGCCTGCGTGGCGGGCGGCCCGCATGAACCCGGTGGATGCTTTGAGGAATGAGTGATCGGCCATGAGCATCAAACGCACCTCCATATTGCTGGCCGAGGTCCGCGAGAGCTTTCACATGGCCATGAGCGCCCTGGCGGCGCACAAACTGCGCTCAGCCCTCACCCTGCTGGGCGTCCTGGTGGGGGTGTTTTCAATTATCGTCGTCATGACCGCCATGCGCGTCATGCAGAACAACATCGAAAAGGAAATCAGCGAGTTGGGCAGCCAGACCTTCATGGTCCAGAAGTGGCCGGCCGTCTATTTCGGAGGACCGGAGGGCTTCGAAAAATACTGGCGCCGCAAAGACATCACGCTGGCGCAGGGGATCGATGTCGAAAGGAAAGCCACCTTGGCGCGGGCGGTCGGCATTGAATCGGTCTTTTGGAGCGGCCAGATAGAGACCCGCTACAAAAAGACGGCCCCCAACGTGCAAGTCTTCGGGGAGACACCGGCCAGTTTCCAGGCGCGGAACTGGATACTTGGCGAAGGCCGGCTGCTGCTGGAAATGGACGTGGACGGCGGCCGCAATGTCTGCGTGTTGGGCCACAGCCTGGCCAAATCCGTTTTCCCGCACGCCTCGGCGGTCGGGGAACAGCTCAAGATTGACGGCATCAACTACTCGGTTGTCGGCGTGCTCGAGCCCAAGGGCGGCTCGCTGGGCGGGGACCAGGATAACTTCGCGGTCATGCCCATCACCACCGGCCTGAACCGTTACGGACGCTATTACCGGAGCTTGACCCTCCTGGTCCAGGCCGCGGATTCCACCAGCTACGACGACACCGTCGAGCAGGTGCGCGGGATTCTCCGCGCAGTCCGCAAGGTCCCCCCCGGCAAAGAGGATGATTTTGAGATCGCCTCCAACGACTCGATGATCTCGCAGTTCAACACCTTTACCATTGCGGTGCGCATCGGCGTGATGGTTGTCAGTTCCATCGCCCTCCTTGCCGCCGGCGTCGGCATCATGAATATCATGCTGGTCTCGGTTACCGAGCGCACTCGCGAGATCGGAATCCGCCGGGCCGTGGGGGCCAAGCGGCGCAACATCATGGTCCAGTTCATCATGGAAGCCGTCGTGCTCTGCGAGGTGGGCGGCGTCATCGGCGTCTGCCTCGGAATCCTCGGCGGCAATGCCACGGCCTATTTCCTCCACCTGGCCCCGGTCATCCCCGTGGATTGGATCGTCATCGGCCTCATTATGTGCTCCATCGTCGGCATCGTCTTCGGCACGTATCCCGCCTATAAGGCCGCCAACCTGGACCCAATCGAGTCCCTTCGCTACGAGTAGGCGCTTATTCCCAGATCTGACTGTAAAACTGCACGATGTCTCCCTTGGTTTTGGACTCCTTGAACTTGATGGCGGAGCGCGGGTGCTCGTTCAGGAGGCCGGTGAGCATGTAGGGCAGGTCAAAGCCCCACAGCAGGCTCGAGCGCATCGGTTCGATAGTGTCCTGCACGCAGCGCAGGATTGGCAGCAGGTTGTACTTCGGGTTGTGGAGGAAACCGATGAGCAGCTCCATCGGGCAATTGCCTGCGCCCCGGCCCAGGCCCCCCATGCTCGCGTCGAGCAGGTTGGCGCCAAGCACGATGGCCTCGATCGTGTTCGAAAAGGCCAACTGCAGATTGTTGTGGGCGTGCATGCCCACTTCCTTCCCCGCGGCCTTGCAGTAGTGCAGATACTTGCGCGCCAGGTACTGCACCTGCTCGCCGTAAAGCGTGCCGAAGCTGTCCACCACATATATCCCCTCGGCCTCCGACTCGGCCAGCAGATGCAATCCCTCGTCCAATTCGTATTCGGGCACGGTTGAAACCGCCATCAGGTTCACCGTCGTCTGATAGCCCTTGTCGTGCGCGTCTTTGACCATCTCCAGGGCGGCGGGGATTTGGTTGATGTAGGTCGCGATGCGCACCATATCGATCACGCTTTGGTCCTTGGGCAGGATGTCCTCGTGATAGTCCGTGCGCTCCGCATCCGCCATCACTGAGAGCTTCAAGCCGCTGGCATTGTCCCCCACAATGCGCCGCATATCCTCTTCCGTGCAGTACTTCCAGGCGCCGTATTCGCCCGGGACGACGATTTTCCGGGAGGCCTTGTAGCCCAACTCCATGTAATCAACACCCGCCTCGACGCACGCCGTATAGACCGCCTTGACCACGCGGTCATCGAAGCGATGATTGTTCATCAAGCCCCCGTCCCGAATCGTGCAGTCCAGGACCTTGATCTCCGGACGATAGCCGACCCATCGGCCGGCAGGCGTCTCCTTCGGTTTGTTTGCTTTGGCGTTTGTGGCTTTGGCTGTCATAGTTCTCGCTAATCATAGAGATAGAACAGCCTTTTTCAACAACAGAATTGGCCTCCCAATTGCCAAGAGAGCCAAACCGATATAAAAAGAGGGGCACTTGGGAATGAAACAAGCCCCAAAAAAATCGAGCACTGGTCCGATTCGCAGGTCCCTGGCGGTCCTGGCGCTGGCCGGCGTCCTGACGGCCCTTTCCGGCTGCCGGACATTGAACTTCTATGGGCAGGCCCTCAAAGGCCAGTATGAGTTGCTCGCTCATGCCCAACCCATTCAAAAACTGCTGGCCGAGCCGCAGACACCCGACCGGCTCAAGCAACGGCTGCGCCTGCTGCTCGACATGCGCGTCTTTGCCGAGCAGGAGCTCCACCTGCCCGTCGATGGCCGTTATCAACGCTACACCGACGTCCACCGCCGCTTCCTCGTCTGGAACGTCGAGGCCGCGCCGGAATTTTCCCTCCAACCCAAGACCTGGTGGTATCCGCTGGTCGGCAGCCTCGAGTACCGCGGCTATTTTTCAGAACGGGGCGCCGGCAACTACGGAAGCTGGCTGGAAAAGAGAGGTTACGATGTCTATCTGAGCGGCGCCCAGGCCTATTCCACACTCGGCTGGTTCAAGGACCCGGTCCTCAACACCTTCATCTTCGAGCCGGACGCCGACCTGGCGGAGGTCATCTTCCACGAACTGGGCCACGCCCGCGTCTTTGCCAGCGGGGATACGGACTTCAACGAGGCCTTTGCCACGACCGTCGGCCAGGAAGGCGCGCGCCGCTGGCTCCGCGCCCGGGGCGCGACCGCCGAATATGACCTTTACCAGGCCGAACTGCGCCGCACCGCCCAATTCGCCCGCCTCATCATGGACACCCGCGCGCAACTGGCAACGCTCTACGGCGACGAACGCAACGAATGGGGCAAACTCAAAGCCACGAACAGGAAGCGCGGCGTCCCCATCGAGGAGTTGCGCCGCGAAAAACAGCGCATCCTCGATCGCCTCAAACTGGCCTACTCCGGCCTCAAGGCCCAGTGGAGCGGTGACGCCGAATACGACGTCTGGTTCTCACGCCAGATCAACAATGCGAAGCTCAACTCCGTGGCCGCTTACTACGATTTGGTCCCCTGTTTCCAACAACTGCTCGAGGCCAACGGGGGCGACCTGGAAAAGTTCTACCTGGCCGCCGAGCGCCTGTCCAAAATGCCCCGCAAACAACGCCGCCTATCCCTGCGGCTCCTGGGGCAAGCACCCCCCATTGGCATCCTGAACTCATGGAAGATAGGCCGTCCGCCCGGTGAAGGCCCCGGGCGTGCAACGGCACGCCCGCTTCTGCAGGCCGGGTGTCCCCACCGCGCCAGCGGCACTATTCAGCGGCAACGAACGCGGAACATTCCGGCTCCAGCGCGGAGCCGGAAGGCTTCGCGGACTATGGGCGCGCAAAGCCGGCTGAAGCCGGCGCTCCGGAGCGCCGGCTTCAGCCGGCTTTGGACAGAGAACGTGGACAGGTGCTTCCGCCCGCCCCCGTCAGGGGGTAGATTTGCTGAATAGTTACGCGCCAGCAATGCCTCACCCGGAAATTACAAAAATGTAATCAACGCTGGGTGAACATAACCCCCCTTGCGAATGTCTGATTTCGCAATATGAAGATTGATGGCAAGCGGCCATTGGCCAAGGGGCAGATTTGGAGAACGGGTGTGGCTGACATCGAGATTATGGCCTTGGGCAAGAGGCTCATCCACTACAGGATCACCAAGCAGTTGGGCCGCAAAGGCGTCAGCTCTCAGATCAGTGGCATCCAGGCCATGGCGGATTACCTGAAGGTCAATCAGGCGCGATTGATCAGAGGCGCTTCAAATAATTGATGCGCTTCCCACACCAGGCTCAGCCCCTCGAGGGTCAGCATGGGCCGCACGACGGTGATTTCGGGCAGCTTGCGGGCGATGAGTTCGGCGTAACCGCCGGTGGCTATGACCGGGAGACGACGGAGGTTGAGTTCGCGTTTCAACTCAAGGACCAATTCGCGGACCAGCCCGCGATAGCCATGCACCGCACCCACGAGCATTGCCTGGCGGGTGCTCTTGCCGATGGCTCCGGTGATGTCGCGGATTCGGATGCGCGGAAGGAGCGCGGTCTTCTCGTGGAGGTAATCGGTCATGGCCGCCAGGCCCGGAGCGATGATCCCGCCCACGTAATTGCCGGCCCGGTCCACCACATCAAAGGTGACCGCAGTCCCGAAATCCACCACTACGACCGGCACGCCAAAGCCGTGCTTGGCGGCGACAGCATTGGCGAGGCGGTCGGGACCGATGGTCTTGGGTTTGGGGTAATCAATGCCCACGCCGCGCACGGTTTTGGCCGTGAGCTCGAGGCAAGGCAGATGCCAGCGCCCTTTGGCGGCGCGGCGCACCAGCGGCGAAACCTTGGGCACAACACTGCAAAAGGCCGCCCCGTCCAGCCTTGCCTCCCCGGCGAACGCCCCAACGGCATCCTCGGCGGCTCCGTCCGCCCAGGCAGCCGTCGGAATGTTGGCGTGTCTGAGGATGCGCCCTCGATTGGCCAGCCCGAGGTGCGTGTGGGTGTTGCCGATGTCAAAGAGAAGGAGCATCGCGGGCCTATTCTTCGATCGTGACATCACCGCCGACGATACGTTCGAGATGGCCGTGCTCGGTGCGGAGCAGCAGTGCCCCTTCGTCGCCCAAGGCTTCCGCACGGCCGCTGATCTGGCGAGCACCAACGCGAATGGTGACATTGCGGCCGATGGTGGTGCAGTGCTTCTCCCATTCCTCGGCGATGTCCGCGAAGTGGCCGGCAGTGATGCGGGCGTAATCGTGGTCCAACTCCTTGAGGATGGCCACAGCCAGGTGAGGGCAGAAGACCGGTTTGCCTAACTCGGCCTTGAGAGAAGTGGCCTGGGACCGGAGTTCAGCGGGGAAGTCGGCGGGGCTGAAATTGACATCCACGCCGATGCCGAGAATGACGTACTTGATCCGATCCAGCTCAGCACTGAGTTCGGTCAAAATGCCGGCGGTTTTGCGGCCGTGAATCAGGAGGTCGTTGGGCCACTTGATTTCGGCTTCCAGGCCGGTCTGGGAGTGAAGGGCGCGGCGGAGCGCAGTGGCGGAGGCGACGGTGAGCCGGGTGGCCTCGGTCGGGCGCATTTCTGGCCTGAGCAGGACGGAAAACCAAAGCCCTTTCCGGGCAGGGGACAGCCACTTGCGCCCGAGGCGTCCGCGGCCGCAGGTTTGGGACTCGGCAAAGACGACGGCGCCCTCCTTGACTCCGTCCCGGGCGAGCTTTTCGACGACGTCGTTGGTGGAAGTAGTGGACTGGAAGACGCGGATGTCCCGCCCGATGACCCGGGGCGGGCCAAGCCGCGAAATGAGGTCGTCAGCGTGCAAGACATCCGGGGCCGCCAGCAGCCGGTAACCCAGGTGAGGGCTGGCCTCGATGTCGTAGCCCAGTGAGCGGAGTTCCTCTATCCGGGCCCAAACGGCGGCGCGGCTTACCCCGAGGCTCTGGGAAAGCTCCGTGCCGGATACCGAGCCCCCGGCGGCGGCGCGCAAGGCATTAAGGATTTGGACGTCGATCGTCATGGCGAATTAAAACAAGGCTCAAAATCAAGGCCGATGTCCACCGCCCGCGCGGAGTGGGTCAAGGCGCCGACCGAGATGAAGTTCACGCCGGTTTGCGCGATGGCGCCAACGGTCTCGAGGGTTACGCCGCCGCTGGCCTCGGTAGGAACCCGGCCAGAGCATATCCGGACTGCCTGGCGCAATTGGCCCAGGTCCATGTTATCCAGGAGGATGAAGTCGGCGCCCGCAGCCAGGGCCTGGTCCACCTGTTCCAGGGTGTCGGCTTCGACTTCCACCTCGAGGAGCGGATAAGCGGCGCGCGCCCGCTGCACGGCAGCGGCAACGGCGTTGGGCCGTTCGTGCCTCAGGGCGGCCAGGTGGTTGTCTTTGATGAGGACCCTGTCAAAGAGTCCGAGGCGATGATTGCGCCCTCCGCCGCAAGTCACCGCATATTTCTCCAGACGCCGCCAGCCCGGCGTAGTCTTGCGAGTATCGAGGATTTGGGCGCCGGTGCCCTGGACCGCCTGGACGAACCCGGCAGTGAGGGTGGCGATGCCGGAAAGGCGCTGGAGGAAGTTGAGCGCCACGCGCTCGGCTCCCAGGAGGGCGCGCGCCGGCCCGGCGATGCGCAGGAGCGTCTGGCCGGCTGTCACAGGCTCTCCGTCCTGGATGGCACGGGTGATATGCGCTTCCGGAGCCAGTTCGCCAAAGGCGGCCTCGGCCAGGGCCAACCCGGAGACAACCAGCGGTTCGCGCGCCCGCATCACCGCCCGTGCCGTCGCGCCTGCCGGCACGGTCGCAAGGCTGGTGGCGTCCCCGCTTCCGATGTCCTCGGCCAGCGCGAGTTGCACGGCGCGGCGGAGTTCTTCGGTGGTCAACGGTTCCATGAACGCAGACTATCAGAATCTCCGTAATTCCGCAATGGATTGCAGTGATAGGGACGGCAGGCGAGTTCGGATGCGCAATGAAAACGCAGAGACGCAACGAACACAGCGCGGCGAAGCCGCAGCCGAGCACCTGGAACCTGGTTTTTGAGCCACTGATTGCACAGATTGCACGGATGGGAATTTCCTTTCTGTGCAATCTGCGCAATCTGTGGCTCAATTGCCCCGGTCGCTTTCCCAAGTAGTCCCAAGGCCGCGGCTGCGACGCTCTCACGCCCCCGACACCCGTCAGCCCCGTTTTCCGCGCATCACCTCCTCGATCTCATCGGCTTCGATCGGGATGTCGGCCATCAGGTCGATGTTGCCACCGTCCTGGACGAGGATGTCGTTTTCGAGGCGGACGGCGAAGGCCTCGGCGGGGATGTAGATTGCAGGTTCGACGGTGAGGACCCAGCCGGTCTGGATGGGTTCGGTGGTGAGGCCGACGTCGTGAACGTCCAGGCCGAGAGGGTGGCCGACGCCATGCATGAAGTATTTCTTGAGGGCTGGTTTTTCGGGGTTTTGCTTGCGCACCTCGGACGGTTTGAGCAGGCCCAGGCCGAGGAGTTCCTCCTGCATGAAGGTCTCGGCATCTTTTTGCCATTGCTTGGGCAGCTTGCCTGGAGTGGCGGCCTTGGAGGCCGCGCGGAAGACGCGGAGCACGGCGTCATAAACCTGGCGTTGACGCCGGGTGAAGCGGCCGGTGACAGGGATCGTGCGGGTCAGATCGGAGTTGTAGTTGGCATAGTTGGCGGCCACGTCGAGCAGGAGCAGGTCGCCTTTTCGGCACGGTTGGTCATTCGCCAGGTAGTGGAGCACGCAGGCATTCTTGCCGCTGGCAATGATGGGGGGATAGGCAAAACCACCGCCGCGCCGGATGAATTCGTGAGCAAATTCGGCTTCAACCTCGGTCTCGGTTACCCCCGGTTTGACAAAGCTGGCAACCCTGAGGAAGCCGGCCCTTGTGATGGCACTCGCCTGCCGGATCAACTCGACCTCGGCGTCGGACTTTACGACGCGCAACCGGTGCAGGAGCCGGGCCAGGCGCTGGTAATCGTGCAGCGGATACCGCCTCTGGGTGTCTCTAACGAACCGGGCGTCGCGCGTTTCGACCTCGATGACTGCGCGCTTGTGTTCGTTGCTGTTGAGATAGACGTGCTCGCACTCGCACATCAGCCGATGGAAGAGCGGGCGAAATTCACCGAGCCACTCGACCCGCTCGATGCCGGAAATGGCGCTGGCCTCTTCCTTGGTAAACTTGTGGCCTTCCCACGTGGCGATGAGGTCGTTGGTCTCGCGCAGGAACAACATCTCCCGCATGTTCTCCTCGTGGGCATCCGGGTACACCAGCAGGATGGTCTGTTCCTGCCCGATGCCCGTCAGATAAAACAGGTCGGAGTTCGGCTGCAACAGGAGAGTGCCGTCCGCGTTGGCCGGGAGAATGTCATTGGCGTTTGCCACCGCCAAAGAGTTGGGCAGCATCAGATTCTTGAGGTTCTTGCGATGGGCGACGAACATCTGCGGATCAAGGCTTCGGTAACGCATGGGAGGGGGGGTGTTGGTTCGGATTTCGGCCTTCGGATTTCGGATTTCCGTTCGGGCCTAGGATTTCGGCCTTCGGATTTGAGATCTGCGATTTGAGATTCTCAGTAGGCATGGTGTTCGGTGCGGGCGATGATTTCGTTCTGGAGTTCGGTTGGGAGGTCGCAGAAGTAGTCGCTATAGCCGGCGACGCGGACGATAAGATCGCGGTGTTGTTCGGGGTTGCCCTGGGCCTGGCGGAGCGTGGCTGCGGTGACGACATTGAACTGGAGATGGTGCCCGTCCATTCTGAAATAGCTGCGAACCAGGTGGGCCCATTTGTCCAGGCCATCTTCGCCGGCGACCAGGCCGGGGGCAAATTTCATGTTCAGCAATGTGCCCCCGGTTTTGACATGATCCATCTTGGCCGCGCTGCGGATGACGGCGGTGGGGCCGTGGCGGTCTGCCCCCTGTACCGGGCTGATGCCTTCGGAGACGGGCAGGCCGGCCTTCCGGCCGTCGGGCATGGCGCCGACGACGGTGCCGAAATAGACGTGACAGGTGGTGGGCAGCATCTCGACGCGGTAGCGCCCGCCACGGGCGTCGGGCCGGCCGTCCACTTCATTGAAACAGGCGTCGAAGACCCTGCGCATGAGGTTGTCGGCGCAATCGTCGTCATTGCCGTACTTCGGGCTTCGGTTGACTAGCCTTCGGCGGAGCACCTCCTGGCCGGCGAAGTTCTGGTCGAGGATGGAGACAAGCTCAGGCAGGGCAAGCTGCGGCGCTCCGGCGAAGCACTTCTCCTGGATGGCGCTTAGGGAATCGGTGATGCTGCCCAGGCCGACCATTTGGATGAAGGTGTTGTTGTAGCGCGCGCCGCCGGCGTTATAGTCGCGTCCCTTGGCAATGCAGTCATCGATGAGCACGCTCAGGAATGGGGCGGGCATGTGGTCGGCATACATGCGCTCGATAAGCCGGCTGCCGCGGATTTTGATTTGGATGAAATGGCGGAGTTGGCGGCGGAACGCATCGAAAAGGCCCTCAAAACTCCGGAACGAACCGGGCGGCCCCGTCTGGAGACCCAGTTGGCGCCCCGTGTGCGGGTCTCTGCCGTCATGCAATGTCAGCTCGAGGACTTTGAGGAGGTTGAAGTAGCCGGTCAGGATGTAGGCCTCTTTGCCGAAGGCCCCAACCTCGACGCAGCCGCTGCAGCCGCCGGCGCGGGCATCCTCGAGGGACTTGCCCTGGCGTAGTTGCTCTGCCACCACCGTGTCGGCGTTGAAGATGGAGGGAAAGCCGTAGCCGCGGCTCACGACGCGCAAGGCGCGTTTGAGGAAGGCGTCGGGGCTTTTGCGCGAGAGTTGGATGTTGCTGCTAGGCTGGAGCAGATGCATCTCCTCCACGATGTCCAACAGGAGATTGGAGACCTCGTTCGAGCCGTCCGAGCCGTCGCGGAGCATCCCGCCGAGGTTGATGTTGGCGAAGTCGGTGTAGGTGCCGCTTTCGGCGGCGGTGACCCCGACCTTCGGAGGCGCGGGGTGGTTGTTGAATTTGACGAAGAAGCATTCGAGCAACTCACGGGCGGATTCGCGGGAGAGCGTGCCCGCAGCCAGGCCCTTCTCGTAGAAAGGCAGCAGGTGCTGATCCAAGTGGCCGGGGTTGAAGGAATCCCATCCGTTCAACTCCGTGATGACCGCCAGGTGGCAGAACCAGTAATACTGAAGGGCCTCGTGGAAATCGCGCGGGGCGCGCGCCGGGACGTGGCGGCAGACCTCGGCGATTTTGAGCAACTCAGCGCGGCGCTGGGGGCGCTCCTCGCGCCCGGCCATTTCGGAGGCCAGCGCGGCGTGGCGTTCTGCAAACAGGATGAGGGCGTCGCATGAGACATCAAAAGACTTGAGCGTCTCGCGCTTTTCGTACGCCTCGGCGTCGCTGAGGAAATCGAGCCTCGCAATCGACTCGGCTATCTCTCTCTTGAAGTCGAGCAGGCCCTTGGAATAGATCTTGTCGTCCAGGACCGTGTGGCCCGGGGCCCGCTGCTCCATGAACTCGGTGAAGACCCCGGCCTCATAAGCCTCCCTCCATTCCGGGGGCAGTTGGGCGAACATCCGGTCGCGCATCGAGCGGCCGCGCCAGTAAGGGATGATCGTCTGCTCGTAGAGCTTGAGGGTCTCGTCCTCGACCCTGTACGACGTCTTGGGGCGGGAATCGAGGATGCGGAGGTCCTCGAGGCTGTGGCACGTCAGCTCGGGAAACGTCGGCGCCGCCTTCGGGCGCGGCCCGCGCTCTCCGACGATGAGTTCGTCTTCGCCGAGGTAAATGGTTTTGTGGCGGCAGAGGTGCAGGAACGCCAGCGCCCGGAGCACGGGAGTGGAGTGGCGGCCCTCGTTGGCCTGGTAGAATTCGGTGATCAGCCGGGCGCGCTCGCCCGAGATGGACGGCGGCGTCTCGAGGGTCTGGCGGCGAAGTCTGGCAGTGCGTTCGTTCATCAATTCTCTTCAGTTCTGTTCCGTTCGTCTTCGGATCCCGAGCAGTGTAATACAACTCGGCGCGGCGCTGCCGCAACCAAAATCCCGGCAAATTGGCGCAGAAATGCCAGGCTCCAAACCCGCAACGGGAGCGTGGGGAGGGCGGGGAGCGTGGATTGTGGACTGAAGGTCCAGGGCCTACTGGGCCTTCATTGCGGAGAACGTAAGCGTGCCTTTGAAGACGGCCTGGTTGGTGCCAACTGTGCCGAAACCGACGCCGGAGGCAGTGAGCGCTCCCGTGCCGATCGTGCCCGTGCCGTATGTGTAGAGCGAGATATTGAGCGCTGGCGTCTCAACCCCAATCATGCCAACCTCGTACTCGGAGCCGGTGGTGTTATGCATGGAAGTCGTGGTGTTCATCACCGCGCCCATTTCGTTCATCGTGAAGTTGTTCTTGACAAGGGTATTCACGTTCGTTTTGCCCACGACATCCTGAACATAGAACCCGAAACCATTGGTCGCATTGCTGAGAAGCACCAACTGGGCCTTGGAAGAGAAGGTCATATTGTGTGCTTTGCCCAGCGCGGCGATCACGTCCTTGGTCGCCAGCGAAGCGGTGGTGCAAGTGGTGCTCGTAGCGGTGGACGGACCCTGGACGGTGGCCGTTAGCGTAAAGTTGATCGTTTGCACTTGGGTTGTCGCCGTTGCCCCATGGGCCAAGCCGGCTGCCAGCAACACCGCCACTACCGCGATTCTGAGGGTCTGTTTCATGTCGATTCCTTTTCTGGTTGGACAATGTTAAGTTTTCTCGAAACGTATAAGTCCCGCTGCAAGGGATGCTCCGAATGATACCCTGGAGGCACTACTGGGTCAAGGTGTTTGCGACTTTACATCCCTGCTGCCGGCGCAACCACTGGCGAGCTCCGGCCGCGGTCTGCCAACGCCTGGTTATATGCGCTCATCCCGAAGTCATGCAGAGGACCGGCCGGCAGTTCCCGCAGCCAGTTGCCAGCCGCCTCGGCGTCCTGAGCGACCCAAACGGCCAAGAGGTTTTGCACCGCCGCATTGCGCGATGGGCTATCCGGGAATTCCGAGACCCAGGAGGCCGCAGCTTGTGGCGAATTCTGCGCCCATCGCTGCACGACGGAAACCACCGCGCGGTCCTGCTCGTCCCCGGCCTCGAGGGCGCTCGCTGCAAGCGTAGCGGCGCCAGCCCCGTCCTGCTCCGCGGAGGCGACGGCCACGGCGGCGACCAGCCGCTGTTGGAGACTCGGATCGGGCACCTTCACTGCCCAGGGGGCCGCAGTGGCCGCATCGGTCCCGGACCATTGGCTGACGGCGTAAACGAGCAAATCATCGCGCTCAGGCGCGGGTGGAAGCGTGTTCGCCAGTTCAAGCGCAGCGACCGGCTCGGTCCGGGCGGCTTCGTAGCCCAAGTCGAGGGTCGCGGCTTGCTTGCTCTCCCCTCCGGGCAACGCCAGCACCCATTCTGCGGCGGCAGGCAGGTCGGTGTTGGCCCAAGCGATGGCGACTTGTCCGAGCGCGGCGCGGCGCGCATCGCCCTCGGGAAGCTGCGAAGCCCATGCGGCCGCCGCGCGCGCGTCGCTTTCCGCCCAGCGGCGGACGAGGCGTTGACTCAACTCAGCCGCTCCGAGGCTGGCGTCGCGGGCGAGCCAATCAAGCATGGCAGCCAGGTCAGCGGGGCAAACTGATTCGACAACGCGCTCGATTGCTTCGCTTCTGCGGTCGGGGTCGCTCTCGGCTTCGATGTCCGCCAGCAGAACGGCCTGAACAGGTTGCCCTTGGTGTGATGTCCGGAGCGCGCCGAGCGCGCTCTCGGACGTCTGCTGCGATTCGGCCAGGACCGGGCTGCCGTTAGGCATGGAATGCGGGTCCAGTCCGGTGCGGCGCAGTACCGGCGCCAGCAGAACAGACAACATGACCAACCCAAGGGCGATGTTTGTCTTCATGGACCCGCATTCTCAAGATGCAGTGGTTAGGGAACCACTGTCACATTGGCGAACGTAGCCGCGCTCAGTGTTTCGGCACTGCCGGAAGCGACCGCGAGGCCGGCGTAAACCTGCGTGGCCATCGTGATGGTCTGGGAGTTCACCTTTGTCCAGTGTGTGCCGTCGGTGGACTGGTAGCCGTAGAGCACGTTGCCGGTGCGCACAATTCGCACCCAAACGCTTTGCTGGGCGCCGATGGTCGAGGCGGCAGACAACGTCGAGCCGCCGGTCTTGCTGCGGCCCTGCCAGCGCAATGTCCCGTCGGGCGAAATGCCCAGGAAGGCGTATTCCGAGCCTTTGGTCAGGCTCTCCCGAACCATCACGCCGAAGCGCCCGCTGCCCTTGTTCTCCGCTGGATTGAGGCGGACCGTGAGTTCGCCGTTGCCACTCAATCGTTGATAGACAAAGCGGAAGCTATCCGCCGTGCCGCTGATCGTGCCGGCGCCGTTGACGGTGTAAATGGCCTTGGACACGCTGGCGCTGCCGGCCACACCCACGCTGCCGATGTCGGCCGTCTGCCACGGGGCGGGCAGGTCCACGACCTTAACGTTGAGCGGCGGTGAAACGACCGTGCTGCCGGCGCCGTTGAGCCGCCTTACCAGCGGCACGCCGGCCGCTTGGGTTGCCCCCGTCGGCGCGGTGACCGATACGTTGCTCACAAACAGTGTAAAGGCAGTCGGGTAGGTCCCCAGGTCGGCGGTGATTCCACCGGTGCTGTAGGGCGCCACGGAGCCAAAACTGTTATCCGTCACGCTGATCTTCTGCACTCCATCGTACGAAACCGTGATGCCGGCGCCCTGAAAAGCCAGTGCTACCGTGTGCCAATTGGTCCCCACGCTCGACAAACTTGCCTGTCCCATCGCCGTCCCGGTCCAAGTGGTCCATCCGGTGAACTTCATCAGCTTTATTACGCACGAGCCACCGCTCGAACCCTCCGGAAACACCCAAGCGGTGTAATGCGCCCCGTTGGCCGCATTCAACCGGCCCCCAATGCCGCCGCCATACGCCCCGTTCGAGATCGAGAAACGGATACTCGCCTGATACGTGTAGTTGCTCCACCCGTTGGTGTTATAGTAAGCGGTGCCATAGTCGTCGACTGTACTGGAGCCTTTCAATGCCCCACCGGCCACGGTCCAGGTCCCCTGCTTGGATACCCACGGAGACAAGCCCGCTGAGAAGTTGTCGCTGAAGAGCACCCCGCCCCCGCTCGGAGGCGGCGCCGTCACGGTCACGTTCACGGCGGATGAAACGACTGTGCTGCCGCTGTCGTACACTGCCTGGGCCGTCAGGCTGTAGCTGCCGGCGCTCACATTATTCCAGGTCATGGTATAGGGCGCGGAGGTGCTTGCGCCCAGCATCGTCGTCCCGTTGTAAAACTGGACCTGGGTGATTGTGTGGCTGTTGGCGGTGACGCTGGCGGCGAGAGTCAT
>Ga0181524_10000983_pt1 | contig 33941 bp, 26 predicted proteins | sample PEATcosm2014_Bin_34_FD_119761 | JGI IMG/M metagenome (GOLD analysis project Ga0181524, IMG submission 119761) | Peatland microbial communities from MTU Mesocosm Facility, Houghton, MI, USA - PEATcosm2014_Bin05_60_metaG | ecosystem: Environmental > Terrestrial > Soil > Wetlands > Peat | place... | reverse complement strand
TGGTGACGCCATCGGGCGTGACCACAAACGCTTGAATCGCGCCGGCGGACGCCGGATTGGTCTGGCCCGCGTCGCAGGCGGGGAACGGCGCGTTGGCCACCAATACGCTGTAATAAATCGTGTCGCCGATGTGAACGTCAGGAAGGCTCGTATAAAGATCGATCCCCAAACCGCTCCCGGTGCATCCCGGCGGACTTCGCTGCGCCTGGGCCGCTGGCGCCCCGAGGAGCAGGAGCGCCAGTCCCGCCATCGACCACGCCAGGGTGAAACGACCGGGGGGCGCGCGCCATGCAAACAATGCCGTCTCGGTCTGGGACGAATCACCTGACGGTTGAACGATGCCATTCGGCTTGGGTTGCTGGATTAAATTGCTCATGGTTGTTGTTTCTTGGGTTTGGTGATGCGTGGGAGTTTATTGTGTGAAGTTGGGCAGATAAGGAGATTTTACAATCGGCACTCAGAAACGGCATTCGCAGCCTGATTCTGTTTGCAGTTTATGGAGGAATGTTTCACCGCAAAATCAGTTGCATAGCGAATCAGCACTCCGGCGCTCGATTGGCCGATGCCAATGTCGTCATCGACCACGAGAATGCGGCGGCATGAATTGGGTTCGCATTGAGCGCGGGCGGCGGCTGACACTCCACTTTGCAGGATTCGGGAATTCGTCACGACGCAAGAATAAGCAAAACGACCATACGCGCCTAGGACGGGGTTAACCGTGGGGTGTTTCCCCCATCTAAGATTCATAAGTCCGGCCCGACGCGGCAGGCCGGGGTGGCTATACAAGGGTTACTTGCACACTGCTCTCGATGATCCCCGCACTGATGAGCGACTTCAGATCGCGAACGCGGAGGCGCCTTGAAATGGCAGGGCAGAAAAAGGCGTTTCCTTTTCTTCATTGTTGCCGGTGGTTTCTTTGGTCGAAAACCCAGCCAAAGGAACTCTCCTCTGGCTGGGATGGTTCCCCTCGGAATTGGATGTATTATGGCGTGGAAATGACTCGATAGAACCGCGTCTGTTGGGCTGCGGCCAGATTCGTGAGGGTCATGGTTCCGCCCGTTCCGACGACTGTTTCCAAGTCAGTCCAGGTCGGACCATTCGATGCACTCTTATACTGCACGCGGTACGATTTCCCGTTCTCGCTGGAGAAGGATAGGCTGAAGAAACCATGGGGCGCCGTCGGCGCGCCTTTGATTTGCAAGAGCAGCGGCATGGTGATCGAACAGGTCGCGCTTACCGTGCTGGTGACGGCGACACCGCAGAGTGTCTGGCCGGCGGCGGTTGAGGTGCTCGTGGTGGTCGCATTGGTCGGCGCCACATAGCTGCCGGTGAAATTGGCGGCGGCGCCGGGCGCCAGCATGGCCGCCGTGAAGACCGGCGTGGCGCCACTCTGATCATTGAGGACAACCACGTTGGTGAGTGTGATGTTGCCCGCGTTGCTCACCGTGCCGTTGTAGGTGAGCAGGCCGCCCGGATTCACCGGATTGGCCGGACAGTTTTGGGTAATAGCCAGCAGCGGCGTCGTGGCGACGGGGCAGGCAGTCGTATTGGTTACCCAGGCGCCCTTGCAAGTCTCCTGGCTGGTGGCGGAGACGATGACCTCGCAGATGTTGGAAGCAACGGTCATGCTGCCGGAATACTGTTCCGATTGACCCGGAGCCAGATCAAGGGGTCCCAGCAAAGGCGGGTTCTGGCCCGGCTGTCTGCTGAACACAACGACATTCGTTAAAATGGCGTCCCCCGTGTTGGTCACGAAACCGCTGAAGCTATACAAGCTCCCCATCGGCAACGGCTTCGGCGGGCAATTCTGCACCAGGGCGATACCCGGCGTGTAGAGCGTCGGGCAAACGGCCGTGGCCGTGGCGATCACGTTGCTGCCGGAGCAGCGATCCTGCCCGCGCGCGGTAAGGGTGTCGGTTATCTCGCAGCAAACCAACGGAGCGGTGTAACTGCCGGTAAAGTTGATGAAGGCCCCGGGCGCCAGGGTAATGGGGCCGATGACCGGCGTGTTGTTGCTGGGCTGGTCGTTGACGACGGTGACATTGACCAGCGTGACATTGCCCAGATTGGTGAGCGTGCCGGAGAAAACCAACTGCCCGCCGTGCGGGGTGGGTTGCGCCGGGCATTGCTTGGTGACGCCAATGAGCGGCGTGGTGGTAACCGGACAAGTGGCCGTCACGCTGTCGGCCACGGGCGCGTAGCCGCAGACATCCAAACCGCTCGCGGTGACCGTGTCGTTGCCGCAGAAATCGTTTGGAACGATGTAGGAGGCGGTATAGGGAACAGATTGGCCGGGCGCCAGGTCAATGGGACCCAGCAGGGCGGAGCCGGCGCCGGGCTGATTGTTGACCACGGTTACATTGATCAGCGTGATGTTGCCGGCGTTGCTGACGATGCCGCTATAGGTCAGGAGATCCCCCGGTCGCAGGACCCCCGGGGCGCACACTTTGGTGACGACGATCCGCGGCGAGGTGAACACCGTGCAAGTCCCTGTGTCGGTGTCGGTGACAATGGCCCCGTCGCAGCCCTGGCCTCGAGCCTCGAGGGTGAGCCAGGCGACGCAGCAGTTTCCGGGCACCATGTAGCTCCCGGTGAAGTTCGTCATGGCGTGCGGCGCCAGGGAAGCCGCGGTGAAGACCACCGTGCCGGAAACCGGCCAATTGTTGACGACGACGATGTTGCTTAAGGTGACGCTGCCCGCATTACTGACGGAGCCGCTGTAGGTCAGGGTGCCGCCTTGCACTGGGGGCGTGAGGGGACAAGCCTGGGTCACGACGATCGCCGGCGCCCCCAGGATCGGACAGGTCGAGCTCACCGTGTTGGTGACGGCGACGCCGCAGGCACTCCAGCCGGTGGCGGTCGAGATGCTCGTGACGGAGCAATTGGTCGGCGCCATAAAGCTGCCGGTGAAATTGGTGCCTGCGCCGGGCGCCAGCGTGGCGAGCGTGAGGACCGGCGTGGTTCCGCTCAGGTTATTGAGGACATCAACGTTGGTGAGCGTGATGTTGCCCGTGTTTGTCACCGTGCCGCTGTAGGTCAGCAGCCCGCCGGGGATCACCGGGGTCGCCGGGCAGACCTCAGTGACCACTAGGCTCGGCGTGCTATTCAGCGGGCAAGTGGCCGAGGCGGTGTTCGCCACCGTGGCCGCGGTGCAGTTGTCGCTGCCCGTGGCTGTGACCGTGCTGCTAACCGAGCAGGCGTTCGTGGGCGCGGTCAAGCTCACGGTGAAGTTGTTGGAGGCCCCCGGCGCCAGCGTCAGCGGACCAATGACCGGCGTGTTGGGCGCCGGTTGGCTGTTCACGACGAACACATTGTTGAGCGTGACGTCGCCCGTATTGCGCACCGTGCCGGAGTAAGTGACCAAGCCGCCTGCGCTGAGGGGCGCCGCCGGACACGCCAGCGTGACCGCGATGGCCGGGGACGTGGTCACCGTGCAGGTGGTCGAAACGGTGTTTGTGACCGTGCTGATTGCGCACAGGTCCCTGGCGGTTGCGCTGAAGGTCGTGGTGACCGAGCAGGCGTTGGCCGGAACGGTGTAAGCGCCGGTGAAGTTGGCGGACGCGCCCGCTGCGAGCGTGGCCGCCGTGAACACGGGCGTGTTGGGCGCGGGCCGGCTGCTGACGACGACCACGTTGGTCAAGGTGAAGTTGCCGGTGTTCCGCACCGTGCCGCTATAAGTTAACAAACCGCCGGGCGATACCGGGGTGGCCGGACAAATGGCCGTCACGGCGATCTGCGGCGCCATCAGAATCGGACAGGTCGCGCTGGCCGTGTTGGTAACGGCGACACCGCAGATGCTCCGGCCGGTGGCGGTCGAGGTGCTCGTGCTCGAGCAATTGGTCGGCGCCAGATAACTGCCGGTGAAATTGGTGCCGGCGCCGGGCGCCAGCGTCGCGATCGTGAAGACCGGCGTGGCCCCGCTCAGGCTATTCACGACGACCACGTTTGTAAGTGTGATGTTGCCCGTGTTTGTCACCGCGCCGCGGTAAGTCAGCAGCCCGCCGGGAATCGCCGGGCTCACCGGGCAAACCTCGGTGACCATGATGCCGGGCGTGGTAATCAGCGGGCACGTGGCCGAGGCGGTGTTCGTGACCGGGACCGCGGTGCAGTTGTCGCTGCCCGTGGCTGTCACCGTGCTGCTGACCGAGCAGGCGTTGATCGGCGCGGTGAAGCTGGCGGTGAACTTGTTGGAGGCGCCGGGGGCCAGCGTCAGCGGACCAATGACCGGCGTGTTGGGCGCCGGCTGGCTGTTGACGACAAACACATTGTTGAGCGTGACGTCGCCCGTATTGCGCACCGTGCCGGAGTAAGTGACCAGGCCGCCCGCGCTGGCGGATACCGCCGGACAGGCCAGCGTGACCGCGATGGCCGGCGCCGTGGTGACTGCGCAGGTGGTCGAAACGGTGTTCGTGACCGCCGTACCGGTGCAAATGCCCTTGCCGGTCCCGCTGAAGGTAGTGGTGACCGAGCATGCGTTGGCCGGAACGGTGTAAGTGCCGGTGAAGTTGGTGGACGCGCCGGGCGCCAGTTTGGTTGCCTTGAGCACGGTCGTGTTGGGCGCGGGCCGATCGCTGACCACGACCACGTTGGTGACGGTGATGTTGCCGCTATTGCGCACCGTGCCGCTATAAGTCAGCAGGCCGCCCGGCAAGACCGGGGTGGCCGGGCAAACCGCCGTGACCGTAATCTGGGGCGCAGTCAGCACGGGACAGGTTGTGCTCACCGTGTTGGTGACGGCGGCACCGCAGGTACTCCGGCCTGTCGCGGTCGAGATGCTCGTGCTCGAGCAGTTGGTCGGAGCCATATAGCTGCCGGTGAAACTGACGGCGGCGCCCGCCGCCAGCGTGGCAGCAGTGAAGACGGGCGTGGTCCCGCTCAGGTTGTTCACGACGGCCACGTTGGTGAGCGTGATGTTGCCCGCGTTGCTGACGGTGCCGCTATAAGTGAGGAGCTCGCCGAGGCTGGCCGAGGTCGTTGGACAGTTCTGCGTGAGGACAATGCGCGGAGTCGTTACCAGCGTGCAGGTTGCCGACGCGCTGTTGTTGACCACGGTCCCCATGCAATCGTCGCTCCCGCTGGCCGTCACCGTGCTGCTGACGGAGCACTCCCCGGTGGGCGCCGTGAAGCTGGCGCTGAAGTTCGCCGACGCTCCAGGCGCCAGGCTCGGCACGGTCAACACGGTGCTCGGCACGGCCTGGTTGTCGACGACAGTCACGTTATCCAAAGTGACGTTGCCGGAATTCCTCACGGTCCCGGTATAGCTGATCAAACCACCGGCGGCGGCGGGCACAGCAGGACACGCCAGCGTGACCGCGATGGCCGGGGCGGTGGTAACCGTGCAGGTGGTCGAAATGGTGTTCGTGACCGTAATGGCTCCGCAAAGGTCCTGGCCCGTTCCGCTGAAGGTCGTGGCGACCGAGCAGGCGTTGGTTGGAACGCTGTAAGTGCCGGTGAAGTTGGCAGACGCGCCGGGCGCAAGCGCAGCCGCCGTGAATACGGTCGTGTTGGGCGCGGGCCGACTGCTGACCACGACCACGTTGGTCAAGGCAATGTTGCCGGCATTCCGCACCGTGCCGCTATATGTCAGCGAACCGCCGGGCAAGACCGGGGTGGTTGGACATGCTGCCGTCACCGCGATCTGCGGCGTCGTGGTTATCGGACAGGTCGCGCTGACCGTGTTGGTGACGGCGACACCGCACTTGCTCTCGGCGCGCGCAATCAGCGTGTCGGTAACGGAGCAATTCGTCGGCGCCGGATAGCTGCCGGTGAAGTTGGCCAGCGCGCCGGGCGCCAGAGAAGCCAGGGTGAACACCGGCGTACTGGGCGTCGGCTGGTTGTTGACCACGACGATGTTCGTCAACGTCACGTTACCGGTGTTGCTCACGCTGCCTGAAAAAGTGAGCAACTGGCCCGGAGAGACCGGCTGCGCCGGACACGCCTTGGTCACTTTGATCCCCGCAGTCAGAGTGTTCTGACAAGTGATGCTGTTGGAACTCGTCACCGTCCGGGGAGTGGCCGTGAACTGGTCGGTGGCCAGGACCGTCAGTATGGCCGTGCTCGGAACACAAGCATTCAACGGGACCCAGCTCCCGCTAAACGTGGCGACCTGTCCGATGGCCAGGTTGGTGGGAAAGAGCACCGTGTAAAATCCACTGTCGTTGAAATTCGTGACGGTCACTCCGACCAGCGTGTCGTTGCCGCAATTGGTGACCGTGCCGGTGAAGGTAATCGCCCCGTTTTCTCCCACACCGCCAACGCATTGCGCGATGAGCCGGACGCAGGGCATATTGACCATCGTGTTCACTCCCTGGTTGCCGCCGCCGCGGCTCAGCGTGGCGTTTTGCCAAATATCCCCTTCGTCAGACGCCGTGGCGCGCACCGTGCCGTCGGAGCGAAGATCCTGAGCGCGGACGACATAACTGACGACGTTGGTATAGTAATCCGAGTCGCCTGGGGCCAGAAAGGTCCGCCGCAACGTGAGGTTGTTGGTGACGCCATCGGGCGTGACCACAAACGCTTGAATCGCGCCGGCGGACGCCGGATTGGTCTGGCCCGCGTCGCAGGCGGGGAACGGCGCGTTGGCCACCAACACGCTGTAATAAATCGTGTCGCCGATGTGAACGTCAGGAAGGCTCGTATAAAGATCGATCCCCAAACCGCTCCCGGTGCATCCCGGCGGACTTCGTTGCGCTTGGGCCGCAGGCGCCCCGAGGAGCAGGAGCGCCATCCCAACCGGCAACCACACCCATGCGAAACGACCAGCCGGTCCGCGCCAGGCGGACAATGCCGCCTCACTCCGGGACGAATCACCTGACGGTCGAACGATGCCACCCGCCCAACTGAAACGACGGAGCGGGGTGCGGCGCGCGGACAATGCCGCCTTGGTCCGGGACGAATCACCTGACGGTTGAAGGATGCCATTCGGCTCGCGTTGCTGGATTAAAGTGCTCATGGTTGCTGTTTAGTGGTTGTCGTGATGCGCGCGGCGGCTGACGCTCTGCGTCGCAGGATTCGGAAGCTGGTCACGGCCCGAGAATAAACCGGGCAACCATGCGCGCCTAGGACGGGGTTAACCGTGGGGTGTTTCCCCCCACCTGCGGGGAATTATGAAGCGGCTCTGTCCTTGAACACAATGAGGCGGGCTCTGGCGGCAAGCCGGATAATTCCTTTGGCCCGGCGTTCGCCGCAAGCCCGGTAAGCGCTCCGGATGAGATCACCCAACGTCAGTACGTTCTTCTTCTGATTGGCTTTCATGGCATCAAAATGAGCAGGCGAATGCTTCGCCGCAATGGGGGATTCCCCCGATGCCCGGCCGGACGCGGCAGGCCAGTGTAGCCGCGCTAGACGAGGGTTACCTGGACGCTGCTCTCGATGATTCCCGCACTGATGGCGTAGCGGGTGAGGCCCGCCACGTCATGAATGTTCAGCTTCGCCATGAGATGCTGCCGATGTTTGTCCACCGTTTTGAAGCTCACGCCCAGTTCCGCGGCGACTTGTTTGTTGGGCTTGCCTTCGGCAATCAGTTGAAGCACCTCCGCCTCGCGCGAACTGAGGTGGTTGCTTCTCTTCTTGACTTGTCCCGCTCGACCGGGCGGCTTCCGATCGCGGCCGTCGAGGCGCCTGGAAATCGCACGGCTGAAAAATGTGTGTCCTTTTTGGACCTCGCGAATCGCCGTGGCCAGATCGTGTGAGGAGGTTTGTTTGAGCAAAAAGCCCGATGCGCCCAGTTCGGCCGCTTGCTCAACGTAAGCCTCATCACTGTGCGCGGAGAGAATGAGAACCTTGGTGTCGGGAGAGTCTTTGCGAATTTGCCGCGTGGCTTCCAACCCGTTGAGCAGCGGCATCGCGATGTCCATCACGACCACGGCGGGACGCAGTTTCCGCGTCAGTTGCACCGCTTGGCGCCCGGTTTCCGCTTCGCCGACCACTTCGATATCGGGTTCGTGTTCCAATAAGGACCGAAAACCCTCTCGGACGACTTGGTGGTCTTCCGCCAGCAGGACCGTAATATGTTCCATAATAATCAAAGTTAAGCTCTAGCGAACGTCATCAGCGCGTTTTCTCCTCCGGCCAACGGGTCCGTGGTCGTCCAGCGGGATGCGCGCAACGACCGTGGTGCCTTTGCCCGGCGCGGATGTGACGGTGAAATTGCCGCCGACCATCTCCAATCGTTCTCTCATGCCAAGCAGTCCCAATCGTTTGCCCTTGTTGGCGTGCAACACTTGTTCCGGCCGAAAGCCTTTGCCATTGTCGCTTATTTTCATGCAAACGGCGCCGTCCAGTTTCTGAATCTCCACTTCCGCCCGGCTGGCTTGCGCATGGCGGGCGACATTGGTGAGCGCTTCCTGGGCGACGCGATAGAGCGCGGTCCGTTTGTCACCGTTGACTTGCTCAACCGCGGCAAAGGCCGACAAACTGACCCGTATCCCCGTCTCTTTCCTGAAGTTCTTCATAAACGTGTGGAGCGCGGGAACCAGCCCCAGGTCGTCCAACACCGCCGGGCGCAATTCACGGGCAAACCGATGCACGACGTTCACTGAGTGCTCTACCAGCCGTTGCGTGCTGGCAATGCTTCGATCGAGGCCCTTGGTGTTGTGTGCAGCCTCCTTTTTCAAGGCCGCCAAACGCACATTGATGCCCGTTAAAGTCTGGGCGATGACGTCATGCAGTTCGCGGCTGATCTTCTTGCGCTCTTCCTCCTGCGCCGACAGAACCTGGCGGGACAGCAGCCGCAATTGCCCCTGCATCTGCCGCGACTGGTCCAACAACTGGCCGTAGTGCCGCTCACTTTTCCTCAGGGATTCCTCCACTGACTTGCGCTGGGCGATTTCCCGTTTCAACTGCCGGTTGGAGGCGGCCAGGTCCGCACTGCGCCGGCGCAGCGTGTGGTTCAGTTGGCTCAGGTGGACGTTGATCTCCTGCGCCGTGCGGTGAGTCTTCTCGATCGGGATGATGGCCTCGGCAAAAAAAGCCCCCGCCCGCCGGACCATCGTCTCCCGGGCGCCAGGAGAGCCGCCAGGCAAAACCAGCGTAATCAACGCCTGCTCGTGAAGGCCGGCCACGTCCAGCGTCTCCATCCCCATGGCCAACGCCCGGCGTCCCAGCCCCTGCGCCGGCTGCAAGCTCGCGCGTGGACCTTGCCTAAGGTGTTTTCGCAACGCTGCCTGATATTGTCGCGATAGCCCGGTCAACTTGCGGTTCATGGGGTTTGCCGTATTCACGAGCGAACCGGTTTATGGTTTTCACCGACTTATGCACGATCCGCTGCGTGCTGGCAATCTCTTTCTGCAGGCCCTGGTCTTCGACCGCCGCCTCCCTTTTCAAGGTCAACAATCGGACATTGATTCCCAAGAGGGTCTGGGCGATTTCATCTTGCAGCTCGTGGCCGATCTTCTTCCGCTTGTCCTCCTGCGCCGACAGAGCCCGGTGGGTCAGGCGCTGCAAATGTCCTTGCAGGGCAAGTGATTCCTCCAATAGTGTTTTGTAGTGCTCCCCGCTTTTCTTCAGGGCTGCCTCTGCGGTCTTGCGCCGGGCCATTCCCTGTTTCAACGATCGCTTGGATGCATCCAGGTCCGCTGTGCGCCGCCGCAGCATCGTGTTCAGTCGATTCAAGCGGGCCGTGGCCTTGACCGCGGGGCGATGAGTCTCCTCGATCGGCGTGACGGCCTCGGCAAAGAAAATGTTCGCGCGCTCCATGATCCCATCTTTGCTGCCGGATGCGTCCAGTGCGGCGATCGCTCCCTCGTGAATCCTGGCCATGTCCAACGTCTCGAGGCCGATGGCTACAGCTTGACGTCCCAGTCCCCGCGCCGGTTCCAGGCTGGCCCGCGCCCGTTGCTTCACGTGTTTTCGCAACGCGGCCAGGTATCGTCCTGACAATGCGCTCAATTGGCGTTTCATGATCGGTCCAAATTCACCTACGGTCATCGAGGCGGCCTGCGCTTAAGGCCGGACCAACGCGGCTTTTCTCTCTCCGTCGGCGGCCCAACAAGCAACAGCCAATATCCGCCGTTTGATCCAAACTGTCTATCGGGGAACTCCCCGATACGCGCGGCGCGAAACCGCAAAACGCAGCCGCCGAGGTCTCCACCTCATCAATCCAGAGGCAAGGCTGGCCAAATCCCCCCAATTACCCACAGAGCCTGTTAGAGCGCCAGGAGGGTGAGCCAAGACTGTCCTGACACCCAGCGACTTCCGCTGCGCCTTCGATAGCCCCAGGGACGTCAGATCCTGGATGGCTGCCTGGCAGCGTTGCGATGTCAGGCGTGTCCCACCGCGGCTCCAGGAGTCTTGTGGCCAACGGGCTGCATTGGTCCCGCAACCGATTCAATTTCTTGCGATAGCCCATCAAAAGACCCGCGAAGGCCACCAGGCAAATCACCGATGCCAGACCCATCTCGCAAAGAACCCTGAGGACAGGGTGAGGCCCGTCGTAAGGAAAGTTCTTCTGCAACATCGCTTCAAATCCAAGGCCAGTTATCGCCAGCAAGGGGAACAGAGCGATCAGCGCTGCGAAGCGTTTCACGCAGCGTTTGTTGCGCTGAACCTGCGCAATGCTTTTCTCCGGGGTGAGGTGCTCATCACTGCCGTCATAGCCAATGATGTGCGTCAAAAACGAGGTTTCTCCTGGGTGCGCATTCATAATGGTTAACGAACCTCGGAAGTCCGGCTGGTGGGCTGTGCTCTTTTCTCCGCTTCCCTCTTCATACCATCAGGGTAATCGGCAAGAGGTGCCGTGGCCAGTAAGGGGATAACCGTAGGGTGTTTCCCCCATTCCCCAGGTCTGCCCCACACCTGGGAGGCCTTCCTCGCCAAAACCCCGGATAAGGTAAATCCCCCCGTAGCGCCCGGAGACTCCCCGGTTCTATGATAACGCCATGAAAACCTCCGGTTTTCAGTTCACGCCCCGGCATACGCGCCGGATCCTGTGCCTCTTCCCGGCGTACGCCTGGTCGTTTGCCACGTTCAACTACGCTTTCCCACTCATGGCCTCGGTCAAGGCGTTCATGCCTCCGCAGGGCATCCTGCTCATTGCCGCGCTGGCGCCGGCCGGCTGGGAAATCAGGTTCATCGACGAGAACGTCCGGCCCGCCACGGAGGACGACCTGCGCTGGGCCGACGTCGTGTTCACCACCGGCATGCACATCCAGCGGGAACAAATCCAGGACATCATCGTCCGCGCGCACCGGGCTGGGAAATCTGTGGTGCTGGGTGGCCCGTCCGCCTCCTCCGCGCCGGAATGGTATCCCCAAGCCGATATCATCCACTGCGGGGAAGCGGGTGACGCCACACGCCGGCTCTTCGATCTCATCGACTGCGCCTGCGAGCGATTGCCGCAACAGATCATCCTCCGCACCGTTGAACGCCTGCCGATGACCGAGTTGCCGATGCCCGCCTATCACCTGATCAACACCCGCAACTATCTCCTATGCACGGTCCAGTTCTCCAGTGGTTGCCCCCATGCCTGCGACTACTGCGACATCCCCGCCCTCTACGGCCGCCGCCCCCGCCACAAGAGCCCGGCGCAAATCATCCGCGAACTGGATTTCCTGGCCGCCGCCGGCACGCCCTCGATCTATTTTGTGGACGACAATTTCATCGGCGACCCCCAGGCCGCCCGCGAATTGCTGGAACACCTGGTGGCCTGGCAGGATAAATGGGACTGCCAAGTCCGCTTGTCTTGTGAGGCGACGCTGCGCCTGGCGGAGTACCCGGATATCCTGGCGCAGATGAGGGATGCCTTTTTCACCAACGTCTTTTGCGGCGTCGAAACCCCTGAATCCGGCGCCCTGCGCGCCATCAAGAAAACTGTCAACCTGCAAAAGCCAATCCTTGATGCCATCGACACGCTCAACGGCTACGGGATCGAGGTGGCCGCGGGCCTCATCCTGGGTTTCGACACCGACACTGAGCAAACCCCGCTGGCCATCGCCGACTTCATCCGCGCCTCCCAGGCGCCCATCCAGACCGTCAACATCCTCTACGCCCTGCCCAAGACCCCGCTTTACGGGCGCCTGCAAGAGGCAGGGCGGATCGTTTGCGACGACCACCGCGACTCCAACATCCAATTCCTTCAGCCCTACGAGCAAGTGGTGGCCACCTGGCGGCGGGTTATCGCCGAGGCTTACGAGCCCAAGGCCATTTACCACCGTTACGCCACACAGGCCGAAAGAACCTACCCCCACCGCCGTCGCCCCAGGCACCCACTCCTCCAAGCCACGCCGCGCAACCTCCGCCGCGCCTTCTCAACGCTCTCCCGGCTAATCTGGCGTGCCGGCCTCCAGGCCGATTACCGCGCCGAGTTTTGGTCCATGTTCTGGACCCAGTTGCGCCAGGGTCGTATCGAGAACATCTTCCAGATCGCCCTGGTCGCCTACCATCTCATCAACTACGCCCGCGACTGCGTCGCCGGCCGCATGCACGCCTCCAACTACGCCCGCCGAATCCGACCCCGGCCAACCGGTTCCCGATGACATCACACTTGAAAACAAGCCCGTGCCACAACTCGAGAGCGATGCTCCCGGCAGCCACGCCAGTGGGTGGACGACAAAATCGCTCCGTGAAAGTGAACTGATAACAAACCATCAAACATCAAGAACAACATGAACATCAAAGACGAGAGAAACATCATTTCAACAACCTCCCCATCCCGGTTTTCAACCGGCCGTGAAGTGGGGCAGGCATCTTGCCTGCCGGCAGGCAGGATGCCCGCCCCACGCTGGCTCGCCATGCGGGCGAAAACCGGGATAAACCATACCCTCGCGCTGATCGCCGCAGGCACCCTGTTAGTCACCACCACGCTTTTGTGCGCTTCCGAAACGGACGACCGCATTGAGTCGTCTTTCAACAAATCTTACGCGTACAAAGTTTACCTTAAGGATGACGCCATCAAAGCCGAGTCCAGGAATGGCGTCGTCACCTTGACCGGCCAGGTCAACGAAGCCAGTCACAGGTACCTGGCTCAGGAAGCCGTGGCAGGCCTTCCGGGCGTCCAGAGGGTGGACAATCGGCTGAAAGTCAACCTCGAGGGAACTGAGGAATCGGATAGTTGGATCCGGGCCAAAGTGCGTAGCGTGCTGGCGTTGCATCGCAACGTGAGCGGCAGCAGGACGGAGGTGGATATCAAAGACGGTGTGATCACCCTGCGCGGCCTGGCCACGAGCGAGGCACAAAAGGAGCTGGCCGCCGAGTATGCCGGCGACGTCAAGGGGGTCCTGCGGGTAACCAATGCGATGACGGTGGCCAGGACCCCGGCCAAGACGGACGAAACGGTGGTCGAGACCGTTGATGATGCCTCCATCACGGCCCAGGTCAAGCTGGCATTGCTCTCGCATCGTTCAACCAGTTCCGTCCACACCAAGGTCGGGACCATCGATGGCGTCGTCACGGTCAGTGGCGTTGCCAGGAACCTGGCTGAAAAGACGCTCGTCACCAAACTCGCCGCCGATATCAGTGGTGCGAGGAGCGTGATCAACAACATGGCCATTGCGCCGGCGCTGTAAGAAAATGGCGCCAGACCTCCCAGGGCGGAAGACCTGCGAGGGGGTGAGCATAGGAATTAGTCACATCACTTCCCGATCCGCACCAGGGCCTCCATCCATTCCATGAAATCCCCCTGGAGGCTCTTGACATCTGCGGTGACCACATAGAGCCCGGGAGGGGCGTCCGGGGCTGGCAAGACGCTGAACTCGACCGCTCCTTCCTGTCCGGGCGGAACCTGCACCCGGCCAGGGCAAAGGCTCTTGCAGACCCACCCCTTTGGCAAGCGCGGCCGGATTTCAAAACTCTCTTCACGCGGACTGTGGTTGAGCAGGATGGCCCGGCAGGCAAAGGGTTGGTTGCTCTCGGCCCGGATGCCGTAAGGTTGGAGCCGGGCCCAGCATTCGTCCAACCCATAGTTGGCATCATCCCAGGGGAACAGAGCGCGCAACAGTGCCACGCGTTTTTGCAGCGTTGACTGCATCTGTTGAAGCTGTTCCGGGGAAAACCGGAACATCGGCTCGACGTGCTGATTGACCAGCCAGCACCCGGCCGGCAGTCCCCCCAGGCGTGACAGGCATTGAAAGTAGCCCGTGTCGGCGTGCAGGAAGTTCCGGTTCTGCAGACAATAATCGTCCATGCCCGATGGAGTGAAGGAGTCGCCGACGAACAGGATCGATTCGCCGCCGTCTTTGCGGACCAGCAGGGCCTGGTGGTAAAGCGTCTGTCCAGGGAAATACCATGCGGTCATGTCGAATTCTTTCCAACGCCAGTGAGCGCCGCTGGTCAACCTGCCCGAAACGGCGATCGGATTGCGCGTCAGGCATGGGAGGGAATAATCGCCCGGCCTTTCGAGGATGTCCCACAATTCGCGGCAGGCCAGCACGGTCGAGCCGAACTCGGCCACCTCGGCGGAAACCTGGTCGGTATGGTCGTCGTGGTAATGGGTGACCCAGACCTGGTCGAGCGAGGCCAGCGTGCCGGCCTGGCGCAACTTCTTGAGCTGTTCCAGGATATGGGTGCTGCCGCAATCCACCAGAAAGCCGGAGCCGTCGGCGGAAAGCACCAAACGGGTGTTGTCGATGGCCTTGACCCAGCCTGGCAGGACATGGGTCTCGGCCATCGGCATCCAGTCCACCGTCGCCTCGGGTCCCAGCACCAGCCTGGCCTTGGCCAGGATGCGCTGATCCCCGCGATACCAGCGCAAGGCGTCAGCCGAGAGATAGTTTGCGTAAACCGCCTGAATGCGTTGGAGCAAGGAAGCAATCGCTTCTGCGGGATGCTCGATGGCCGGCCCTCGATCCGGGATGAGGCGGTCGGGCTTCTCGGCCGCCAATCGGCGCAGGCTGGCCACCAACTCCCCCAAGCGTCCCGCATACCCGTGATAGCCGTCTTCCTTTGCCTCCGGGATTGCGTCTTGGAAGCTGTAAAGGTCGAGAATCCTGCCATCCCCATGGATGAGGTCACCGGTAAAGGCGATCGACTTGCCCTCCAGCGATACCAGGTAAGAGACCGCCCCTGGGGTGTAGCCGGGTGTCGCCAGGACGCGGATAGGAATGCCTTCCCAGGTCAGGACCTCGCCGGGCTGGACGGTTTGAGCCGCCGGCAGAGGTTCGGCCGGCACCTTGGTGCTCGGCTGCGAGTAATTGTGAAATCGGGCCTGGTCGAACCGCTGCCAAAAGTCCTGGGGCCGAAGCAAAGCCCAGGCCTCCTTTTCTGGCACTACCGCGACGGCCCCTCCTTCGACAAGTGAGCGCGCGGCCCAGGCGACATCCCGGCGGACATGCGTGAACAGGACCCTGTCCGCGCCGGGGGGCTTCTCCCTCGGATCACCGTAGATCGCCAGGCTTTTTCCCGCCACCTCGAGCCGCACGCCGTTAACCGGGCCGCGAATCAAGCTAAGACCCGTTGCCAGCGGCTCGACGCCGGAGGAATCCACTGCGCCCGCGGAGACAGCCAGGAGACAGGATGCCGATGCGCCGAGAACCAATCGAAAGAGCGTGTCCATACCGGCCGCAATCCTACGTGGATCCTTGCAACGATGTCCAATGAAACCGATGGATTCGGCCTGTTCTCGTTGTTTCCGCCCGGCATTATGGCAGCACGCCGACACCGCCGCTCGCGGAGATGCGCTACACTGATGATGCAGTAAGATTTCTTTTCAGTGCATGTTCGTTTCCGGCGCCGGCAGGGAAAACGGCTCACGTTTTGTCCTGTTTCGCCCCGACGGCCTGGGACCACCATTTGAAGTCAGGGTGGCCGGGCTTTGGACAGAATTTCGCGCGGTTGGCGATGTTCAGCAAGGCGCCGCCCAGTTCCCCATCAGAAATCCCGGCCTTGACCTGCCAGTGCCGCAGCAACTCAAAGGTGGACCACAACTTGATTTTGACGGCCTTGCGCTGGATCACGGCCCGGGCCTTTTTGTCGTCGGTCGCAAGGGCAAAATCCCTCGCTTCGGCAACCGCAATGGAGGCGGCTTCCCCATCGTCGAGATCAACTGCCAGTTCAATGAAACGGATTTGCTCTGCTTGGCTTTTCACAGCGAAGACCTCCAGGAGTCCGCGGGCGATAAAGACCTGCAGATCCACTGGCTCATGCTTGCCAGAGGCCGCGTCGCGCAAGTAGAGGGTTTCGCCCGCAACTTCGGGAACCATGGCAAAATGGAGGTCGCAACCGCCGGCAATATCGGCAAACCGCCCGCTTGCCAGCAGATTCAGCAGAACGCACGCGTCTTGTAGGAGGATCGATGCCATGTTGCCGCGACCTCACTCCGCCGGAACCGGGGAAGCCAAATCCACCGGGATCACCTCGAACTCCTCCCCATCATTGGACACGACCAGGTTGTCCAATTCCTCCATCGTTTCGCGAGCGCTCAGAATGTCGGTGCGCAGCCTCTTTGCGAGCTGCGATTCCGAGAGTTCACCCTTTTCAAAGGCCGCTTTGGCGAGCAGCAGGTAGCGTACCGGCCATTCGGCGTGCTTGCGCTCGGGACGAAGCAAGCCCAAGGTCTGGCGCGCCTTGTCAGGTTTTAATCCGCCACTTTTCAGCCGGTCCCAACTGCCGGATTGGATGCGTTTGAGACCCTCGAGCCGCAAACACATCGCCTGAAGGGAAACCCCAAAGTAGTCGGCCAGCGTGACCAAATCAGCAATGGTGATGCGGTCTTTACGCGCCATCTCCACTTCCGAGAGCCGTCGGTTTACCCCGCTCCGCGGCATCAGGAAATTCGCCGCAAAGCTGTCGGCAAAACGCTCCGACCGCTGTTTCCCCCAGCGCCCGGAAAGAACGTCCACATCGGCAGAATACCGGGTCGTCAGAAAATGCGCATACTCGTGCGCCAAAGACCAGTTGCCGCGGTGCCATGGCTGCTTGAGGTTGATGCCGATGCAGCCTCCGAAACGGTCGTTATACCCAAAAATTCCGGCTACTGAAGATGGCATGTCGTAAAAGAAAATGCGCAGCCCCACAGCCTCTTCGAGCAGAGCGCGCAAATCACTGATCGGGGCGTCGCCCAGCCCCAGTCGGTTTCTTTCGTCCTGGGCCGCTTCCTCAGCAAGCTGTTCCGGGTTGATGCGCGATGGCTCCAACGGGTATTGCTGCGGATAGTCGCGCGTCAGGGCCGCCGAGCAGATTTGCTCGAGTTCGAGATAATCCTCAACCCTGGATTCCAGCTCGTGGCAAACGCGCGCGAGTTCATCCTCGGGAAAGGGCTTCGCCAGTTGGCTGTTCGGAAGAGCCGCGCGAAACTGGGGCGCCAACGCTTCCGTGAAGGAACTCTGTTTGACCAGCTCGGACACGCCTCGGCCGTAGCAGGTCGAGAAGGCCAGAAGCTCCTCTGGCGTCACCCGGCGTTCGCCTTTCTCAATGGCCACGACCGTGGTTCGCGCAAACCCCAGTCGTTCGGCAACCTCTTCCTGAGTGAAACCGCAGGCGCGGCGGGCGCTCTTCAGACGCTCGCCAACGATCTTCGGGTCAAGCTTTTCTAAAATGCTTTCGGACATGTGGCTCGTCGGTCGGTTTGTTAAGCTGCTCGTAGATAGCGGCTCAGTGAGGCACGCCCGCTAAAGGTTCTCCACTCCGCTGCATGGGCCCTCAGAAGCTGCAATAAAGACTGGCGGACCTTCTTCTCATCGCCGCCACTCAACAACAGGGCATGTTCGGCCTCGTAAAGCTCAGGAAAATCCCTCGCCAGTGCCGAGCCAGGATTTGCGTCTCCAAGCGCTCTTTCGATCCGCGAGGCCTGTTCCTCATAATGGGAAAGGATGCTGGCGGCGGAATCACCGGGAACAAACCTGTCCGATTTCACGTCTCTCGCGTAACAACTTCCGGAGTCAAAGCTCGACAGACCGGAAACCTCCAAGGACAGGCGTCGGAGAACACAGGAGGCACAGGTCCCGCATTGCGGACTGCCCTCACGCCAGTCCGGAAAACGGTCGCAAGAAAAGGTCTCGCCTAATCCTTCTGCAAACCCACGAATCCCTGCCGCGCGGAGCGCTTGACCTTTTGTAAGAAACTGGAACGGATTCACAATCCTGAATGGGGCGCCGCTCACCGATTCGATGAGCCGTTCCATGGCGCGGTGAAAAACAGGACTGGCCGCTTTGCTGGTCTCGATTCCCACCTGCGTCGCATCAAAGGGCAAATTGAGGGCGCCGATCCCGTTCTCATACATATATAGCTCGTCGGTTCCGGCGAGCAAGGCTGCCACTGCTCCCGAGGTCACGTGAAGAAACGCTCGACTCCGTTGGCTCCGTTCCAAGGTGACGTCAGGTCCCTTCTTTTCCGTCAGTCCATACCGAACTTGCGCGTGGCGGATATCGGCAGAGGTCCGGCTGCGCAAGAAGGCCATCTGCCGATGCTGCCCCACCTGCATCCGTCCGTGTGTGACGCCGGAAACGAAGACGTGCAGAGAGGGCCAATTCTGCAGTTGAAAAGCTGCGCCAGCGAAAGAGTCCAGGCCTCCGCTGAACAATGCCACGCGGGCGGGAACCGTGACGGGGAAATCGAGCAAGAATTGCTGGCTGCAAGGCGCCAAGGGCATGTCCCGTTTAACGAAATCAAAGTGCCAGTCGTCTTCCGTTAGAGGCCAGAGTGCATCGCGCAAGAGCTGTTGCGTGCGGTTTGCTCGCCAGAATGGCAAGTCAAGAACCGGGAATTGCAGCCAGATCCTCCTTCGGCGATACACCTGGTCCTTGCGAAATCTCGGATCCCGCCGGGGAGCAAACCTGTCGGCCAAGTATATAGCCACCGCCAGCTCCAACGAATCCCCGTATCTCGGTGAGAGCCGCTGGGCAAATGCACTTGCGAGGTTTTGGTATTCGACAAAATACTGCTGTCCATAAAAATCCTGTTCGCCGCCGGGGAGACAGAGGACGGTTCGCCGCATCCCGTGAGAGTTAAACTCGAAGCGATACTCTGGACAAACGCGCTGATTGGGTGCCCGATCCATTTTATTTTAGCTCCTGGTTTAAGCCTTCAGCCGTGTGCAAGACGGGTTGGCTGCGAGCCATTCGGCGCTTTGCCAGCCTCCCTCCACGGGAGACCATCGATGCGTGTATCAGTCCGGAAACATCTGAAATTGCCCCCTCGCTCGCCTGCCGAGACATCTGCTTGTAAGCTTCTGCGGACAGGCCGCCACGCCGCATCACATACGGCGCAAAGCTGTCCCAACCATAGCGATCCAACCAGAAGCTTCCGAGAGCGCGACAGCATTTCTGTTCGAATTCGCTCCTCGTTGGCAGCGGCCGGTCAGCCTCGATCATTCCCAAGCCAACCGAGATTACGGTCTTCGCCACATCCGCGGAACTCGGTGACTCGACCGATTCCCTTTCAACCACGCGCACCGCCTTGATCAAACGGGCGCCCGTTTGTGAAGGCGATTCCATGGGCAAATCCGTCTCTGAGCTCTCCAAAACGCGATAGGCATTTTGCACGGATTGCTTGAGCGAAGGAACCGCGTAACCATTCCCAAGCATGTTGCGAACAGCCTGGACCTCAATTTCCGCCAACCTCTCGATTGGGGCGCCATCAGAAGCCGCAGCGCAAAGGCGGTTGTATCCCCAGACCTTGCGCTGCGCGAACATGTCACCGTCGCCTGCCATATATTTACCTGTTCAAAAGAAATCACGATTCCTGACTTTTGTCAACATCAATCTTGAGAATTGTCTGACAATGTCATTATTGCAGCGTCCGTTTGCCTTTCGCTGACATTCCCGATGGGACAGCCACGAAGGGAAGCGGCTCGAGGCACGGGGTCACGGGGCGCTGCGTTCCCTCGACCTTCGACACCTTGGCAGGGACACTTTTGAACTCCAGTCTGGTGACCCACTCTCAGGGGAAAATCCGGCCGAGCAGATCACGGCGGGCGACGGGGCCGTAGCTGCGGCTGTCGGTGGAGTTCTTGCGGTTGTCGCCCAGGACGATGTAATGGCCTTTGGGGCACCGCAGCCATTGTTGGGACAGGTTTCCCTCCGGGAACGTGGGCGTGTGCGGAGGGAGATAGGATTCCTGGAGCTTGTGCCCGTTGAGGCAGACACTGCCGTCTTTCAAATAGACCGAATCTCCCGGCAAGGCGATGATTCGTTTGACCGCCAGGCGCCTGTCAGCCGGGTCGCGAATGACCACGATGTCAGCGCGCTGCGGGGCGCGAACATAATAAATCCAGCGGTTGAGGAGGTAGCGCCGGGAGTCCTGCAGGGTCGGAACCATGCTCTGGCCGACCACTTCCACCGACTGGAGGAAAAAGCGGCTGATTAAGAAGTAGCTGGCGAAGGCTACCGCCGCCACCGCCAGGCAGCGGCACAGGTGATGAAGAAGGCGGCCGAGGCGCGGGGCGCACCCGGGCAGAAGGCGGAGCAGAGCCGGTTGGGCCAAGGGCATCCGCGTTTCTCCAGTGAATCGCGCTGAGTTCATTCAATTCCATTAAACTATTGGCCCTCCAGCCCGTTTGAGCAAGCCCGGAGAATACGCACGCGAGAACGGGCAAAGTACGGATGATGGGTGCGGCTTGCGGAACTGCTTGTCAACGGCGGCGGTCGTGGTGCATTTTATGGACCATGCAGCCGCCCTTCCCTCCGCTGGTTCCCGGCACGCTTTACCTGGTCGCCACACCCATTGGCAATCTTGAAGACATCACTTTGCGCGCCTTGCGCACCTTGAGAGAGTGCGACGCGGTTGCTGCGGAGGACACGCGGCGGACGGGGCAATTGCTCCACCATTTCGAGATTTCCAGGCCATTGCTCAGTTGTTTCCAGTTCAACGAAGCCAGGCGGAGCCAGGAGATTGTGGAACGGCTCCGCCAGGGCCAAAAGATCGCCCTGGTGACCGACGCGGGCAGTCCCGGCATCAGCGACCCGGGCGAGCGGGTGGTCCGGGCTGCCATCGCCGCCGGCTTGCGGGTGGAGCCGGTGCCCGGGCCAAGCGCGCTGGTGGCCGCGCTGACGGCCAGCGGGTTGCCGGCCGAGGAATTCCATTTTGCCGGCTTTCTGCCCCACAAGCCGGGACAGCGCCGCAAGCGCCTGGTGCAACTTGCACCCATCCCGGGAACGCTGGTCCTTTATGAATCACCCTACCGCATCGAGAGGCTGCTCGGAGAACTGCAGGAGGTTTTTCCTGAGCGGCAGGTGGTGCTGGCACGGGAAATCACCAAAAAATTCGAGGAATACTTGCGGGGACGCCCGGCGGAACTGATGAAGGCGGTGGCGGGACGTTCGCTCAAAGGCGAGTTTGTAGCCTTGGTCGCAGGACCGGCAGGGCTGCCTTGAAATATTTTCTTGTCTGTTTTGGGGATTTGATCTTAATTACCGGCAATTCAGCAGCAGAGACTAGTGATGCGGTAATTGTCTATTGTGCTTTTAGAGCAGACGATTTGAGACCTCGGAACGGGAACGTACACCAGCCCCAGCGGCGGAGAAATCGACAACAGTTATGGCAGCCAGATTATTCGTGGGGAACATACCCTTTACAACTACCGAGAATGACCTGCAGGATTATTTTGGGCAAGCGGGGGCGGTGGTCGGGGTGAATATTATGCAAGACCGGGCAACCGGACGGTCGCGAGGTTTTGCATTTATCGAGATGGAGTCGCAGGAAGACGCGACCAAGGCCATTTCCATGTTTCACCGCAAGGACTTCCAGGGCCGGTCATTGACGGTGAACGAGGCCCGGCCGCGTGAAGAACGGTCTCAGGCCGGCGGTGGTGGCGGTGGTGGCGGCGGCGGCAGCGGCGGCGGCGGCTACCGTGGCGGGCATGGCGGTGGCAACCCGTATCATGACCGGCATTAGCCCGGGGGCTAGAGGAACTTGCCGGGATTGAGGATGCGGCGGGGGTCCAGCGCCCGCTTGAGGGTGCGATGGAGCTGGAGGGTTTGGGGTGAGACTGCCATGGGCCACCAGGTCTTTTTGGCCAGGCCGATGCCGTGCTCACCGGTGATGGCGCCGCCCCAGCGGAGCACTTGCCTGAACAGTTCGTCCAGGGCCGCATCAGCCCGGGCGGACGCCTGCGGTTGGTCGTAGTCCACCATCACATTGACATGGATATTGCCGTCGCCTGCGTGGCCGAAGCAGGCGACGGGCAGGCCGTGTTTTTTCTGGAGGCGCGCGGCGAAGCCAAAGAGATCTTCCAGTCGGCCGCGCGGGACGACGACATCCTCGTTCAACTTGGTCAGGCCGGTATCACGCAGGGCGTAGGAGAACTCGCGCCGCAGCTCCCAGAGGGCTTCACACTGGGCGGGGCCGAGGCCCCGCTGGACGAAGCGGGGTTTCTGGCGGCGGACGAGGCGCTGGACTTCGCGCAATTCGGAGCGGACGGAACGTTCCTGACCGTCCAGTTCGACGATCAGGTGGGCCTGGCATCCTCGGAGGCGGCGGCTGCGGGTGCGCCGATAAGCGGCTGCGAGCGTGAAGGCGTCCGCGATTTCGAGGGCCGCAGGCAGGAAGCCGGCGGCAAAGATGGCATGGAGGGTGCGAATCGCATCGGGCGTGGCGGTAAAACCCACGGCCAGGCAGGCGCGAAACGGGGGCAGTGGGAGCAGTTTCAGCGTGGCCTCGGTGACGACTGCCAGCAGGCCCTCAGAGCCGACCAGGAGGCGGGCGAAATCGAAGCCGGTTTTGTTCTTGTGCGCGCGGCCTCCGAGCCGCACCACGGTGCCGTCGGCCAGCACCGCTTCCAATCCCAGCACGTAGTCGCGCGTGACGCCATATTTGAGGCAGCGCGGGCCGCCTGCGTTGGTGGCGATGTTGCCTCCGATGGAGGACTCGGCGCGGCTGGCGGGATCGGGGGGATAATAGAGGCCCTTTTTTTCGACCGCCGCCTGGAGTTGGGCGGTGAGGACCCCCGGCTGGACGACGGCGACGAAATCGGCGGCGTTGATTTCGAGGATGCGATTCATGCGAGCCATGGACAGGGCGATGCCTCCCCGGACGGGCACGCAACCGCCGACATAGCCGTGGCCGGCGCCGCGCGGGGTCACGGGAATCCTGTGCTGGTGAGCGAATGCAAGGAGTGCGGCCACCGAGGCGGTGGAACGCGGCAGGGCGACGGCGTCGGGCTTGTGGGCGGCAAACCACTTGTCGCCGGCATGGGCCTCGAGCACGGATTTGGCGAGGCTGATTTGGCCGGGGGGCAGGAGTTGCTGCAGGCGGCCAAGGATGTGATTGGGCAGCTTCAATCGGTTTGCCGGCGGGTTTCGGACCTGGGATAGGGCTGCGGCGGCTCGGTTGGGGGCGAGGTTTGAAGCAATTCAGCGAAGATAATGACGCCGGCTCCGGTCTGGAGCAGGCTCTGGACTTGCACCTCGACCTGGCGGCCCACGAGATTCTGTGCATCGTTGACCACCACCATTGTTCCATCGGAAGTGTAGCCAACGGCCTGGCCCTTGTCTTTGCCTTCGCGCACCAGGCGCAGGGCCAGGGATTCTCCCGGCAGCACGACCGAGCGGAAGGACTTGGCGACCTCATGGATGTTGACGTAGTCGACGGATTGCAACTCGGCAATTTTGCCAAGATTGTAATCATTGGTGAAGAGCTTGGCGCCCAGGTTGCGGGCCAGGCGGATGAGTTTGGCGTCCACGTCCTTCTCGTCCGGGAAATCGCCGTCATGGATTTTGACTTCGTTGCGGGGATTGCGCTGGATGCGGTTGAGGACCTCGAGGCCGCGGCGGCCGCGAGCCCGCTTCAGCGGGTCGCCGGCGTCGGCCACCTGCTGCAATTCCTTCAACACGAAGCGCGGAACCACGATGATCCCCTCGAGGAAATTGCTTTCGATGAGGTCGGCGATGCGTCCATCAATGATGACGCTGGTGTCGAGCAACAATAGGTTTTCGGGCTTATTCTGGGGCGCGAACCTCACGTAGGGAATAATGAGCGAGAAGTCCTCCTTGTTGCTGCGCATGGCCAGGATGATGCCGATGTAGCCGAAGCTCAGGAAGAGGCTCAGGCGAATGATCCAGCGGGTGGGCTTCTCCTCGACGTTTTCGAAGAGGCCCGATTGGTCGATGAGCAGGGCGACGACCGTGCCCAGGAGCAGGCCGAAGGTGGTGGCGGAAAAGGCGCGCAGCGAGAAGCCCTTGAGCATCTCGTCTATGGCGATCATGAGCCAGCCGAACCCGAAACCAACCAGGACGCCCAGGAACCCGCTGTGAGGAAGGCTGACAAACTCGGGGCGGACCTGGCTGACGGCGTAGCCGCCGGTGGTGCATAGGAGCAGAAAGAGGATGCGAATGACCCAGAGCGCCATAAATCATTCTGATAGATCGGATTCCTTGGGCGAGGCCAGCGGCTGGCGCGGCGCAGCGGCGGACGGTTTGGGCGGCTTATGGCGCCACAACACGCCCCAAACCCCGAGCCGGTTGAGGTTGCTGGTGGTGACGCTCAGGTTCGAGGCCACGAGGGACACGTTGGCGGCCAGTTCTTCGTTTTCGAGCAAGGCGCCGGCCAAGCCCTTGCCCGCCTGGATGTCGGCCAGCAGGCCCTTGAGAATTTTGGTCGAGTCGTCCAGGTTTGTCACCGCCGCCGCGATTGCGGTTCGATTGCTTGCCACCACGCCGTTGAGGGCGCCGGCGAACTCGTCCATGCGAGAGGAGAAGGTCAGGAGATTGCTGCCCGACTGGGAGAGGGCCGGGCCGTTTGATGAGACCAGCGCGTCCAGGTGATCCACGGTGGCCAAGGCCCGTTCGGAGGCGGCCCGCAGGTTGCCGGCGACGGCTGAGAAGTTGGTGAGAGTTTGTTGGTTGAGCAGGTTTTTGCGGACGTCACCGATCATGCCGCCAAGGCTCTCGACCGTTTTGTCCAGGCGCTCGATGAGCACGCCCGCAGAGCGGGCGAACTCCTCGAAGTTGAACGAGTTCTCCGCCATGGCGTAAGCCCCGTCCTGCAGCACGGGCCCTTTGTTTTTGGTCGGGATGATGGCGACATACTCATCGCCCAGGAGACCAGTCTGCTCAATGACGAAGCGGGCGTCTGCGCGGATCCTGTAGCGCTGGTAGATTCTGAGCGTGATGGTGGCGCCCCTGCCGTCGGGAGCCAGGCTGATTTGGGCGACGCTGCCCACCTTGACGCCGGACATCAGGACGTCGGCGCGGTCTTTGAGGCCGACGACATCGGGGGCGCGGAGATAGATAGCGTTGGTGTGCTGGAGGAACATCGTGCCCTTGCTGAACTCGATCAACAGCCCCGCCAACAGCACCAAACTGATGAAGACAAACAACCCTACTTTCCATGCCAATGATTGTTTGGTCATAAGCTCTCGGATTTCATAGTCACGGCCTTCTCGTCTGAAATTCCATCGATGAACTGGCGCACAACACGGTCTTTGGACTGAAAGATCTCGTCGGCGGCGCCGGTGGCGTAGATTTTCTGCTCGTGCAACATCATGATGCGCTGGCCGAGGCGGCGCGCGGTCCGCATATCATGCGTGACGACGACCGTGGTGACGTGGAACCGATCCCGCACCCGCAGAATCAGGTGGTCGATGCTGTCGGAGACAATCGGGTCCAGGCCCGTCGTAGGCTCGTCATAGAGGACAATCTCGGGCTGGTAGATGATCGCACGGGCCAGGCCGACCCGTTTGCGCATGCCTCCGGACAGCTCGGAGGGGTTCTTGGATTCGGTGCCGGGCAAATCGACCATCTCGAGCATCTGGGCCACGCGCCGAGCGATTTCCGATTCGGAGAGCGAGCGGTCCCGGCGGAAGGCGAAGCCGACGTTTTCGGCCACGGTCATGGAATCGAACAGGGCCGCGCTCTGGAAGAGCACGCCGAACTTGCGGCGGACGGGGAGCATCTCCCGCTCATCGAGCGGCACAATGTTCTTGCCCTCGATCAAGACCTCCCCGGAATCGGGCTTGAGCAAGCCAACAAGGTGCTTGAGCAGGACGCTCTTGCCCCCGCCGCTGCGGCCGATAATGACGACGGACTCGCCCTTTTCGATGCGGAAACTGACGCCCTCCAGGACAACGTTGGAGCCGAAGCTCTTTCTCAGGTCGCGGACTTCAATCATAGCGTATGCAACACGCGTCCGAGCGCCAGCGTGAGAAAAAAATTGCTAACGAGAATGGTGATGGACGAATAGACCACTGCCTCGGTCGTGGCGCGCCCGACTCCCTGGGCCCCTTCCCCGCAGGACATTCCCTTGTAACAGCCAATCAGCCCCACGATGCCGCCGAAAACGACGGCCTTGATCAGCCCGATGGTCACGTCGCCTAACGTGGTGTATTTTTGGGAGTTGGCCCACAAATAAACGGGGTCGATGCCCATCAAGTCAACCCCGACCACGTATCCGGAGCCAATGCCCACGGCGATGGCCTCGGTGGTCAGGAGGGGCAGGACCAGGACCAGGGCCAGAACGCGCGGGACGACCAGGTAATCCACCGGGTGGGTGGCCAGCGTGCGCAAGGCATCGATCTGTTCGGTCACGCGCATGGTGCCCAATTCGGCGGCGATGGCCGCCCCGACCCGACCCGCAACCATCAATCCGGTCAAGACCGGCCCCAACTCGCTGCACATCGAGATGCTGACCACCGCCAGCGTGGCAGTATCCATCTTGACTTTGTGGAACTGGTAATAGGCTTGGGCGCACAGGACCATGCCGGTGAATGCGCCTGTGACCAGCACGACGGACTGGGACTTGACACCGGTGAAATAGCCCTGGTAGAGCAGGTCGCGCCAGGCCACACTCAAGGTGAACAGGGAGGACGCCGCTTCTTTTGCCAGGAGCGCGAGCTGACCCAGGCCTTCCAGCCATTCTTGAATCCACTTGTTGCCCGGAAAGTTCATCGGTTGGCGCAACCTACCAGACCCTCCCCGGCTTGGCCAGACTTTGATTAAGCAGAAATAATCGATGCGGACTTGACCAAACGGCGCGGCACGGCATAGTTTTCCGGCTCCCTTTGAGGCCGGCGTTCCCCAGGGGCGAGACAAGCAACTATGACAAAGGATTTTTTAGGGAAAGGCAACACGAGCAATAAGGCCGTGTCGAGATGGGTAGCGGAGATGGAACATCTCTGCCGCCCCGGCCGGGTTTATTGGTGCAACGGTTCCAAGGCGGAGGTCCAGGCGCTTACCGCGCAGGCGGTCGAAGAGGGCATATTGATCCGACTGAACCAGAAAAAGCTCCCCGGATGCTACTACCACCGCTCCCACCCGAATGATGTCGCGCGCGTCGAACAGTCCACGTATATCTGCACAAAAGACCAGGAGGAGGCCGGGCCGACCAACAACTGGATGGCGCCACGGGAAATGTACCAGAAACTGCGAACCCTGAGCGAGGGGGCGATGAGCGGACGGACGATGTATGTCGTGCCTTACCTGATGGGGCCGCCCGGGTCTTCGCTGGCGAAGGTGGGTATCGAGTTGACGGACTCGATTTACGTGGTCTTGAGCATGGGCATCATGACCCGCATGGGCAATATTGCCCTCGAGCAACTCGGCAATGAAGACGATTTCAACCGCGGCCTGCACTGCATGCTGGATATCGACCCCGAGCGCCGCTACATCGCCCATTTCCCCCAGGACAATGCGATCATTTCAGTCGGTTCCAATTACGGCGGCAACGTGTTGCTGGGCAAGAAGTGCCTGGCATTGCGCATCGGTTCATATCTGGGGCGGGAGGAAGGCTGGTTTGCCGAGCACATGCTGATTCTCAAGGTGGAATCGCCCGGCGGCGAGAAGACATACGTGGCGGCGGCCTTCCCAAGCGCCTGCGGCAAGACCAACTTCGCGATGATGATTCCGCCGCCCTATTTCGAGGGCTGGAAGATCACGACCGTTGGCGACGACATCGCCTGGATGAAGCCCGGGCCCGACGGCCGCCTCTATGCCATCAATCCGGAGGCAGGCTATTTCGGAGTGGTGCCGGGCACCAATTCCAGTTCCAATCCCAACGCGATGGAAATGATCGCCCGGGACACGATTTACACGAACGTGGCCCTGACGCCGGATTTGGATGTTTGGTGGGAGGGCAAAGACGGCCCCCCGCCCAAAGAATGCCAGGATTGGAAGGGCAACAGGTGGACGCCCGAGTCCGCGGAGAAGGCAGCCCACCCCAACAGCCGCTTTTGCGTGCCGATGACCTGCAACCCGGTGCTGGCCCCGGAGGCCAACGACCCCCAGGGCGTGCCCATCAGCGCCATCATCTTCGGCGGGCGCCGCACCGACACGGTGCCGTTGGTGTTCCAGGCATTCAACTGGGTGCATGGGGTTTACCTGGGCGCCACGATGGGCTCCGAGATGACGGCGGCAGCCGTTGGCGGCGCCGGCCAGGTCCGACGCGACCCGATGGCGATGCTGCCCTTTTGCGGCTACCACATGGGCGATTACTTCCGTCACTGGATCAACATGCACCGCTTGATCAAACATCCGCCCCGCATCTTTCACACAAACTGGTTCCGGAAGAACGGGCAAGGCGAATTCCTTTGGCCTGGATTCGGCGAGAACATGCGCGTGCTCAAGTGGATCATCGACCGCTGCCGCGGACGGATTGACGCGGACGAGTCGCCCCTGGGTTGGGTTCCCAACCCCAAGAGCTTTGACCTGGGCGGGATGGCCAGCTTCACGCCCGAGAAGTTCGCCAAGGCCCAGACGGTGAATAACGAAGAGTGGCGCCGTGAAGTCATCTTGCAGGAGGAGCTTTTTATGAAGCTCTATTCCCACCTGCCCAAGGAACTGATCTTCCAGCGCGAACTCCTGGTGGCGCGGTTGTAGGGGCCGTCGGAGCGTGGAGCGTCGGAGCGTAGGGATCGGTTCGGAACAATGTAACCCAGGACCGGCCGCGGTTCCTGGAGACCCTTGCAGAGGCAACCCGGAACGAAGAAGGTAAAGCTGGCAGTCAGCAGGAAAGTCGGTTACATATTAAGACCATGAGTGCGCGAGAAATCCTGTTGGAAGTCGCGGAGAAGTTGCCGCCGGACGCCACGCTCGTTGATGCCATCTACGAGTTGGAATTCCGGCAGGCGGTGGAGGATGGTCTTGCCTCGCTGGACCGCGGCGAGCGTATTACGTTGGAAGACGCCCGCAAACGCGTTCCCCAATGGATTTCAAAGTATTCCTCTCCGACGAAGCACTGAGGGACTTGGAGCGCATCGTCGGTTACATCGCGCCCCACAATGCCCTTGCCGCCGAGCAGATGGGCGATCAGTTGCTCGACGCCGCGCTGTCTCTCCGCACATTCCCGGAACGCGGCCGCATAGTGCCGGAGTTCCGGCAACCGGAGTTGCGTGAAATCGTCTTCCGGTCGTATCGCATCATTTACCGGACCAACAACACGGACCAAAGCCTGGAAATTGTCCGCTTTTGGCATGGAGCGCGCGGCTTTCCGCACATTCCAGCCGGAGGAGGGAGGCCGGAATCAGCAGGATGAAAGGAATCGCCGCTGAATATCGTGAGTTGGTCGAGACGCGCATCTGCGCACTCAAGCCCGAGGACATTGAACGTGTTTTCGGGCCGCAGGTATCCAGCCCAAACGACCTGGTTTTGCCCATCTACGTTCCGAGTGGTGTGGCGATGTCCGGGCTCCGGCCCACCGCCGCACCTGTCCTTTGCTGGAACGGGTTCTGATACCTGCCACGGCCGCCGCCCTTGTTTTGGCCGGTCTTGTCCCTGAGTTCCTCGATGGGTATTGCCGCCTCCTTAACGGCCCTGCTGCCTGGCCCAGTCGTCGAGGCTCTGGCCCTCGCTGATGTGGCTGATGCCGGTTTTGCGGGCGGTTTCGAGGAAACGCTTGAGCAGGCCGGCGCGGGCCTCGCCCTGGAGTTGGTTGGCGGCCAGTTGGACGTACCAGACGGGCAGGCGCGCGACTTGCACGCGGGCCCGCACCGCATCGTTCCCGGCGATTTGTTCGGCCTCGTCCAGCACTTTCAGGGCGGCGGCGATGAAATCGGGGTTCAGATAGGCCGCCTTGGGATTGTCGAAGATGTGGGCGTGTGTCTTGCCATCGCGGACCTGGCGCTCGAGCAAATCGAGGTACGCGCGCAGGTTGGGGGCGGCTTTGCCATAATAGGCATCGAGGAATTCATCGGTGAGCTTCCGCACGTCGGCCTCCGGGTTCCAGAGCAGCTTGGCCAGGAGATAGGCCCGGAGCGGCTCCATTTCCCCGGCGCCGCCCGGAGAGTAGTTGCCCTGCTCGAAGAGACCTTTGACGCCATGCTGTACGAAGAAGCGCACATTGGGCTGCAAGGCGTCGAAGTTGGGAAACGGCTGCTGGTAGTTGGCAAAATTGGGGGTGTAATCCCATACGTAGAGCAACGGGGCGACGGGCTGCCAGGCGAGGATATCGTCGCGGAACCGGCGGTTTTCCTCCGCCGAGCAGGCCGCCAGCGGGTGGGCGAAGCAGCATTCGATCGAGCAGAGGCGGACGATGACGTTGTGGCGCGGGCGCAGGGTCTTGGGCGGCTTGCGGGTGTATTGGTAGGCGAGGGTGTCGATGCGGACGTTCGGGTAGTCCCCTTCGATGTCCTCGGCCACGGCATTGACGAAGCGCAGGAGCGAGGCGGCGGGACTGCCTTCCTGGTCGTCCAGGGCCTTGCATTGCTCGCACCGGCACCAGTGGCCGGTGTCGTTTTGGGAAACACTGATGATGCTGGCCTCGGGATGGTCCTTGATCCACTGGCGGACGCGGGACCTGGCGAGTCGGAGCACGTCGGGATTCGAGAGACAGCGCTGCACATAGCCGCTCTTGCGTTCGCCGTTGATGAGCGGGAAATACTCGGGATGCTCCTTGAAAAGGTCCTGCGGAATCAGGCTGTCGAGGCTGTGAACGAAAGGGAAATAGACGGCGAAGCGGCCGCCGTGTTTGTCGGTGAGCGCGTAATGGTTGCCATTGAGCCGGTGGCGGGCCGCAAAATCGGCGTCGTGGAGCATTTCGGACCAGAACACCTCGCGGTATTCGAGCGGGGGAACTTGGGTCTCGTTCAGGGAAGCCAGTTCGAGGCGGTTGGTTTGGGGCGTCACCTCCAAATCCGGGGCGAACCAGCGGACGCCCAGCTTTTCCTCGAGCAGCGCATAGACGCCGTACAGGACGCCGCGGGGCCTGCCGCCGTTAATGATGAGCCGCTCGCCCTCAGTGTGCAGCGTGAAACCGTCCTGGCCGAGGTTCTTGAAATCGGGGAATGAACCGTAATCGGGGGCGGGCTGCATCTGGCGCAGGCGGACGTTGACGCCGAGGAGGATCTCCCGCGGGGCGGCAGGTTCGGCGTCGGTGACGATGGGGAGTTTGGCGCCGGTGATTTTCTCGAGGTAGCGCTGCAACTCCTGGGCAGCGTAGCGTTCGGAGGGGATGGCGGCGGCGGGGGTGACGATGCGGTAGCTGCTTTGGCCGTTCTCGGCAAGGATCAGAGCGGCGTGGGCTTGAAGCCCGCTTGCCAGGGCCAGGGTGAGGAGGACGGCCCGCCAAGCGGAGATTCTGCAAACGGTCTTGAATGCAGGTAGCATTCGCGCATATTAGCGCAGTGAAGAACCCCAGGAAAGAAAAAGGTTCCTATTTCCATTCAAAAGCCCATCCCCGCGCCGCAACGGTCAACGGCTTGCCGTCCAGTTCCACGCTGACATCCTCGTCAGCAAAATTCTCGATGACCCAACTCCCGTCCTGGAACAAGTAAAGCCCCACACGGTTTGGGGCGCGGAAGGTGCATTTTAGCGGGCGCAGCAGCGGGGCGCGAATCTCGTCGAGTTCCCTTTGGTCGAGTTGCAGCAGCGACTTTGGGTCATGTTTGAGCGGGAGGATGTGGACGTTGGGCGCGTCAAGGTTGATTTGACTTTGATTCGTCAGCGAACGGGCCAATCCGTCAGTCAGCAGGACCGGCTTACCGGTTTTGATGAAGGCGCCCAGTTTGGCGGCGAACCGGGTGTCTTTGAGGGCATGGACCGAGAAGAAGGCCGCTGCGGCGTCCGAGGGGAACTCATGGCAGGGGACCAGGGGCAGGCCCATCATGCCGACGAAATCGAACACGCGCTGTTCATCCTGGGGATGGCTGTTTGGGGGTTTGTAAGCGGCCAGGCCAATGATGCTGCGGGGGCGGACTTGCCTGGCGACGGCGAGCAGTTCGGGCAGATTGGTGCGTAGCGCCAGGATGTCCTTCGTGCCTGTGCCGCGCTGGAGCGAACCGTAGGAAAAGAGCATGGACTCCCTTGCGCCGCCCAGGACTGTCTGGCGGGCCTGCTCGATGTACGTGCTCTCGGTTGTGCCGAAGGAATCGAACCAACCGCCGCCGCACTTGGGTCCGCCGATGCCGCCCAGCCAGCGCATGATAAAGCAACCCTCGTATTGGACTGTGCCGCCCCAGCGCCGGTCGTTGTAGTCCCGCGTCTCGGTGCCCACCCAGATGCGGTCAAAATCGGCTGTTTCACGCCCCACCTCATAACCACGGTCCTGGAAGCTCTCATACCACTGAGGGTATTTGATGATGAGCCGGGCCTTGGGGTTGACCCGTTTGGCCGGGGCAAGCAGGCGCTCGCGCGACAACTGAGTCATCAATTCGCAGCGGTAGTCCTCCCACGAGTCGCCGCTGACCGGGAAGGTGCGCGCGCCGATGGTGACGGTCTTGGCGCGGCGGGCCTGGTCGCATTCGGGGCAGGCGCACTCCTCGAACCAGAAGTCGTCGATCATGATTTCGTCAAACAGGCCGGCGGCGTATTCGAAGACGGCCTGGAGATTGGTTTGTGTGGCTGGGTCGGTGTAACACGAGCCGACATCCTTCCAAGCGGTCGAGGGCTTGCCAACCCGGGTGGTCGTCACGCAGCCGGAGACCACGAAACCCTCGGAGAGAAACCGTTTTTTTGCGTTTTCCAGGGCCTGCCGTTCGGCGCGGTAACCGTCGCGAAAGGCCTCGATATAGACCTTTGTGACGCCGGTCCGCTTGCACCACTGGAGGGCGTTTTGGAGGCCGTTCTCGCTGGACAGGTAATCGCGTACGTCCTGGGCGCAGAACAAGGTCGAGAACCGGTGCGCCTGCGCCGGGTCGTTCGCGAGCTTCCAAAGCTCCGGTGGTGAGGAGTCCGGCTGGGCGGAAACCGGCGCCAGCAAGGCCCGGCAAAAAAGGAAGACGCCCAGTAAGTGGAAGACGCGACGGCCGTTTGTTCTCATGCGGGCGAGTGTGCGCTACATCGTGCGGAAAGCCAAGAGCGGAGGGCCGGACGGACGAAACAAAGTTAACAGCGGCGTTCGAAGATGACGATGAAAAATGGCCTGACCCCGCGCGGGGCGGTCCACGCTTGCTGAGCAACGCGGACTGCTCTATCGTCGCGCCAGTGAACTATGCGCGACTGGAGCCGGAATGATAGCTCGCATGGCTTGGGCCAGCTTCCCGTTGCGCCCTTTCGCCAGTGGTGAACTCATGGGAGTTCCGCATCCAATTCCTTATCAAGGCAGCAAGCGCAATCTGGCGTCGGCCATTCTTAGCTATGTCCCGACGAAGGTCGCCGCCCTAATCGAGCCGTTTGCCGGGTCGGCGGCCGTGACCCTGGCGGCGGCGGCGCGAGGATTGGCTGAGCGATACGTCATCAACGACCTCAACGAGCCACTGGTCGGACTATGGCTGGCCATCATCGAGTCGCCGGAGAAGCTCGCGCGCCAATATGAGACGCTCTGGCGGGCGCAGCACGAGAACCGGCGGCGGTACTACGGTGAGGTCCGCGACGACTTCAATCGCACAGGCCGGCCAGACTGCCTGCTTTATCTCCTGGCCCGTTGCGTCAAAGCCTCGGTGCGCTACAACGCCGATGGCGAGTTCAATCAAAGCCCGGATAACCGGCGGATGGGCGCCCTGCCGGAAACGATGCGGGCACATATTCTCGGGGCTTCCCACCTGCTGCAGGGCAGGACCAAGTGCCTGTCGCTCGGCTACCGGGATGTGCTGGCCCAGGCGACGCCGGACGACCTGATCTACATGGATCCGCCCTACCAGGGCGTCTGCGGTGAGCGCGACCCGCGTTACCTCCAGGGCGTGCTGTACGATGAATTCGTTGAGGTCCTCG
>Ga0181524_10000982_pt1 | contig 33991 bp, 16 predicted proteins | sample PEATcosm2014_Bin_34_FD_119761 | JGI IMG/M metagenome (GOLD analysis project Ga0181524, IMG submission 119761) | Peatland microbial communities from MTU Mesocosm Facility, Houghton, MI, USA - PEATcosm2014_Bin05_60_metaG | ecosystem: Environmental > Terrestrial > Soil > Wetlands > Peat | place... | reverse complement strand
GGCCTATCCGCAGAACCCGGTCTTCGAGGCGGCGCTGACGTTCGCGATGACCGAGGGCATCGTCGTCGCGCCCGAGACGGCCCACGCCGTCCGCGCGGCAATAGACGAGGCGCTCCTCTGCAAACAGCGCAACCAGTCCAAGTGCATCGTCTTCAACCTGAGCGGCCACGGCCATTTCGACCTGTCGGCGTATGACGCGTACCTGAACGGCACGCTGGAAGATTACGAGCACCCGGAAGAGGCCATCGCCGAGGCGTTGCGGCACGTCCCTGCCGTCGAATAACAGCGAACGATTGACGGCGGACCGTGGACGATGGCGGTTTTCGTCCTCATTCGGACTGGGCCGTTCGCCATTTCTCCATAATCCCTCCATGCCGATACGGCTGCAGAATCTGACCCTCGACCCGAACGAGCCCGGCTCGCTCCTGGCCCGCAAGGCGGCCGAACGGCTCGACCTGCCCGTGGTGATGATCCGCCACATCCAGGTCGTCCGCCGGGCCATTGACGCGCGGCGCAAAAACGTGCGCTTTGTGCATACCGCGGATGTGGCGCTCTCCGACCCGGCTGCCGAAACCGAGGCGATTGCAAAGGGCAAAGCCGCCGCCATCGAGCCGGCGGCCGCCGTCAGCCTGAATCCCGGGAGCGAGGAAGTCCACGGCCGGATCGTGGTCGTCGGCTGCGGGCCGGCCGGCCTCTTCGCCGCGCTGCAACTGGCGAAGATGGGATATCGCCCGCTCCTGCTCGAGCGCGGCGGCCCCATCGCCGAACGCAGCCGCGACGTGGCCCGGTTCCTCTCCTCGCGCGAACTCGATGCGGACTCCAACCTGCTCTTCGGCGCCGGCGGCGCGGGGACGTATTCCGACGGCAAGCTCTACTCGCGCATCCGCGATCCGCGGGTGCGGTCGGTGCTGGAGACGTTCGTCGCCGCCGGAGCGCCCACGGAGCTGCTCATCGAGGCGCGGCCTCACATCGGGACCGACCGGTTGCACGGCGTCGTGGCGAACCTCTGCGGAGAACTCGAGCGCCTCGGCGGCGAAATCCGCTGGCGCGAGCGCGTGACCGAACTGCTCGTCGCGGGCGGCTCTCTGCGCGGCGTGAAGGCCGGCGGCGCGACCATCGAGTCCAACGGCCTCCTCCTGGCCATCGGCGGCAGCGCGCGGGACACGTTCGAGGCGCTGCGGCAGTCCGGCCTGGCCCTCGAACCGAAACCGTTCCAGATGGGGCTGCGCATCGAGCATCCGCGCGAGGTGATTGACCGCGCGATCTACGGCCGGCACGCCGGCCACCCGCGTCTCGGCGCGGCGGAGTATGTCCTGGCGGGGAAATCCGTCGCGGCGTTCTGCGTCTGTCCCGGCGGCGTGCTGGTCGCCGCCTGTTCCGAGCCGGGCGCCCTCTGCACCAACGGGATGAGCGCGCATGCGCGCGACGGGGAATTCACGAACGCCGCGCTGGTCGCCACGATTCGGCCGAAGGACTTCGGCGCCGAACCGCTTTCGGGCCTCGAGTATCAGCGCCGCTGGGAGTGCCAGGCCTTCCGCGCCGGCGGCGGGGATTACTCGGCTCCGGCGCAGGCGGCGAAGGATTTTCTCGCCGGTCGGGTACGGGCCCTGGGGCGGAGCACGACATATCCGCTCGGCGTCCGTCCCGCGGCGCTGGAGCGCGTGCTCCCGGCGGCCGTGCGCTCGGCGATCGCCGCCGCCCTGCCCGAGTTCGAGCGCCGGATTCCCGGTTTCGCGGGCGAGGCTGCGGTCCTGGTAGGCGTTGAAACGCGGGCCTCGTGCCCGGTCCGCATCGTGCGCGATCCCGCGCGGCGCGTCTCGGTTTCCGCCGACGGAGTTTATCCGGCCGGAGAGGGCTCCGGGTATTCGAGCGGTATCATGAGTTCCGCCGTGGATGGGCTGACCGCGGCCGAAGCGCTCATCTCGCGGTTCGCGCCGCCGCGAAACTGAAGTTATACAAACGCCGGCGAAATTCCCTTGAACTCCCGCCCGAAACGTGTTGCAATGTCCGGTGGAACTGTCAAACCGCGAAAGAGAAGGCGATGAAGCCGCACTGCGCGCTGATGACAACCGCAGCGTTTCTGCTGACCTCGGCGCTCGCGCTGGCGCCGGCGAACCTCGCAACGGCGGCAGCCGGAGAGTGGGAGCGCTTCCCTCAACTCGGCCGAGACGACTTCCTCTCGAACGTGATCACCGCCGTCTCCCGCGATTCCCAGGGGCGCATCTGGGCCGGAACGGACCGCGGTCTCGCGTGGACCGACGACGGCGGCAAGAGCTGGACCCGCGTGGAACTCGCGGAGGCCCAGCCGCGACTGGGCGGCCGCCGGCGCGCCGCTCCCGCGCCGGTCGGCGAACAGGCCATCCTTCGCAACACCGTGACGTGCATCGCCCCGGGCCGCGTCGGCATTTGGGTTGGCACGCTCAACGGGCTGTGCTTCGGCAACGAGGACCTGACCCGTTGGGATCTCTGCGGCTGGGATGCCGGCGGGCCCGGCTCCGAAATCCGGGCCGTCGCTGAGTACCTCGGCGAGGTCTGGGTCAGTTCCTCCTCCGGCCTTTACAAGTCCAGCAACCAGGGGGACCAGTGGGACCGGCTCAAGGGCGTGTTGCCGCCGGACATCAGCTCCATTACGCTCGGTGAAGGCCCCTCCGGGCGCGCCTGCTGGCTCGGCGGCTTCGACGCGGCCGTCCAGTACGGCGGCGCGCCCGACGTCCTCCGAAGCACCGACGACGGGAAGAACTGGGCGGTGCTGAAGACCGGGACCGCTTCGGCGGTGGGACATGCCGTCTCCACACGCGTATACGGCGTCATCCTCGAAGGCAAGCGGCTCTGGGCCGCCACGAGCCATGGCCTGGCGCAGAGCGCCGACGGCGGCGATACGTGGACGACCGTCAGCGCCGGCTCGGGCTTGAGCGCCGATGAGACTTTCGACCTGGCAGCCTCCGAGAGCGGCCTCTGGGCCGCCACGAGCGAGGGGCTTTTCCTCAGCGCCGACCACGGCGCAACTTGGCGCCACGAGGGGAACATCTCCTGCCCGGTCCGCATCCTGGCCCGCGACGGGCGACAGTTCTGGATGGCGACCAGCGGCGGATTGATCTGCAGGACGCGCGGCGGCGACTGGAAGACGTTCAGCGTCCGCTCGAACGTCCTTTCCATCGCCGTGACGACGGACTCCGAAGCCGAAACCTGGTGGGTCGGCACGACCGGCGGCTTGGCCAGCTCGCGCGACGGCGGCAAGACCTGGCGCACGCTGACCGTGGCCGGCGGCCTGCCGAGCAATCTCATACTGACGCTGGCCGCCCAGGGCGACCAGCTCTGGGCCGGCACTGACGGCGGCGTCTGCCAGGCGCTCGACGGCGGCGAGGACTGGCGATGCTACTCCCGCCAGAACGGCCTTCACGGGCTCATCATCCACGACCTGCTGCTGGACAAAGGAAGCGTCTGGGCCGCGACGAACCGCGGACTCAGCCTCCTGCGTCCCTGGGCGGACGAGTGGCGCTCGTTCCAGGTGATGAAGGAGTGGCACTGCATCTGCCTCGTTGGCGACAACCTGTGCGCGGCGGTCAGCTATCCGCAGGATCCCGCGCGCGGGTTTTCCGTGATCCTCGGCAACCCGGAGCAGGAAAAGTGGCGCACGCTCCGCATCCAGGGGCAGCGCGGATCATCGGTCCACCAGATCATGACCGCAGGCGAGGACCTCTGGATCGGCTCGGACAGCGGGCTCTTCCGCAGCCGCGACGCCGGCCAGACCTGGGCGCGCTTCGCGGCGGAATCGCTCTGGTCCTCGCGCGTCACGCGGCTCTCGTGCATCGAGCCGAGCCTGGTCTGCGCGCAGGCCGTGCCCAATGACCCGCCGTCGCCGACGGCCTTCCTGAATTTCACGCGCGACGGCGGGCGCTCCTGGCTCGTCCTGCCGACGGCGGTGCCCGGCCAGGCCGCCGCAGTGAAACTGCTAGGAGATCGGATCCTGGTCGGGACCGTCCAGGCGCAACTCGGCGCCAGCCTGACGCGCGGCGGGCTGTCGGCGTATTCGCCCTTCCAGGCCGATCTGCGGCCCGCGCAGATCGGTTGGCTCACCTGGGACCGGATCGCCGGCTTCGCCGCCTCCACCTATCGCGCCGACCGGCTCGGCTGGGTCTCCGCCGTAGACCACTTTGCGCTCCACGGGCCGACCGTCTGGTTCGGCTCGCTTGGCGCGGGCGTGATCGAGCGCGGCGTGCCGATCATGGACGATGTCTTTCGAAGCTGGGACGTTACCGGATTGGCGCCGCTGGACATCGGCCTGTTCGCCACGCTCAACAGGCAGGATGTCCTGGCCATCGCCGACTCGCCCGAAGGGATGTGGTTCGGCACGGCGGCCGGCCTGTTCCTCTATGACCGCCTCGGCCAGGGCCGGAGCTGGCGCCCGTCCGCCGGCGGCCTGTGCGCCATCCCCATCCGGGCGATCGCCGTCCGCGAAAACGAGGCTTGGGTCGGCACCGACCAGGGGCTCAGCGTGCTCGACCTCTCCAATTCCGCCTGGCGGACTTTCACGGCGGGCCGGTCGCCTCTGCCGAACAACAGCGTCACGGCGCTCGCCTCCGACGGGGAAAGAATCTGGGGCGGCACCGCGCACGGCGCCTTTGTCGTGGACCGGGCCGGGAACTGGCGGCCGCTGCTCGAGGATGAAAGAATCTCCTCGCTGGCCCTGGGCTCGGCGCGGGAGTACTTCGGCACCGACTGGGGCGTGTATGCGCTCGACCGCGACGGCATGACTCGCCGGCACCTCGACAAGGTCCATTCGTCGCTGCCCGACAACGACGTAGGCCAGGTCTTCGTGGACGGGCCGGACATTTGGGCGGCGACGCCCGGCGGCGTCGGCAAAATCCTGTCCGACCCCGCCGAGCCGCAGCCGTCCGCCGGGATCGAGACCTCGTCGCGCGGGCCGGAAGGCGTGCTGCTCGTCGTCAACGACAACTCGAAAGTCTCGCAGAAAATCGGCGAAAAATACGCCGCGTTGCGCAAGCTGCCGCCGGAGAACGTCTGCCACATCCGCTGCACCGTGAATGAAACCGTGGAACGGGCTGCGTTCGAGGAGAACGTTCAGGCGCCCATCCGAGCCTATCTCTACGCAAAAAAGCTCTCCCGGATCATCTCGTTCATCGTGACGACAGCGGGCGTGCCCTTGCGGGTCGCGCCCGGCGCTGTCGGGGACGGCGTCACGCGGCCAGGGACGGCGGTGGATTCCGAACTGACGCTCCTCGCCCACCCGCGCACGCTGAGCGGCCTGTTCGAGAATCCCTACCTCAACCGCGACGAGCCGTTCAACTCCACGCTCTTCGGGATGTATCTCGTCACCCGCCTGGACGGGCCGTCGGTCCAGGAGGACGCCCTGGCACCGGGCCGCGAGCTTTCGCTGGTCCGCGACGCGATGGCCGTCGAGCAGGACCATTCGTTCGGCGCGCGCGGGTTTGCCCGGTTCTCCGACCTGCCGTTCGAGGACGAGAATTCGGAACGCATCAACGCCGCCATCCGGGTCAACTATCGCGCGCTCGCCAAGCTGGACCGCCTGATCGGCCGCGTGGTCCCGCCAGTGAAGGACTCGCCGCCGTTCTTCCGGCCCGACCAGGCCGTCAACACGTTCTTCTTCCTCGGCGCGGGTCTGGGCGAATACAAACCGGGGGTCTTCTCCTGGGTGAAGGGCGCGCTGGCGGTCAACCTGGACCGCGTGAGCGCCTCCTCGCTGCGCGACCCCAAGGCGTCCTGGGTTGCCGCTGCGCTGGCCGCGCATGTCTGCGCCGCCATCGGCAACGTGGCCGATCCCGGCCCCGATGGCGTTCCCTCGGTGGCGGACCTTTTCCACTCGATGAAAGCCGACTCCACTTGGGCGGAGACCGCTTATATGTGCATTCCGTACCTCTGCGGCCAGACGATCGTCATCGGCGACCCTCTCTACACGCCGCTCAAGTAGGCGCGCGGCGTTTCCGCATTTGCCTTTCACCTGCCGCACCGTTATTATCTGGCTTCGGGAATTTTTTCCTTGCCCGGATTCGGCCGACGCGAGGAGAGGTGTCCGAGTGGCCGATGGAGCAGCGTTGGAAACGCTGTGTCCCGCTTGCGGGACCGGGGGTTCGAATCCCCCCCTCTCCGCCATTTGACCGTTGCCGACACATCTTGTCAGGCGGTGCTATGGATTGCCACAAGGCACCGCCTGACATTGTCTTACGGGGTCTTTCTCTGCGCCCGATTTATGACTCTCGTTACTTCTTCTTGTCAGGAACTGACGCTGATTTGGTGACACCGGTGGTGACAGTCTCCGCCGGCCTGCCGCTGACATCAGGCAACAATTGCAACGCCCTCGACTGTGCATCGGCGTCCAGATGGGTGTAGATTCGCATCGTCAACCGAATATCTGTATGACACAGCAGCGCCTGGGCTACTCGCGGATGGACGTTCGCCCTGGCCAACCACGAACCGCAAGTATGTCGCAGCGCGTGTACATCCACATATCGCTACATTGCAGTGCTTCGGGAGGGTTCAAGACGCGCTGCTTCTGGCGCAACGCAGTCTCTCGTTGCCGCGTCTGTGGGATTGAAGTCCGCGCCTGTGAAAACGGGCCGGTAGGACTCAATGCCTGCCGGCCCATTTCTTACCCCGGATTTCCCGGATGAGAATGGATTTCGGTCATAATGAGGCGTCGTTGGAGGGCGTGAATAAAGGCTTTTCTCTCTGTCAGAGGCAGGCCGGTCGTTTGAGGCGAAACTTTCGCTTGCTCTTGCATCTGAGGAAGGTATGATACTGGAAGCAGGTTCACGATGGTCGTGGACCGCCCGTCATTTGGAAAATGTCGGCTAAGAAGGGATTGCACCATGTATCGTTGTTTAAGTCTTGGCACTATCGGTATCGGGGCTGAGTCGTGGATGGCTTGTCTGCCGGCGGCGAAAGCCGCGGGGTTTGAGGGAATCGACGTGGTGCTCGCGCCTGGGGAGTCGGGGGCGCGCCTCGCTGATGCCTTAGCCGCGCACGGCCTGCGCGCCGGCGGCGCCGGGCTGCCGATGGATTTCCGTGCCGCGGACGCGGATTTTGCCGCGAATCTCGCGCGCCTGCCCCAGATCGCCACGACGGCTGTAGCGGCCGGCTGCACCCGCTTCTACACCTGGGTGGCTCCGGTCTCCGATAGGCTCCCGTTCAAAGAGAACTTCGCGTTCCACGTCGCCCGGTTAACACCCATCGCGGCCGTTCTGGCCAGGCATGGCTGCCGGCTGGGGCTGGAGTTCATCGGGCCCAAAACCTGCCGCGACGGCCATCGCTATTACTTCATTCACGCGATGGCAGGCATGCTCGACCTGTGCGCGGCCGTAGGCGAGAACACCGGCCTGCTTCTGGATTCCTGGCACTGGTTCACCTCGCTGGGCACCGTCGAGGAAATCCGCACCCTCCGACCCGCGCAGGTGGTCTACGTCCACATCAATGACGCCCCCGCGGGCATCGCCGTCGAGCGCCAGCAGGACTCGGTGCGCTGCCTGCCGGGCGACACGGGCGTGGAAGACCTGCCCGGCTTCCTCGCCGCGCTGCGCGACATCGGCTACGACGGTCCGGTGGTGCCCGAACCCTTCCTGGCGACGCTCAAGCAACTGCCCGCGGCTGAGGCCATCGCACGCACCGGTGCGGCGCTCGGTAAGGTCTGGTCGCTGCCGCCGCGCCCGGCGTTGCCCGCCACTATGCAAGTGGTGGCCACGGGCCGCCAAAAGGCGTGGCTGGTGACGCAGCCGGTGCCCCGGCCGCAGGGGCACGAAGTGGTCGTGAAACTGCATGTCAGCCCTATCTGCGGCAGCAACCTGGGCGGCTTCCTGGGTGATAGCGACTGCGTGAACAGCGGCCACGAAGGCGCCGGCGAAGTGGTCGCCGTGGCCCAGAGCAACCGCCTGCGTGTGGGCGACCGCGTGGTGCTGGCGCCGATCAACGCCTGCGGATGCTGCGTGGACTGCCAGCGCGGCGACACGATCATGTGCAGCAATCGCCCGGCCATTTACGGTAACTTCGCCCAATTTACGCGCGTGGCCGATGTCAATTGCACGATCATCCCGCCAGATATCGACTACGTACATGCCTCTCTGCTCGGGTGCGGCCTGGGGCCGGCCTCGGAAGCGCTCAAGCGTCTGGGCGTGCGGGCGTACGACACCGTCGTGATCACCGGGCTGGGACCGGTGGGCTTGGGCGCTGTAGCCCTGGCGACCTTCATGGGCGCCCGCGTCATCGGCATTGATGTGGAGCCGTACCGCCTGAACGTGGCGCGGAAACTCGGCGCTGACTTGGTGCTTGAATTCACCGATCCGCAACTCGCGGCCAAGTTGCGCGACGCGACCCGCGGGCGCGGGATCGAGAAGGGGATCGACTGCTCCGGCAAGGACGCGGCGGAGCGCCTGCTCTTGGACCTCGCGGCCACCCGCGGCATGATCGCCTTCGTAGGCGAGAATCAAAAGACCATCCCGATCTCGCCGAGCAACGACTTTATCCGCAAGAACCTCAGCCTCCTGGGCTGCTGGCACATGCCGATGACCGATGTGCCCGCGCTCTTCGAGTTCCTCCGCCGCGCGCCCGAGAAGGCGGACCTGCTCATCTCCCACCGGTTCCCTTTCAGCCGGGTGCAGGAGGCGTTCACCCTCTTTGCATCGCGCCAGAGCGCGAAAGTGGTATTGTTGCCGTGGGAATAAGCGCGTGATGGCGAGAGGATCGCCTTAGCCGGTTACCCCTTGGCCGGCTGCCGCCGGCCGGATGCACAGGCGCGCACGATTCAGGCGGCAGAGTTGGCATCCTTTTGTTTTCCGCCCCGCTTTCCTCGAACCAGCCTGCCCGAAAGATGCGAGCCTTCGAGACTACGTAATGCTGGCCCTATGGTTCGATCAGCCCTTCAGCGCATACACGCCTTTGCGGACACGCCCGAACCGTTTATCCTTCGCAAGCGTCATGCCGACAATCGTGGCGAAGTTCTTGGACTTCGTCTTGTAGCCGGCTGCAAGAACTGCCTTTATCGCATCACCGAGTGACAGGTTCTTCTTGCCCTGGAAGACCTGAGCCAGCTTGCTGGCCAGACTGCCAGCTCTCGCCGGTTTCACGACCGCCCGTTTGATGGCTTTTCGTGCTCCCTTCGGCCTGCCTGCCTTCTTACGACGCCTCACCGGCGGCTTCACAGGGCCCAGCACTTCCAACTCGGCAATCTGGCAATCCAGTGCATCCCGTGCAGCGATGAGCGTCGGCAGTTTCCGTTGCCTGCGAGCGATTTCCTTCTTGAGGTCTTCCACGGACACCTTCGCCAGCTTCACTTTCGCCATGTGTTGCCCTTTCTGTGAAACAGAATTACCGACGACACATGCCGGCATCCCCCGGCAGTGTATCCGTTTCCCGGCGTGACGTCCATTTACTTTATGACGCCGTTGCGATGTTTCAGGAGGCCGATGTCCGTTCGAGTGCGAATCTCGATTCGGTCGTCAAGGCGCCGAAAACTTTCTGCGCCCAAAGCAAGGCCACACATGCGCTGGCAACGTCGGCGACGACGATTCCCAGGAACAGACCGCGAAGGCCAAAATACCAAGCCCCGACGCACGCGCATGGGATCACCAGCCCCGCCACACGGAACGCATCCACGGCCGCCGCATTGAGGGGCCGCGCTACGCCGATGAAGGAGAATGCAACGTACCGATGGACCTCGCGCATGCCATACCCCAGCGGAACCAGGGACAAGTACAACGCGAGCACTTCCACTACGCGCGTATCCTCACTGAACAACGGCGCTACGCGATGAGCCAGAAGCAGGAACAGCGCCGCACAGCAAACTCCCCAGCAGAGGGCAAAGCGGTTGCTATACCGCCGGCAGAGGTTGATGCGGTCGAGCCGGCCGGCGCCCCAGTTCTGGCCGATGAACGGCACTTGCGAGATTCCCAACGCCATCGGAATCAGAAAGGAAAACATCTCGATGCGCCCGCCCAGGCCGATGGCGGCCACCGTCGCCTCGCCATACCCGGCGGCAATTCGTGTGATGATGGCCGCCGAGATCGGCATGAGCAGATTGGTCGCCGCCGAGGGGATGCCGACGTGCAACACGCGCCGCCACGAGGCCCACAATTCGCCCAGGGAAGGTCTGGCGAATTCCAGCAGGTCATGACGCCGGCTCAGCGCCAGAAGCGACACCACGGAAGCCACGGCTTGAGAGGCCAGCGTGGCGATGGCCGCACCGGCCAGTTCGAGCCTCGGAAAACCGGCCAGGCCGAAGATCAGCAGCGGCGCAAGGATCACATTCAATACGCAGGACAGGATCATGATCAAGCTGGGGAAAAGCGTGTCTCCCGTCGCACGCATGATGTTATACGCCATCATCGGGACGACGGAGAAGATCAGGCCTGCGTACCAGATGTTCATGAAGCGCCGGATGAGCGGAAGCGTTTCACCCGTGGCGCCCAGCGCCCTAAAAACCGGGTCCATCGTCGAGTATCCCGCCACAGTGAAGATGCAGACGACCACCATGCCGAGGACTATGCCGTGTGTCGCCACCTGCCGCGCTTGGGCATGATTGCCCTGGCCGATGGCGCGGGACACGAATGCCGTCGCCCCCATGCCCAAGCCCATGGTGATGCTGCCGACGAACATCGCCACGGGGAAAGTAAAGCTCATTGCTGCCAAAGGCAGTGTCCCCAACCGCGCCACAAAGCAGGCATCAATCAGGCTATACGCCGTCATGGCAAAGGTCCCGCCGAGCATGGGCACGGCCAGGGTGAGCAACTGCCTTCCGACCGGGCCTTCAGTCAGTTTGGCTCTTGCGGTCACGATCTTCCTCGGCGAGTGCCATCTGAGTAGTCCTGTCGTCTGTGACGGCGGACATGGTATCCGAAGAGGAACGGAGTACTCAAGCCGGGCGTATCACCAGGCTTTCACCATTTCCTTCGCTTAACCGAAAAGGAGAATGCGCTCATGGACATTCAATCCGTGACTGTGGAGCCCTGGCCCACCTTCCAGCTTCCTCGTGAGGAAGTGAAGGCCACATACTCCATGCGCGAAGTCAGGATCGCCGGCCAGACGCACTCTCTTGTGCCTGAGCAGATCAGCTGCATGGGCGCTTTCCGGCGAGAGGGCAACATTTTCATCGTCGAGCGATTTCACCTCGTGAAGCAGGAAGGCGGGATAGCCCACACGGAGGTGGCTCCGAACGCCCTGGGTGAACTGGTCGAGCAGCTCATGGCCGGGGGCAAGATGCAGGACGCGCGAGCGCTCAAATGCTGGGCGCATTCGCATCCGGGCATGGGCATGTTCTGGTCGAAGACCGACGACACCACCGAAGTGGAGGCGGTCGGGGACGATCTTCCTCTCAAGCCGCGAGTTTTACGGCCGCAACAACCCTGAATTCAGCCGGCGTACTCACGTTCCACCAGCTCATTAAAGACCGTGACCCCTTGGACTCCATCGCCGAGGTACCCGGCGTGCTGAACGAGATAGACCCGGATCAGCCCGAGCTGCACGTCAATGATCATGATGGTGCTCATCGCGCCGCCGTGCCTGAACCAGACATCGCCCACGATCCAGCCCAGACCGTAGCTCTCGGAGAGCCCCTCGGCGGTCTGGCGGCGAGTCATTTCCCGGACGGCGCTTTCGGAGAGATACCGCGTTCCCTTGAAAGTCCCGCCGTTGAGCATCATCTGGCAGAAGCGGCAGCAGTCCCGGGCCGTGGAGAACAAGCCGCCGGCAGGGATGGGCTGCCTCGCGCGGTCATCGAGCGGATAGTGGAGCTGCGGGATGGGGGTCTCCTCAAGGTCGGTGCCGGCGGCATTCGGCTTATAAGCTTTCGTCAGGCGGGCCAACTGGCGCTTGTTCGGCCGGAAGGTCGTGTCCTTCATCCTGAGCGGCTTGAGAAGGCGCCGGTCCAGGAATTCCTCGTAGGGCATGCCGCTGAGAACCTCGATGATGCGGCCGGCGGTGTTGATCCCGGCGTTGGAATATTGGTACTGAGTGTCCGGCTCGAATTCAAGCGGCATCATGGCATAGCTCGCAGCCGCCTGGCGCAGCGTGAGCATATCCAGCGTCGGCGTTTCCACGAGCGAAGAAAAAGCCAAGCCGCCGGTGTGGCTGAGGATATTGCGAACCGTGATCGGGTGTTGCGGCTTCCGGAGCAGTGCGTGATCGGCATCCTGCTCGACGCGGAGCCATTGGCCCTTGAATTCCGGCAGGTACTTTTCCACCGGGTCGTCCAGGCTCACCTTGCCTTCATCCACGAGCATCATGAAAGCCACGGCGGTGATCGGCTTGGACTGCGAGGCGACCCAGAAGAGCGTGTCGGGTCGCATCGGCTTGCCGGCAGCCAGATCAGCGTACCCGACCGTCTCAAGACTCAGCACTTTGTCTTTGTCGGCCACGAGCATCACGGCGCCGGCGATCCAGCGCTTGTCAACGAACAATTGCAGAGCCTCCGCCAGCCGCCCGCGAGGAATAAACTTGGTCATGTCAGTCACTATCCTCCCAAATGGGGCGATGTGTTTACGATTCCCGCGCTTTCCCTTTTCTCACTTCCCGGAGCAATTTGCGCGTGATCTTGATGTGGACCGGGAAGGCGACCTCCGGCTCATCCAGCTCGGGCTCCCATTATACCCGCTTTCAGTGTCCGAGTAACCTTGCTGACTTTCTTGTCACGCAGCCCCCGCTTTTTACAAGGAGATGATATGGCCGAAAACACGAACCGTTTCCTCCGGCGGCTGGACATTGTGGCCCCGGAGAAGCCTCAGTTCCCCATCGTCGTCATCGGGGCTGGAACTATCGGGTCGGCTACGGTGGTCAGCGTGCTGTATGGTCGCGCGCAGCGACGTGATCATTGCGGCCCAGGAGATGGGCGAAGTAGTCTTCTGCGGGTTGGCCAACGAGGAAGGGTGAATGTGAGGCCGTGCCTTCAATACATTGGAGATTCCTTGACAGGGAGAAAGGAAGACGTGACAATTCGCATCGGCGGCTGAATGGAAGTGGGCAAGGCTGGAGAACCAGACTTGGGGAGACACACCGATGTATCGAGTTGCCTTCGCGGCGTTGGCGCTGTGTGCCGCACGGGCCTTCGCCCAACCGGGCGCCAGTTTCCAGGATGACTTCAAGTCCTACCCGCCTGAAAGCGACGGCTCACCGGCCTGGGAGACAGAGGGCCTCGGCTGGTCCGTCATGCCCGGCGGGAAATTCGTGTCCGAGACAAAGGACCGCTCCTGGGCGCTATGTGCGAAGACCGGCCGCGCCCGTGTCCAGACCATCGAGGCGACGCTGACGGTCACCAGCTCCGTCGGCAAAGACTGGAAGGTCGCGGGCCTGCTCATTCAAGACGATGACCGGAACTACTGGCACCTGGCCCTGGTCGAGTCCCCCGACTCGCAGGGCGCGAAACACTTCCTGGAACTACAGGAATGCTACGACGGGCAGTGGCTGGCCAGCATCGCGGAGAAGACCCGGCTGACGACTGTCGAGAACCAAGGCTTCGAGTGGAAGAAGAACCACCCGTATCGCTTCCGGCTGGATCAGGCCACTGACACTCTCTCCGGCACGATCAGCGAGTTGGACGGCACCATTCGCGGGCGCATCGTGCTCAAACTGGACAACCCGCTGGTGGTGAACACCGGCACGGCGGGACTTGATTGCGGCGGTTTCCACGCCGAGGTCACCGACTTCGCCGTTAATGTGATCCAGACCGCACCGCCCAAGAGCAGGCCCGTCGTGACCTGCCCGCCGTTCGACGCGAAGGGCTATGCCGCCGTCCGCGGCACCGCCACCGGCTTCTTCCGTGTGGAGCAGCAGGATGGGCGCTGGTGGCTGATCACGCCCAAGGGCGAGGGCTTCTACGCGCTGGGCGCCGACCACGCCAATTACATGGCCCACCAGTGCGAGAAGCTGGGCTATGCGCCTTATCACAAGAACTGCGTGGCCAAGTACAACGGCGACGAGGAAGCCTGGGGCAAGTCTACCAGCGACCGGCTGAAGACCTGGAACTTTAACGCCTTGGGCTGTGGCTGGTCGCCGACGATGAAGGGCAAGGGCCTCCCCCGCTGCGAGTTCATCAGCTTCGGCAGCGGCTTCGCGGCGCTGGACAACATCGCCCCGCGGGAGGACTGGACCGGTTTTCCCAACGTCTTCTCGCCCAAGTGGCCGATCTACTGCGACAAGCGCGCGAAGTCATACTGCGGGCCGCTCAACGGCGATCCGTGGATCATCGGCTACTTTCTGGACAACGAACTGGAATGGTTCGGCAAGAACGGCAAGCCGTGGGGACTCTTTGATGAGTGCCTCAAGAAGCCGCGGGGCTCTTCGGCGAAGAATGCCGCCATCGCCTTCCTGCAGGCGCGCTATCCGACGGTCGAAGCCTTCAACGCCGCGTGGAAGACGCAGTTCGCCGACTGGAAGGCCGCGGCCGACAGCACCGCGGTGATTGAGACCAGCGCCCCGCAGGCCGACAAGGACCGTCTCGACTTCATCCGCCTGATCGCCGAGAAGTACTTCACCGTCACCAACGCAGCCCTGAAGAAGTACGACCCCAATCACCTCAACCTCGGCTGCCGTTTTGCCGGGTTCATGCCGCCGGGGGCCATCGAAGTGTGCGGGCAGACCTGTGACATCGTCACGGTCAACTTCTACGGCCGGGTGGACCTCGAGCGCAACATCAGCACCGACATGCCGAAAGCGTTCGCCGACTACGCCGCACGCTGCAAGCGCCCGATGATGATCACCGAATGGAGCTTCCCCGCCTACGACAGCGGGCTGCCCTGCGAGCACGGCGCGGGGCAACGCGTCGCGACTCAGGCCGAGAGAGCGCGCTGCTATGACGTCTACCAGAGCGATCTGATGCGCTTCCCCTTCATGGTCGGCTCGAACTACTTCATGTGGGTGGACGAGCCTGCCCTCGGCATCTCCAGCACCTTTCCCGAAGACAGCAACTACGGCCTGGTGGATGTGGACGACCGCCCGTGGCCGGAGTTGACGCAGACGGCGACGCGCGTCAATGCCCGCGTCTACGAGATCCATTCCGGTAAGACGCCGCAGATCGCGGTGACCATCGCCCCTGATGGCCAGAGCCTTACGCTCACCAACTCCGGCGGCGCCGAGGGCAACTTCGCGCTGCATGTATGGGTGGATGGCGAGGAGACGGTGAGCAAGCATGACCTCTCGGCCGGTGAGAAGGTGAAAATGGCCCTGTCCAACAATGTGGCAGCTGGGGGGCATCTGATTACCGCATCCGTTGACCCGGAAGGGACGCTGGACGACGACCGCAGCGACCACATGGCCACGCGACTGGTCTACGTGTCCGGCGCGAAGTGGCTTTCGACGGCCGGCGCGACGAACTCCAGTCGCATTCCCATCGTTGTCAGCAACCCGTCACCGCAGCCGCTCATGCAGGCGCGCTTCGACCAGGTACTACCGGAGATTACCCACGGCGCTGTGACCACCGCGGCCGGTGGGGCAGTTACGTGCCAGTTCGATGTGGACGGCAAGCAGGGGGAGTTGAGCTTTGACGTGGGGGCGCTGCCGGCCTATGGCTGCGAGACGTTCTTCCTCTATCCCCTCAGCGCCACCGCGCCCGAAGGCACGCCCGCTGTGAAGGCGCAGGTGCAGGAGGATGCGTTCGCAGTCACCAACGGGCTGCTCACGCTGAAGCATTCTACCCACAGTGGCGATCTGCTCACCTCCATCACGGCGAGGCAACTGCAACTAGGGCGGCTGCAGGGACTGATCCGGCAGCAACTCGGCCAGAACCTATGGGTAGCGGCGGATAAGACAGAATCAGTGCAGTGCCACAGCGGCCCGGTGCGCTTCACCGCCGACCTGACCGTGGCTATGACGCAGGGCGGTGAGACGAAGACGACCGTGGGTAAGGATGGGATATACGCGCCGCAGAGCATCCGGCCACAGCGATTCCGCTCCTGCTACCGGATCACCCTCTATCCCGGCGAGCCCTGCTTCACCTCGCGCCTGCTGTGGATCGAGAACACCGACATTCAGCCGTGGCGGCTCGCCAGCGTGTACCACTATGCGCTCTCGAACATCGGGGGCGACCAGACCAACGACACGCCGGCCAAGCAGTTGTCGGAGGGGGTGATGGCGTGGACGAACACGAAACTCCACGGGGCCCTGGGCTGTATCAGCGTCAACCCGGATGACTTCAAGATGATCTTCTGGCGCGATCCCGGTCCGAATGGGACCGAGCACCCGGACGTATGGCGCGACATCGAAGTGACGCTCAAGCCGGGCGAGCGCTACGATGCGCCGCAGCCCGCAGCGCTGTTCTTCGGCAGCAAGTCGGTGGTCCAAGCCGTCGAGATTGCCGGCACAGCGCGAGCGCAGGGGCGGGTGCAATGCCAGTTGTTCAAGGCGGAGAAGAGGTAGGCGGCCTGTTATAATGCCGAGCAGTGGCCGGAAACTACTTCGTAATGCAGTGCACCGCAGTTGGACGCCAAGAAGCGACCTGTGAGGCAGTTGATGATCGCTGGAACTCTCGCAAGGGGCAACGGTTACGAGAGTTGCGACGTTGCGGAGTGGTTTGTTTGTTGGCCGTAAGGATGTCCATGTGGCTACCCAGCAGACTCCCGAAATCGCTCTCGTCACTTACACTAACTCCGGTTTCTTTTCCCGCAGGATCGTCAGCAACCTCTCCGCCGTCAGCGGCGCACACCCCTCGAAGTGATTGTTGATGTTGACGAACGCCTTGTGCCCCAGGCGCAGGTTTGCACGGACGATGTTCACCGCCGCCTGAATACTCTCCGGCCGGGGTTCAACGATGCCATCCCACGCTGAATCTGTTGCTTCCTCTATGGCCTGGCGGTCAGGCCTGTGCAACCGGACGATCGTTCCGGCGGGCGTGGTCGTGTCGTGCTTGCTGAAGACATCGGCGATACCTGCTGCACGCTGCGACGACCGCCCATGGCGAAGGCGATGTCTCCTGATCGAAAACGCGTCACCTTCTCGCCGGCTTCCTGCACCTCGAAGACGGCGGCGTAGCCGGGGTAGTTCGGAAACGTGCTCCCTTTTGATAGTTCGCGCCCAGTTCGGTGCCTGGACTGATGAGGGTGCACATCGTTCGGCCGCACCTCCTCCGGTCCGAGTTCCGGCAGTGGCGGTCCCTCGGCGAGTTCGGCGTGTTCCTTCGCGGTGATCGCGACGGCCAATGGACTCAAAGTTGTATTCCCTCCTCTTGAGCCACCCCACGGACATGCTTGGCGGCCAGACGGTATTCCTCTGCACTCGGCAGATGCTCCAACAGAATGGGCGTGTTGCGGTCAAGCCGATTGACTTCGCGCAGGAAGGTCCGGTAGTCCAGCGCACCCATGCCGGGCCGGACTTCATCAAGATGTACGGTCAGTGTCGTTCCAAGGAGAATGTCCTTGGCATGGCAGCAACGAATGTGCGGGCCGAGCTGGGCGATAAACTCGCGGATGAGCGCGCCATTGTCGAAGTAGCGCTGTGGGCTGCAGATCAAGTTAACCGGGTCGAAGTGGACGCCGAACGCCTTGCGATCAATCGCCTTGATCAGCCGCAGATAGGAATCCGGCGAGTCCGGGTACATCCAGGGCATCGTCTCCAGAGTGTAGCAGGTTCGAGTCGGGCGCACGGAGTCGATGATTTCACGCACGGATTGGACGATCAAGTCAAATGTCTTTTCCGTGAGATCGCGTTCGTCCGGGCCGTCCCATTTCGCACCGAGCGAGCCGGCGATGTTCACCGCGCAGGGCGCGCCGATCTTCTCGGCGAGCACGAGCGCCGCCTTGCACGTGGCCAGGGCTTTCGCGCTCGTTTGGGGATCACCGCTCAGCGGATTGCTCCACCCGCCCACCTCCGCAATGACGATGTCCGCATTCGCCGCGGCCTGCGCGAAAGCGCGAATTGTGCTGTCATCCGCATCGAGGGGCACGGGGCAGACCGCGGCGCGATACCCCTGCGCGACAACCTCCTGCGTCCACGCCTCCGCGTCGAGGCCCTCCTTGAATATCGGTCCTCCAAGCCTCATCGTCTTTCTCCTTCCTGCAATCCGGAAGCCCAGATGGTCGCCCTCCAGACGGCTGGCGGGCAAGCCGTCCACATGACGGTCAGCCATGAAGTGCCGGATTCTGACACTCAGAATTTTGCTTGTCAAGCGAAAGCGGCACGGCGGAAGAACGCCTCTGCTCCGACCGCCTGCATCGTTTCTGCGGCAAATCTCCGCGGAGTTGCCTGTCAAGAAGCGCGCAAGCCGGCGTTCTGCAGCAGGATCCGCCCACGCGCGCCCCTCACGCGCCCGATGGGGACGAGGATCCCGCCGACACTACCGACAGCCGTGCCGGTATATACCGTCACCGGTGACGGCCATATGAATACCATGAAAACATTCTCTTGAAGGGCAGCTACGGACAGCAACCGCCAGAGGGCAAAGCCCTCCTGGTCGGGATTTCCCATTGGGCTGTCTCTTCGAGGTCTGCCGTCCACCACAGGTAACATTGCACCCTCCAAGTGGCTCCTGTCAAGGCCGTTTCCGACAGTTTTTCGTCCCCGGAGATCCCGCGCCGCCTGTTCGGAACGATCCTTCAGCGGATTCGCCCATGATGTACCGTACAGGTCTAACGACGGGCGAGGGGTGACGAGACACGGTCAGGCGCGTTGAGGTCGGGGAGGGTGTACTATCATCCTGCCGCGAAAAGGCGATTCGGCTGGTTCCCCGTCAGCGGAAAATCGGGCGCGACCGAGGCCGTCGCGGGATCTCCTGGAGCGAAAGACTGTGAGAAATGGGTTGACAACGGCCGCATCGAGAGTAGAATCTCGCTTGCGACAGGTGTGCCGTCCTCGGAGTGACGGGCAAATGGGAAATCCAGAATGATACGGGAAAGGAGTCGCAGATGCATCTGCTGAGAGTCAGCCCGAACGGCCGATACTTCGTGGACGAGGCCGACAAGCCGGCCTTCTGGCTGGGGGATACGCAGTGGCAGCTTTTCCGGGACTTGACGCCTGAAGACGCTGCCGCGGTGCTGGAGCTCCGGAAAGCGCAGGGGTTCAGCGCCGTCCAGGTGATGATCACGGGCGTGGGGGATGGCACCCAGCCCAACGTCCACGGCGAGACGCCGTGGGCGGGCAACGACCCGGCCTCGCCCAATGATGCTTACTTCCGGGGCGCAGACGCCGTGATTAATGCGGCCGGCCGCATCGGCATGATTCTGGTGCTGGGCGTCTACCACAAGGAGCAGTTGAAGACCCTCCCGATCCAGAAGGCCCGCGTCTACGCGCGATGGCTCGCCGAGCGCTGGCCGGATGCGCCGCACGTCATCTGGACCGCGTACCCGGAAGCCGGGCACGACTACGTGCCCATCCTGCAAGAGCTGGTAGCGGGGATCAAGGAGGGCGAGGACCAGCCGCACCTGATCACCATCCATCCCGACCCCTCCCCCGCGTCCTCCAGCTTCGTCCACGAGGAGAAGTGGCTGGACTTCAATATGATCCAGACTTGGCACGACCTCCACCTGAACGTGCCGATGGTGCGCGCCGACCGCTCGCGCAAGCCGGCCAAGCCGGTGGTGATGGCCGAAGGCGGTTATGAAGCCGCTCCGTATGCCGGCATTCCCTGGACGCCCTTGAACTGCCGCAGGCAGGCATGGTGGTCCTACCTCAGCGGCGGCCACCACACCTACGGCCACCACGGCAACTGGACGGCGCCGGCAGCATGGCGGGCTTGGATTGAAGCGCCGGGCGCACCGCAGATGGGCGCCTGCCGGCGCGTGATGGAGTCGCTTCCGAAGTGGTGGAGCCTTGTGCCCGATCAGAGCCTGATCCTCAGCAGCACGGGGAACGACCCGCACCAGATCGTGTCCGCACGATCGGATGCCGGAGACTGGGCGCTCGTTTACCTGGCGAGTCCGGGCAGCGTTGTGGTTGATGCGAGGTTCTCGGCGTTGCCGGCGGACTGGGTTGACCTGCGGACCGGTGAGCGGACCGCAGCCAGACTGCACGGGCAGTCAGCGAAGACACCGGATGGTTGGGAGGACGCGGTGTTGCTGTTCGAGCGCTGAGCCCAGGGACCACTCTCGCCGCCGCCCTTCTCCGCGTGTCGCGTCAATTCACCCGGAAAACCCCACTCAAGATCGAATCGCCTTGCTGTATCGCATCACTTACGGTTTTGTGCGATGGCCGCCTTCAAGACTTCTACTCCTTTGTCGAGCCCAGGGTCTCTGCTGTCGAAGTAACGACCGGCGGCAATATCGGCCTGCGTCGGCTCAACTTTTACGTCAGGGATGACACTGACGCCGACGAACTCTCGCCCGTCCGGGTAGGTATCGCGTAGGGAGCGACCAGCGCATGCGCGCGGGGGATTGGCCCGGAGACGCGATACCCGGCGCGGCGAGCCATGACGAGCCGGCTCGAATCGGCCAAATCCGTAGCTGAGATTTCGGATATCGCGCCCCGCCGACGCGTTCGTAGCCGCCGGTTCCGGTTCGGTCGCGGCTTTGGTCACTGTTTCTGTTCAACACCCGCTTCACCGAACGCCGGCTTGAGAATGTCTCCGCCGCTTCCGGCGACGTTCGCCGTCGGCACAAGGGGTTCCGCCTCCGGCCCGTGACGGACGCTGCCGTCATCCGTGGGGTCGCGCACGACCTCCTCAAGCGTCTTGAACAGCGCTTTAATGTCGTGGATGCCGCCCACCGTGAACCAGACGGTGGCCGGAATGCCGATCACGAACTGCAGAAGGATGTAGAAATGCCAGAATTTCGTCCACCATTCGTCGGTGGTGCCGATCGTGAAGTGGATGGCCGTGATGACCAGGAACGCGGCGAACCAGCCGGCGTTCCACATAATCAGCGCGATGGCCAGGATCTTGTCGGAGAGCGTGAAGTGCTCGGTGATGCCCAGAATCCGAAGCCACGCGCTGGAGTGGCGCTTCGCGACCGGCTCGTCCGTGGGGAGCGCATACCGTCCCCGATGCAGCATCTTCTCCAGGTTCGCATCTTTGTGCTTGCGGCCCGTGATGAACGAGACCAGCACGTAGGCCACCAGCGAGCACACCATGGCGATGAACCAGAGCCACTGGCCGTTGATGGGGAAATCATGGTGGAAAAAGTGCTGCCAGATATAATCGGCGAACAGCCCGAGCACGCCCAGTACGGCGCCGACGATCACCGCCGAGTACGCCGCCTCCGTGGTCGCGCGTTTCCAGTACAGGCCGCCGACGATCATGGCACCCGATCCGCCGAGCCAGATCGTGCCGGTGACGGCGAAGAACATCAGGATCTGGCGGGTCTGCGGATATAACAGGCTGAACGCGAAACCGAAAAGCGCAACGAACGCGATGGACCAGCGGAGCAGCCGGATGTGCTGCGTGGGGCTCAGCGGCCTCCTCCGGAATGGCATCACCACGTCCTGAATGAAGATGCTCCCCCAGCTGTGCATGTACGTATCGTGGCAGGTGAAGGAGAAGAAGAGCATCGTCGTGGCCAGAAGGCCCCGGATGCCGATGGGGAGAATCTTCCCCATCGTGACGGGCACGACCATCTGACTGCGGACGTACTCGTTGGGAATGGCATTCAAGGCGGCGTGCGCGGCGGCAGCCGGCGCGGCATACTCCGGAAGATTGGAAAGCTTGAAGACGACCAGGGCCGCGAGCGGCAGCAGGATGCAGATGAGGCCCTGCGGGAATGCGCGCCAGATGCCGATGATGCCGCCCATCTGCTGCTCATGGGGGCTGCGTGCGGAGCTATAGAACCCCTGTCCGCCCTGCCAGGACATGTAACTGTAGAAGCTTCCGACGATGCCGATGAGGTAGTACCAGATGTTGAAATCCTTCGCCTGCCCGCTGTGGTAGGGATGGAGCATCGAGGCGTCGGCCGGAGCGGAGCTCAGCGCCTGCACAATGTGCGGCCAGGGTATCATCATGAGCACGCAGCCGACGATCGCGAGGAACGCGACGTTCGAAAAGATTCCCTGGACGCATTCCGTCACCATGACAGAAATCTGCCCCCCCATGTTCACGAACAGCAGTGCCAGCCCCAGGTCCAGCGCCATGACCGTCGCAAAGGTCGAGAAATGGATCGGGAGGTGGGGAATCTGGAACGTGTCCGGCAAGCCGCAGAAGTAGATCAGGAAACGCGCCGCAACGGCGGGAAAGATGCCGAAGTTGAGGAGTCCGGAAACCCAGCAGATGATCCCGGCGAAGATTCGGAACCGGCGGCTGTAGCGCATTTCGAAGAACTGGGCCATCGTCAGCGCTCGCGTCTCGCGGAATCGCCAGTAGACGTAGCCTGTCAGCAGGATGATAACGCCGACAGGGATTCCCATGAACCCCCACCAGCTCGGTGGAAGTCCGACTTGGTAGTACACCTCGAACAGGGCCACAAAGGTGATGACGCCCATGTTCCCCATTCCGCCCGCGATCGTCAAGAGGTAACGGCCCGCCAAGCGGTTGGCCGAGAGGAAGTCCGCCACGCCCTTGCAGTGCGTGCGTGTGCTGAGGCTGACGAAACGCAGGGAGATGACCGCGGCGGCGACGATGGCCCAGTCCACCCAGCTCAAGTTCACACAGCGTCCTCCTCTCGAAAGCCTGTGCTAGAACCGAGAAAACGGCTGAATGGGATCTCGGAAGCCCCGGAGAAGACCCGTGATGAACGGCTTCACCATTCAGCCTTCGGAGCGGGCTCGTCCGGCGCCAGAAAGATCATCTCCGGGTAGATCTCGTACTCGGCGAACCCTTTCGTGTTGCCGTCGCAACTCGTGAAGAGGAGCGTTTCCTCGCGATAGCAACTGAAGTCATAGCCGGCCACGTTGAACTTCCACCGGTCGCCGGCTTTGGGGCCCCCGGGCACGGCGCGCTCGAACGTCTTCAGCGGGATCGCAGCCTCAATGGTATAACCGTCGTCCACGTCGCTCCAATCGTTGATGCGTCCCCGGTGGGTTGACCGAACTATGATGCCCGGGTGGGAGGTCACTGTGAATCGTGCAGCGGTCCCGCCTCCGCGGCTGATGAAGTGAATGTACCAGAGGGCATTCCAAAAGTTGAACTCAAATTCGTAAAGATCAAGATGATCGTCCGAGGGCTTTACGAACAACTCTGCCACATCGCCGTCGCACAGGCGCTTGTCGTCCTCCTTCTCCTCGGCGTAGAGATCCTTGGCCTTGACGTCGATGGCATAATACAGATTGTCCTTATCCCAGGCCAGATAGGCCGTGGCAATGTCCACACGCTGGCCGTACTTCGTGTACACGTAAAACGTCTTCTGCGGCACGGCGCGCTTCCAGACCTCGTCGTCCAGCACGCCGTCAATCTTGGGCGGGACCTTGGCGTAGACGACCGGGTAGGGACCTTCCCGGACCTCCCGCTTGGGCTCCGGCGGGTAGCGGTACACGGTGCAGCCGCCCACGGCTGTAGCCAAGGCCAGGACCGTCAGCAACCGCGAACCCCTCTGGATCTGTCCGACCCATCGCGAACACATTGGCGTTCCTCCTTAGCCCAGATTTCCCAGAGCGTGTACGAAAAGGTTCATGATGGCCATTTGGTCACCCCTCCTGGGGCCGCACCCCATTCGAACATGAGATTCTACGCTCAAAGTGCTCGCAGTCAAGTAGTTTCTCGGCTGTTCTGGAAAACGATACGCCCACGCGCGCCCCTCGCCCGCCCAATGCCCCCGCTCTATCGCAGGATGCTGATCGAATAGGGCGGCAGGATGTCATCCGTGAAATCCTGCGGCACTATTTCCTTCACGTCACCCGGCTTGTCCGCGTAGCTGCCGTATTTCAAAATCGAGGTACCCAGCACGTTCTTTGAGAAAAGCGAGCTGCGCTTGGTCACATTCTTGACCGGGAAACTGACCGAGGAAGCCGTCGAATTGACGGCGAAATACTTCGTCCCGTCCTTATCCTGAGCGCAGATGCAATTCACGCCCGCCGGCAGGTGAAGGTCGCTCGACGCCGGCATCAGCGTCGCGCCGCGGGCGAACTGGACGAACATCTTGACCGCCTCCAGATGCGGCGTCGTAATCTGCCGGCCGTCATTCGTGTAGAAGAGCGTCTGTCCCCCCCATATGGACAACGGCAGCTTTCTCTCGCGGTCTACCATCGAGACATGAAGGAATGGGTGCAGCGTCGCTCCGACGACGCGCGGGTGAGAATACATCGCCATCTCCATCTTCGCCGCGGCCAGCGCCGCGGCCATGCAGGTGTTCAGGTCGTTGCGCGCTTCCTCGCAGCAGACGCCGTCGGACTGCGCGCCCCATTCCGTGCAATACAGCTTCGACGACGTGAAGCCGTACTCGTCGAGCATCGCGCTGTCAATGTCCAGGTCCCGGTAGACGTTCCGGATGCACCAGTCCCCCAGCCAGTTCTGCACGATGTCCGCGGACTTGTCCTGCAGGAATGGGTACTCGTGCGGCGCGAAGCAGGTGACCTGGCCGTTCATGCCCATGTCCTTGAGTTTGGAGAGCAGGTCCCCGGCCCACTTGCCGTAAAACGTCGAGCCGAAGTCAACGCAATAGCTGCCCGGCGCGGCGATGCAGACGATCGTCTTGGCGTCGGGAATCTCCGAGTGCAGCATCTTGATGTGCGCGGCGCATGCCGCAGCGTAATCGGCGCCCGGCATGTCCCACCGCTCGTTGTCCATCTCCCAGTACGCCACCGTGTCCTTGTAGCCGTTGGCCAGCACGTAGTCCACGAGGGTCGCGTTGCTCGCCACGATCTTGTCGAGGTTCGCCTGGCTGAACTGCCCGTCCGTCATCGGGCTCTTCTTTCTCATCTCGTCTTCTGGCAGGGTTTTCATATAGATGAAATCCTTGCCGTCGAACATCCCCGTGCAATGGAACTGAAGGATGATTCGCAGCCCCTGCCTCTTGCACGCCGCCAGCATGCTCTGGAGGCTGAGCGCCGGCAGAACATGGTCTCTGCCCCCGTTCGACACCCATCGTTGGATGTCGCCGTATTGGCCGCCCTTTTCCATAAGGACCGGATACCAGTCTTTGCTCTCGTAAGGCCAGAAGGCGAAGCTGATCTCGAGCCCGTGCGGATACCGGAGGATGCCGCCGATTTCGTTGACCGACTTCGCGAAGTTGGGCTCGAGCATCGCCTCGATGCCGCCGTCCCCGCCGCTGTAGTTGCCGCCGGCGGAGAACGCCTCATTGTCCAGCGCCTTGCGGACCTTGACGACGATGGTGTCCGGTATCTGGTCCCTGTCTGGCGGATTCTTGCGCAGATCAATTTCCTCGTGGCGGGCAAAGGCGCTCTTTAGCAGCGCCTTCTGGACGTCGCTGAGGCCGCTCGCGACGAGCGTCACGGCGATGACACCCACGACCGGGTCGTTCTTGGCCGACGCCAGCGTCAGCGAGCGGACCGCCAGCTCCGGCTTCGGGTTCACCCAACGGTACGCGTAGATCCCGACCAGGCCCGCCGCGCTGTTCTCGTTTTTCACGGTCAGGGCCGTGCACGCGTTCGGGTCCGTCAGAACGCCCGGCTTCCACCAGTCGGCGATCTGCGCGCCGACCGCGATCGGGATTTCGACGACCGAGCCGTCGTCATACGTCACGCAATAACGCGCGGCCAGCGTCCCATCTTTCACCGCCCACGCCGCCGAATGGAGGAAGATCAGCGAGTCGGCTTTCCTCCCTGCCGGAATCGGGCCGACCGATTCCGGAAACGCAGGCTTCTGCGGGGAATACAGCATCGCGCAGCTCTTCCCGTCGTTGGAATCCGGATTGATGATATCGAACGGAATCGAACGAACCGTCTGCCGCCCGACCGCCAGATAGCGCAGGTCGTTGTCCCCCTGGCCCGTCCAGCCGCCGTGCGGGCTTCCCTCATCCTTGAACGCCCTGTTCGCGAAGGGGCGCAGGTCGAGGCATTGGACCTGATCCGCGGTCAGTCGCGGACAATCCACGGAAATGCTCTCGATCGTCATCGCGCTGCGCCCGGCCTCGCCGTTCCGGCACTCGACAATCAGATGAGCGGGATCCTGCCAGAACTTCTCGGTCAATTGCCCTGTCGTTGGGACCGACTGCGAGAAGTCCGTATCCGCGACGGACGCCGACATGGCCGTCTCGTCAATCTTGAACGTCACCGAGAGCTTGTTTCCCTGGATCTTCAACCGGGTCGGCGCCGAGATGCCGCTGGGATCGCCCCACTCGTTGCCGCGGGCCTCCGCATTGGGCGACTGCGCTTCCTTCCTGATCAGGTACGCCGAGTACGCGTTGTCCTTCTGGTTCCAGACGATCATGAGGCCGGCGACGTTGACGGTCTCCTGGACAGCTCCCGGTCTATCAGCCGTCGTGATTCCCACGACGGTCATGCCATCGTACTGGCCGTCCGGCGGAGCCTTCACATCCATCGTGAACGTCATGTTGACTGTCACGCCCTGTTTGTTCCAGAACAGAAGCGGTTCCTGGCCGAGCGCGTCCGCGCTGCTCCAGGACTTATTCTCAGGGGAGAGCGCCAGCTTCCCCTCCTCCATCTTCACCGTCTTCCCGAAGGAATCGGAAGTCCACATCTCCTTCGGATTGTCGCCCGCGCCCGCCGCGCCACCGGAGAAAGCGGCGCAAACGGCGATGAGAGACAGCATCCCTGGCCATCTTATGAACGTTCCCCGTCCTGGCATCCGCGGCATGACTGACGCTCCTCATTGTTATTGATGTTCGCATGAATAAAGGAATGCTCTCGCCAAGACGCAAAGAGCGCAAAGAGTAAAAAACAGCCTGATTATGTTGTTCTTTGTTCTTGGCGCTCTTGGCGTCTTGGCGAGAGACCTTTCCTTTTCTTACACGAAGATCAATAGTCCGCCCGCAATGATCCAATTGCCCAGATCAAACTCGCGCCGGTGGCTGGCGTTGGAATCCCCACTGGTCGCCGCCGCTTACATGATGCAAATCCACACGCTGCCGAACCGGGCACGCGTATCGTAGGCGGCGCGGCCTATAACCCCGCGACGCAAACTTCTGTCCAATCTCCACCCTACCAGCAGAAGGAGCGGTAAGGGTAATCCCAGTCTTCGGGTTGATCCACGTACAGACCGTCGAGCCAGCGCTTCTCCGGCTTAGCCGTGGAGCTTGGGCTGCTCACGCGGCTCAACAGCGGCGTGGGGCCGACGACGCCCATATTGGCAAGGGCGCGTGTGACCAGGAAAGACGCCCTTCGGTATGTCTGCCTGAGGTTATACTGTTCGCTGTACGAGAACCAATAACCCTGATTCCCGGCCTCGAAACTCGGGTTGACGATCAAGTTCATCGGCGTCCCAGGACCCTGAGCCGCCGCTTCGGACTGAGGCTTCCACGGAATGTAGTCCCCTTCGTACAGCCGGAACATGGCGACCCTGAAACGGCCCCCGTCCTGCGCGCAATCGAGATGCACGTTCCAGCCTTGCGGGTAGGGCTTATCGCATTTGAAGGTCATGTGCAGGTCGGTCCATTTACCTTCCGGCATCACGGTGTCCGGACTTTTCGCAGCCCGATCGTACGGCCCGCCATTGCGCTCCACCTCCAGGTGCGCCGTGATCGGCCCTCCCACCCCTTTGATCAGCACGGCGAACGTGTACGTCTTGCCCACCTGCGGCGTCCATGTGACCTTGCCCCCTGCGCCCCCAGCTTGGCCGGGCTGCGCGGCCGTAATGCCCGGCACAAGCTTCACGCCCGCCTCCCCAGTCGTCCCCACAACCACCAGGGCGCTGTGCGTCCCATCCGCCGCGTCGCCGGTGTCCACCTGAAACGACTGCGCAGCCCCCTCCGCGCTCGTGAGCGTGTACGGCGGGAGTTGCCAGAAGATGACGTTCGCGTCCTCCGCCTTCGCAAGCACGCCATCGCCGAATACCCTTGCCCCGCCCGAAACGAGCGGCAGTTGCCCTGCCCCTCCGTTATGGACATCCGCCGGGCCGATACCCGCCAGCAGTGAATCCGCGCCGAACGGCTCGAAGAACGAGGCAATGTGCTCCTGCTTCTTCGTGCGCACCGCCGGGACCAACGAGTTTGCCTCCCCCTCGTCGAGCCCGAGCGCCAGCACGTTGCCGCCGGCTCTCAGAAATTCTCCGACGGCCTGGGTGTGCGCGGCCAGCTTCTTCCCCCCGCCCGTCCCGACGACGAGCACCTGGTCAAGCGAAAGCTTCCCTCCATCGTAGGAACCCGCGACGATGCCGGCATGCCGGAGATGGCGCTCTCCGGCCGGATCCCCCACGTAGAGCGCTTTTCGGTTCCTTTCGCCCCCTTTCCACGCCGACACGTACCGCAAGATGTTTCCCACGAGCGTGTCCGCGGCCGGGTCGCTCTCCGTGCGTCCGGTCACGTCCATCTGACAGAACACGACCATCCCCTTGCCTTCGCGGTACTCCATCAGCGGGCTATATTGCAGGTTATAGCCTCCATCCAGAATCGGCATGAAATCTCCGCGGGCCGGTTTCTCGATGAGGACTGACGTCACGTTGCCTCGGCATCCGCATCGCCAGAGCTGCGGCACCTCAATTCCGCACCACTCCACCGTGAGCGCCTCGCGCTGGTAGGCCTCGCCGAGCCGGCAGTTCAGACGCGGCGGGAGCAGCGTCGCCTCGCCGCGCCAATCGCGCAGGTTCTCCGTATCAAGCCCCGACAGGAGCGGATGGTCCGGCACGCGCTTGAAGACCTGCCTCAGCCCGTACTCCGCGGTGCGGAACCCCAGCCGCTTCTCCAGCGCCTCCGAAGTCTGCTCGAAGACGATGACCCGCAATCCCTCCCGCACCCGCATGACATCCGGGGCAGGCCCGTCCGCCGTCAGGGCCCCCTTCCCGATCACCAGAATGTCATATCCGGCGAGGTCCGCCTTCGCCTCTACCGTCTGGTACGGCGCCTTCATGGCGTCGAGCAGCTTGCCGGTCTCCCCCTTCGGGTCGAACAGAGCTATTTTGGCGCTCAACGACGGAGTCTGCGGGCGCGGCAGGACGTGGACCTGGAAGGAATCCTGCTGGCTCTCCCCGGTCTCGAACTTGACCGTCGCGCTCAACACGTACTGCCCCGGCGCCGCGTCGGCCGGAACCGCGAAGCTCAGCGGAATGCGTTCCTGCTCGCCGGTCGCCACGGCGCCCTTTCTTGCGCCGGCGGGCACGCCCGGCAAGCCGGGCGACCACGCGCAATCGAACGTCACCGGAGCGCGCGAGTCGTTGATGATGATCAACTGCTTCTCGACGGTCTCACCGGGAAAGAAGTTGTGGTCCTTGCTGGTGAATGCTTCCGGTTTGCCCCCGATGTAGGCCAGCAGCGGCATGTTGTTGCGCATCAGGGCTTGCCCCGCCGCGTCCGGCGCCCAGTCCGACCGCTCGAAGGCCTGCCCCATCTCCTGGAGCTGCCCGTCAATATAGTCCGGGCTGAACCCTGGTCGCTGCAGGCGGTCCCAGTCAACCTTCAGTTCCTTGCGGCGCTTGTCAACCCCGTCGCGCAGCTTCCAGTAACTGGAGTACTCCCAGCAGTTGGTCGCCGACACGCCCCAGGTGCGAAACGCCCGCCAGTTGTCAGTGACGTAGATCGCATCGACCGGCTTCGCCGCCTCCAAGTTCTCGAGCTGGTGGGGGTAGTCCCAGTGATGCCAGACATCGCCGGCGCGGAACTTCCCGCTCTCAAAGCGCAGGTCTTCCTTCTCGTCCTCGGTGATCCGGAAAGCCGTGTCTCCGAAGAACTGCGACTTCCACTGGGCCAGGCACAACTCCCAGGGAACCGCGGTGCTGCCAAACCCCCGCCCGCCGTGCAACCAGCCACGGTACATGGTAAAGTCCCACGAGATCGGCGAGCCGTACTCGGTCAGGAAGAGCGGCTTGACCCCCTGGGTGGCCCAGTGCTCGAACCAGTCGTCGAGTTCCTGGGTCGGGGTGAAGTTGGCGTAAAAGTTTGCCGTGTACATCGAGCCGAGGTCGCCGGAGGAATGGTGGTAGACGATGCGTTCGGGGTCGAACCGTTGCACGATCGCCTGCGCCCGCAACGCCCGATCCGGGTCGCGCCTCGCCCAGGCCTCCATCCCCTTCCGTGGGTCCTGGATGCCGTCAATCATGTCCGGGTTGTGCATCTCCTCGTAGCCGGTGGCGTTGTGGCTCGTCGCGTACGCGACCACAGCCGGATGGTTCTGCGCCACGCGCACGTAGTACTCCGCGTGTCGCGCATACCCGTTGGTCCGATCCGCGTCGGCGCCCTCCCAGTCGTACTGGGAGAAGTGCGGCTGCGGAAGCGCCACGAGCATCCCCACGTCGTCCGCCGCCCTGAGGATCTCCGCAAAGCTCAGGTGCACGCCCGGCTCGCAGCCGTAGTTATGGCCGTAAACGAAGTTGGTGCCGAAGCTCTTCAGTCGCAGCATGGTCTCCTTGGCGCCCTCATACGTCGCCGCCGCCGCTCCGATCCCAGCGTTGTCCAGCGGGACCACCGAGAGGAACATGCGGCTGCCGTTCAGGTAGAAATCCCGGCCGTTGATCCAGAACTCGCGGAACCCGAACCGCACCGGGATGGCGACATCGAGCGTCCCAGCGCCCGCGCCCTGCAGCCACAGGCTGGCCTGGTACATGTTTTCAGGCGTGTTGGTGTCCCAGAGCTTCTCCGGCTTCCAACTCGCGGTGAAGGTGAACCGGCCTGAATCATTCAGGTCCGCAGCCGTGAACGGCTTGCTCGTGAATTCATGGCTTGGAAGGCCCTCGGCGGAGACCTGCGCCCGCAGGACGTACTGCGACTCCTTCGCCAGCCCCTCCATCCCCGCATCGAACGTGATCTCCCAACGGCGCACCGAGGTGTCCACCTTGACGTCCGCGATGCAAGGCCCCATCGGCATGCTTGCCAGCCAGAGGTCCCCGCACAGGCCGCGACGCTCCACGTTCCCCTGAACTTCCTTGGACCCGAAGGTGTCGCTATGCGAGAACATGACCGTCCTCAGCGGCAGGGCGATGACCAGTATGCTCAGAGTATGCGCGCCGCCCGGGCGGCACTGCCCGGTCAGGTCCACCTCGCCCCCCGGGAAGCGCATCTCGCCGGTCTTCTTCCCGTCCACGTAAACTGCCGCATAGGAATTCAGGCAGTCCGCGTACAGCGTAATCCGCCGCCCGGCCCATTCGGCCGGAATGGCGATCTCCCGTTGGTACCAGGCCGCCGTGATGTCACCCAGCTTCGCGCTTTTCCAGGCCGGATGGGCAAAGACCGTCTGGCAGTCCTTCCGATCGTAGTCCTCATTCCCCGGCCAAGGCCCGGGGACCTTGAAGTAACCCCAGTCGCCTGCCGGCACAGAGTCAGCGGCGCCCGTCGCCGGCTGCCATCGCCACAGGCCGTTAATGCAGATACGCTCGCGCGTCGGCGTGGCCTCGCGATACGCCTTGGCGAGGTCCCAGACCGCCTTCACTCCCTTGGGCAGCTCGACCGAGGACTGGGCCTGGCAGACACCGAATGCCGCGATCACGAGTAGAATCGCCGCAGCGGGCCATCGCCCCGTCGCGGCCTGGCGCATGTGAACCTTCATTGTCCGGCCCTCCCATTCGCATGCCCCGGAATTTGCCATTTGGCCGCCCTCCACACGACGGTCAGTCATCAAATACCGGATTCTGACCGTCAGAATCCCGCTTGTCAAGGAGAAGTCGCGCGGCGAAAGAAGGCCTCTGCTCCGGCCGCCTGGACTACGGTGCCAAGGCCAGCGAAAATCAGTTCCGCCAAATGGCGGAACTGAATGGGCGAGGCTGTAGCAAGGACGTTTGCCGAGGCCTGTCTCTCGGAACTCATATCATAAAGGAGGGCGCGTCGGGTCACTCCGCATGACCGGAATGCCAAGCAGAGCTCGTCCACCGCATCACTACGCCCAGGCCAGGCTGCGGCTCGTCCGGGGCAGTTTGGTAGGTTTTTAGGTGTCGACGGTCGAAAAGGCACTCGGTTTGCCGCCTGCAGAAAAGACCTTCACTCGCCGGGTCTTCGCGGGGCATAAAATATCCCGTGCGCTCGTTCATATTCCGGCGCCCAGCGGTCCGTGTCTGTCGCCTTCGCGTCAACGAGTTGCAGCCGGGGGGGCATCGGGCGCGGTGGCGCCGGGGGCGACAATGCGGCGGCGCTGGAGGAGCGAGCCTTCGAGACGATAGATTTCGACAAGCGCTTTGCGATAGGTCACCACCGCGTCTATTTCGTCTATTTGGCTGGAAAGCAGGTCGCGCTGCGTCTGAGCGACGAGCAAGGTGGTGGACTGGCCGACGTGGAATTTCTCCGTCTCGCTCTTGAGCTTCTCTTCCTGAGCCTTGCGGCTGGCGGCGGTGGCCGTGATCTGTTCGCCCGCGCGGAGGACTTCGCTGTAGGCGGTTCGGACGTCGGACTCGACGAGTTGCTCGAGGTTGGCCACCGACTCGCGGCTCTGCTCGCGGGTGAGGAGCGCGCCGGCGTATTGCGCGCGGGCGTTGCGATTGATGGGCGGGAATTCCAGGTTCACACCGGCCTGCACACTGTAGGTGGCGCCGGCCGAAGCCTGGTTGACGGCGGTCGTAAATGAATCCGAATAGCCGGTCCGGGCCAGCGTCATGAAGACGTTCATCATGGGCAGCAGGCCGTTTCGCGTCATGACGACGCTCAAGTCGCCGCGCTGGACCTGCAGCCGCGCCTGGTTCAAGTCGGTCCGCATGCTCAGGCCAAGTTGGACGTGGTCCTCTTCATCGCCGACGGCTTCCTGCGGCAGTTGCGGCTGGTCCTCGAGGACCAGCTCGGCGCGGAACGCATTGCCTGAAGGGCTGATGAGGCGCAGGAGCGCGATGCGCGCCTTGGTCAGGGTGCTGTGGGCGTTGATGAGGTCCTCGCGCCGCAGCGCCACTTCCGCGTCGGCGGCGGCGAGTTCGGTCCCGGCGAGATCTCCAAGACGGACGCGCGCATGCGTCTCTTCGCTGGACTTCTGAGCCAGCCCGAGCGACTCGGTGTAAATGCGGATCCGCTGCTCGGCGAGGACGCAGTTCCAGTAAGCCTCCTCCGTCTGCGCCACGATGGACTCCGCTAGGCCGCGCAGCTCGTACTGCGAGATTTCGGTGTCCAGCCGCGCCTGGCGCAAGGCGGCCAGGTTGACGTCCGTGCCGAAACCGCGCAGGAGCGACTGGGTGACGCTCAATTGAGCCTCCGGGGTGAACTTGCCGCCCGGGATATTGGGGAAAAAGTGCGCTTGCGTGAGACCGGCGCCGAGCGAGAGCGTGGTGCCCGTCGGCAGGAATTCCGTGAGCCCGAGCGTGCCGGTATAGGTATCCGAGTAAGGCACCAGCGAGCCGAGGGTGCCGGGCCCGCCCTCGTGGCTGCTCGTGTAGAGGAATGACCCGGTCAGGTCGGGATCGAATGCCGCGCGCTGCTCGGCCTCGACGGCGCGGTGAAGCGGCGCGTTGTAACGGTCCACGATCAGCGAGCGGTTGTTTTCGAGCGCCAGAAGAATGGCTTGGGGAACGGTGACGTGCAGCGGCCCATTGGGCGCGGCAGCTTCGGGGACGGCCGGCGCCGCCGATACGGTCGCACCAGGCGCGGGTTCCCGGCCGGTCGCGGCCGGCGGACGCCCGGTCGGGCCGATGTAGTCCGAGGGGCTGCCGGTTTCGATGGGCGCGCAGGAGGTCAGGCCGGCGCAGATCGCAGCGAAGAGGAATACGGCGCATCGCTTCACGGAGGTCATGTAATTCTCCCTCTGAATCATGGGGCGGCGTCTCGGCGGGGCGAGTTCCGCAGCGCCGCCGGCGGTTCGGCCTCACTCATGCCGCAGGGCTTCCATCGGGTCCAGCCGCGCCGCCTTGATGGCGGGGAACATGCCGAAGGCCACGCCGACGAGGGCCGAAAACCCGAACGCCAGCCCGACGGCCCAGAGCGGGATCGTCGCTTGAATCGGCTCCATTCCGGACTTGCCCCCTGAGATGGCCTTTGTGGCGGCGGCCATGACGGCGACCGTGAACAACTGGCCGAACAGCACCCCGATCAAGCCGCCCACCAGGCAAAGCGTGACGGCCTCGACCAGGAATTGCAGGAGGATGGCCGAAGGCGGCGCGCCGACGGCCTTGCGCAGCCCGATCTCCCGCGTGCGCTCGGAGACCGACACGAGCATG
>Ga0181524_10000981_pt1 | contig 33998 bp, 26 predicted proteins | sample PEATcosm2014_Bin_34_FD_119761 | JGI IMG/M metagenome (GOLD analysis project Ga0181524, IMG submission 119761) | Peatland microbial communities from MTU Mesocosm Facility, Houghton, MI, USA - PEATcosm2014_Bin05_60_metaG | ecosystem: Environmental > Terrestrial > Soil > Wetlands > Peat | place... | reverse complement strand
TGTGCTCGGCGATCAGCAGGCCTTTGTCGTGGCGCACACCGATTACCTGATGATCAGCCCCGACCGGCAGACCGTGGTTCTCTACGACAAACAGGGGCGCTTCAAGATCATCAATGCTCAGCAGATCCGCCTTGCAGAACCGGTCAGACGGTCTGCCTCCAAGGCGGGGTAGAACAACCGCGGCATCAGGCAAAGCACCCTTCGCCGCCCCTTCAGCGCGAAGCGTATCGAGCGCCTCCCGCTTCCCAATCCGGACGCTTTCTGCAACACGATCCATTGACTTTGTTCATGGCCCCGACATGCGCCCGACCGGCAAGCCCGACAATCACAATATTGTCTTGTATTCCCCGTATCCCTGGCGTGTGCCTCAGACCGTTCTCCGCTTCGCCTCGGCCAACAGTTGCGCCCGCTTGTATTCCTTGTACCGATCCCGCAGGGCAGACAACAAATCGAGACGGGTCAAAGGAGTGTCGGCGATGACCTGGTCCAGGAGGAAGTTCAAGCGGCGCAAGCGCTGATCCAAGGCGTCCGGTTCGGCGTACTCCAGCTCGAATTGAGCCTGGAGGACAGCCTCCAGTTCCTCACACCTGGCCACCGAAAGCCTCCTGCAGAATGGCGGCTTGCCGTTCCGGCTTAATCTCCGTGTGCCACTGCGCGAAGGTGATGCGCAACGAGTCGACCTTCGCGGCCAGCGCCTCCGGCGAAAGGCGCAGCGCCTTGAGGGCCTCGGCATCCCCCTGCTCGAGAAGCAACCCCTCCCCGCTGGCGATGGCTGTGGAGAGCAGCACCCGATGGAGCCGCTGATCATCCGTGCTGGCCGGGTCTGCCAGAAGCATCTGCTCTTCCAGGTCTTGGCAGACGCGACACAGGTTGAACCAGGAGACCACGCGCGTCGCGAAGGGATTCCGTTGCGCCTTCACTTCCGCTTCCAGCACGCCGGCAAAGCGCCCTGCCGTGCGCCAGCGTTCCTTGACACTCTCCGAGGTTGGTGCAGTCGCAATCATGCGTGTAATGTATGTGCAGACGCCGACGGGTTCAAGCCACATCCCTAACTCGATCCGTCTCCTCCTTCATCGAGTCTCGGCTGCGGAAATCCGGTCTGGTGGAACTGCGGCAAGCCGGCGAACAGGATACTGGCAATCTCCAGACCCTCCATGCCGCGCTTGACGAGTGAACGTCCGGGTTTCAGCCTCGGCCAGCATCTTCTGAACCCGCGGCTGCGCGGCAGGATGCGCTGACTACAGGGACGCGGAGCAGACTGAAGCAAGTTATGATCGAACCCCTTCTATGGGCTGCATCGTCAATGGCCCCGGCGAAATGGCCGATGCCAATTTCGGATACGTGCGTGGCGCTCCCGGCAAGATTAACCTCTACGTCGGCAAGACCCCCGTCAAATTCAACATCCCCGAAGCCGAGGCCGTGGACCCCCCTCGTGGACCTCATTAAAGAACACGGCAAATGGACCGAACCGGCGTGAGGCGTTCCGGCTGAAAGATGAGCTAATCACCGACTTGAAAGGTCATGGCTGACCCCTTCCCTATTGCGTCTTGTCAGGATGCCCAACCGGATGCAGACTCAGCGCATGAGCAAAGAACTGGTCTTCCATGTAGAGCAGGATGAGGAGACGCTGGTGGCAGTTTGCCACGAGCCAGAAATGGCTACCCAAGGCCATAACCTCGAGGAGCTTATCGCCATGGTCCACGACCTCGTTCGTTGCCGATTCGGCGATGGGGACGAGCGGCTCAAGTGGCCAATCCGCCTTCACTTTTTGCACGACCCAGTGCTGGCGGCGCAAGTGGCGTGAAAGTCCCACGCGATCTTTCAAGAGAGGACGTTTGCCGCGCCCTGATGCGCCTGGGTTTCGGGTTCGTTCGCCAGACGGGTTCCCATCGCCACTACGCCAGCGGGGCGTTGCATCCTTGCGTGCCGATGCGCCGGGACATCAAACTCCTCACGTCCGCGCGGCCCCAGGTTGATGGTCCTGTGGCCAAACGTGAAGCCTGGCAAGGCCCCAGTGACGGCGGGATTTCAAACCACGGATGGACACAGATGAACACAGATAAGGCCCAAATCCGTGTTTATCCGTGTCCATCCGTGGTTGAAAAAAGCCACGCCCCGCCGTCACTGACCCGTTACGAAGCCTGAAAAACACTGTTTGCCTTTGCTGGGGGGCGGCAGTTGGATTCCAAGACGTGATCGCAGACGAGATCAAAGAACTGATGAACGCTGAGCCCTTTCGACCGGTTCGGATTGTGCTCGGCGATCAGCAGGCCTTTGTCGTGGCCTTCAAACTGGCCAAACCGTCGATTCGGTCATGCCGGGATTTCGCGGTGCTGGTGCTTGAGGCCTCGAGGCGGGCCGGCACTTTGCGTGCCTGCCGCGCCGCCAGTCTTGGCCTGCACCTTACACGGATCTCCGCACGGACTGGCGCAAGCTCCGCTAGGAGCGACATGTTATAGCACCGTGGCCGCCCGGCTCTGTCAAGCTCCGTAGGAGCGGCATAGCTCGGCCACAATTCGGCCATCGGAGCCCCGCTAAAGCCCTCCATGCCGCTCCTACGGAGCTTGAGGATGGGCTTGTACGACTGCCTTGCTATAGACATGTCGCTCCTAGCGGAGCTTGGCCGAGCGGCTCCCGGGCTCGCGAAGATCCGTGTAAGCTGCAGTGTTGGCGCTGCGCGGTTTAGGTCACCCCGCCGCGGGAAGAAGTGGGCATCGCACCTCTTTGGCGATGCGCTCCTCAGTTTCATCCTGGGCGGCGTCGAGATCATGTTGGCCCTGAAGGCCGATCCAGAATTCTGCGGTCGGGCCGGCATATCGGGCAACTCGGAGCGCCAGCTCTGCGCTGACGCCGCGCCGTCCACGGATCAGCAAACGCACGGTGGTCTGAGGCGGGATTTCAACCTCGGATGGACACGGATGAACACAGATAATGCCCAAATCCGTGTTTATCCGTGTCCATCCGTGGTTGAAAAAAAACCAAGCCCCGCCATGATTGACCCATTGCTGGTGTGCGTCGTTTTCCCGCCGTCGGAAGCAGATGCGCCACCGGTCATTGATCCGAATGCTCCACTGGCCGCGCCGGCTGCCTTTGAGCGCCTCCAAACGGCTGCCGGGGAACGCGGCCAGGTCCCCAAGCCTTCGGGCATTGTGCAGCATACGCAACTTCCGCAGCGCCACAGCCTGCATAACGTGATCCAACCGCCGCGAGAATCCGCGATGCCAGAGCCGCCCCGTCTCTTTGCAGCCAAAGCTCGCAATCACCAACAAAAGCTAAGGTGCCGCCTGCAAGCTGTCAAATCCGCGCAGCCAGCCCAAGACCATTTAGGAATATGGAGCAAAATGCACTATGTGCATTTCCTCTCAGATTCCCTTACGGCCTTGCGCCGGTTGATTAGGGGTGGGTTGGCTCAATGCCGTGTGCAAGCACACGCTTGCGCTCCGCGCCTTGCCCCAGCGCAAACGCCCCGCGACTTCGAGCTTTGCCGGGTCGCTCTTGCGCCGCGACGCCAAGCCTGTCGCGTTCCGCCCGCGGCGGGCCACGCGGCCAGCCCCTTCATGGCGGCTCTGAGGCTAAGCCCCGCCGGGCGGCCGTTCGTCTCCCGTTCCGGGTCAGAGGGGGGGTAGTCATTTTCCCACCCGGCGTACCCTTTTCCCCACCTTCTCAAGCCTGGACACGCTCTTTTAGGCCTTACAGGCGCCTGCACCGGACCAAAGTCAGGCGCATGAGACCTTCTATTGGGATTTGTGGATGGTTTTGGTGCTCCCCTTTGCTGGTATTTTGTCTCTCCACGAACCTCGGCGGCACGGTGAACCTGGCCGGGGTCTCGTTTCTCGACAACACCGCCACCAGCCAGGTCACCAACGATTTTTTCCTGACCCAGTGCGCCGGCGGCGGGGCCATCTTGAATCGCGGCGGGACCGTGAACGCCAGCAACTGTTCCTTCGCGGACAACAACGCGCAGACGCCGACGCCGGCAGATCAGACGACGTTGCAGGCCCTGGTCCCGCCGGAGAACGCCGCCGAGGCGGTCGTCGTCTCCGCCTTGGAGGTCAATTGGTTTTTCAGGGCCACTCGCCACGTTGCTTGAGCAAGCTGGCGAGAAAAGCGCGGTCGATTGCGTCCTTATCGCGGTGGGTTTGCTTGGTCCGCCAAAGAAGCTTGGGACTTGCAAACGGGATGGGGATGCCAGCCACCGGCAGCGAAAAAGGGGTTCGACCATAGCTTGGTTCATTTTGCTCCCCGTGCCTGTAGTCAAGGCATTCAGAGGCAGAAGCGGATGCCGGAACACATCTGGGTTTCCTGGAATCACGGGACGTCCAGGCGCCGCAACTGCCCTTGTTTGCTTGAAGCAACCGCGGCCTGAACCGCAGCAGCAAACGCGCAAATGCGGCGCAGGTCGTTCGTGGAAAGTTCGAGGATGGAGATGGTGCGTCCGGCGAGGTTCGGTTGATAGCGGATGTTCTGGTCGAAAGTGATGAACAGGTCGAACTCGCCTTCCGCCAGCTCGAGGAGGTCGCCATTCTTGATGCCGCCCCAGCCACGTTTCTGGGCGGTCGTGCATTCGTGGCCGACCAGCAGCTTGTGGATGGGCCACGGCACGCACTCGTCCAGCAAAATCCTCATGCGGTGAGGAGCACGGATTCCGAACGTTCCAAGAGGCGGCAGGCCATCTCGCGCGTCACGGAGGGAAAGCACTCAAGGAATTCTTCCAGCGTGTAGTTGCCTGCGAGGTAATCGAAAAGCGTTTTCACGGGGACTCGAGTGCCCTTGAACACCGGCGTGCCGCCGAGGATGTCCGGGTCCACCGTAATGAGGTCATTCGCGTTCACGGCTGGAATTTGCCCGTTGCCTCACCTTGCGTAAACCAGAATCCACAGCCATCTCGATTCATGCTGGTGGCCGCGATGAACCCGACCGGTTGCATTTGTTTTTTTGTCTTTTATGCCGGGCGAGACCTGCGATCATCGCCGTTGATATGGTCGAAGTGTCTCCGCATCCTTTTCTGGCGCAGCGATTCGCCGTCATGGTCCTGGGCTTGGCGGCCATGACCGGCGGGTGCGCTCCAGGCCCGCGCCAGGGTTCTGTACAGGCCCCGCCTTCCCTGTCTTCCGGTCCCCAGGCCCAAGCCGCCCTCACCAATCCGGTTCCCGCCGCCAATGGGCTTGATGGGACCACCAACCCGGCCTCTCAAGCGCCGGCTGTTCCCGGAGCGGTGGGCGAATCCAAAGCGGCGATAGAAGCCGAGTATAAGAAGATCATGGACGACGACGATGAAGCGCAGGCGGAGGTGGACAAGTGGATTCGGGAGAACCAGGATTACGTGGCCAAGGGCGCAGGGCTGCCCCAGGCCGAGTTGACGCGGCGCATTCGCGAGCGTTTCGAACCGGTGCGCAAGGCCTACGAGGATTTCATCAAGCGCCATCCCGGCCACGCCGGAGGGCGTGTGGCTTATGCCAGTTTTTTGGGCGACCTGGGGGAGGAGGAAGCAGCCGAGGAACAACTGGAAAAGGCCTTGACCCTGGATGCGAAAGACCCGGCCATCTACAATAACCTGGCCAACATTTACGGCCACCGGGGCCCCGTGAAGAAGGCCTTCGAGTATTTCTCCAAGGCCATCGAGCTTAAGCCCACGGAGCCGGTCTATTACCACAATTTCGGCACGACGGTCTATGTTTTTCGGAAGGACGCGATGGAGTATTTCGCCCTCAACGAGCAGCAGGTCGTCGAGAAGGCCCTGGGGCTTTACAGCAACTCGCTGAGGCTGGACCCGGACAATTTCCCGCTGGCTTCGGACGTCGCTGAAACTTACTACACGATCCAACCCCTGCGGGCGGATGAGGCGCTGAATGCCTGGACCAATGCCCTGCATATCGCCCATAGCGACGTTGAACGCGAAGGGGTCTATATCCACCTGGCCCGAATTAAAATGGTGGCCGGGCGTTTGGCCGAGGCCGGGGCACAGCTCAACGCCGTGACCAATGCCCTGTACGGCGAATTGAAAAGCCGCATCGCCCGCAGAATCGAGGAGCGTCAGCGCGAGTCGAAGGAGACCAACGCCCCGCCCGCGGCAGTCTCGAAAAAGAAGGAACCTTTAGGACCCGGCCCATAGCCAAACTGGCGTCCATCGGCCGATGGGCGGCACTTCCCCGCTCCACCGGACTTTGGTTGACGACGGGTGTTCGGCGATCCGTTCCCCCTCACCCCGGCCCTCTCCCCGAGGGAGAGGGAGAATGCTCGGCCGCCGGTCGGCGAATCCGAGGATCCACGAAATCTCCAAGGCCGTGCGCTGCTGTTCCCTCCCCTCGGGGAGAGGGTCAGGGTGAGGGGAAATTGGGCTCCGAGCGAGTCGGCAGTTCCCTCCCTCGACACTCGCCCCTCCACCACCGGGTCCGGATACGTTTGAACCGCGGCCCATGCTGCGGTCTAACGCGTCACAAGCTCCAGCCTTCGCGATAGTGGCGTTGGACCCCCGCATTGGCGGCGGGGTCGTTTGTGACTTCCATTTTCTCGCCGTTCCAGAGCAACTGGCGATTGGGAAAGCGCACGGCCAGGTTGCCCATCAACACCATCTCGGAGAGCGGGCCGGCATAATCGAAATTGCAGCTCGCCGGCTTGCCGCCTTTGCAGGCGCGCACCCAATCTTTCTCGTGCCCATTCTGGCCGCCCGGGATGCGCTCGATCTTCTGCGGGGTCTGGGGCATCTCGCGCATGAGCGCCTCCGGATAGATTCGCGGATTGCGGCCGTAACAGCCGCAGATGAGCACTCCCTTCTGGCCGAGAAAGATGGCGCCGCCGTCGGAATCGCCCAGGGGGTCGTCAGGTTCGAGGATGGAAGGCCGGGGGGGCATCATGCCGCCGTCCCACCAGGTCAGGGTCAGGGCGGGCCAGTCGTCTCGCGCGGGGAATTTGAAGCGCACGATAGTCGAGCGCGGGAAGTTTTCATTGCGCGGTTCGGTCGGTTTCCATAGCCCGTGCCAATAGGTCGAGATGCAGCCCTCGACGCTGAGCGGGTACTTGAGCTTGAGGGCCCAAAACGGGGCGTCGAGCAGATGGCAGCCCAGGTCGCCCAGAGAGCCGGTGCCAAAATCGCACCACGCGCGCCAGGTGCCGGGCACGTAAGCCGGGTGATAGGGCCGGTAGGGGGCGGGGCCGAGCCAGAGGTCCCAATCCAGGCCCGCCGGGACGGGGGGCGTCTCTTTTGGGCGCTCGATTTCAATGCCCTGGGGCCAGACCGGGCGGTTGGTCCAGACATGGACTTCCCGCACCGGGCCGATGGCCCCGGCCCCGATCCATTCGCAGACCAGGCGCGTGCCGTCGCCCGAGTGGCCCTGGTTGCCCATCTGCGAGGCGACTTTATATTGGCGGGCGGCCTCGGTGAGGACACGCGCTTCACGCACCGAATAGGTCATCGGCTTTTGCACATAGACATGTTTGCCGGCGCGCATGGCCGCCAAGGCTATCATTGCGTGGCTGTGATCGGGCGTGGCGACAATGACCGCTTCGATGTCCTTCTGCTCGTCGAGCATCTGGCGAAAATCGCGGTAGATTCGGGCTTTGGGATATTGGGCGAATGTTTTGGCCGCATAGCTCGAGTCCACGTCGCACAACGCCACGATGTTCTCATCGGAACAGGCCTTGAGGTTGCTCTGGCCCATGCCGCCGACCCCAATGCCGACGATGTTGAGCGTGTCGCCTGGGGCTTTCTGGCCGGCCCCGCCCAGTACATGCCGGGGCACGATCGAGACGGCCGTCGTGGCCAGGGCCGTGGTTTTCAAGAACTGCCTTCGAGTGTCTTTCATAATTAACGGGAGGTTGAATGTGGATAATTCGATGCCAAAAAGGAAGGCGGCAGACAAGACAATAGTGAAATGAGTTGCGCGCTGGCGGCGATATGTTAGCAAGGGCAGCAGGGGGTAATGTCCTGCGATTGTGTTGATGGGTCAAGCACAAATCGGGGCGGTGGTTGGCGGGCTTACGGCTTGGCTGCTTCCTGACTCTTGGCGGCCTGTTTGACCTGCTCAGTAACCTCATTGACAGCTTCTTGTTGTGCATCGGTGAGGCCAGGAATCTGCCCGAGCCTGTCTAAGGCCGCCAACGCATCGGCGTACTTACCGTAACGAAGTGCGCGATTAATGTTTGAGATGCAAACCTCGGCCACTGGCCCGGCTGCTTCCAGGGCGGTGCGCAACTTCGGCATATTGACCTGGACGCCGCCGTAAGTCGGTACGGGCGCCTTCCAGTTTGATTGACGATTCACTTCCCAACCATAACTTGAAAGCGTTTCGGTTTTGCCGGTGAGGCGATTCACGCGCATATTTCTGCTTGCCGACTTGTATTCTCGCCATGGCGTCGGCCAGACGAAGGCCAGCCACAGGAGGGCGAACACGAGGCCAACGGCGAGGCCGAAGCCCTTTCGGGCGGGTTTGTAGGCCATGCCCAGATTCAACGGCGATTATCTTGCCCGGTCAAGCCTGTTTTGGCAGGATTGAGGCGCGAAAAAGCCTCCGTCGGCAAGCTCGGAAGCTCGCCCGCAGGTTGGCGCCTGCCGGGGGCGTTGGTTTAACCATGCGCGTGCTTAACGCGCAACGAAAGGTAATTTGGTATGCTGCATCCGTCCGTTATCCCCTGGTTCACCCCCGCCGATTGGGAGAAGGCCAGGGCTGTCCATGCCGATCCTGATTCGATGGGGTCGTCCTATGATGCTTGGCTCAAGGCGTCCGAGCAGGCGGCTAAGCTCATGGAGTCCCCGGCGGTCACTGTTCACAAGGTTTATTTGAACGCTGACCAACTCCTCGCCTATGCCAAGCGGAATAATTGCGCAATCAACGCCGATGCACGGGTTCTTTGCGCGATCGACGTTTTCCTTGGTCCGGCATTTAGCCAGACCATTTGAATGGCTCGCCGCTTGCGGCTTCGTGGCTTTAGGGGGTAAGGTCGCTGCGTTCATTTTGCATTCCGCCTGATACTACCGCGCGGTCAGCAGTTCGTCAATAGTCCAGACGTGATCCGCCAGTCCCGCCGCCATTGCCGGGGTTTTGCCGTGCGCGCTGTGGACTCGGCAAAAGTTGAAATGGGCAATCAGCAGGGCAACCGAGTGTTTCAGGTTTTCGAGCTTCTTGGAGTAGCCCAAGGTCAGGCGCGTGAACCGGCGATTGAACAGGCGCACGGTCAGGTTTGTGCGCTCGACAAACGACGTGCTGATTTTGTCGTGGAGCGGATCGCCGCAGACCACTTTAACCCTCATCCCGATGCACTCGCTTGGCGAATAGCGGCGTTCCGGCGCGTTCTCCTCTTCCTCGGGGTTGGCGTACTGCTTGATGACCTGGGCGTAATCCAAGCTGTTTTGGAACGTGAAATAAACCTCGGTCTGGTACGCCTCGAACCCATCGGTTGTCAGTTGGAAGGCGGGCTGGACGCGCTTTTTAAGGTCCTGCATGAACTGCTGCGTCGTGACCGAATCCCGCTTGCCGACGGTGAAATTGATGATGAACTTCGACTGGGGGTCAATGGACAGATACACGTATTGCGTCCCGATGTTCCGGCGATGCTCGACGTTCTGCGCCTCTTTGCAGTGGACGAAACAGAATAACTCGTCAACCTCGACGTACCGGAACGGGATGTTGCGGACGCGCTGGTCCAGGAGCCGGGAGCACTTCTGGCCCGCCGCTTCCAGCACGGCAAGAACGGTGTCCCGGTGGACGCCAGCCAGCCATTCCGTGGCCCGGACGCCGACACCCTCACAGAGCATGTGAACGACTTGGACGGCCTTGTCCAGAGGGATTCGGAGCGAATCCAGGGGCCTTTCCGGGATGTCTGAGAAAGTCCGCCCGCAGATTTTGCACCGCCAGCGTTGAAAGCCCTTGTGAAAACCGAACCGATTGCAGTCGCATTTGCAGTTGTGGCAAACCACTTGACCTTTCCAGGCCAAGCCCTAAAATGACGGTGTATCGCCTAGATACCGCCAAGGGCTTCGGCCTTTGGTTGCGCTCCGCGACGTTAGCGCGTTGCGGAGCTTTGTTTTTCTTCATTGACAAAACGTTTAACACAAAGTATGTTCAGAGTCAATACTTTTCGTTGAACAAAATGTATGAATAAAAAAATGGGCCGTCCGAGGTTGGCACCGAATAAGCTTAGGGGCGTTTTGATCGGGGCGAGGTTTGCGCCTCATGAGGCGCGGCTTGTAGTTCAAGCCGCGAAGCGAGCCAAGCGCGTCAAATCCGAATGGGTCCGGAGCGTGCTGCTTTCCGCAGCGACCGCCAGCTGATAATCATTCGGCCAGCCGAGTTGCCAAGTGCCGCAAGACTTCCGCCGTGACGCTGAAAACACTTGTTGCGCTTTCTTGGTCGTAAACGGATTTTACGTGCATCGTCGAATCGCGGAGCGGCGTCTTTGCTGCCTGTAAAAAGCTATAAGCCTTTTGGTAAAACTCCCGGTCTTTCGCCCAGTCCGGTGGCGGGGTCTTGTCGTTCTGATCCATCCTGTCTTTGATCCTTCCCAAAATCTTTCCCCAAGTATTCTCGGCTCCTTTGGCTGGCGCAACGATCCCCAGTTGCCTTTCCAGGGACGTTAGCCCAATCTCGAGCGCCCGCATAAGATGACACACGCAAGCCGTGAATCTGTCTAAGGCCAGACAGTTACCCGCCTCGGTCAACTCCCGGTTTCCGTTTGTGAACCCGAGTTTGAACCCCTCCCCGGCAAGCTCTGGATTCTGGTAAACCCGAAGTGTCTCTGGCTTCACATAGAGAAACTTGACTAGATGAATTTGCATGTAAAAAAGTTCATACAAAGACTCGACACGATGCCTAAGGTCGTTTCGGATCGTTGCCGCCTCAACTTCACCGTGAATTCGGCTGGACAAAGTTGATGTTTCGGGCAAATCGAGTACCGTTGCCGCAGTCGAAATAAGGTTCAATTTCTCCCTTACGATTTCCTTTTCCCCTGCCGCAAAGGGTTCCGGTCCAAAGCATGTTGCCTGGAGCAAACCTAACGCATCGCCGATTTCAACGAGGCGCTCTGCGAAATACATCTTCATGTCGGCAAGGCTAATCAAACCACTCTGCAGCCGCCATGACATTCTGGCCTGGCCCCCAAACGGAGGCCCTGGTTCAGCCGGTAGAGAGATTTGTGCGGTGGGTGATATTTTCGACATTACCCGGAGACAATGAGGGAACCCCAGGAGTGTCAAAGGCAATGGCCGGTCCTCCCGGTCGTGAGCACACTTCAAGCGTTCCCGCGCCGCCAGTCGGCAGAACGGGCTTGACTCGATCAACACACTGGGAGGACATTACCAGCAGGGGCGAGGGGCGAGGGGCGAGGGGCGGAGGGGGAAGTGTCGAGGGGCGAGTGTCGAGGGGCGAGTGTCGAGGGGCGAGTGTCGAGGGGCGCCCGTGCTGTGTTGCCTCGACCCTCGGCCCTGGAAACCGGTGAACCGAGGTCTAAGCGACCTAACCCACTCATTCCTATGATGAATCGGATGTTGAAAGCAGGCGCGTTGGCTCTGCTGGCCGCGGCCATTGCCGGCCTGCCGGTTTGGCTTGAGGCCCAAACCAACCAGAACCCTGGCGCATTAGATCAAGCCGCCGGAGAGAAAAAGGAGGCCCCAGCCAAAAAACGAGCCGCCGGCCCTTTCCGCGGCAAATTGGCTGCGGTGGACAAGGCCGCCAGGACAATTACGGTTGGCAAGAGGACATTCCGTATCACTTCCGAAACGAAGATATTCAAGGGCGGGGCGCCGGCGACAATCGAAGATGCCGTGGTGGGTGAGCGCGTCACCGGCGGCTTCAGGACTGCCGAGGGCGGGCGACTCAATGCCACGAAGGTGACCTTTGGCCCAAAAACCGAAGGCAAGGGCGCCGCCAAAAAGGCGGACGCCAAGGGGGGAGGCTGAGAGCGCATCCAAAACGACTCCGGCTCTCCGGACCTTTGTCGTCGCCTTTGTCGCCAGCCTTTGTCGAAAAGCAGCCAATCCGACAGCGTTTATCGGGGTCGCTACGTTAAGGATGGCGCAGGCGGAAGAACTCCCTCGGGATGGCGAGATTGGTTGTTGGGAAAGTCATCTGCTGGTTGGCCTGCGAAGTGGGCAGGTCGCCCCAATAGAGGCTGTTCCCGACATCCACCGTGTTGGTCTGGAGAATCCAGCCGACATAGTTGGAGGGCCACCAAACAGTCAAATTCCCCCCGTTCACAAACGCTGTGATGTTGGGCACGGGGTAGCCCGGATTGTTGGTCGCGTTGAGCCACCAAAGGGCGCTGGTGACGCCGCGGGGATAATGAGTGCTTCCCACGAAAAGGTCGGCCCCGGTGGCGTCCAACTGGTCCGACCATTCCTGAAAGGCTGCGTTCTGGAATTGAATAGTGGCATGAATCTGGTCCACGGTCCCATTCACTTTGTCGCCCGTGAACCCGAGAACATGCTCCGCCACGTACTGGGCTATGTACATCTTGCTTTGCCAGGTGTTGTGAGGGTTTTCGTAATCGGATGCGCTCGTCATGTCCCATGCCCCGCTGGCGGCATTGAGGCACCTGCCCGGAACCAGGACCGCCGCCAAATGATTGGACAGGGCCTGAAGCATGGGAGCGTAGGGGCCGCCGGTCCGGTCAACCGCGTTGGTCAGTCCCATCTGCAGGGGATAAGCCAAACCCTCGACCATCGTGATGATCGCAGACTGGTCGCTGCCGTCGAGGAGGGCGGGGATGTAACCCAGGGTCCCCCGGTAGCTGTTCCACAGCTCCGCAATGGTCTGCGCCGCCGTGGCCGCCATGTTCTCACAGGTCTGCGCGTCGGCGGCGTCGCCGATCTGGCCGAACATCGCCCCCAGGGCCAGGTAAGAGGCCCAGTTCCTGACCGCCAGCCTGCCGCTGTAGCGCGAAGTCCGAAGCGAGGCATCCAGGTCGTCGAACGTAGTGAATTCCAGACCGCCACTAAGCTCGTTGATGTACTTCGTGATGCCGTTCCTGGCGATGGCGTTGGTGTTATCGCGCAAGAGCATCGAGTTGAGGCAGGTCTGCAGCAGGGCCAGGTTATTGGTCAGCCAGGCATTGTCGGCGCTATGGCTCCAATAAAGCCCGGCCGAGAGAATCCAGTTCTGGAGCTGTTCCTGGCCCATGTAGTCATCGAACTCCGGGTCGGTTCCGGGCGCGTCTGAGTTTGGCCAACTGCCCATGTCGTGATGGAAGGAGAATCCGTTCTCCGACACCACCGCGCCGGACAGGACGTCGTAAAGCGGGTGATTGAAGCTGTAACCGGAGCCGGGGAGCGCGCCCGAGAAGGTGTCCAGCACGTTGCGCAGCGCCCAGGGATGCATTAGGGAATCGTAGAAGGCCATGTCCACGGTCAGGTCGAAAGTGTTGATCCAGCCGTATGCCCCCTCGGTTACGCGCCAGTGAACGCCGCCGTCCGGATCGATGAGACAAACCGTGTTGGCCATGTAGGAATGCAGGGCGTGGGAGGCGAGGAATTGGCGATAGGGGTTCAGGCCGGCGCCGGCCATTGCCGAGGCCAGTTGCTGGCAGCGCATCCGGGCGTCCGCCAACCCGGCAAACGCCCAGTCAATCACGCTGTCGATCGAACTAAAGAGCGAGGTGTAATAATAAGACCCCGACATTCGGGAATCCACGACGGCGGCGCGGTAGAAGGCGACCACCACCGTCAGGGTCCTGGTCTGGCCGGGCGGAATGCCTAGATGAAACGCAAAGCCCTGGGTCACGCCCTTGAGCGCCGCCGTGAGACTGGGGCCGGTCAACAAGTCGCTACTCCCGGTTTGCACGGCCAGGGCGGCTTCGCCGACGGCGAAACCCCGGTATGCGCCATTGGCAAAGCTCCTCTGTGTGGCGGCGGCCGGCAGGCCAAAGTAAAAGTCTTCGGGTGTGGAGTTGGTGTTTTGGAGCGTGAACACGAGCCAGGTTGCCGGGAGGAAGAATCGTTTCTTCTCGCTCAGGGTTGCCGTGTCGAGACTGGCCATGGACCAGGCCGGGGTATAATGCGTGAAGGCCAACCCGGCGCCGTCGATGGTCCATTGGTCCGTGCAGGGGGTGAGAGTCCGGTGGACGTTGGTATCGCCGAAGTAGCTGGCGTTGGCAGCAATGCTGGCAGGCGAAGCGACGAACGGAAGCGTCTGCACGCCGGCACTGCCTGACAGTGCGATGATAACGCCGCCGACGGAATTGCGGTAGGGAATGGCCGGGCTGGACATTCCCAAACCGCACAAGTCGCCCGTGTAGTTGGTGTAAGCGGCGGTAGGCCCCTTGAAGCCGTAGGCGAGTGTCGAGCAAGCCCCCATCGGGGCGTGGTCCACGTTCACGAACACAAGCTGATTCGACGAAACCAGCGTGAAGGCTGGCGCGCAAAGCGTGCCCGCCATTAGAGCGGCTAACAAAACTAAAGATGAGCCGCGAAAAAGCACAAGAAGCTCAAAAGAAACGCCTTGTTTTTCGGGTTTTTTCACCCTTTGCGCTTTTTCGCGGCCAATTCTGTTAGCCGCCCTTAGGGCGGCCAGAAACAGCCACAGGAGCCAAAGCCGGCGTGCGCGGTGCGCCGAGTTGGCGGCCTCTCTTGTGGGAAGGGAATCCCGACCACGACAATTGTCGAAGGTCTGGAGGCTCTTCATATCAGCCCCGTAACCCGCTCAGGTTCGGCTCGAGCTTTCGTCCCTCTTTGACCAGCGCGGCGAGGGTGAGCTCGTCTTTGCGATAGGCGGCTTCGCGGCCGAGGATGGCGGTGAGGGTCGAACGCACCGAGGGCGCCACGGTGGCGTTGGCGTAATCACCTTGGACAACGGCAGCATGGAACTCGTTGATGTTGACGCGGACGCCGCTGGTGTAGAGGTCGCCCACCTCGGCCCGCACCGCGGCCTCGCGGCCGCGCAGTACCACGGTCCCGAAGTAGTCAACGTCAATGAACCCGTCGGCGCCGTAAGCCCGCGCGCGGATTTCGTCCTTGATCATCGGAACACTCTGGATGCAGGTGAACGACAGCACCAGATCATCGGGGAACCAGTAGGTAACGGCGAAGTGGTCGTAGATGCTGTTGGGTGGGCGCAGCTTGTGGCCGCCGCTGCCGCGGGCGCGAATCGGATCGGCGCCAATGATCCACGTGGCGATGTCCAAGGCATGAATGCTTTGTTCCACGATGAAGTCACCCGAGAGCGGCAGGACGTAATACCACGTGCGCAACTGCTCTTCGGGCTTTGTGGGCGGCTCGCCCCGTCCGCCGCTGGACCAGGGATAAAACGCCTCGGCCAGCATGAGCTGTCCGATGGCCCCTTTGTGGACCTGGCCGACGGCGTTGCGGAAATGCTCGTTGGCCCGGGTTTGGAAATCCACCAGGAACACCTGCCTCCGCGCCGTGGCGCGCTTGCCGGCGTCGGCAATGACCTGGCACCCCGGCGCATCGACCGCGATGGGCTTGGCCAGGAACACGTGTTTGCCGGCGTCAACCGCGGCGGCGGCGTGATAGGGATGGAAGTAGGGCGGGGTCTCGATGACTACCGCGTCGAGCTTGCCCTCCAGCAGCCGCTTATAGCCTGACAAACCGGTGTGCCGGCGGGAGGGGTCGATTTGAAACTTCTGCCCGACAGCATCGGCTTTGTCCTGAAAATAATCGGCGCAGGCGACCCAGCGGTACTTGCCGGAGTCGGTGAACAGCCCCGCAATCCAACTGCCCCGCCCTCCGCATCCGATGAGGCCGACTTCAAGCGAGGAGTTGGCCTCGGCCCCGAAGACAATCGAAGGTTTGAGCACCGTAATCGTGGTGGCTGCGCCGGCGCTGGCCAGGAACGCGCGCCTCTGCATCATCTTGGTATCACTGCTCATATATGGTCCTTGGGGATGAGGTTTTTGATTGCATTGCCGCGGGAAAATGTAACAAAGTGCCGTCTATCAAGCAAACGCGAAAATAACTGACCCATGAATACCCGAACCACTCACAAGTTGGCCGCAGGCGCCGTCCTGCTGGCGGCGTGCCTGCTCAGTCCATCGACCTACGCGCAACGCGGACGCGGTCCGCAAGGCCCGCAAGTAACCTCGCCCGAAGTAAGCGCGGAGCGCCGCATCACTTTCCGCATCCTGGCGCCCAAGGCGCAAGCCGTGCGGCTGAGCGCCGGCGATATTCCGGGAAACGGCCAGGGCGCGTCCCTGGTAAAGGGGACCAACGACGTTTGGGAAGTGACCATTGGCCCAATCGTACCCGGAGCCTACCGCTATAATTTCAATGTGGACGGCGTTGCGGTCATTGACCCCCGGAACCCTGCCATCAGCGAATCCAACAACAATGTCTGGAGCCTGGTCTGTGTCCCCGGCTCCGACTTCGCGGACACCAAGGATGTTCCTCACGGCGCAGTCTCCGCGGTTACCTATTATTCAAAATCACTGGGCAAGTTCCGCCGCATGCATGTCTATACGCCGCCGGGTTACGAGTTGGGCAAGGGCAAATTCCCCATCTTCTACCTGCTCCACGGCGCGGGGGACTGCGACGAGGCCTGGACCTCCGTGGGGCGCGCCGGCTTCATCCTCGACAATCTCATCGCCGCTGGCAAGGCCAAGCCCATGCTGGTGGCAATGCCTGCCGGCCATACGCGCGCCACCGGGTTTGGCCCGCGTTCCGGCGCTTCCACCAACAGCCCCTCGGGCCGGCCGCCGGCAGACGAATTCGTCGAGGACTTTCTGAACGACATCATGCCTTATGTGGAGAGCCACTACCGCGTCCACGCCGACCGGCAGCATCGGGCCATCGCCGGCTTGTCCATGGGCGGCAGCCAAACCCTCAACATCGCCATCCCTCACCTGGAGAAGTTTGATTACATCGGCGTCTTCAGCTCCGGCTTGATCGGCTCCTTTGGCGGTCGTGGCGGGGGAACAAACGCGCCCGCCGGACCCACGTGGGAGGAACGAAACACGGCCGCCCTGGACGATGCCAAACTGAAAAAAGGCCTCAAACTCGTCTGGTTCGCCACCGGCAAAGACGACTTTCTTATTGAAACCTCGCGCCGCACCGTGGACATGCTCAAGAAGCACGGCTTTGACCCCGTGTTCAAAGAAAGCGACGGCGCCCACACCTGGATCAACTGGCGCAATTATCTCAACGAGTTCGCGCCCCAGTTGTTTCAGTGAGCCGGTTACGGCCCGAGGTCGATGGGGCTGGCGCCGCCGGCCAGCTTCTGTTCCTTGGCGCGCCAGACGAAGACCCCGGTGATGTCCGAGGGCAGCTCGACGGCGCCGCGGCAGCGGTCGCCCTCGAATTTCAGGTCCAGCGCAATGAAGCCGTCCGGGTGCGGGGTGCGGCTGAGGATGCGCGGCAGGTTGCCCGGCTGGGGCGCGATGCGCACGGTGCGGAACCCCGGCGAGGCCGGGCGGACGCCGGCGACGCTGGCGTGGAGATGGAACAGGGGATGGCTGCCCCAGGCATGGCAGTCCGAGCGCGTATCGCCCGGCATCTCAACCGGGGTCTTGAGCCCCTGCTTGACCAGGTCCTTCCAGAAACTCATCCGCTCGACGATGAGGTCGCCGCGCCCGAATTTTCGCCACGTCTCCAGCAGGTAGAAACTGAAGTAAATGGTCGCGCGTTTGAGGTCCGGAGCGGTCAACAACTGGTCGAAGCAGCGCCGGGCCTGCTCGGCGGCGAGGGTGTCGGTGAGCAGCGCGAGGCACTGGCCGTGTTCGCTGAATTGGTTGTGAGCCAGGTTGTCGGCGACCAGGCCGCGCGGCTCGTCCCAGAATTTGGCGCGCACGGCTTGGGCGGTGCGGGCGGCCTTGGCGCGCAGGCGCTGGGCCAGCAGCGGTTCGGCCAGGGAATCCTCGACCTCGGCGGATTTCTGCAGGGCATAGATGTATAGCAGGTTGTTGAGGGACGAGATGCCGGCCACGCCGTCGGGCGCATCGCCGTCCTGCCACTGGGGCACCCAATCCATGAACGGCCAGCCGGGCAACTTTTCAAGCAGCCCGTCGCCGTTGAGGTAAGGTTCAAAGTGCTCGAGCATCGAGCGCAGGCCGATGGCGCGCGCCTTCACGAACGCGCTATCGTTGCGCCAGAAGGCGTAGTCGTTGAGCATCAGCGCCCAGATCATTGAGAACGTGGGCGAGTGCTGAGGCAAATAGGAGGGAAAGCGTTCGTTGACAAACCCCCAGTTCCGGCGCGAGAAGTCGAACAGCTCGAGTGCGCGCTTGACCAACCGGTCGTCGCGGGTCATTACGTCGGTGGTGAGCAGTTCCAGCCGGGCGTCGCCATCGTACATGAGCTGCTCGTAGAACGGGCAGTCCATGTAGGTCTCGTGCGAGCACATCTGGATGCCGCGCACCGCCAGGGCGATGACCCCCGGCAGTTCGGCGTCCCCGCCGTCAAAACTGCCCTCGTTCTCGTAAGGGTAGCGGCTCTCGTTGAGGGCCAGCCGGTGAATGACCAGGGGTTCGGCGGCGGTTTTGACCGAGATAAGGCACCAGCGGCCGGCGCGCCACCAGAGCGTGGTGAAATCCCGGCGCGCGCCCCCTGCCGGCAGAAGGGTATCGGTCATCCCCCGGAATGTTTTGCCCACAAACTCATCGCGCCGGCCCTTGGCCTCGGACTTGGGCTGGTAGAGCGACTCGGCCCAGCTCCAGGCCAGCTTGCCCTCCGCGCCGCCGCTGATTTCGCACACGGGATAGGCGCAGTAATAGTTGCCGAGGTCCCAAAGCAGAAACCTCTCTGAATGGGCGGGAACGACGACCTGGTCTTTGCCGTCGATGAGCGCCTGCCAGTTGGGCAATGCCGGGTCGCGTGCCTGCTCCACGCGCACCGGTTCATCCGCTCCAAGTGCGGCCTGGCCCAGGGCCACGGCGCGGCCAACGCTAATCTCGCGGTCCAACTGATCGGGCAGCGTCGTGGGGAAGAGCTTCCAACCCGCCGCGCTTTCGCCGAACGGGTTGTCGTGAAGCGGGGCGCGGATGACTTGCGCCCGCACATAAGCGCCCTCTTTCCATTGCGGGCCGCAGTCGCGCGCGATCAACTGCGCACCCACAAAGAAGATGCCCGGAGCGAAGTCGCAGCCCTCCAGCTTTGCGACCTCCCAGGCCGCCTTGCCGGTCGTGAGTTTCCGGTCATAATCCCCCTCGGCCTTGAGGATGAAACCGCCGCGCCAGGACATCTGCGCGACCGGTTGGTAGGGGCCGATGCTCCAGGCCAGCGCCTCGAGGCGGTGGCTGCCCGGCGCAAGCCCCAGCTCATAAGTCGCGTAGGACCAATGCTCAACGTCGGATCGGTCGGGGCCCCGCGCGATGCGGCGGCCATCCAGGAACAGCTCGAACCGCTCGTCAGCGCTGACGTGAATGCGGACGGGCGAGGCGGCGGCTTCAAACTGTTTGCGAAAACGCAACAGCACCGGCTTGCGCCACCCGCCGGAAAAGACGTCGGCATGAGACGGCGCCGGCGGGTTCCCGAATTCGGGATGCCATATCCAGGCCGCTTCGTCGATGGGCTGCACCGGGACAATCCCGGTGTTCCCAATGTGTAATCGAGGCGGGAGAAAAACCTTGTGGACGACCGGGGGATCGTTTTCTGCCGCGGCAACCGGAAGCGCCAGCGCGGCGGCGGCCAGCACGAAACCAGAATTCAACCAACGTTGCATAAGGAAGGGATGGTTATGGGGTTGATGAGTATTTCACGACGGGCGGGGCGGCTCGTATGTGTCACTCGGAATTCACGACTGGACCCCAGGCTAAAAAGCCCACGCCCCTCAGTCAATGTAAACAACCGGCGGCTGTCGAGCCTCACACGCGCCGGGAGTTTTCCTCGAGTTTCAGGATGGCGGCCGAATCCAGCGGCAACTCCACGAAGCCGTCGCCGGCCACGATGCCGCCCTCGGAAATCATCAACGCGCGGTGTTTGCCGGCGCGCAACCGGAGGCGCTGCGGCACGGCGGCGAGATTGCAGGCAGCGGTGATGGGGCCCCGTTCGACGGTCAGCCAGCACGCTTGCTCATCGCATTGGGTGCGGACCATCTCGAGCCGCCCGTCGGCCAGGGCCGGTTCGGCGCGGCGCAGGCGGATCAGTTGGCGGTGCCAGGCGAGCAATTCGAGATGCGGGGATTGGGCAATCTCGGACCAATCCAGTTTGGAACGCTCAAAGGCATCGCGCGCCTGCGGGTCCGGAATGTCCTCGGGCCGCCCGCCGAAGGCGGCGAACTCGCGCCGGCGCCCTTCGCGCACGGCCCGCGCCAGTTCCGGGTCCTGGTGATCGGTGAAATAGAGAAACGGCGCGCTTGCGCCCCATTCCTCGCCTTGAAAAAGCATCGGCACGAAGGGTGAGGCGAACACCAGGGCGGCGCCGGCCTTGAGCCGGCCCAGGCTCATCAGCTTGCGGCTGCGCTCGCCCTGGGCGCGGTTGCCGATTTGATCGTGGTTCTGGAGGTAAGCCAGGAAGCGGTGCCCGGACAATCCCGCCGTGGGGCGCCCGTGCCGGCGGCGGCGATAGACGGAATAGCACCCGTCGAGCACGTAGGCCTGGCGCAGGGCCTTCGCGAGATGGGCCAGGGCGCCGAAGTCTGCAAAGTAGCCGTTCCGCTCTCCGGTCAGGACGGCATGGAGGGCGTGGTGGAAATCATCGTTCCATTGGGCGTCGAGCGCAAAGCCGCCGCGTTCCCGGGGCCAGAGCAGGCGGGGGTCGTTTGAATCGCTCTCGGCGATGACAACCAGGCGACGGCCCAGCCGGGCTTCCAGTTGTCTGACCTCGACGCCAAGCTGTTCGAGGAACGGTTGAGCGGAGGTGTCGAAGATGGCGTGAACCGCGTCGAGCCGCAGGCCGTCGAGGTGATAGTCACGCAGCCACATCAGCGCGTTGTCGCAGAAAAAACGGCGCACCTCGTCGCTCTCCGGGCCGTCGAAATTGACGGCCGGACCCCACGGAGCGGAATAGCGCGTCGCGAAGTACGGGGCGAAGCGGCCCAGGTAATTGCCGGAGGGGCCGAGATGGTTATAGACCACGTCCAGCAGCACGGCCAGGCCCCGCGCGTGGCAAGCATCCACCAACTCTTTAAGCCCTTGCGGGCCGCCGTAAGCGTGGTGTGGCGCGAACAGGTCCACGCCGTCGTAGCCCCAGCCACGGTCCCCCGGGAATTCGTTGACCGGCATCAGTTCGACATGCGTCACGCCCAGGGCGGCGAGATGGCCGAGCTTCCCGATGACGGCCGCGAAGGTGCCGGCCGGCGTGAACGTGCCAGCGTGCAACTCATAGATCACCGCCGCCGAGAACGGCGGCGGCTGCCAGCCGGCATCGCTCCATTGAAACGCCCCGCGCTCCACCGCGCGCGAAAGCCCGTGAACGCCGTTGGGCTGCCATGGTGAGCGCGGATCGGGAAAAGGCCCGGCGCCATCGAGGATGAAGCCGTAATCGTCGCCCGGTTCGACGGGAGGCTCCGCCGTCCACCAACCGTCGGCGCCGGCGCTCATCGGAAAGAGTTTGTTTCCGATTTGGAGCTCGACTTTTCGCGGCAGGGGCGCCCATACGCGGAACGGTTTCATTGCTTGCCCTCCTTGCGGGTCAGCCAGGCGACCGGAAACTGGCGCAGCAGCGAGCTGAGGGCCGCGTGCCCGCCGGCAAACTCCTCATCGGTGAGTTCGTTGCGCCACTGGCCGGCGGGCAATTCGAGCGTGGTACCGGCCCAGTCGCCGCGCAGGCGCAGGAGCAGGCGAGGAACGACGGTGAGGGCGTCTGCACCGCGCAGAAACGCGACGACGTGCGCGGACCTCGAGCCCCGCGCGAAGAGGGGCCGGTAGCTGCTCGAACCGGCAGGCAGGATGCCTGCCCCACTCTTAAGCACCCTGCGAATAAGCCAGAGCTTGGGCAATCCTCCGGCGCGCCGCCGCCACACCTCGCCAATGGAAAGGGAAGGCAGCTCCGCCAGGGCGCGTTGTCGCCGCTCGAAGTCCACGGGTCTGCGATTGTCCGGATCGGTCAGGCTGAAATCCCAAAGCTCGGAGCCCTGATAAAAGTCCGGCACGCCGGGCGCGGTCAGCTTGAGGAGCGTCTGGGCCAGCGAGTTGACATAGCCAGGCTCGGCCAGCGCCGCGACGAATCGTTCCACGTCGCTCGTAAATTCCGGGTTGCCCAAGGCGCCCGAGATGAAGGCCCGAAGCGCCTCGTCGTACTGGTGGTTGCGACGGGTCCAGGCGGTATGGACTTTGGCTTCGCAGGCGGCCTTGTCCAAGCAGGCCAGCGCGCGCTCTGGTTCGAGCGGCCACGCCCCGACGAGCGTCTGGTAAAAGCGGTATTCGATGTCGCGGTCCGGCAACCCGGCGCGGCGATGCCGTTCGTTGAGGGCGGCCCAGCGGCGGACGGCGGCGCTCCACGGCTCCGGGACTTCCGAGAGCAGGGCCAGCCGCGCGCGAACGTCCTCGCTGAACTTGGTGTCGTGCGTCGAGGTGGCCACCAAGCTGTTCGGCCAATCGGCCTGGGCCTCGGCGCAGGCGCGGTGAAATTCCTCCACCGAACAGCCGAATCGGGCGGGGTTGCCGCCGACCTCGTTTAGCGCGAGCAAGCGGTTGAAGCAGTAGAGCGCGGTGTCTTCGATGCCCTTGGCCATTGCCGGGCCGGTGACTTGCTGGAGACGCATTGCCAACTCAGCCTCCAGGTCCCCGCGCAGGCGCAAGAGCATCACGTCGCCCAGAAAATCGAACAGGTGCGGGTCGAGATCGGACCGCTGCCGGCGGGCGGCGGCGGTGGTTTCGGAAATGCGCGCGGCATCGGCCTCACTGATCTGGCCGGGGCCCGGCCGCGCGTAGGTGCGGTACACGGGCAGACAGGCGACGAGTTCGATCAACGCGGCGCGCCACTGGTCGGGCGGGAAATCCCGGACGCGCCAGTGGCGCGCGGCGATTTGCAGCGCCAGGGCCACGAGCCGGTTCACTTCCGCTTCGAGCAACTCCCGGAGCGTCAGCCGTTTTTTCTCGAGCGCGAGGGCCGGGTAATCGGCGGCCTGGCCGGTGAACTGGACGTAGAAATCGGTGAGCGGGCCCTCGCCCGCCGGGTCGATGAACAGGCCAGTGGCGCGCGTCAGGAAGTCGTAGCCGGTCGTGCCGGCGACGGGCCAGGAGGCGGGCAGGCGTTCGCCTGGCTCGAGGATTTTTTCAACTACGGTCCAGGCGCGGGGCGTTGTCGAGCGCAGGCGGTGCAGGTATTCTTCCGGGTCCCGCAAGCCGTCGATGTGGTCGATGCGCCATCCTTCCACCCACCCGCGTTGGTGCCAGGCGAGGACGCGCTCATGGATGGCGTTGAAAACGCCCGCATCTTCCACGCGCAGGCCGGCGAGTGTGGGGACGTTGAAGAAGCGGCGGTAGTTCAGCTCGGCGTCGGCGGTTTGCCAGCCGGTGAGCCGGTAATGTTGCCGCTGCACCAGGGCGTCCAGCGAGTCCGGGCTGGCATTGAGTTCGCGCACTGCCTGCGCAATGGCCGCGGCCACCGCCGGGGGCGCATCCTGTTCCTGTCGAAGCTGACCCGAGATGGGGCAGTCACGTCCCCCATCACCCCGGCTCTCTCCCCAGGGAGAGGGTGGATACTCCTCAACCAGGCCGGAGAGAGACTCCGGGGCCAGCGGAAATTGGAGTTCGGCATGCCGCAGCGTGAGGGCCTGGCCGTCGAACTGGAGTTGCAGCCCGCCCTTCTCGATCACACGGTGGTAGGGCGCGTTGAGGACCGGCACGAGCACTTTGCCGCGCAACCGCGGGTCCGGCGATTGCCAGTCGATGTCGAAGTAAGCTGCGAAGGGACTGTCCTGGCCGCGAGCCAGCACATCCCACCACCAACGGTTTTCCGGTCCCCCGATGCCCGCATGGTTGGGCACGATGTCCAACACCAGACCCATGCCGTGAGAACGCAACGCCGCCACCAGGCTTTCCAGGTCCTCTTCGGTTCCCAACTCCGGATTCAACCGGCTGAAATCGGACACGTCGTAGCCGTGACTGCTGTGGGGCCGGGCCTTAAGCAGAGGCGACGCATAGACGTGCGAGATGCCCAGTTCGTGAAGGTACGGGACCAGCGCCAGGGCATCGCGCAGGCGAAACCGTTCATTGAACTGCAGCCGGTAGGTCGCGCGAGGGGTGTGTATTGCAGACATGGCCGCGCCTCATTTGGAATCCCGTTCCACGCGGAAGCCGAGGCGCTCGCCGAGCAGCAGAAACCTCTCAAACCACGCCTTCGCGGCTTCGTCGCCGGCCTGGACGCGCCGGCGCAGGTCCGGCACAACCGTGGCCCTCATGCCGGCGTAGGCATTCTGCGGCTTCCACAGGTTGACCTCGAAGGAGAGACTGCGGGCTAACTCGGCGGCGTCGGTGAATCGCTGGAGCAGGTCCGGGGCCTCGGGTGATTTGAGGAGTTGGTCGCCCAGGCGGTCCAGATGCCCCTTGAGGGCGTAGGCGAGGGTGTCGGCATCGAGCGGGACCTTGGTCGCTTCACATTCTCCCAGGAGCGCGCGCACGCGCTGGAGGTCCAGACTGTCGCCCTCGAACTGCCGGCGCAGTTCGCTGTTGAGGACGAACTCGGCAGCCAAGGCCAGCGGCTTGAGGGTGGGCGCGCGCAGGTCCGCCAGGAAGCGCATCAGCGGCGCGTAGCGGTCGGTGATCAGCCTGTAGGTGTTGTGTATTTCGTCGCGCGTGGCAGCCAGAATCTGGTTGAGCACCTTGCGCTGCTCGTCGCGGAAGAGGTTCTTCAACGAGTAGTGCGTGGCGCCGAAATGATGGTCCGTGAGCCGGATGAGTTCCGGGAAATCGGCGGCCTCGAAGGCGGCGCGCAGCTCGCGCACCAGGGCCGCGTAGGCCTCGGGTTCGCCGTCGAAACGCACGCCGCAATTCAGGTTGTGGTCGCCCAGGTGGAGGACGGCGTAGGTGAGGAGGTCGGCATTGCGGGTGATTTCGAATGTGACCTTGACCCGCCCCAAGGCGAGCCGCGCGTTGCCGGCGCTGAACAGTTGCCGGTCTTCCTGCCGCACGGTGAACGAGTAGATGCGCGCCTCCTCGGGATACGATTCAAAGAGGGAACTGATGGCGTAGTGGGCGCCCGCGCTTTCGCGTGTCATAATTGCGGGTTTGACGAATTGCTCATAGACGTGGCGCGCGTCGGGATGCTCGCGCAGATTGCTTCGGGCCCTGCCCAGGATGTCCAGGAAGGCGGGTTCCAGATCCTCGCCGAACATGTGGCGAGCGAGTTGGATGGCGCGCGCGGCGTATTGGATGACCTGCACGGTTTCAATGCCGGAAATCTCGTCGAAAAACCAACCGCAACTGGTGTACATCAGCAGCGCGTGGCGCTGCATTTCCAGCAGGCGCAGGGCGGTGACTTCATCGGGCGGGTCCAACTGGCGGGCCGCCTGGCGGGCGAAAAACCGGGCGGAGTTTTCCGGGGAACGGTCGAGGATGACCGTGATGTAATCGTTGCGGGCCGCCCACGGGTCTTTAAAGAACTGGCCGGCCCTGGTTTCAAACCTGGGCGCCAGTTGGTCGCGCAGCCAGTCCATGGCCTGGCGGAGCGGCTCGCGCCAATGCTGGTTCCAGCCGGGATGGCCGCCGGAGCTGCAACCGCAGTGCTTGCGCCAGCGCTCGACGCCGTGGACGCAGCTCCAGGAACTGGCCTGTTGGATTTCGGCTTCGTGGGTGGGCGGATGCTGCTCCAGGAACTCCGCGTAAACTGTCAGGCTGGCGTCTTTGCCGGCCTCGATGGCCTGCAACGCATAAGCCAGCGCCATGTCTCCATAACGGTTGTGGTGGCCGTAGCTTTCGCCGTCTGTGGCAATATTGACAAGTTGAGCGTGGCCGCGGCCCTCATCAAACGCTTGCATCAACCGGCGGGCAAAATTCTCCCCGTTGGTCAGCAATCCCTCGAAGGCCACGCCCCGGGCAATCGGCCCGTCATAAAAAAACACCGCGATGGAGCGGCCGGAGGGCAACTTCACCAGATAGGGCATTGAAGGGTCGACGCGGCCGCCGCTCACGTCGCGCCAGTCGCCGCCCTCCAGCGGGCGCACACGGCTGGCCTGAGTGGGCGAAAGGATCGTGAACTTGAGGCCGAGTTCGGCCAGGACGTCCAGCGATTCGTTGTCCGCCGCCGTTTCTGGCAGCCACATCCCCTCGGGCGCGCGGCCGAATCGGGCTTCAAAATCGCAACGGCCCCAGAACACCTGGGTGAATTTGTCGCGGCGGCTGGCCAGGGGCATGATGATGTGGTTGTAGCACTGGGCCAGGGCGGAGCCGTGGTCGGAGAACCGCTGCCGGCTTTCCTGGTCGGCGGCCACGACCGCCCGGTGGAGGTCGGGCGCTCTTTCCTTCATCCAGGCCAGCAGCGTGGGTCCGAAGTTGAAGCTGATGCGCGAGTAATTGCTGAGGATGCGCTCGATGCGGCCCTCGCCGTCCAGGAGGCGCGCGTAGGCGTTGGGCGCGTAACATTGGGCGGCGATGCGTTCGTTCCAGTCATGGTAAGGAAACGCCGAATCCTGCAGCTCAATCGCCTCCAGCCAGGGATTTTCGCGCGGAGGCTGGTAGAAATGCCCATGGATGCATACGAATTTGTTCATGCGAATTCAATGGGTTGGACCAACTCAAGGAGGCCTTGGAGCGAAATGCCCACCCAGTCGGGCCGCTGCTCCAGATCGTAGCCCAGCTCAGATATGGCCCGGCGCAGGAGATAAGCCTCCATCACAATGTCGAGGTCTGCATCGTCGGCCGGCAGAAAAGCCGCTGTGCCGGCGGACCGGCGGTAGGCCGCAAAAAAAGCCGCGCCGACGCGTTGCGACCAGAAGCGCGCCCACCCTGCCAGGGCGGCCAGTTGCGCCGGTTGCAGCATCCCGTGCGCAGCCTGCTTACCAAGCGCCGCGTGCGCCGCGTAATGAAACGACCGGATCATGTCCGCCAGGTCCCAGAGCGGCGAGCGCTTAAGCCGGCGCTCACTCAACGCGGCGGACGGCTCGCCCTCAAAGCCAACGATCCAGAAGTCCTTGCCCGTGTAGAGCACCTGGCCGAGGTGGTAATTCCCGTGCAGGCGGATGCGCACCAAGCGCAGGTCGCACTGGGAGAATCTGCGAAACTTCTCGAGGATGCGCGATTGGCGGCCCAGGACGGCTTGCGCCGGGGCCTGGAGCTCCGGCGGCAGGCCCTTGAGCCGCTGGCCCAGCAGTTGCAAGTTTCGGCGCGCCAGCGTGTGCATGGATTGGAATACCCCGCGCTGTGAATGGGGCGTGAACGGTTCGGGCGCGAAGTCCGGGTCCGCCGGGTCCGACGCCAGGGTCAGGTGCAGCGCCGCCGTGAGCCGGCCTATCTGGCGGGCGTGCTCGAGATAGGTGCCGATGAGGTCCTGGTCCGGCTCAGGCAGCCCGGCGCGGGCCAGTTGCGGAATCGAGGTCCCCGACAGCGGCGGGGCCTGGCGGCCGGCCTCCGGCAGCGTCTGGACCCGCTCATAGAACCGGCTCAATGTGTCCAGCGTGTCGTCCCAGGCGTTCTTGCACTCCGGCACAAAGGCGGTCAGAACCGCCACCGTGAAGGTCTCGTCCTGGGCGTTGCGGTATTCCAGCGCCCCGGCCAACGCGGGGGTGTGCGGGAATCGGCGCGCGGTCAGGAAGCGGCTCACGTCGAGTTCCGGGTTGGTGCCCGGCTCCAGCCGGCGGAACCATTTGAAGATCAGCCGCTCGCCATAGATAATCAAAGCGTTGTGGTGGCCGGTTGAGCGGGCTGACGGCTCCAGGGCCTCCGTGCCCCCGCGCCGCAGATGGAGAAGGAGGGCGGCGGGCGTCGCGGTGAGTTGGCCCCGCCGGCCAGCCGGAGTGCGGCGGCGCCAGAACAGGTCCAGGAGCGCCCTGCAAAAGGCCGGGCTGGCCAGCGCCTCGTGGAGGACGCCGGTTTGATTCCCGCGCTGCCGAACCAGCCGTGCCAGGACCATCCCTGGCCGGCCGCCGATTGCCTGGGCCTCTTCCCCGAAGGCCCCGGCCAGCGGCAACAGGTACCGCTCCGGCTCGCCCGGCGAGTAGTCGACCTGCAGGAAGGCCAGGGCGGCCGTCCCGGCATCGAGCCTGACCGGAATCACGTCCTGAAGATGAGCGGCGCGGATGACCTTGCTCCCGCCGCCGAACCAGGGTTGCAACGGAAGCCAGTCTTGCAGCGCGCGTTCCAGCGGCGCCCGGTTGCGTTCGTGAAAGACATCTTCCCAGTCATCCTGGACATTCAGCACCGCTTGCGTCTCGGAGTCGGCGGGCGCGGTGCCAGGCTCCGCCCGCGCCGGGGCTTTGGCTTCCAGGGAAAACAGGTAAAACGCGTGCGGGCCCAGCGTGAGGAAATACGGGTGGTCGCCGATCGGCGGAAACTCCTTGTGGCCGAAGAGTTCCACCGGGGTGAGAGATTTGAAGGAGGAGAGGTCGAGTTCGGCCGGTTGGACGAACCGGGAGAGATTGGCCACTACCAGCAGACACTGGGCGGGCGTGCGCCGCACGAAAGCAAGGACGGCGCGGTTTTCCGGGTGCAGGAATTCCAAGGAGCCGAGCCCGAAGGCGGGCCACCGTTTCTGCAGGGCGATGAGGCGCTTCATCCACCAGAGCAGCGAGTGCGGATTACGCTCCTGGACCTCGACGTTGACCGCCTCGTAATGGTTTTCGGGGTCGAGGTTGATCGGCAGGTAGAGGCTTTGGGGGTTGGCGCGAGAGAAACCCGCGTTCTTGTCCGCGCTCCATTGCATCGGCGTGCGCACCCCGTTGCGATCACCCAGGTAAACATTGTCGCCCATGCCGATTTCGTCGCCGTAGTAAATCACCGGGGTGCCGGGCAGCGAAAAGAGCAGCGCGGTCAACAACTCGATGCGGCGGCGGTCGTTGCCCAGCAGCGGCGCCAGGCGGCGGCGGATGCCCAGGTTGAGCCGGGCCTGGTGGGCCCGGGCATAGATGCGATACATGTAATCGCGCTCCTCGTCGGTCACCATTTCCAGCGTCAGTTCGTCGTGATTGCGCAGGAACAGCGCCCACTGCGCCGTTTCGGGAATCGGCGGCGTCTGCTCCAGGATGTCCACGATGGGTATCCGGTCCTCGAGGCGCAGCGCCATGAACAAACGGGGCATGAGCGGAAAATGAAAGGCCATGTGGCATTCGTCGCCCCGCCCCGCGCCGAAATACGCGACCGCATCCTCCGGCCACTGATTGGCCTCGGCCAGAAGCATCCGGTCGCCGAACCGCTCATCCACGTGCCGGCGCAGGAGCTTGAGGAACTGGTGGGTTTCGGGGAGATTCTCGCAGCTCGTGCCATCCCGCTCGAACAGGTATGGCACCGCGTCCAGCCGCAGCCCGTCCACGCCCAACCCAAGCCAGAAATCCATCACCCTCAACATTTCCTGTTGAACGGGCGGATGCTCGAAGTTCAAGTCCGGCTGATGCGAATAGAAGCGATGCCAGTAGTAGGCCCTGGCCACGCTGTCCCATGTCCAATTCGAGGTCTCGGCATCCTTGAAAATGACGCGCGCGGCCTTGTATTTTTCGGCCGTGTCACTCCAGACGTAGAAGTCGCGCCAGCGGCTCCCGGACGGCGCGCGGCGGGCGCGTTGAAACCACGGATGCTGGTCCGACGTGTGGTTGAGGACCAGCTCGGTGATGACGCGCAGCCCGCGCCGGTGGGCTTCGCGCAGGAAAGCCTTGAAGTCCGCCAGCGTGCCGTAGCGCGGATGCACCCCGCAATAGTCGGCGATGTCGTAGCCGTCATCCTTGAGCGGGGACGGATAAAAGGGCAGCACCCACAGGGCCGTCACACCGAGGTCGCGCAAGTAATCCAGCTTCAGCGTTAGCCCGGGAAAGTCCCCGGTTCCGTCGCCGTCGCTGTCGCAAAACGCGCGGACGTGCAATTCGTAAATGACCCCGCGTTTGTACCACAAGGGATCGCCTGCCGATTGATTCATCAGATGCGAATTGCTCATTCTCGTCCGCCTCCACCAACGACCACGCTCTGCCCCCCTCGTCTCGGCCTGCCCGCCGAGCGTCACAAGCCAGGAACGATTCTAATATAACCTATAAGCGGCCGTGGTTCCAGCCGCGATTCTTCTCAGGGTGCGATTAAAAGTGTCGGTCAGCTCACGGCGCCTCTTTGCCCCGAAGGGGCTTCCGAGAGTAGCCCGGCGTTTCAACGCCGGGTGAGCGGACCGAAAACGTGGATCCGTCCCGAAGGGACGGCTGAGGGCAAGGAGTGTTCTCAATCGTCCCTCCGGGACGAGAATCTCTTTTCTCGCCTCCCCGGCGTTGAAACGCCGGGCTATTCTCGGATGTCCCTCCGGGACAAAGCTCCCGATCAGGGGACGGCGCTCGAATTTTCCGACCGCTTCCGCTACGGCAATCGGCTGCCGGTAGTTCTCCCTCTCCCTCGGGCAGAGGAGGGGGAACTCGGCTCGTAGCTCACACTCCTCACATGATCTCCGTTAAAGGCCCGGCAGACTTGGCGCCTTCGGAGGGGAGAGGCAGGACGCGGGCTTCGGCACCCATGGGATGGGGCAGCCTGGCGCCGGGATCGATTCCGCCCAGGGTGTAGATGGCGCCGAGGAGGTCGGCCGGATAGACGGGCCGTTCCTTGACTTCCTCGGCCTTGGAATCGGAGGCCCCGACGACGCGGCCGGCCTTGAAGCCGCCGCCGGCGACCAGCACGGTGAAGACCTCGCCATGATGGTTGCGGCCGCCATTCCAGGGCGGCTGCCAGTCAATCCTTGGGCTGCGGCCGAACTCGCCGCAACACCAGACGAGGGTGCTCTCGAGCAGGCCGTGGTCGTGCAAGTCCTGGAGCAGCATCGCCAGCCCTTGGTCCAGTTGCGGACATTGGCGGCGCATGGTCGGGAAGTGGTTGCTGTGGGTATCCCAGCCGCCGGGGTAGTTGATGACGACGTAGGGGACACCGGCCTGGACCATCCGCCGCGCGGCCAGGCAATCCTGGCCGAAGGTGTGGCGGCCATAGCGGTCCCGGAGTTCGGGTTTCTCCTTCGAGAGATTAAACACCTCGCGGGACTCGCCCAGAATCAATTCGTAGGCCTGTTTTCTGGCCTCTGCCGAGGCCGCTAACTGTGGGCTGGCGCGCATCGCGTCGGCCATCGTGTTGAGCTTTTCGCGCAAGGCGCTGCGGGCCTTTTGCCGGTCCTCAGTCATGCCCTTGGCCATCACCCCTTCCACATCGAACCGCGCGGCGTTCGGGTCGCCGCCAGTGGCAAAAGGCTTTAACATCGGTCCCAGGAAGCCCTCTTCGGAGAATCGTCCCTGGGGCTGGGTCAACACAACGTAAGGCGGAATAAGCCCTTTGTAATCGGCGGCTTTCAAAAGCCCAAACACGGCGCCGATGCTCGGATAGGCCAGGCGTTCGCCCGGAGTGTGCGCGGTCTGCATGAGGTAGGCGGCCGTTTCATGGCCGTTGTTGCGATGGACCATGCTCCGGATGAGGGCGTACTTGTCGGCTTGCTGGGCCAGCTTGGGGAACAGTTCGCCGATTTGAATCCCGTCCACGTTGGTCGGGATGGCCTTTGCCAAATCACCCATGTAATCGTGCCCGGCCTCCGGTTTAGGGTCCCAGGTGTCGATGTGCGACATGCCGCCCCACAGGAAAACCTGGATGACGGACCTGGCCTTGGCTTTGGGCGGCACGCACTCTTCACTCCGCACTGCCTCGGCTCCCGAAACCGGACGGCCGCCGAACAACAATCCGGCCGTGCTGAACAAGCTGACGCGCAGGGCCTGGCGCCGGGTCATCGGCAAAGTCAGATGCGCGCCCGTTAGGCCCCAGTTCATGGGCAATCCGACATCCAAGAGCGAGTGCGGAGTGTCCAGAGGCAGCGCCTCGTTCCCTCGGCACTCGACACTCGGCCCTCCGAGTCCGGATACTATTGAGCGGCGGTCTAATTCGGGGCGGTCGGGGCTGTGGTTGGGACGGTCGTTGGTGTTCATAATTGAGCTTTCAGTGGCGATATAGGAATTCCTCGCTGTTGATGAGCGACCAGGCGACATCGATCCAGTCGGCGCGACTTTTTACGACGACAGGCTTGTTGGGCGCTTTGGCCGCCTGGCCGGAGTCGGGGGCCGGGGCCGGCTTCACGGTCTGCACCCGCCCGTAACCCTCGATGGTCTTGATCTCGTCCGGCGTCGGGAACCGCGATAGGATCGTCAGGTAAAGCTCCTCGACGATTTGAGGCGGTTTGCGGCTCGGGGCGAGGATGGCCTGGAGATTGGGGCCTTGCTCCAGCTTGCGCTGGATCTCGGTCGAGTTGAGGAGGAACAGCCACTGGGCGGGCGTCGGCTTGTTGATGCGTTCATTCTCCATGCCGGTGGCGCGGGCCGAGCGCCCGAATAGGGCCAGGAAGGGACTGGTGATGCTGCCGTCGGCGATGGCAACCGCCGGCATGCCTTTGGGGATGTAAGTGAAAGGTTCCGGGATGGGGCTGGTATAGAGGTCCGACGCCCCGGTGATTTTATTGATGGCGTCAATCAACACCTCCGCATCCAGCCGGCGCAGTGAATAGCTGGCGAAACTGGTCTCGGCCTCGGGAGTGTTGAGCCTGGGCATCGAGGAGAGTTGGTAGGTCTGCGAGTTGAGGATTAGACGGTAGAGGGCCTTGAGATCGAAACGGTGCGCGACCATTTGCTCCTCGAGGCAGGCCAGCAGCGCGGGGTTGGCCGGCGGGTTGTCCTCGCGAATATCATCCGGCTCGTGAATGATGCCGCGCCCCAGCAACCAGGCCCAGACCCGGTTGACGATGCTGCGGGTGAACCAGGGATTCGTGGGCGTGATCAGCCAGTCGGCGAAAACGCCTCGAGGGTCGCGGGCCGGGGACAATTTAACCCTGGCGCCATCCGGAAAGACCGCCTCCGACGGCGCGGGGTTCGTCCGGGGCTGCATCGGGAGTTGAGACAGGCGGTTGGAAGGCTGTCCAACCTCGGTGATGGCAGCTCGTCCGGGGGCGCTGTTGCCGGGCAGGGCGCTGAAACCGAGCGGGTCCCAAAACACATGCTCCTCCTTCCACTCGCTCGTGGGCTTGTAACCGATCTGCGAGAAGAAGGCCGCCATCCCGGCCAAACGATTCGTCGGCCAGGATTCGGCCCGCGCTCCCATGAAGGTCAAGGCCACTGCGCTGGCGATGCCTTCGGGCGCGCGGTTTTGCAGCGCGCGGTAGAAGTTGACCGGGCCGACGCGGAAATTGCTGCCGCTGGCCGTGAGCATCTCCCGGGCGAACTTGTCATAAGGCTTGTTTTCGGCGATGGACGCCCGGACCCAGCGGTGATAAGCCTGCGCGGCGTTGGGCCAGAGATTGACGGGAAACTCCGCCTTGATCCGCAGGATGTCGCCCCACCTCATGGCCCAGTAATCGGCGAACTCGTCCCTTTCCAACAGGCGGTCAACGAGAAGGCGTCGTTTGTTGTTCGTGTCCGGGTCCTCGATGAACTCCCTGGCCTCCTTTGCCGTCGGCAGCGCGCCGATGACATCCAGGTAAGCGCGCCGCACAAACACCGCATCGGAGCAAAGGACGGGCTGGATGTTCAACCTCGCCAACTGCGCGAAGACCAGTTTGTCAAGCTGGCTCGCGGCCCTGGGCAGGGCGGGGTTTTCAAAAACATTTGTTCCCGCCTCCGGCGCCCCGGCTTCGCACACAGCCGCCGCACAAACAACTGCCAAAACCCACGCCATTCTCACAATGCGCTCCGGTCTCACTTCACAGACCCGAACCAGGCGGAACGATAGCTTCGCGGCCAGGGCCACGTCAAGCTCCAAACTGCGCCGGGCGCAGGCCGTCAGGGGTGCATCAAGCTCGGTGCCGAGTCTCGGTACTGTCCCTAACGGACTGCCACCGTTCTCATTAACACCGCGGCTTCAGCGCGGTGTTCGTATGCGGCGAGCCGTCCCAGCCGTTCAACGGCTTTCCGCGCTCCCAGTGAAACCGTTGAAACGGTTGCAGCGCCCGAGGTCCCTCCTTACACCGGGCTGAAGCCACGGTGTTAATGGGACGTCTCGCCTGGCAGAAAAATCCGGGCTGTCGTCCCGAGCTTGATGCAGCCCTA
>Ga0181524_10000980_pt1 | contig 34038 bp, 26 predicted proteins | sample PEATcosm2014_Bin_34_FD_119761 | JGI IMG/M metagenome (GOLD analysis project Ga0181524, IMG submission 119761) | Peatland microbial communities from MTU Mesocosm Facility, Houghton, MI, USA - PEATcosm2014_Bin05_60_metaG | ecosystem: Environmental > Terrestrial > Soil > Wetlands > Peat | place... | reverse complement strand
CGCCGACTCGACGGCTTCTGGAAAGAGCGTCTCAACAACCACGTCGCACGCAACGACTCCTTGGCGTTGGCGGCTTGACCGAAGAAATCCGTCTCGCGCCCTCTTTCGCGGACGCCCGCTCGAGATCGCACCTAACTGGTCCCCAGGAGGACCCCAGACCTCAAGCCGCCCATGATCAAGTTCGGCGCCAAGATCGAGGAGGTGCTCCGGCGGCGGCCCGCCAAAGGGCCGCTCTTCCCCTACCGCTGCACCGGGCGGTCCTGCGACCGCGCCACCGAGTTCAAGCAAAGGTGCCAGCGCCTGGGCATCAAGGGCGTCACCCTGCACTCCTACCGCTCCGGTTGGGCCGAGCGGACCCGCAGGGCCCACTACCCCCAGCGGTGCGCCTAGGAAGCCCTGGTCCAGCAGTCGGCGACCGTCCACCGCGCCCACCCCAAGAACGCGCTGTGACTATCCCCTCCCTCGGCGAGTGGGAGGATCTCCTCGCCAGCAAAATCGTCGGCATCGAGCGGATGCCCAAGGCGGCGTAAGCGAGGCGAACCGTAAAGCACTATAATGGGCTCGGAGCCGCGTAGCTCCTTGAACCTGGCGAAACGAAACAAAGAATGAGCAATATGCGCATGCGCAACATGAATAGCGCCCGCGACTCGCGGGGTCGTTCCCAACGGATCGCTATGGCTTCGGTGTTTCCAGGTCTTTCTGTAATTGCCGCAAACCAAAACATATGAAACGTCAAACACATCGAATACTGATCGGCAAAGGAGTGCGCCTAGAGGGTAGGCAGTACGCTGAGGTGGTCGCTGAGGAGTTCGCCGAGGGGTGCGCGACGCTGCGCGAGGCGTGGGATGCGTGCTCCTCTGCACGGCGGCTGCTCTTGGCGCTGGAGCATTTGCGGAGCGTGGACTGGGACGCAGAACGCCCGCAGTACGCGGAATTTGCGACCCGCTGTGCAGAGTCGGTTCTGTCGATCTACGAGGCGCGGCACCCTGGGGATACGCGGCCCAGGGACGCCATAGCCGCCGCTCGACGCGCGAATAACGCGGAAGCGGCGGCGAGGGGCGAAGAAGCGGGGGCGGGAGCGTTGGAAACCGAAGGAGCGGCGACGTGGGCGGCGGCAGCGGCGTTTTGGGCGGCGAGGGCGGCGGGGCAAGCGGCAAATAGGGCGGCAAGCGCGGCGAGGGCGGCGGGGCAAGCGGCGGGATGGGCGGCGTGGCTGGTAGCGGAAGCCGAAGCGGAAGCGGCGGAAGTGGCGGCGTGGCCGGCGAGGGAAGCGGCGCTGATAGCGCTGGAGGAGGAGCAGAAAAAACAGGCGGCTTGGATCAAGGAGTTGTGGTCGAACCCGTTCGGAACATCTTAGTTAGGGCCCGCGCAGTTCCTCTACATGCACCGCTTCCTGGACGAACCACGAGCCGGCGACTTTGTCACCGGACTGCGGGCAGTACTGCCGCAGCCACTCTGGCTGGCGGCCATGGCGATGCACGGCGCCTGGTGGCTTTTCTGCGATGAATTGCTGGGGGCAGCGGACTTCGCCGCGCGCTGCCGAGCGCTACCCACATTCGAGCGGTCGCTGGAGCTCCTGCGGGACTGGGAGGCGAGGTCGGCCCACCTTCGGGACGGGGACCACTACATGCTGGTGGCCGGATTTGCCGGGCGCCGCACGAGGGGACGGTGTGCGCGATTGCGTCTGCGGTGCTGTGCCTGTACCGCACCTTCATCCGCTTGGGGGAACTCATCGTTTTCCAAAGTCGCTGCCAGCTTTCGGGCAACGGTCTTTTCCAGTTCAACAGCAGTGCTATGCCCGACTCCGACAAGCTCTTTGCGCGCCGCGGCCACATCTTCCTGGTGCATGTCCCTGATCATGGGCGCCAAAGCTCCCGTGCTCCTCGATTCCGCGAAAGGCACGTCCGTGGCGGCGGCGCCGTGGATCGGGAACCTCGGCGGGTGCTCGGCCGCTGCCTCCTCGGCGGCTTCCCTGCAGGCACAATTGCACGTTCAACATCCCCGGTGCGGAGCTGCGGGCGGAATGAATGCACCGAGAGGGCATCGCTCCGGAGTGTCTCCAATTTGGAGACGGTTTCCTGGCTCCCGAGACGCCCAACTCGTTTTGACTGAGCCGTGGCAGAGCCTGCAAAACTCAGCATAATGGGGGCTTCCGGGTAGAGCCGGTGCTTGCCCACCGGCTCCCCCACGGACCCGTACTAGCCCAATTAAGCCCCCGTTTGCGCGACGATGTTCATGATCTGGCGCGACTCTTCCCGGTAAAGGTCCATTCGAGGCCGGACAAAGACGCCCTTGGGGCATCGCCGGCCTGCCGTGGCGCTGGGCATGGCCGAACGCACGCCGAACTTGCGCGCCGCAAACGGCTAGACGAGCACATGCCCCCTGCGCTCGCTCATACGGCCCAGTACCATTATATTAGCCGTACAGCAGCACGGGGCCAGAGATTCAGCACCCAAAGCAGGCGTGCGCCGAATCTGCCGGAGTTCAACCCGCACAGACTCGGAGCAATCCCCACGGCCAGCCTGAGCGACTCAGAGCACTCAGAGCTCTCAGAGCGGATTCCCATTCACGCTAAAGCCACTTTACGACAACGACTTATACAGCAGGCCGGAAGGCCCTTAGTACCGTACTAAACTGACGCCCCTCACTCTGCCCTGCCGTCGCTGTAGTGCGCCAAACGCAAAGCTATGAAGCGACAACAGAATACAACGGGAGTACCAACGCCGGCAACGTGGCTGAAGCACTTGCTGATCGGGTGTCACAAGCCCCGCGTCGAAAAAGGGGCACCATGAGCGCAAACGTGAAGGAGGGTAAGCCAGCCCCCGAGGCCAAGCCCGCCCAAGAGCAGGCCGCCGAGGATTTGGTAATCCATTTCCTCAGGCAGCTCGGCCATATCACAACCGACAAGCAGGAGCTGGAGTACCGCAAGTGTTTTCGATCACTTACTACGCTGCGGGCATAGCAACAACACCGCGCCGTCATAAAATGACGGTATGACGAATCGTGTGGTAATCGAAGATCCGCCTGCGCTGGGGCAACTCGACGATATCAGTACCCGCGTGTGGCAGGAATACCGTGCGGGTGTCGCCGTTGAGCCGCCTTCCTTGAGCTCATCATGGCCCTTAGTACCCGACACCTCGCGATTTGGCCGAATAGGTAAAGACCTTGCTGCCTTCACGTTCGGTAAACGGTTTGTTCAGCCAACAATGGAATTACCTATTGCACTATACCAGAGACTATGAAAGAAAAAACGTTAAGCCGTAAAGAGTTGTTCAACCGGGCGCTCCAGATCGACAAAGCCCCGGCCCCGGATGCCATTAACGAGGCCCAGTACGAGAAGCTTGTGCGCGAAGAGCTCGATACGCTCTCCCTCCAGGGCTCAAGCTATAAGCCCAACGTAATCATCCATGTGATCCGTTGGAGCTCGGATCCCCAGGAATTCAGCTCGTCCCTTGAGCGCCAACGGACCGGCTTCCAGGCCGAACAACTCCAAATGAGTTGGGCGAATTGCGAAGTGCGTGAGGTCGTAGGCGACGGCGTTTCGGCCTTCAAGAAGGATACGAAGACGGGCAAGAACCAATGGCTCGCCCCGGATTCCTACCTCGGCGCGCTGATCGAGCTCGCCAAGCAAGGCGCTTACCGCGGGAAAGGTCTGGTCGTATTCTTCGAAAACCCGGATAGGTTTTGCAGGGATGATCTCGATGTTGCGGATTCGGCCCTCATGAGCCTCCTTCGGAACGACGTTGGGGTGTACTTCAAGTCGCTCTCGATGCTCTTGCGGCCCGGAGATCAGAATCATCCGATAAAAAGGTTGATCCTGCTCTTGGAGTTTTACCGGGCCAACCGGGAGAGCGCCCGGAAGAGCGAGCTCATCCTTGCCGAGCTCAAGCTGCGGCTCGACCGCATCATGAAGGGCGAGAAGCTCACCGTCGGGGCCTACGCGCCGACTTGGGTTGGCTTCGCGCCCCTCACCGTCAACGGCCTTGTCGCCGAGGGCGAGCAACGCGGCGAGTACATCCCCGACGAGGGCAATTGGCCCACGGTGAGCCGCATCGCCGAGCTCGCCTTCGACGGAATGCCCTCGCTCCACGCCATCGCGACAACCCTGAATACCGAGGGGGCCGACATGCTGCGGAAGGACGAGGGGTATTGGACTGCCGGGGCCGTCTCACGGGTGCTCCGCAGCCCCGCCCTGAAAGGTACCCTGGTGATCTACGAGCCCCGCAAACCGGGCGACAACGGCGACCGTGCCGAGCGCCTGCGCGTCGATAACTACTTCCCGGCGGTCGTAACCCCGGAGCAGTGGGATCTCCTGCAATCCCGCTACGGTGCCGAGCAACGGCAACCCGGCGGGGCCCGTGCCGACGAGGACATATTGAATCTGCTTCCGGGCCGGGTGATCTGCTCGCACTGCCGGCAAACTATGTTCCTCACCGTCACGCGTGGGCGCTTCGATTCGAGGGCCTATCACTGCCGCGGCCGGTACCACCAAACCGCGGAGGAAGGGCTGCAACCGTGTCGGGAATGGCGCAACGCCTATGCTGACGCGATCGAATGGGTAATCTTCGGCGGCATCTTGGCCCAATCACCCGCCGAGTATGCCCTGCAACGCGACGAGGGCCGCAAGGTGAAGGTAGCCGCCCTGCAAGCCGAGATCGCAAAGATCAAGCGGCGCATCATCAATACCAGCGCCGCCGCCGAGGAAGCCCCGGGCGTCGAAGAGCTCCGGGAGAGGATCAAGACGCTCAACGGCGACTTGAAGACCAAACAAGCTGAGCTCGCCGAGATCATGCGCGGCGTGGCCTTCGACGAGGGGTCCGCGTGCGCGTGGAAGTCCATACGCGAGATCGTCGACGTCGATAAGGTGACGGAGAAGGAGGTACTCGAAGCCAAAGGTGCGGCCCTCAAGCTGATCGGGCAACTCGCGAAGCAGGAAGTCCGCAAGGCGGTCATTGGCCCGCTGAAGGCGCTGATCCACTTGGTCGAGATCGACGCCTCGAAGGAGAGGATCCAATTCCGGGTGCGGCTCAACGGAGCCGACTGGACTGAATGGCATGACGTAACAAAGCTCATCGCCGCGATCAAGCGCCGGCACTTCACACACCCCATAACTGAAGAGCACCGCGCCAAGCTCTCCGCGGCCAACAAGGGCCGGGTTGTGTCCGAGGAAACCCGCCGCAGGATCAGCGAGGGGAAGAAGGCCAAGTTTGCCGCCCTCCGCGCCCAGGGCGTCGAGATCAAGCTGTCCGAGGCGACCAAGGCCAAGATCAGCGCCGCCCTCACCGGCAAGCCCCATATCCTCACCGAGGAAGGCCGGCGCAGCCAGCGCGAGGCCGCAAGAAAGCAAATCGTCGGCCAAAAGCGCGGGTATCACGGTCGGCTCATAGCCGGCTAAAGGCCCTTCTCTCCGCTTCCAGCCCGCCCTACGGCGGGCTTTTTTGTTGCCCCCCATGCGCACACCGGACAACAACACCGCCTGGAGGCTCTGGGGACCTACTAGAACTAGCGGCCCCCTGAGAGCGGGAATGGGCCTTTGAGCACGGAGGCGGCCCTGGCCCTGGGGATTTTGAGCTACAACCTCGCGCAATTGTTTCAACGGCACCTGGGGTGGCTGGACCGGGTGACGGCGGCCCCCCTGCGCTTCCGCCTCTTTACTACCGGTGGCATCATCAATGAGAGCGGTGGGGTGAGGACCATTCGCTTGGCGTGCGTGACGTCGAAGAGCGGGCCTCGTGGCGACGGCTCCTGGAGAAAATCATCAGCCCGCTACCCAACTGCGATTCAACAGCCCAGGGCCTTGATCCCGCCAGCGGGACGGGACTGGGCGTGAGGTTGGACTTATTGAAAAACCACCATAAAAGCCGCGAACAAAGCCCTGGTCGGGTTGGCGACCGTTGGGCGCGCCGCGCGCATCGAGGGATCGAGTCATCCCGAGAGCGAACAGAGGCGATCGGTGCATGAACTGGACACCCCGCTTGAGCAGCGGTAGGAGGGGCGGAAGAACCCCCCCGCTCAGCCTCGCGCATTGTGTCGCCACCGCCGCTGGACGAGGCGGGCTAAGTTGATTCTCATCGGGCGCCGCTATGACGGGCGCCAGTACCGTCGGGACGACATTTCCGGAATGCTCAGTCTGGTGTGGTCTCTGGGCGTGGGAGAACCGCTCTTGGTGTGCAAACGCCCCGATCCAGACTTGGGTCCTCGGTCCGCATCCTCCGGTGCCTACCGCTCACTGGAGGCAGGGGAGTTTTTCCCAGTTTTCGTTTCCCTGGGGGTGAACTGGGTGGGAAACGGGAAATGACCCCTTGAGCCGATAACCGGCAGCGTCGCGAATGACCTGTCCGCTGGCCGAGAGTTCGGCCAGGGCCCGCTCCTGCCGCACTCGGGGAGATTGGCGGGGGGTGGACCCAAGCGACGAATATCCTGCCGTCGAATTGGACCGGACGTGGTATCTCCGCGAGGGCCCCGAGTACCCTCGGGGCGGTGTATGCCCCTGGAGGGAGGCGTCCTGGCCACAAGCCGTACAGCCCACGATTCTACAGGGCCTGAATTGCTCCACCGTATAGGCAGGTGAGCACCACAAGGGAATAGCGTCCGGTCAACATTCTTTGGCAGAGGAGTGCCAGAATGTCTCGCTGAGGGACGTCGGCCAGTAGTGTGGGCCAGGAGCAGGCCAGCGCCGAGGAGCGACTCCTCATCGGTCAGACAACCAAGTCCGGACAAAAGCGGCCGGACTGCCCGCCAGCATGGTGAGCCGAATTCGTGCGGGGTACAAATCGCGCTAGTATGCTCCAGGACCGTCAGGAACTGAGCCAAGGCTCCAAGATCCCCTTGCCGCGTCTGGGAATTGGCCTGGGGCAAATTGCATGGGAGAAGCTGCCCCCCGTCGTCGGGGCGGCTGAGGCCGCCCACGGTCACTTCGCGCCAGGGACGCCAAGTTCCCAGGGCGCCTTATAATGCCCGTATGAAGAAATACAGTTTGACGAACGACGCTTACGACTCACTCGCGAGCATGGAGGGGGGACTTATCGGCCGGCTGCCCCCGAAATCAGAACTGCAACCCGGTCGGGTCCTGCCCTCCGCAGACATGGAATTGCTCCGAAGCCCTGAGGTTTGGCCGGACCCAGTGGACGCCGCCGGGGTTCTGGATGCAGTCGCCCGCAGGTTTGGCTCTTATTTAGCCCTAGATGCCGCCAGCATCGACGGGGCCACGCTTTGGACGGCGCACACCCATGCTTTTGCAGCTTTTTCGCACACGCCGCGGCTGAACCTAACCTCGCCGGAAAAAGGCTGTGGCAAGACAACGGCAGTCAGAATAATCGCCAGTTTGACGCCCCGTCCCTTGAGGACCGAGAGCGTAACAGCGCCGGTCCTCTTTCGAATGGTAGAGAGTTTTGGCCCGACCTTGCTGCTCGACGAACTGGATACCTATCTTGCGAAACACGACGAACTCCGCGGGCTCCTGAATGCCGGCCATGAACGGGGCGCCAAGGTATACCGGTGTGAAGGCCCTCACAACGAAGTGCGGGGTTTCAGCTCCTTTGCACCCGCGGCGTTGGCTGGGATCGGCGCTCTTCCCAGCACACTGCATGACCGCTCAATCGTCGTGCGGCTCTTGCGCGCGATGCCCGGCGAAATCGCCCTTCGTTGGGATTCGCGCAACACTGCGGTTGAGACGCAACTCTGCCGCAAGCTGGCGCGTTTGGCGGCCGATAACTTTGCACGCTTGGAGAACTGTGACCCGAAGCTGCCGCAAGCAGCCCACAACCGCCTCGCCGACAATTGGCGCCCGCTTTTTGCCTTTGCGGAAGTTGCCGGCGGGGATTGGCCTGAGCGAGCCGCTCGGGCATTCGCCCGGCTTGTACGTCCGGACAAGTTGGAGGGCGACAGCATCGGCACACAGTTGCTCGCGGACATAAATAGGATATTCCACGAGAAAGGCGTGGATAAGGTGCCCTCTGCGGAATTGGCGGCCGCACTCGCAGCATGCGAAGGGCGGCCGTGGCCGGAATTTGGCCCAGGACAAAAGCCCGTATCACCACACCAAATGGCGACCCTCTTGAGCAAGTACGGGATCATGCCCCAGAAGTGGCGGAACGGAGGCCGAACCGAGCGAGGTTACCTGCGCGCCGACTTCGGGCTGGCCTTTCAGCGGTTCCTGCAAGGCCGGGACCAATGAAGCGCCACACCGCCACGATGCCTGAAAGCACTGGCGATCCTTTGGTTTCACGATCGCCACAACGTGGCGGGCTGTGGCGATCCAAAACTGCGACTTCACACCGGAAACACGCGGCTTGTGGCGATGTGGCGGATCCTCGATCGAGGGGAAGAGCAGGGCATCCGACGATCACCCCGAGCCCCCTACTCATGGGCATTGGGAACGCTATAGCCCGAGCCGAATGGTTTTGAGGGGCCTCTTCCCAGGCTGTCAGTAGGAGGCCCCGGGCAGGCCAAGGCCTTGCCGGAATTGATGAAGAAAGCCCGTCTGCAACAGGCTAAGGTCACCAAAGACCTCCGGGAGCAGGCGCGCAACGCCATCCGTGAGTTCATCCAGGAACTGCTCGACCATCCCTCGAACCAAACGGTTCTCGATGAGCTTTCCGGGAAGGCCAAGCGAAACATCGGCTCCACCGTGCCCGCCTCTTTCGCGACAGATTAGCCCTCGCAGAGGCCCGCAGACTGATAGAGCAGTGCGGCTATTGGCGCCAAAAAGAAGAATTGGAGGATGCCGAAAAAGCTGCTACGAACTGGACGTGATGGGATATTTGCGATGAGCTCACTGGCCAGAGGCGACTTCGGTGTGCCGATTTGCGGATTTCGGCTCTCGGCTGGCCAGGACCCCTGTGGGTTGTCCCGAAGGGCCAGCACGGCGCTCTCCGGATGCGGGATGTGCCAAGCGGGGACCTTTTCAACCAGGCCCGTTACTGACATGAAATGGTGCAGCCGTTCCAGGCCAGATGTACGCCGTCCCTTGCCGCTAGGGGCCGTCGTTGAGCCCGCTTCATGAGGCCGGTGCCATGAGGATCTTCGCCGGCGAGCCGAGTGGGTGGAAGGAGCTTGAGGAGCAGGTCGCTCGGATCTTCCGCGACATGGGCTTTGCAGCGGAATTGCAGCGGTGCATCGAAACCGTTCGAGGTGTGGTGGAGGTCGACGTATTGGCAATGTCGCAGAATTTGAAACCGCGCCAAGTGTACCTGTGTGAATGCAAGTACTGGAGGAAGCGAGTGCCAAAAACTGTCGTTCACTCCTTCCGCACCGTTGTGAATGATTTCGGCGCCAACTTTGGCATCATCATCTCACGAGCCGGATTCCAGAAGGGAGCGGAGGCCGCAGCCCACAAGACCAACGTGCTGTTGCTGGATTGGGCTGAATTCGAGGAGATGTTTTATGAGGAATGGTGGGAAGCCGTTACGGACGAATTGGACAAAAGCGGACTGCCCCTGAGGGACTACACCGATTTCCTTGATTCGCAAATGCTCAGATGCCGATCCGACCTGGCCGAGCAGCGCAAAGCGCAACATGACGCCCTGCAGAAGGCGTACCATGGGATCGCCATGATGACCAGCAGGCTCTTCATGACCACGTTTTTCGTTCCGAGGTTCCCCTACCGCCTTCCAGTCCCGGATGAGTCGCGCACTGGGCACATAGAGACTACCTGCGATTCGCCGTTCGAACTGATTGAGGCGCTGAACAGATTTTGCCGCCAGGGCATCGCCGAGTTCGATGGTCTTTTTGGGATGCCTGCCCGAAAGAAGCGAGACTAACCAGCACCACGTTTCGATGAGCCTCAATCCCATTGTCATTCTTGACCAAGTGATCGCGGAGTATCGCGATTATGTCAGGTCGGAGTTTCGCGCGAAGGACCCCACCTTGCGGGCCGCCCTGGAAGCGGAGTTGGACCGGCCCTTATTTTTGGCCCAGGAGCCCTTTTATCAGGCGCATCGGCCCTTCTATCCAGGGGCCCGATGGGAGGATTTGGCGCTCGAACCGGCGCTGGCACGAGCCGCGGCCACGCGAACGCAAACCGAGACTGCCTATCTGCACCAGTCCCAGGCCATCAGCCATTTGCTCGGAGCGGAAGCTGGCCCGCTCGTGGTCACGACGGGCACCGGCAGTGGCAAGACCGAGTGCTTCCTTTTGCCCGTAATCCAGAATGCTCTCCAGGATGCGGCCCCAGTTCGCCAGGCCAGGACTTACGGCCATCCTTGTGTATCCGATGAACGCGCTGGCCAATGACCAATTGGTGCGCATTGAGGAATACTTGCAGGCTGCAAACTGCTCCGGCGCGGTGAACGCGCGCAAGTACGACCGGGGCACGACCCCGGCCGAACGCGAGGAGATGCGCCGCAGCCCGCCCCACCTCCTGCTCATCAACTAAATGATGCTGGAATACCTGCTGGTGCGGCCGGCCGACCGTGAGACCATCTTTGCCAACCACCGCTGCCGATTCCTCGTGTTGGACGAAGTTCACGCTTATCGTGGCGTTCTGGGCAGCAACATAGCCTTGCTCATCCGGCGGCTCCGGGCCCACCTCGGCCGGACCCGCCAGGACTGGCGCCCGGACGTCGCGGCTGAACAGCGCACGGCCCGGTATCCCCGCCTGTTGTGCGTTGGGACCTCCGCGACCATCAAGAACCTTACTGAGGACCAACTTGATCCGGCGGAAAGCTTGCAGAGGCGTGATGCGGCCGTCCGTGAGTTCTTCTCCCGCCTTACCGGTGAGCCGGAGCAAGGGGTGCGGGTGATTGGCGAGGTCCTGGAAGACATCGCTGTTCCCACTGATTCGACCGTGGCTCCTGCTCCACCTGAGCCTTCCGAGCTGGACATCCATCACCCTGAGTCTGTACGCAGGGCATTCGTGGCCTTGTCAGGGGCCGCTTGCGACAGCTCTGCAGAAGAAGCAGCCCGTAGATGCCGGCTGCTCTGGTTATTGAACCGGTGGTTGGTTGCCGCGCCCATGTCCGTGGCTCAAATCGTCGAGCGCGTGAGACGGGAGGTTCCCGAGCGCAGCCAAACGGACGCCGCCCTGATTCGGCCAGAGGTGGAGTTGGCCCTGTTGGCGGGCACTGCGTTGCGGGACGGTGCCCGAGGCGCGTTGCGGCTGAGGGCGCATCGGTTGATTCGAGGCGGTTGGCGGTTCATGCGCTGCATCTCCCCTGCTTGTGGCAGGATTTACCCGATGGGTGAGCAGCGTTGCGAATGCGGCCGGGCCACCGCGCCACTTTACCTCTGCAGGAGCTGCGGCGCTGACTATCTCCGTTTCCGTGGCGACCCAGACGGCGGTCCTCTTCAGCCTGACAGTCAAGGCACGGAGGGCCAGGAGTGGATGCTCTATGACCGCGAGCGCCAGGATGTGGTCGGCGCCGATGATGAACCTGGCGACGAGGAGGGCGGGGAAGCCCCTCAACCTTAACGACACGGGCCGCGCCGGGTGACCCACGTTAGGGGTCAGCAGGTCCGGGAGGGCTCCTTTGATGTACAGACGCTCACGTTCAGCAGCAATGAGACCGATTATGAGTTCCGCGTTGCGCTTCTCCCCGGGCGTACGCGCTGCCTTTGTTGCGGCGGATCAGCCGGCAGTCGATCGGTATTGACTCCGGTCGCATTGGGCACTTCGGCAGCGGTGAAAGTGCTCAGCGAGGGCTTGGTGGATTCGCTCGCCGCCGCCAACGGGGAACGGCCCGGCCATGACGGAAAGGAGCGGCTGCTCGTCTTCAGCGATAGCCGGCAGGACGCGGCCCACCAGGCCCGGTTCATCATATTCGCCAGCCGCTACGACCGCATGCGCCGCCGCCTCGTGGCGTTATTGCAGGAGCATGGGCCATTGGGCATCCGGCGCGCGGTCGAGTTGCTCGGGGAAATGGGTGTCGGCGAGCGGGACAATCCTCATGTTCCTGAAGATTACCAGGGCTGGCTGGCTGAGGATGAAATCTGCCGCATCCGGGCCTGGGAGGAAGCCCCCCTGCTGGATGAGCTATCAGTGACTCCGTTTTATCGTGGAACGCTGATAAATCTTGGTTTGGTGAGCCTTTCCTACCACCGGCTCGATGATTATATCCATCAGCGCGGGGAGCCGCTCCGCCAGCGTTGGGGCCTTTCGGAGCCTCAGCTCCTTCACCTTTGCCGTTGTTTCCTGGACGAATGCCGGGTGGGCGCAATGCTCTCGCGCGAGATGCTCCGCTACCACCCGAACCACACGGCCTGTCCCGACTACATCCGGGCTGCCGCATGGGAACGGAAGGTGAAGGCCCCCAAAGGGCTTCCTGCGAGCCCCACTGGGCAGCCTATAGCATGGATGGACCTCGACCAGGTGCCCTACGGAATCACCGTCCAAAATGCCTGGCGCCGCGAGGGCATTGGGGGCCGTGCACCTAATTTCCAGCGCATTATCGAACACCTGTTGGAAATCTTCGGCGCCCCACAACTCACTCCACAGGACGGGGAGGAACTGCTGCGGTTTCTCTTCCGAGGGCGCTTCCTCGTCCTCTCCGAGCTTGCCGGCAGCCGCGAGCGCGGCCGCTTCATTCAACTCAACGAGGAGGCCCTCCGCCTGTACCCGCCCACCGCGGCAGAACGCATGCGCTGCGAGGTCTGTTCGGTGCCTCTTTCGGGAGCATATCTTCAAGCCCCTTGTCCACGTTGCCACGGGACGGCGATGGCTTGGCCCGATGCCGCTGTCGAACAGCATCGCACGATTCGACGCCTCCGCAGCCCAACATTCGTGCCCCTTCACGCCGAAGAGCACACGGCGCAAGTGCCCAACGCCAAACGTGTCGAAATCGAGGAGAAATTTAAGGCCCCGCCTTCCGACTCCACGCTGAATCTGCTGGCCAGTTCACCCACCATGGAAATGGGCATCGATATTGGCGGGCTGGACGCCGTGGTCCTGCGCAACGTGCCGCCGCGGCCCGACAATTACGCGCAACGTGGTGGACGAGCCGGCCGCCGCACGCGTGTCGGTCTCGTGGTGGGCTATGCTCGCAGCACACCGCACGACCAGTACTTTTATGACCACCCGGAGGAGATGATTTCCGGCGAAATACCCGCTCCTTCGCTGTCATTGAGCAACCGGGATGTCATCCTGCGACACCTGAGCGCCATCGCCTTTGGCGCCGCAGAACCGGGCTTGGCAGGGCGGATGCTCGAATACGTGAACCCGCAAGGCCAGATTAACGAGGAGGCGGTGACGGCGCTCATTGAGGCCGTGCGGGCGCAGACAAATTCCGCGGTGGAACTGGCGCTCACGGCTTGGGGGCGCGACATGCTTGCCTCGGCGGGGCTGACCGAAATCGAACTCCGCGAGCATTTGAACGCGTTACCGGCAAGAATCCAGGACGTGATGGACCGGACCTCGCGCCAGGTCATCGAATTGCGCCAGGCACTTGATCGATACGCCGCCCAACTGGTCGGTCGGCAGCCAGGCACTCGGGCGGCGGACCTGGTCGCCAGGCTCTTGGGGGTGCCGGTAGGGGACCGCGCCAGCCGTACCGAGGCTGAGGATACCTCTGCAGGATACCCACTGCGCCGCTTTGCCGAGTTTGGGATTCTGCCGGGTTATGAGTTTCCGTCGGAGCCTGCCTCCCTTCGCCTCCTAAACGACCCCAACGAAGAAGACCCGGTCACAGCCGCGCGACGATTCGGTATTTACCAGTTCATGCCCGAGGCTTCCGCTTACGCGCGCACCAAGCGCTGGAAAGTCATTGGGCTCGATAATGCCTCGCCTTGGAACCCGCGCACCGATGTGGCTTGGGGCTATCGCAAGTGCCGGCGCTGCGGCCTCCGTTTCGCAACCGAGCACCCTCGCTGTCCACGGCGCGAGCACGATGAGCCATCACCGGTGTATCCAGGCTATGAATTCGGCGGCTTTCTCGCCCAGCGCAACGAAGCCCCGGTTCTCGACGAGGAGGATCGTCTCGCCGCCCGCAACCTTGTGGCCTGTTACCCGCAGTGGGACGGGGAAATCTACCAACGGTGGTCGGTGGGGCCCGGCTGGTCCATGCAGTTGCGTCGCGGCGAGGAGGTGCGGTGGTTGAACGAAGGTCCGGAACCAACGCCGGCAGAGATGGCAGCAGGATTCGTGCTCCATGGCGGTGGACGGGGTTTTCTGCTCTGCCCCGTTTGCGGCCGGAGACTTAACGCGCCTCTGCCGGGAAACCCGCGAGTTGGGTGCCTTTCTCAAAACCTCGCTCACCTTCATTGACCCGAGCCTGGGTGGTAGCGGTTATCTGCCACGAATTGCACGTGAGATGAACCTCGTCGCCCACAGAGCCCTGGAGCACCTCGACCATCCGAATTGCGAAACCGCTTGCTATCGCTGCCTCAAATCCTATCAAAACCAGCGATTTCACGAATGGTTGAACTGGCCGCGCATCCTCGCCGATCTCGAGCAAGTTGCCGCTCAACCTCCTGAAGCCCGTCCACTGGAAAGAGGCGACCTCGATGACCCACGCCCCTGGCTGGAGGCCTACGCCGCCGGGGTCGGCTCGCCCCTTGAGTTGGCGTTTCTCCGCCTCTTTGAACAACACAGCTTCCATCCCCAAAAACAAGTACCCGTGTCCCCGGAAGATGGTGCCCCTCCGATTTCAGTGGCCGATTTCGGGGACGCCGGGCGTCGCCTCGCCATCTACGTGGACGGTGCGGCCTTCCATGTCGGCGCCAACCTCCGCCGTGACCGCCTCATCCGCCGGCGCCTGAGCAGCGGAACACGGCCCTGGAGGGTGGTCGCATTAACCGCCCGCGACCTCCAGCGTGGGGCCGCCCTCCTCAGCGAGTTGCTCGCGCCCTAATGCGGTAACGGGCAACCCGTCGGCCGCCACGGCTCGGCGACATGGTTCGAGATCCGAAGAGAAAACTGTCTCCAATTGGAGACACTCTGCAGGCCATGGCCCCTCAGGCCGGTTCACACCTTCTTGACCCGGGCAGTCGGCTGACCAAGCTCACCCGCACTCCGAGAGCCCTCTTCGGTGCATATAAGCACTGGCGCGAAGATCGCTTGGGGAGGGCGCGCCAATCCACGGGGGAAGAACAGCCGCCTGTCAGACCTGATCTAGCCTGCCGCACGGGAACCTTAAAACGGAGGAGGAAAAAAGACCCTACAGGAATCGAATGGATCGTCGCGTGGGGTTCCCGAATGCCGTACGATCACGATCACGACGATCACATTCTCGGTCTATTCCGCGGCGCCGTGCCCGAATCCCGCTTTTTCCGAGTCCGAGGGCACACACGGCGTCGCATTCTCCGGCTTCCGGAATATAACGATTCGGTTTGTATTGACTCCGTGTTTTCGTTTCCCTGACGATTGAATATCGGAGGTTCTCGTGAACCTGTGGGCGTTGATCATGATCAGGATTGGCTCAAGGCCAGCCTTCACTCCGGCGGCCACTAGCGGGACCTCGAGGGGCGTCCTCCCATTGTCAAGCTCACCCACTTCAAATACCACATGGCCGCCCGGCCGGACAACCCGACAGAGCTCTTCGAGCACGTCGACCATGTACAACTTCCACGATTCGGAATTCAGCATGGAGATCGCTCCAGGCTGAACCGCGACGTCTCCGAACCAGCACCGCATTCTTGTCCATGCCTCATATTTCATCAACTTCTTGAATGGCGGTGACGTGAAGACGAGCGATACGCTGTCGGGCAGGATCTCCGGGTTGTCATGCGCCTGAACCTCCGTTAGTTGAGCTAACGGGCTTACTGCCCTCAAGTTGTCGAGCGCCGGGTGTGGAGTTTTGACAAGGTCATCCAGAAAACTGCTTGTGCGGTCGACGATGATCTTACGGAGATTACGTTCCCTGGCCTTGTGTCTGGCCTTTAATTTGGCGTCGTGTTTCAACTCGGATGGATAGGCGTCCAACAGCAGCAGGCGGTTGAGGTAACCAAGCACCGTCGTCGTCCGTCTTCCAGCCGGCTTTCGCTTTAGCAGTCTTTCGATCTTCGGCGACGAAAAAGTCCGGCCAGCAAAAGCTCCCGAAGAGTGCAGTGAGCCGTTATCGATAGCATGATTAAGAGCCTTTGCGAGAGCCTTTTGGAGCCTTAGCTTTTCCCTGGCAACTCGCTTTATTATCCGCTGTTTTCGTTCCTTGAGATGCCTTTTGGCAGCAGCCGTCGTGATGGTGGCAAGAGCGGCCTTGCAGGTGGCAAGAGGGATTTTACATTTGGCAATGGCCCTCCGGTACCTGCGAAGAGCCGTTCTGTAGTTCCGCTTGTGCTTGCTCGTGAAGAGGTGTTTCGAGAGATAGGTAGACACCTTATCGCTAGCTGCAGGGAACACCACTTTGTTCGCCAACACGATTGGCTTAACGACCTCCTGGGGCGATAATCGGTACATCCCTCTATTGATTGTTTGCTGCGCCTGTTCATTCGCGAGTTGAGTTGGAGGCAGCGTAAAGCGAGAGCAATAGCCGTCTGTGTGGCCAGTCAACCTCGCCAGTGCAGCCATCCAAATCCATCGGTCAACACGATCCAGGGTGCCGCTGCTCTTGCGGGCCAAAAGGTATTTCTTCAGAGTGCATAGCTTCTTGAGGGTGCGTGGATGGAAGTACACCAGGTATTCCGTTGGAAATTCGTCATAATCGGTTTGCCTCTCCAATTTGTGTCTCTCAAGATTGATGACATTGAGTCTCGCCTCGACCTCGGCCTCGGTCGGCGGATCCAACCGTGGCCCGGCCAATAATGTGCAAAGCGGATTTGAGTCATTTCCGTATGGCACTCTCCGGAGCAGCGCGGCTTCGATGAGCGTTGTCCCACGTCCCATGAAGGGATCGTAAACAACATCGTCCTCGGAATCGGTGAAATGTTCGATGAAAAAGTGTGGTAAAGCTGGTTTAAAGCAAGCTTGGTAGGGTAGTTCCTGCAGAGAATGTCCGGCCTTCTGCCGCGGGGTGAAGAACGTGCGGGTGTAGGTGTCCACGTCAATGGTGCGTCCGGATAGTAGTGGCACTCGTGTCTTTGTTGGCGTGATGGGACGCAGGTTCTCCCAAAACGCCGGAGTTGGGAGACTAGTAGGCTTGCTCGGTTGTGGAGCCACTTTCAAGAGCGTAGGCGTGAATGGACCAGGTCGGTCTTCTACTCGCAGCGTCTCGTTCCGTGTTCGCATGTACCTGTTAGATTGCTCGCGCGGTTAATCCCCAGGTCGCAGGTCAACGTTTGGCGAGGAGTCGGTGATTGGTGAGGGAAATAATAGGAGCCGCATTTTGTGCTCGCCAAACCTCGCGAGGCCGGATCTGGGGCGAGGGGTTCTCGGCAGAGCATGGGGATTTGGGGCATGAGCGGCAAGGACGGTCGGTGATCGGCGCACGACCGACCTCGGCCGGTTCCACAGGAGCGTCGCTAATGCCTTCATGCGCACGTGTATAGCTGCTTATCGGATGTTTTCCACGTTCACTTGAGGAACAATGTGAAGTTTTCTGGTGCCGGTTCGGCATTGCCGATTCGTCCAGCTTCCGCCACTTCGAACCGCAGCGCAGTGGGAGAGATGACCTGTCGGACACCCGCAGGGTCGAGAGGTACCATGCTGGCTGGAAGACGGGGAATCGGCGACAGCACTATCTCCATACCGCATTTCTGCATAACCTGGAGCCGGAGGGCCGCGCTTGGACAATCTGCTTCGCCGGTCAGCCGAGAAAAGGGCGGAGAAAAAGCCGCCAAAACACAAATCCAGGGCCATACCTTTACCCTGATGCGCGGCTGGCGGGGCTGGAGCGGATGCCGGCCGCCATTTTCGCCGACATCCTCCCGAACCTCGGCTCCAGCGTGCCGGTCATGAGGAGTGAGGCCAACCGCTGGGGCACCCTCATCCGGCTCGACCGCCCCGACTGCCACTTCGGCTTCCCCTTCCGCCGGGTAGCAAGCGACTTCGAGGACGCCTGCCTGACCAACGCTATCCAGGGCAGCATGGACCTGCCCGACAGCGCCCCCGTGCGGGCGCGCCGCTCCGAGTCCTACGCCTACGCCACCCACGACCCCAGGCTCCGGGCCACCCTCAAGATGGACCAGGACGCCTTCGCCTACGCCTACTGCCTGCACCGGGGCGTCCTGGGCCGCCGCGTGGCAGGGCAACAGGATGGGTTCCCGGGTGAATCTGGTCGGTGGCGATACACTTCTCGGCCGTTGCCGATGCCGCTCAGCTTGGGTGGCTTGGGGTGTTGGGGATGATCAACTTCCGGATGCGCTGGAGGGTCTGCTGGATGGCTTGCCAATGGACGACGCGACTCCGCAGGATTCCCGTCACCATCTCGGCGGGAAGGCAGGTGCTGAACTTGAGGGACTCCGCCAATTGGGGTGGCGGGCAGAACAGCTCACAGGCCGAGTCCGGGTCCAAATCGCGAATCGCCCTATCGAAGGATCCGCAGCCCTTGGGAACGGTTCCTGAAATCGAAAAGTCGTCGGACGAGATGACCTCGACGCCCGACCGTTCCAGAGCTTGATCGAGAACCATGTTGACGTTGTCTCCTGCCAATGTGTGCCAGAGGCAGCGACCATGCGACGGATCGGCGACGATGACGTCGGAATCCGGCTTGAGGAAGGAGTACTGAGCCCGGAGTTTGCCAAGCTGTTCGCAGGCCCGGCGGCTCCAGCCGGCATCTTGGTGGTTCGAGGTGAGGAGCCGATGAGTTGCCCGCGCGACGGCATAGGAAACGCCGCGGCGGGTGCCCAACCAGGAGGTGCGCCCTTGCGTGTCGGCCGGCTCAACCAAGACCTGGCGCGCGGTCCAGTCGACGCTCTGGACCCGCCAGCTTCGCCCCCCGAGGGAGAGGACCACAGCCTCGTCAGGCTTGCGCCGCGCGACGGACACTTGATCCACCTGGCCGAGTTCTTTGCGGCCATGCACCACCGCCAGTAGCGGGGGTGTAGTGAAAACGGACAACAGTTCGCTGAAGTGCCGCCGCCCGAACTCCTCGTGCGCCTGGTCGCCCAGGCCGAGGCGGATGCCGTCGGAATAGAGGATTCGCTGCGCCAGCAAGTGATCGAGTATCCGCTGGAAGATGTCGTCTCCAAGGCCGGCGAAGGGGGGCAACCGGCCCAACCAGCACCGCCAGTCGCGGACTCCCAATCCGCTCAACTGGAGGGCGAGGGCCATGAGTTGCTGCACCAGAACGTGCAGTGGTTGGGTGGGCGGCTCCACGGGTTCTACGAAGCCCTCTAGCCACAACTGCACAATTGCGCAGGCGCGCAACAGGCCGCGGGATGAAGTCGTGAGGAAGAGACAATTGCGTGACTGGCCGGCGCGACGACCGCTGCGTCCCAGTCGTTGTAGGAACGAGGCGACAGTGTTGGGAGCGTCAATCTGGATGACGCGGTCGAGGTCGCCCACGTCGATCCCGAGCTCGAGCGTGCTGGTTGCCACGATCACACAGTCGGAACCTTCGACGAAAGCGGCTTCGGCCGAGCGGCGGTCCTCCACGCTCAGGGAGCTGTGAGAAACGTAGGTCTGAAGGCCCAGGGCGCGCAGCAAGCCGGCTAACTCCTCGACCTGACTCCGGCTATCGCAGAATACCAATCGCTTTTCCCCCCGGTGCAAGCGCGAAATCACGACTGCGGCGTTGGACAGGTTGCCGACGAAATCGATCGCCACATCCGCCGGGGCAGTGTTTGCCGCCGGAGGGTTCGTCACCGTGCGTTTCCCTTCGCAATGGCCTGCCAACCAACCGAGCAACTGGTCGGGATTCCCGACGGTTGCCGACAGGCCGATCCGCTGAATCTCCCGCCCGGCCAGCCGGCAAATGCGTTCGAGCACCGCCAGCAGGTGCCAGCCCCGGTCATCGGCGGCAAACGAATGGATTTCGTCGATGACCGCGACCCTTGCCGTCCGCAATATCTCTCGCCCCTCCGGTCGGGCTGAAACAAGCAATGCCTCCAGCGATTCGGGAGTCGTTAGCAGGATGTCAGGCGGCTCGCGGCGGATTTTCAGCCGCTCGTTAGCGGGGATGTCGCCGTGCCAGACCGCGCTCCTTCGGCCCACCATGGTGGTGTAGCGTTCCAGCCTCACACCCAGGTTGTTCAGGAGCGCCTTTAGGGGGCAGATATAGAGGACGCTCAATGGCGGCCAATTCTCCGAGCAGATACGCGAAAGGATCGGCAGCAGGGCGGCCTCGGTCTTTCCCCCGGCAGTGGGGGCAAGCAACAAGCAATGATCACCATTCAGAATCGGATCGATGCTCAACTCCTGGAGATCGCGCAGTTCGCGCCAGCCCAGCGTGTTGACGATGTGGTGCTGGACGAGCGGGTCGAGTTTTTCGACGAAACTCACAGTTGCAGGGCAATCTCGTTCACCGATGTGGCCGGGACAAGGTTGCGCTCTTCCTCGGTGAGTTCTTCTTCGCGGACGATAAGGCGATAATCGCGACGCGGATCGAAATCCGCGTGCAACTCGATGCGATCCAGCAGGTCGGCCACCAACTTCTTGAGGAAGATGCGCGGCGCAATCCCGATCTTGCCGCCGAATCTCCCTGCCACGCCCTTGGCCAGCGCCTCGATCAGGGAGTCATCCGCAACCGAGACCAGCCTCTGCCGGGCCGCCGAGCCGCCGGCATAAAGATCCCTGACTTTGCGGCCCACTGCCAGGAGAAGATTCAGATCGAAAGCCTGCAGGCGGATCTGGGGAGCGCGGGGATTATCGAACCGCGCGTCGGTGGTAAAATCCGTTTGCAGGCGTTGCGCGAGCGGCGCGAGCTTGCTGATGCCCTGAGGACCATCAAAGAAACTGGGCGTCCCGGTGATGAGCAAATAGAGCCCGGAAAAGCGGCCGGCATCGATTTCGTCGATCAATTGCCTCAGCGCGTTGAGCGCTTTCTCGCGCGCGTCGGTACGGACGCGCTGCAACGTCTCCACCTCATCCAGCACCATGACCATGCCGGCGTGGCCCGAGTCGCGAAGAACCACGAGCAGTCCCTGGAGGAAACTGAGGGCAGTAAAGTGGTCCACCTCACCCTTGAGGTTGGCCAGCCGCTTCAAGCTGGCGCCTACATTCGGCTGGCCGGAAACCCAGGCGATCAAGCCCTCGGCCGTGGTGGTGTCGCCTTTGGCCAAGGCCTCCCGATAGCCGCGCAACGCCGCCGAGAAACTGGGCGCCGATTGAGAGAGTTTCTCCAACCGCTTTTCCATCAGGCGGCTCGTCTCCGTCAGCAGCCGATGGTCATCGGACCCGGTCGCGGCGCCTGCGCTCAGAACGTCCTCCTCTAAGGCGTAGAACCAAGCGTCGATGATGCTCCGGAACGCCGCCGCCCTGACGGAAGAGGTCGCGAGGCGCTCCAGCATCCGGCGATAAACCGTTTCCAATCGGTGGAGCGGAGTCTCGGTCTCCGAGATCTGCACCTCGGTCGTGGCGAAACCCTGCCGCCGCGCCCGCTCTTGCAGCCAGCGAGAAAAGAAGGTCTTGCCGCAGCCGTAATCGCCTCGAACCGCTTTGAACGCGTTGCCGCCCTCCTGGACCCTTCGGAGCTCCGCATCGACTGTGCCTTCAAACGGTTCCAACCCGACGGCAAAAACATCAAGGCCGTCCTGGGGAACAGTGCCACGCCGCAGGGCGTCCAAGACTTCCTCTCGTCGTTTTGGGCTAACCATAGCGTCCTATCCCCCAACGCCAAACTGGCTTTTCAGCAATTCAAGGTTGAGGGCGATGGTCTCGGCCGCGCGGTCGTAAGCGATTGCCTCGTAGCCGTCAAGGTTCAGAATCCGGCCGGCGTTTTGGACCAGCCCATCGATCCGGAACAAGGGGAGCCCCAGCTCCTGGGCCAAGGCGGAGCGGAGCATGGAATTGCCGTGCGCCCCCAGGGCGCGCAGCAGTCGGGGAACCTCCTCTTGCAGTCGGGGTATCCTTGCGGCGCGCCGCATTTGCTCTCGATACAACTCCGAGGCAAGCAGTGCCGTGAGCCAATCACCCGTCGCCGCCACTTGCTCCTGCCCAGCCTCGCCAAACAGATCCAACTCGCTGACCGGCTTCGGCACGACCCGCGGACGCCCAGCAACAGCGCGAGGAAGGACAGGCGGCGCCTCGCCAGTCGGTGGCCTGATGTCCCACCAAGCCGGTTGAAACGGCGGCAGGTCCTGCCAGCCGTCGGGCAAGGGCGTACCGAGGTGCCGCAAAGCGGCCAGCGGCACGACGACCTCCTGCACGCACGCCCCACCGTGATAGCCTCGCTTTTTTGACTGGTAGCGGAAGTCTCGCTTCGTCAGACAGATCACGCCCGCCGGACCCATTGCCTGCTGCACGCGGCGCCCCTTGAATTCCAGTTCACCGTCGCTGAGGGAGCCCCGCGCCGCACGATAGCGGTCGCCAACATCAGGCACGTCGGTGGGCAATTGGCGGGAGTTCCGGTCGAGCACGTGCCCGTGGTCGCTGGTGACCAGCACCACCCGTTCCGAGTCGCGGGCCACATGGAGCAATTCGCGCAGCGGCTTGATCGAGTCGATCCCCCACGACACAGCCACCTGATCACCCGCCCCGAGCAGGTCGTCCATCGCGTTGACGACCACGGCAACCATACGGTTCCGCCGGTTGAGAATCGCGGCCTGGACTTCCGGCGCCAGCCCCAGTTGGCCCGCCGCCGTGAGGTCTGCCTTCACAAACAACAGGGGCTTTGACTGGCTCCCAAGAACCTCCAGCAGCCGCTGGTTGCGACCAAGCTCCATCTTTTCGGTGCCGCGCCGGTCCTCTTCGAGTCGTCCAGCGAGAAGCGCCCAACGGGAAACCTCGGTTGTGGACGGCAGCGTGGCCGCCACAGGTCGTGGGAACCCCATGCGGGCGTGGGTCAATTCCACCCAGTCGCGGCGGACCAGGTCGTCGAGCAACTGGCGGAACGCCGCCACGCTCATGCCATCGAGGACCAGCAACAGGACCGGATGTTCCCGAACCGTGGGGCAAACGAATTCGCCCAGGACATCTTCAATCGGCAACATGCCGGCGCTGGGACTGCCCTCGGCAAACCAACGTTGAAGGCTAGTGACAAAGGCCTGCTCGAAGGCACCGAAACGCAGGTCAACCTGGCGCAGTATCTCCTGGTAAGCCTCGCGCAATGAGCCCACCGGGTCCGACTCCTCCAGGTTGTCTCTGGCCCAGTCCACGAAGCCCCCTTCCCGCAGATAATAGTCAGACAATTGCGACAGGCCGGACTGCGGGGCCGGCTCCCCCGCCGTCCGGAGCCAGGCAAGGAGGCGCAAGGCCATGCCGACGCGCCGGGTCCGCGCGGTGTTTTCCGCCGCAAGGAAGTGGGTCTCAACTTCCTTCAAGGCAGCAAGCGCACTTTGCAACGCTTCCGGACCCTTCGACTGGAGCGCGCTCGCCAGCGCCGCGCCCGCTGCTTCGAAACGGTTCTCCAGGCCGGTCGGCGAAAACCTGCTGAACCGCGCCAGCGAGGTGACGCGCGTTTGCTCGAGCAAATTGTCCAGCCCCACCAACAGGGGACGCACTGAGGAGCTATCCGTCACCGCCCGCTCCTGTAGGAACTCCTCGGCTGCGGCGGCCCATGCGCGGGCGCTGGCCTCGTCAATCTCGCGGTGACTGAAGTAACGTTCCAGTCGACCCAGGGCAACCTGGGCCTCCGGCGTACCCCGGCACTGCGGTTGGAAGAGGAGCCCCGTCAGCAGCCCGAGCGGCACCAACTCCTGTCCGGCGCCCGACTCGACCGCGCTCAGCATGAATCGAACCGCTTCGCCTCTGGAGCGAACGAACCACTCCGCCATCGCCTCGCGCAACGCCTGACTCAATTCGCGGAAGGCGCGAAGTCGCCGCTCGTCGAGAGACCATGCCAAAATGCTCGTCAGGCTCGGTCCCTCGCACTTCTGTTCGAACACCGTCTCCAGCAGGGCCAGCCAGGCGGTCTGCAAATCCAAGCTGCCGCCGCTGACCGGCCTGTAGCCATCTTTGGGCGCCTTCACCGTCAGCGCCTCCACCAGCGGCTTGCAGCCGAGCACTCGAGGATCAATCACCCGCGCCCCGAAAAGCTCGGCCAGCACTTCGCTGGCCTGGGGATGGAAGACACGGCGCTTGGCCAGGCGGGCCAGGACGTCATCGGCAAGGTGCGCCGGGTCGAACTCGCAGAGCAGGATGCAGGGGTGCCGCTCCGCCTCCGAGCGCAGCAGGGCCTCGCGGACCTGCAGGTCGGACCGGCACGCAACGACCTTGTGTTCCTCCCCAGCCACTTCCAAATGGTCCGGCCCTGTCCATCCCGACGGTGCGTGAATGGCAAATGCGTGCGCCCCGTTGGCTACCCGTTTCCGGATGGCGCTCACCTGTGCCCTGATTTGTGCCGGAGTCAGCATCGATAGCCAGTTCTCATCCGTTGTGCTGCGGAGAAACCGTGATCTTCAGCTTCCTGCCATACTTGGGCAGAAACATCTCCCCCTTGTCCAAGTCAATGACGGCACCCGGGTCTGATTGAATCAGTGCCTGAAGCGTAGGCGTCACCACCATCATATTCTCGCGCCCATGCCCGCCCTCCTTCAGCCCGGGCTTGAGGTAATGCACCCGGAGCAAATCAATCGCCGCGTCCTCGGGGAGCCAGTCCGGCAACGCATCGCCTTCGACCTGGCTCCGCTTGTAAAGGCGTTTGAGCGCCAGGGCGGGCGGCGTGGCCGGCGGTGGCGGCAACGGTGGTTGCTGGTCAATGGGTGGCAGAGGCGGAAGCGGGCGGGGTGGCGGAGGTGGAGTCCTCGCCAGGACATCGATCGCCTCATCCCGGAGGGAAGCGAATTTGGGGGCCAGGGCCACTGCCAACTCGTCGCTGGCGAAGCATGCCTCCAAGTCCTGCCAGATTCGTTCGGCCTCGGCCTTCCGGTCGTCACTCAATCCGCGGATGCTATTGAAAACCTTCCAGTCGCAGCGCAGCAGCGCCTGTTCGACCGTTCCCGCCGATTTCAGGCTCGCGCCCAGCACGGCGGGTTTGGCCTTGAGTTGAGCCCCGGCGAGCCGTTTGATGGCGTCCACCTCCGATCGGGCATCCTCCAGTTGCCTGGCCAGACTGGCGGCCTCATTGGCGGTGTCGAGCCGTTGGCAGGCCGAGAGCGCAGACCAGACCTGCTGCTTCACTGTTTCGAGCCGACCAGGCAGAGCCAGCAAACCACTGCGACACTGCTCAATCACTCCGCGGATGTTCGCCGCCAGGCTGGCGAGATTGCCGGCGTTCAGCAGCGGCGAACAATCCACACCGAAGATGTGCTTGGCCCGATCGCGCGCGGCGCTCCAATCGGCTTGGGCCGGCAACTCCGTCTCGTGGAGCACGGCCTCATCGTTAAGCCCGCCAATCTCGGCTTCGACCGGAGTGCCGTGCAACGTGAGGAAGCGGTCCGTCTGCTCCGCGAAAGTGAGAATGACCAGGTCCTGCACGGCCTGCGGCAACCCCATCGGCGTCGGCTCATCCGTCCAGTCGCGGAGCCGACGGACGGTCAGCGGCTTTGGCCCTTGGGGGGCCTGACCGTCCTGGGCAAGGCGCTTGTTGAAATGCTGTTTCCAGAAATGGCCGATCTGAAATCGGTTCTCGCCCATATCGCCCAGTTTCATTGGCACGGCCACGCGCAGCATGTGCTTGCGGTCGGCCGGGTCGACCCTGGCAACGCCATTCGGGTCCCTGGCGGCAGTGCGAATCACATCGAGGACCCTGCTGAGCGGCCCTTTGCTGAGCAGCGTATCATCCTCGAAAACCGGATGCGCCGGGAACTGGGAGGTGAGCGCCTGGTCCAGCAACCCGGCAAGCCCTTCCTTGAAGTTGCTCGCGACAGGCGGCCGCAATACGAGGGACGGCGCCAGCGAGTGAAACTGCTCGGAGGCATCCAGCGAATTGCCTGGGTCGAGATACTCCGTACCGCCGCCGCGCAACCCGTAGGCCATTTCAAGCTGGGACACCAATTGACCGCAAAGAATATCCCGCTGGTTCTGAAGCTGCGCCCGTGCCGCCGCCCGGTCCACCTCGGACAGGTGCGCTACGAAGGTCGGAAACCGGTTCTCCGTCAGGATATAGTCCAGCCTCACCAACAAACCAAGGTCCTGCTGCGCTTTGCGGTTGAAGAAGGAGGGCACCCAGCAAATCACCCGCGCCTCCTTGCCTTCGGCGCGAAACCGCTCCAAACGCCGGCTGTCCTCTTCCGCCGTGTGGTTGAGCGTGTCGAAGGGGTAGTCAATGATGAGCCGCCAGCCATCGCCGGTGGTGTGCAGCGTTTCATCCGGGAGGTCGCGGACGTTGTTGAATATCACCTCGCATTCGCGGTTGGTGCCGCGCCAGCGGAACTCGTGCCGGGCATAAAGCTCCTGGTCGGCAGGGATGCCCATCTGCTGGAGCAGAATGTCTTTAAGCTTGCGCACGCGGTTGCCGTGGTTGTCCACCGACTCGGCCTGGTCCAGAATCCGGCGGGTATCGACGCCACTGAGTTGGACGGTGATCGTCGGCTGGCCGCCGGCGCCTTCCTGGATCTTGATCTGACCCACGGCCGCCGCCCATTTCTTGCACTTGTTCAGCACCGTCGCCGCCTCTTGGCCCGGGATCGGGGTTGTGATCGTCCCATGGTTCAAGGCAGCGAGCCGGCCGGGCGTCATCTGCTTGAGCGACTCCACTTCCGGCGCCAGCGCCGCCAGCAGGAGCGTCTTCACGAGCCGGTCGTCGTTCCGCAGCGCGCGGCAGCGGGGCTCACCCCATGGCAGTTCGGCGGCTTGGTCGAACGTCAGGCTGTGCTCCTGTTCGAGCAGCGGCCGCAGGTGTTGCTGGTACAGGCGGTGCGCATTGTCGAAATGCGCCTTCATGTCGGTGCTGAAGGCCTCGTCGCCTTGCGCGATCTCATCATAGAGATCGCCCACAGGCACGATTTGGCCCAATTGCAGCGTGTCACGCTGTTTGACCAATAACTGCACCATGATCTTGAGCGCCGTCCGCTCGCGCTGGAGCAGCGACGACACCGCCACCAGCGTTTCCACCAGCGCCGGGCTGAATGGATACAGCTTCCGAAAATCCTCCGGGTTCGAGTGGCTGGTGAGCAGCACTTTTCGCACCTCCTCGCGCAGGGCCGCCGTCCGCGCGAATTCCTCGTCCATCTTCCGGCGCGCCTCAGGTGTTTTGGGCTTCAAGATGCGCTTCTCGGCAATCGCCGGGAGGTTCCGATCTTCGAGGCTGATGGTGCTGAAACGCCCCTCCCACCACGAAAGGACGTCCGAAAAGCTCAGCCGTTCCGCCCCTGTGATGTGCTGCCCCACTAGCTCCCGCAGATCGCGTTGCCGGGCCACGAAGCTCACGATTGGCACCGGACGGTCTGCCCGCTCGGATTCAACGAGCTTCGGCACCTTCTGCGCCTCCTGGCTCACGAAGTCCACGTTTGCCGCGTGACTTGCCAGCCAGAGGATCAGCTCGTCCAGGAACAGGACCAGCACGTCATAGCCGAGGGCCTTCGCGTGGGCGCTCAACACGGCCAGGCCATCGTCCAGGTCCACAAATTCGTTAGTCTCCCGCATCGCCGGGAACAGCGAGTCCACCAGGTCGCCGACCAGTCGGCGCCGCTCCTCGGACTCCGGCGCACCGTTGCGCGCGGCGTCATAAGAAGCGGCGTCCCACCCGGCGCTGATGCTGCCCCACCCGTCGCTCGGCGCGGCCTGGCCCGGGCGTGGATTGAGTTGGGCAAAGAATTTCGCGTCGCCCAGCGCCTGCCGGTGCGAGTCGGCATTTTCCAGCAGCTTCTCGGAGCGATACACCGCCGGGGCCCGCGCCTGAGGATGCGTGCGGCGCATGTACGCTGCGTAGTTGCCGAGAATGGCGGACTCCAGGTTGCGCGCGCCGATCAGGTGGTACGGCACGAGCAGGATGCGTTTGCCCTCCGTCCACGCGGCGTGTTTGGCAACCACCTCGCTCAGTTCCGGAATGCCCCGCGCCTTCGCGTTGCCCGCCAGGAGCAGGTGTAGCACCGCCATGAAATGGCTCTTGCCGGCGCCAAAGCTGCCGTGCAGGTAGGCCGCCTTGGAGGAGCGGTGTTCCAGGGCGCTCTTGATGAGGCCCAGCGCCGCGTCGAAACAGCCCACGAGCTGCTTGGTCACGACGTAATCGGCCAGCGTCTCGTCCGGGCGCGTCACGCCCTCGGTCAGGCGCAGGACGAAATCGCCCCGACTGACCTGCTCCGGCAGGTCCAGCAGATCCTTGATGAACACGGTAGCCACGATTCCGAGATATTTGCGGGAATGCTAAGAAGATCAGCCCAACGGTGAAAGAACAAAACCGCAATGGTCGAGGCTTGGCGGCCGGACTTGGTTTCTTCGAGTCCGATGGATCATACCGAACAGGTGGTCATTCATTTTGGAGCTGGTGCCGAGCCTCGACAGCCTTCGGGGCCTGGATTGGCGCGGCGGCCAGTTTGGAAAGCAGCCGATAGGCCTGTTCACGCTGCAGCTCAGTCTGCAGTTTTCCACTACGCCGCAAAGAATCTATTGTCTCGGCAGCATATCCGGCGCAGTCCCTCCATGATTCAAACTCGCCCAGCTCAGGTTTTGTCTCGTCAAGCTGAATGATTCCGCTGCTCGCACCAGCGGTGATTCGGTCAGCGAGGCTTTCTACGAGCGCCATTAGTTCTTCTGCCGAAGCGAGGTCGTAGTACTTGCCATCGTGGAGTTTGAAGAAAAGGTTGTGGTTGTCCTGCGCTCCACCCTCGCTAACGACGCCTCGGAAGAGGGCTTGAAGCTGATGCCACCATCCCTTGAGTTTCGTCCTTTCCGCCGGGCCCTTGATTTCCTCCATCCAGTGCATCGCGCATGAAACGAGGTTCTCGCTGCGTGCAGCGCGGTCGGTGGTGTTTTGTTCCCGAGGAAGCGCTCGAAGCAACCGCCACGCCCTCAAAATCCAAACACCGAAATCGCCAGCAAGCTCGATGTGGCTATAAGCTGCCCTGGCTTGCTCCTTCATGCCAAAGGCAAAATGCCAAAGAAATGCGCGCCGGCTCTCGCTTTCTCGCAGGAGGGGAAATGACTCTGGCGCAGTCACCGCCTCGCGGGCCAATTCCGCCACCTCGGAACGGCGCCCGTCCGAGGACCTGATCATGCTACAGGCTCCGATGCAATGGCCAAGATGGTGCGCCAGTGCCTTGGCTTTTTCAACGTCTGCCCGCCCGAGAAGTGACCGATACACCCGCGCGCGGTCGGCATCGGGGTATTTCCACGCCGCTTGGAGCGCAAACACCAGCGGGCTTGCATGTTTTGGGGATTTCCAGACCAAGAGATCACGAAGCCGCCGACGCTCCGCCGTTCGAATCCAATGCCAAAGGCAGACGTGGGTCACGCAAACGAGTTGGACAACCGGCTGACCTGAGCCAAAAGCACCTTCCAAGATCCGCACGAATCGTCTTTGGGTTTGTTCATCATTATCAGCCGGCGGCCAAGTCAATGCAACGTCCGCCAGAGCCAGTGCACGCACCCAGGGAGTCTCGGGCGAAACCCAAACGTCTCCGAGCGACAATTCCCCCTGCATTTCTCCCGGCCCCTCCTCCAACGTCACCAAGGCGAGTTCCGCGCAGTCGCGCACGAAATCGGTGGGCGGTTGCCTATGGTTCTCCTTCGTAAATGCTCGACGAAACCCGTTCAGTGTTGCGACCAGACCGCGCCATACCCAGAAATGCTCCGGTTGGATAAGGGCACTACGGTGACTCCGGAGTGCCGGCATCAATTTGGCCGCCGCCGCGGTAGCGATCGGGAGTTGCTGCTGGAGCGCTTCCAGAGGAGCCTCCTTTTTCTGAAGTTGACCGCAGGCCTGGCAAAACGTCTGCAGGATCGTCAGATCAAACCCCTCAGGCCATACACCAATTTCCTCCTCGATTTCGACCCATTCAGATGCGACATCCTGGCCTTCAAAATGGAAGCCCATACGTCCTGGACGATCAACAGGGGCATACGCTTCATCATCATCGCATGGTCGGTTCTGCCGCAGATCAGGGGGGAGGTCATCCGCCGGCAGGCGGGCAAGAAACCGCTTTGCGCGATGCTCAGGCTCCGAAAGGCCGATGAGTTCCCGAATGACCGAGAAGACCATTCCCTTCTCCATTGTGTTTAATAATGGCCAGACGTGCGGCAGGGCTCCTTCCAGCCAGTATCGCATTCCGAATACGTAATACAAGCGCGGGTCCAGCACACATTCTCTGAGCGCAGCCGACCAAAGAGGGTCTTCCCTACGGTCGAGCAAAATGTCGAGCGCTATGGAATGCACGGAAGCCAGATGGGATGCCCGCAGAATGGGCACAAGCGAGGTGACGAAGTGGGGAAAGGAAGCCTTCGCGCGATCCTCCGCGCACTTGTGAATGGCGTTCAAACATCTTTGGCAGACGCTATCGCCTGGTCGAGTACGCCAGTAGCTCTCGGGTTGATCATCGATCAGCTCCCTCAGTTTAGGGCGCTGGAACCGCTCCCATTCATCGTGGGCGCTATCAGACCAGGTAGGGTCGAACTGCCTGACGATTTCCATTATATCCGTCCGGCTGCTTTCGGGATCTCGGCGCTGATGCTCCCAAAGTGCTTCAGCCAGATCCAGCGCGACCGGCAGAAACTGCACAGGATGCTCTGCAAGCAAACTGCGTCTCCCGTCATCGCCGGCAAGGGACCATTCGATTGCATGGTGATCCATCACGCCTCCCCAAGCGGAAACGTCTATGGTGCAGCGACCGTCCACTTTAGTCATGCCAACAACGCGCCGATAAATCGCGGCGCTTCTTTCAGCATCGACCGAGGCCAAAGCAGGCAAATAGTCCAGGAGCCATGACCAGTTCCATGTGCTTGGTTGGGCCATCTCCCGCTCGACCCACGCCAAGGTGGTTTCATTTGGCAGGACCGAGATGACACAAAGCATCGATTGAGTTTTCAGCCAACGGTGGTTCCTCTCGAACTCAGCCCTGAAGTGCGGCCCCTCGGAGAGCTTGCGCAGCGCCCTGGCGGCCTGCTTGCTTGCCTCCGCCAAATGTAGGTCAGTGGGTTCTCGTCGCGCCCTCTCAGACAACAAAGCTGCGTACTTCCACAGCTCCAAGGCGAATTCCTCACCCAGCCATTGGACGTCCTCCGGCCAGCCTTCGACCATTGCTGCCCATGTGGCTTTCCCGGCCATACGGGCGGCCGCCAATAATTCACGTCCAAATCCTTGGGGCAGAGGAAATTCCGGAGCGATTGTCCATCGAGCTGGATCAAACTCCGGTCTCGCCTCCCTGGTGCCGAGCACCTGCGCGATTTGGGTCGCAGACGCAGTGTTCGTGTGCAGGATTTGGTGGAGTACGCCCCCTGCGCTTAACCGAGGGTAGTCCAAGCCCGCCTGTGCATCAGAGAGCGCTTCGAGAATTGCCCGCAGAGCCCCGTGCTGTTGTAGCCCGCCTTGGATCGTGTTCCAGCGCCGAGCTGATTCCGCGCAGTCGTCGGTGTCCAGGCACCATTGGCCAAAGGCAAAATCCCGCAACAGGGAATGGCGGAAACGTAAACGCGGCTTCAGCCGCCCCTCCGGAACCCAAACACCCTCGGAAAGGAGCACCTGGGCAATGTCCGCATCCAAACCCTCACGGGAGAATGCTCCAATGCTCCCAGCCGCGTGCGAGAATGCGCGAGCCAGTCTGGAGCTGAGGTCAGGGATCCCAGTAAAACGAGGAGATTTCAACAAACGTTCCTCCCAAAAGGCCGCGATCAGGTCATGGCGAGTCTGTATCCGGGAGGCGAGTGACACGTCCGCTGAGTTGGTCTCGACGAACGTTCTCCAGAAGAGGTCGAGCAGAATCGGGGTGCGCAGAAGATCGACAAGGCTTGCCGGCAGGACATCATGGAATGGTGTGCGCTTGAGCAGATCCCGCACCACCTGTTCCGGCCACAATTCAAGAGTAACGCTCGGCCAGGAGCCGATTTGGGTCCTGGTCTCGCCGTCGCCATGCCAGTCCGCCTCGCGCATCGAAACAAGCACTCGGAGGTTGGACACACCGCGAAGTCGGGCAAGAAGCCGAGCCCAGCGACCTCGGAGCGCAGCATCAGCCTCGTCCAGGCCATCAACAACCGCCAGTAAGCGCGCCGCAGGGTCTCGGAGTGAGGCCAATGCCGCTCGGAAGCGAAGGCCCCTGTTGAACTTGTCAACTTCCTCCAGGCTCAGGTTGTCGGCGTCGCAATGGAAGACCACATTGCCGTGATCTTCGGCGGCTTTGGCCGCTTGCGCCAGGAATACACTCTTCCCGGCGCCTCCCCTGCCAAGCACGACCAGTGCGTTGTTCTCAGCCCTCGAGAGGGCACCCAGCCCCGCCGCTTGCACCACTGAAGGCGAAATCGTTGCCCCGGTTTCCCCCAGTTGGATTCTCGTCCGATTCCGCGCCTCCTCTCGAACCTCGGACCATAAATCCTTCCAATCCTTCAGCGTTCCAGGAGTGAGGGAGGCTGCGGCCTGCAGAATGCCGATCTCCGCGAGCAACTCCCGAATGTTGAACAGCCGTTTCGCCGGATTCTCATCTATCGCGCGGGAATTAAGCCACCCCAAGAGGAGATTCCGTTCCGTATCAGCCAGACCATCGGGAAACAGGAGTTCGAGAAACCGGTTCACGAGCGGCTCCAGTTCGCTGGCCCGATGCTGGTGCAACTCAAACCGGCTCAGCAGTCCACGCGCCAAGGGCAAGTCCACCACCGGTCCGCATCCTCCATCTTCCGGCGCACCGCACAACCACCAAAGCGCCTCTTCGAGAAGCTGGCCGGGAGAGCTAACATTTGCGCTGGGCTCATTCGAAGGCAGCTTTCCCGCGAAGGCGGCAGCCTCAGAGGCCAATCCCAGCCATTTACCCAGATCGCCTGACGTACTCGGATCTACGACCAGGACCGGGACCAGGGTGTTGGCTTGAGAGGCATCACTGTGGAGCTCGCGTCGCAACCGGCGCCAAAACGCCAGGCGATCTTCTTTTTGAACCGCGCCAGACTTGGCTTCGGCGAATTCCAATTTGCCGCCGGAGAGGACGAGGACATCCCAGTCTGGCCCAGGCGGATTTGGATCGCCCAACAGGGTCCCACGTGGAGAACCTTCGATACCAAACTTGGGCGCATGATCATCGACTGCGTGGAGGACGTCGGCTGTCCCTTTGGTCCAGGCATCATCCAATGAATCGCTCGCCGCGCGCAGGACCCGAAGCAAAAGGTACAGATCCTGAAACTCAAAGCCCTTCCTCGCTGTATGACCGCTCATGCTTTTCTCTCTCCTCGTTTAGAGCGCCTCAACCTGTTGTGTCGATGCCCCGCCCCTGATGGGGCGCTGAGCTCGATCTGAGGCTCCGTGGCAATTCGAGCTCGCTCCTCTTCGGGGACCCGGCAAGCAACGTCAAGGAGAGCGGAATTCCCACGGTTGGCCAACTTGTCAAAAAGGTCGCCTCGTACCTGCTTGGGGATGTCCCAGTCGCCGATCCTGAGGTTCAGTTTATCCGAACAGAAGTAGAACATGCCGTTCGATGCGTCCGGGAACTTCTCGAAAAGCTGACAAAAATACCGCGGTAGCCCTCCGGCATGGTTGCCGAAGAGGTCCGCTAACTTGAGGCTGCGCGCGTGCTCTGGGAAGTGCTTGTAGAGAAGCCCAACCGCGGTTATTCCGGTTCTTGAATAGCTCTGATCCTCTCCAACGTGGCGGGTTACGAGCCGGAACACCTGCTCGCGAGTTACCAAGTTGCCGAATTTCTCAAATACCGTGAACAAAACACGAGAGAGTTTGTTGCCTTCGGGCGTGGCCCAGATTCGTTCCCCAAGCGCGATGACCTCATCGACTAGCGCTTCCGTTGGGAAGGGCGGTTTGGGTGGTCTCAAGCCTTCGAGCATGCGCGAAATGGGCTCAATAACGCTATCTTCCTGGATCGCAAAGGCGGAGCGGATGCAATCGAGGAGCCCCAGCACAAGCTGTTCACCCGTGCGCCAGGAAGCAATTTCCTTCAAGCGGCTCGTGAGGCCTTCCTTGAGTGTATTGTTCGGTGGTATCTGGATAGCAATGGTCTTGGGAAGCTTGGAACGGTCAGTTCCGGCATGGCAAGCGCCCAGCACCCAACCCTGAAGCCACACGTACCAACCCCTTTTTCGGACGACGTCGACTAGCGCGACAATGATGG
>Ga0181524_10000977_pt1 | contig 34084 bp, 27 predicted proteins | sample PEATcosm2014_Bin_34_FD_119761 | JGI IMG/M metagenome (GOLD analysis project Ga0181524, IMG submission 119761) | Peatland microbial communities from MTU Mesocosm Facility, Houghton, MI, USA - PEATcosm2014_Bin05_60_metaG | ecosystem: Environmental > Terrestrial > Soil > Wetlands > Peat | place... | reverse complement strand
GCCCAGGCGGAGCGCCGACTTGCAGTCGGCTTAGACCGAACCAAGAGCAACGAATTCGAAGACGGGGTACGCGCAAAGCCGACTGCAAGTCGGCGCTCCACCAAGCACTCGCGAATGCGCCCACGAGCGCCCACCTCGTGGAATTATTCTTGCCATTTTGGACCGGCCCGGTTAATTTGGACAAAAGATGTCTAAAATGCGCTGTGGCGATAACGCGCCCCAGCCGGTGAGGCTGGGAGACTGGCTCCGCGAACTGCGCGAGGGGCTCGACCTCCCGTTGCGCGCCGTGGCGGACGCGACGGACATGGACCTCGCCCACCTGCACAAGATCGAGCACGGCCAGCGCCTTCCCACGCAAGAGCAAACGAGCCGCCTGGCAAAGTTTTTCAAACTCGATGAAACGGAAGCGCAGGCCCGGCGCATAGCGGAAAAGTTCTGGCAGGACTTCGCCGAGAATCCGGCGGCAAAAGAAGCGATCAGCATCCTCGCCGAAGAAGCGGGCGGCTACTGGGCGGGATCTGGCGATGAACACCCCTCCCGCTTGCATGGGGCCATGGGGAAGACTGCCAGTGGGAACGGCCAGCGGGAAACCTGAGACGACACGACCGATGCCATCACTCAATTTCAAAGGCAAGGCGCTCGTGCAGAATTACCATCTGCTCGTCCCCTACCATGAGTTGAAGCCGGTGAAGGCCAAGAGCCTTTCCGACAAGGTGAGCCTGCACGACAACTTGGTGATTCACGGGGACAATCTGAAAGCCCTGAAGGCCCTGCTCCCTTACTACCATGGCAAGGTCAAATGCATCTACACTGACCCGCCATACAACACGGGCAACGTGAAGAAAGAGGGCTGGTGCTACTGCGATAATGTGAACTCGCCCATGCATCAGGAGTGGTTTGGAAAAGTGGTTGGTCGTGATGACCTGACGCGGCACGACAAGTGGCTCTGCATGATGTGGCCGCGGCTACGCGTGCTGCGGGACTTTCTCACGGATGATGGTATTCTACTAATGTCCATTGATGATAATGAAGTGCAGCATTTACGCTGCGCTCTCGACGAGGTTTTCGGCGAGGAGAACTTCATTGCTCAACTCGTCTGGGAGAAAGGCCGAAAGAATGACGCAAAGCTCTTTTCCTCGGGGCACGAGTACATGCTTGTCTATGCGCGCTCAATGGCGCGGCTGCGAGAGTTGAAAACCATCTGGAGAGAAACGCGCGCTGGCGCCAAGGAACTGTGGGATCAGTATCTGGTTTTCAGGAAACAGCACGGCGACAATCATCCCGATGTTCAAGTGGCTTTGCGGCGGTGGCTCAAAGACTTGCCCGACACGCATCCTTCGAAAGCTCTGAGCCGGTTTAAGAACGTGGACAAATCGGGTCCTTGGCGTGATCGCGACATTTCTTGGCCAGGCGGGGGTGGTCCACGTTACGAAGTTAAAAATCCGCTGACCGGGAAGCCCTGCGACGTGCCGGAACGGGGTTGGATTTACCCCACCAAAGAAAAAATGCAGCACATGATCGAGTTGGGCCTTGTGGAGTTTCGGGAGGAAGACCCGCAAAAGCCGCCAATTCGAAAAGCTCATCTGCGACCGATCCCAGAGGAGCTTTTTGAGGAGGAAGAGCTGCCAGACGTGGACGAAGAGGAAGTGGAGGCCGAGGAACTGGGTCTCCAGGTCGTGGGCAGCGTGATATATAAACAGTCACAGGTAACGATAAAGGCCTTCCGCCAAATTATGGGCAAGGTTACGTTCAACAACCCCAAGGACCCTGAAGTGCTGGGACGGCTTATCAACTATGTCACCAACAGCGACCCGAACGCCCTCGTCCTGGATGCTTTCGCCGGCTCGGGCACCACGGGCCATGCAGTTCTTGCCCTGAACCAGGCAGATAGGGGACACCGCCGTTTTCTGTTAATTGAGAGTCAGGCTGACTATGTAGAGGAGCTAACTTGCGAACGTCTCCGCCGCGTCATCGAGGGTGTCCCCAAGGCAAAGGATGAGGCACTGCACGAGGGGCTCGGCGGGACGTTCACGTTCGTGGAAGTCGGCAATCCGATGCACCTGGAGTCGTTGCTCAAGGGCGAAAAACTGCCTTCGTACGAGGACCTGGCCGGCTACGTGTTCTACACGGCCACGGGTGAGGATTTCGACGAGCGCGCCGTCAGCCGCGAGACGCATTTCATCGGCGAGAGCGCCAAGTTTGACGTGTATCTGTTCTACGAGCCGGACCTGGACTACTTGAAGGCCACCGCGCTGACGCTAGATGTCGCGCGTGGGTTGCCCAAGGGCAGCGGGAAGCGGCGGCTGGTTTTCGCGCCGACGAAATACCTGGACAGTATTCATCTGGAGGAAAACCGGATCGACTTCTGCCAGTTGCCGTTCGAGATCTACAAGGCTGCCAAGCCGAAGAAGGCATGAACCTGAAGGAGTACCAGGAACGCACTTTAAAGGAAGTGACAGGCTTCCTGGAGCAGCTTGCTGTCTGGCGCCCGCAAGCCCTCAAGCGCGGCAGTTGGCTCTTTGATTTTGCAGAAAAGGCTTGGGAGGAGGCGGGTGTGGGCCGGACCTACCTCAAGAAGAAGGACGGCCTCAGGCGTCCGCTGCCGTGCTTCTGCCTCAAGATTCCGACCGGCGGCGGCAAGACCCTGCTCGCGGTGAAGACGATTGACCTCGTCCACAACCAGTACCTAAAGCGGCAGACGGGGCTGGTCGTGTGGATCGTGCCAACGCTGCAGATCTACCGGCAGACGCTGATGCGGCTGAAGGATAGGGATGACCCCTACCGGCAGCACCTCGACATGGCGTCGGCGGGCAAGACGCTGATACTGGAAAAGACCGAAGGCTTCACGCCCCAGGACGTGGAGGAGCACTTGGTAGTGCTGGTGTTGATGCTGCCGTCGGCCTCACGGGCCAACAAGGAGGCGCTGCGGATGTTCCGGGACAGCGGAGCCTTCCAGGCATTCTTCCCGGCGGAAGAAGACATTGACGGGCACGCCAGGCTGCTGAAGCGGGCGCCCAACCTGGAGACGTTTGAGAAGGAGGACGCGTTTTGGGGCCGGCAGGCGAAGACGTCCCTCGGGAACACCATTCGCCTGCTGGAGCCGCTGATCATCCTGGACGAGGGGCACAAGGCTTACAGCGCGCAGGCGCAGGACACGTTGCGGAACCTGAACCCGTGCATGATCGTGGAGTTGTCCGCCACGCCGCCGAAGGAGGCGAACAAGCTGGTGGTCATCAGCGGCACGGAACTGCACCGGGAAGAGATGATTAAGCTGGACCTGCATGTGGTGAACAGGTCCTCCACGAACTGGCGTGACACCATGCTGGCGGCGATGCGGCGACGTGACGACCTGGAGGCGAAGGCTCGAGACTACGAGGCGAACACGAATGTTTGCATCCGGCCTATTTGCCTGGTCCAGGTGGAGCGCACGGGCAAGGAACAACGCGACGGGAAGCTCATCCACGCCGAGGACGTGCGGGAATACCTCATTGGCCAGGGCGTCGCGAAGGACTGCATCGCGGTGAAGTCAGCCGAAGTCGATGAGCTGAAGGACTTCGACGATGCGGGCGGGTTGCTCGCGCGCGACTGCCCCATCCGCTACATCATCACCAAGCAGGCGCTGCAGGAGGGGTGGGACTGCTCCTTCGCCTACGTCCTGACAGTGCTGACGAATCCGCACTCGAAGACCGCCATGACGCAACTGGTGGGGCGCATTCTCAGGCAGCCTTACGCGCGCAAGACGCATGTGCCGGCTCTGGACGAGAGCTACGTCTATTGCTTCCAGCGGACGGATTTGCTGAACGAGATCCGAGATGGCTTCAAGCGGGAGGGCCTCGAGGAGATGCAGGGGCGCATTGTGAAGGATGCAGCGGACCTGGAGGCGGTGGAACTGCGGGAGGTGGGGCCGCGGTCGAAGTTCAAAACTGCGGCGGAGAACATGGTCCTGCCCGCATTCCTGATGCGCGACGGCGGGGACTGGCGGCTGGTGAGCTACGAGGCGGACATCCTGTCTCGTGTGCGCTGGGAGGATGCCGATGCAAGCCCGCTTTACAATCTGGAATTGAGCCTGGAGGAGAAGCGGGACGTGGAGATGCGCGCCAGCCTGGAGGAGAACCTCGCGGGGATCGTCCGGCGCGCGCCCGAGGATTTGAGCAATGGCACGCCAAAGTTCGATTTCTCTTTCGCGGCGGCCCACCTGCTGGACGTGGTGCCCAATCCGTGGATCGGCTACGAGTTCGTCGAGGGCGTTTTTGGAAAGCTGCTCGCCAAGTGGAAGGGCAAGGAGAAGGTGGTGGCCAACAACCTGGTGTTCATTCTGGAAGAGTTGCGTAAACGGCTGGAAGCGGAACGTGACCGGCTGGCGGAGGCCGCGTTCAACCAGATGCTCGAGGAGGATGAGATGCGGTTCATGGTGGTGCTGCATGAGCTCGGGATGCACCGCTTGCCGAAAAAGCTGGAAATGCCGAGGACGGTGGTGCGGGCGACGCGGCTGGACGGCAGCCAGTTCGAGATGAACCTCTTCGACCCTGTGCCGGAGGATTCGCTCAATTCGCTGGAGCGGGAGGTCGCCTCTTTCCTGGATGAGCAGAGTCCGCTTTATTTTTGGTACCGGAACATCCCGCACCGGGGCTACTATGTCCAGGGCTGGCAGAAGTCGCGCATTTACGCCGACTTCATTTTCACGACAAACGGCACTGGCGAGCCGGACTATCGGAAGGTGTTCGTGCTGGAAACGAAGGGCCTGCACCTGAAGAACGAGAACACCGCTTACAAGCAGTCGGTTTTCGCACTGTGCAACAGGCATGCGAAGAAAAAGTCGTGGAATCAGCTCGTGCCAGCGATGTGCGGCAAGGAGATCCGGTACGAGGTCGTTTTCCAGGACGAGTGGCAGAAGCGGCTGAACGACTTGCTTGGACGGCGCAATTCCCGCGAATGAGATGAGCGATCGTAGCTGTTTCTAGACAGAGGTTGGCAACAAAGGCGGCGACAAAGATCCGGAGTCGGGGTTTTTGGACACGCGCTAGCCGACTATAGCATCTGGCCCCCCAGCCCGGGCCCTTTGCCCGGCAAGGGCTTGCCGCCGGCGCAGGGAGGCAGGCAGACAGAGGGCGGCAAGCGCAAGGCGCGCGTGCGTCCAGGATACGCGGGCCAGGTCGCGCCACGGATCGAAATGGGAGAGCCTCGAGGTTGGCGCCGCGTAATCCACGGCGACCGGCAGCGGTTCCAGCGGGATGCCGGCCCAGGCCGCCTTGACCAGGACCTCCAGTTCGTAGGCATATCCTTCCGCCGCGACCCGCAACGCGCGCGTCGCCGCCAGAGGATAGCAGCGATACCCGCACTGTGTGTCCGGCAAACGCAGCCCCGTCTCGAACCGAAACCAAAGCGCCGAGAGCGCATTGGAGGCCCGGCGCGAGGCGGGCGCCCCCGCCGCCTCAAGGTCTCGCACCCCGACGATTACCCCCTCCGGCCGCCTTCGGGACGCCAGCGCGAAATCTCCCAGGGCCCCGGCCGCGTGCTGCCCGTCCGCATCCAAAGTAATCGCATGGGTAAAGCCCAACTCGGCCGCTTTGCCAAACCCGGCCCGCAACGCCGCCCCTTTCCCCCGGTTGCGGGACAACGTCACGAGCACCAGCCCCTCCTCGGCGGCCAGGGCCGCCGAGGTCTCGTCGGTCGAGCCGTCATCGACCACGATCACCGGCAGAACCGCCCGCGCCGCCCGCGCCACGGCGCCCACCGTTCGGCCATGGTTAAAGACCGGGATCAGGACGCAGAGGCGCGGATCTGGATCGGCCCGCAATAGGATTAGCCGGCCCTTCGCCTTTCTACACCATGGCAGAAGCAGCCGAATGGCAGGTCGTTGGCAGCGGGGAGTTATTCCCTCCTCTTCTCTTCCTTTTTCTTCTCTTCTTTCGCCGGCGCTTTCTTGGGCGCCTCACGACGCTCCTCCGGCCTCCTGCCTGGCTCACGGCGCACTTCTGAACGATGGATTGTCTCAAGCTCCCTCATGTTATGCACTTCCCTTGCATGATAGCCCATTGGCGGCCGCCAGCCCGTTGGACGATAATACCAACGATGGAGCTCCGGACTAAACCAGGCGTAGCGCCCACCCATTACAACGAATTCGACCCCTACCGGGGGGACCACGGCCACACCTTCCTCCAAAACTACGGCCGGAGCCTCAACGGCAACGGTCGGAGTCTCGACGGCAACGACCGGCGGCGTCACGACGACGCCCGGCTCCCTGACGGTCATGGTGCAGCCGGTCAAATACGTCATGGCGCCAAGACCCAGCACGAGCAGGGCTGAAAACGACAGTCTCTTTCTCTTGGACGCCCTTTGGGCGAAGAAGTTTGTTTGATTGAGTTTGTCCGCTTGCCCGGACGTGCGGGACAGGCGGCGTTCTTGCTGGTTATACGTTATGAATTTCATTGGTTTTATGGGTCGAATGACAGCGAATTGCCCCTTGGCCCTTCGAGGGCAGGGCAGAACTGGTTGTTGTTCGGGATCATTTTTGACCACATTGGCCGTCATTATGAGGTCCGGCGGTTAGCTGTCAATGCGGAAAAGTTTTATTGACACCGTGGCTCCAGTAAGCTCAGGGAATCCTTTTGATCAGGATATCTTCAGTGCGATGGACCTCGGGCCAGGCCTCGATGGGAGCGGGAAGCTTGGCGGGGTAGCGGGCTCGCAATCGTTTGCTGCCGGGATTGGAGGCAGCGACGACATAGCGGACCGGAGACTCGCTGATGAGGACGAGTTTGTTGTAGCCCAGAGATTTGAGGCGGTTGAGGTCGGCCTGGTTGCTGAGGAGATCATAGAGTCCCTTGGGTGTGGGGCCATCAGGCCCCCCTTCGAGGATGGGCACGCAGAGGCCATTCCGGCCGGAGCGGAACAACACTTCGCCGCCCCAGATCGGGTCGCAAGTATAGACCAGGAGGTGATCGCCGGGGTTTGTGTGCCGGACGATTTCGGCGCTCATTTGCTGTGGGAAGTAGTCATAGCCCGCGGCCACTTTCATGGTGATGACGCCATCGACGGCGGAGAAGATGAGCACGGCTGCGGCCAGGGCCGTTCGCAGGACGGGGACGGGCATTTCATTGGCCCAGAAGTCTTCCCAGCGGGCCAGCGTGGCTCCGCACAACATGGCGACGGGGGGAGCGCATAAGAGGTAAAAGTGCCAGTGTTCCAGGACCAGGTGCGTGAAGACCAAGGTGGTTGGCAAGCCGGCCAGGAGCCAGAGTTTTGGGAGCCGGTTGCCTGGGCGGACGAGGGCCAGGGCCAGCAAGGCGCTCACTGGCAGGGTGCCCATGGTTGCATGGACAAAGCGCCACCCGCCCTTGAGCCAAGGCCCGGGGCTGAACCGGTAATGCAAATCGCCAAAGTACCAGTGGACGAGCCAGGGGCTTTGGGAGAGGCGTAGTTCGGTATAGGGGTAAAGGGCCTGGGCGGCCAGGGAATTGGTGTGCCGGGTCCAGAGAGCGAATGCGGCTGCGGCGACCGCTCCGGCCGCTGCGAGCAGAGCCCACGAGCGCCACGAGCGCACGCCGTTGGCCAGCGGCAAGCACAGGGTAAACAAACCGGCGGCGAAGAACAACGGCAGCTTGAGCAGGGCGCTCAGAACGCCGAACAGAGCGGCGGGCCACCACCACCATGCATTTCCGGTGCGGATCATCTTGTCGGCGAAGAAAACAAACCAGAGCATCGCCGTTAGACACAAGCCGTCAGTGCCGGCCTCGCCAGCCATGATGACAATCAAGGGTTCGGCCAGGAAAAAGGCCGCGGCCCATCCGGCAGCGCGCTGGCCGACGTATTGTCGCGCCAACTGGAAGAAGGGCCAAAGGCAAGTGGCAAAGAACAGGAGCGACACGAGGTTGGCCCACCCGTACCACGTCGAGTGGGCAAACTTGAAGGCCAGGGCGGCTGCGGCCTGCCAAACCGGCAGTTCCAGGGCGGTGGGCGTCCCAGTGGCGTTGAAACCGACGATGACGGGCCGCAGCAGATTGATCGAGCCGTGGGCGTACTCCAGGGCGGTGCCCAGATGGCTGGCGCGATACAGGGGTTTGCCAAGCCAGGCGCCGCCGAGGTGGAAGGCGAAGATCAAACCCAAGAGCACGACAACGAGAGGCAGCAGTCTCGGGCCTTTGGCTTCACTAACTTGCACCCTGGCCTGTTACAAAACCGCCGGGCCAGTGTCAAGGGAGAGTGCGGAGAATGGTGTTTTTTATGTTGGACTTGCCGCTCGGTTTATGTCCTTTTTGTGCCGTTTTGTGGCCCGAAGGGGGAGAGGGCCTTAGAGTTTTAATGAAAGCAAGCATTCAAAGAACTGCATTTGGCAAGCTGTCCGATGGCACGGCAGTCGATTTATTTACACTCAACAACGCGAACGGTCTTGTGGCGAAGATCACCAACTACGGCGCCATGATCACCGAGCTGCATGTCCCGGATCGCAACGGCAACCTCGGGGACGTCGTGCTCGGTTTCGACAATCTGGGACAGTACCTGCAGGGGCATCCCTGTTTTGGCTGCACTGTCGGCCGGGTCGCCAACCGCATCGCCCGAGGCCGGTTTGTCCTGGATGGCAAGACATACACCCTGGCCACCAATGACGGCCCGAATCACCTCCATGGCGGCCTCAAAGGGTTCGACAAAGTCGTGTGGCAGGCCACACCCCTGAACGGGGCGGCGGTGCGGTTTGCCTACACCAGCCCGGATGGCGAAGAAGGCTACCCCGGCGCTCTTGTCGTCGAGGTCACCATGAGCTTGACCGACGCCGACGAACTGCGGCTCGACTACGCGGCCCTGACGGATAAACCGACCCCGGTCAACCTGACCAATCACTCCTACTTCAACCTTGCCGGGCAAGGGGACGTGCTGGCCCACGAACTCATGCTGGCGGCAGACTATTACACGCCGGCCAGCGCCGACTTGATCCCCACGGGCCAAATCGCGCCGGTTAAAGAGACCCCGCTGGACTTTACGACTCCGCAGCCGATTGGCTCGCGCTTTTCGCAGCTCAAGTGCGACCCAATCGGCTACGACAACAATTTCGTGCTCAACGGCGGCGGCAAGGGACCCGCATACGCCGCGCGCGTGTACGTTGAAATCCAAGGGGCATTGCGCGAGTGTAATCACGGTGGCAAGGACATTGCCCTGGCCGCGCGTGTGTACGAGCCCAAGTCCGGCCGGGTCATGGAAATGTCCACCACCGAGCCTGGTGTGCAACTCTACACGGCGAATTTCCTGGACGGCTCCCTCACCGGAAAGCGCGGGATCGTTTATCGACGCCATGCCGCGCTCTGTCTTGAGGCCCAACATTGGCCGGATTCGGTCAACCAGCCGAAGTTCCCCTCGACCATCCTCCGTCCCGGGCAGACTTACCGGCAGACCACCGTGCATAAGTTCACCACAAAATCCCTATGACCTTGAACGAACTTGCCACAAATACCGCCCAGGGCTTCGAAAAGGCCTTTGGGCGCCGGCCTCGTTGGATAGCAGCCGCCCGGGACGCGTCAACGTCATCGGCGAGCACACCGATTACAACGACGGGTTCGTGCTGCCAATGGCCATTGACCGCTACACGGTCATCGCCGCCGCCCCGGCGGCCAAGGGCCGAAACACCATCCAACTCCGCTCCACTCAGGGCGACGGCACGGCAGTGATCGATTTGGGCCAACCGCTCAAGCCCGCCCCCAAAGGCGCCTGGGTCAACTATCCGCTCGGCGTGGTTGCCGGTTTCCTGGCGCGCGGCGCGAAGCCGGGCGGCTTCGACGCGTTCATCGACTCGACGGTGCCGCTGGGAGGCGGCCTGTCCAGCAGCGCGGCCCTGGAAGTTTCGACGGCCACCTTGCTGGAGGCGGTCACCGGCGACAAACTCGACCCGGTCGAAAAGGCCCTGCTCTGCCAAAAGGCCGAGCATGATTATGCCGGGATGCCTTGCGGCATCATGGACCAGTTCATTTCCGTCATGGGCAAGCGGGACCACCTGCTGCTCCTGGACTGCCGCTCCCGACTACCCGAGATGGTCCCGATGACCGACCCCTCCGTCGCCCTGCTCATCACTAACACCAATGTGAAGCACGAGCTGACCGGCGGCGGATACGCCAAACGTCGCGCCCAGTGCGAGGAAGCCGCCCGAGTCCTGGGCGTTGCCTCGCTGCGCGACGCCACGGCTGGCATGCTCGACAACGCCCGCGGCAAACTCGACCTCGTCGTCTGGCGCCGCGCCTGCCATGTCGTCAGCGAGATCGAACGCACCCTTCAGGCCGCCCAAGGCGTGCGCGCCTCGAACTGGCCCGCCGTCGGCCAATTGATGTACGCCAGCCATTGCTCCCTGCGCGATAATTACGAGGTGAGTTGCGCTGAATTGGATGCCGTGGTCGAAATCGCCCAGGGCATCGGCTCCGGCGGCGGCGTCATCGGGTGCCGCATGACCGGCGGCGGTTTCGGCGGCTGCACCGTCGCCCTCGTCCGCGCCGAGGCCCTGCCCGCCATCTCCGCGGCCATCTCCGCCCAATACGAAAAACGCACCGGGATAAAACCTTCCCTCTTCGTCTCGCGCCCCGCCGCAGGGGCGACGCTCATCAAGGGTTAGTCGGCCTTCGGTGTCCGACGTTCAATGGGGTACACATAAGGTTCAGGCGCATTGAAACCAGGCTAACGCCAGCGCTCCAGGGGCAGTGCGCAGAGGGCCTAATCGCGAGATGACGGCGGTTCCCATAAGCCGAAGGAAATTGCTTGAAATGAACCTGGTGCGGAGGGAAAATGGCCCCATACGCACGACCGTGGTGAGCAAGAAGCGGCGGGTAACCCTGCCGATGGACATCTGTGAGGCTGCCGGCCTAAAGGCGAACGACGAGGTTGAATGGCGTTTTGAGGGCGGGGAGATCCGGGGGCATAAGCTCGCCCCGCCCGATGACAGCCAGGAAGCATTCCCGCCAGGCAGCCTGCTGGAGTACTTCACCCCTGAACGTGACAAGGAGGAACTGGCGATTCTGTCCAGTTGTGTTCAGGGGCCGGAGTGAAGACGCAGTTCGAAATCTGGGATTGTGATTTCCCGGAAGAGGGACTGCACCCGGCAGTCCTGATATCTCACCCGGATCGCTGCACGAGGGCGCAGGTCCTGAATGTCCTCTTTTGCACCAGCCAGCGCCAGAGCCGGCAGCCTTACCCCTTCGAAGTCGCTCTTGATGTCGAGGACGGGCTGAGCTGGGAAAGCCTTTGTGATTGCTCGATTTTGTGGTCGGTTAAGACGGCGATGCTGGTCGCCAAACGCGGGCATGTGACCTTGGAGCGCAGAAGGGCGATCCGGGAGAAAGTGCGCGACCTGCTACGCCTGTCCGCTACGGATTGAAATGCGCTGCCGGCAGAACCAGCGTCATCTCGCGATTGCGCCCGTGCGGAGATGCGCGCGGCATCAGGGCTTGAATCCAGGCGGCAATTATGAGAGAAAGGAGGGCATGAAACTTCACACTCGACGAGCTTTCCTGGAGCGGTCCTTGGCGGTGGCAGCCACGGCCGCGCTCTTTGAGCCGGGCGGGCTGCGCTCCGGCCAGGCGCGCGCGGCGCAATCCGAACTGCGGCCCATCCGCCTGGGTGGTCCGCTCTTCGAGGGCGGCAACGACCCGGAGGCGATGGCGCTGGCCCATCGCAAGCTGGGCTACCGCGCGGCGTACTGTCCCGGTGTCGCGTTGAACGACACTGAGAGAATCCGCGCCCTTGCCGAGGCCTTCGCCAGGCACGATGTCGTCATCGCGGAAGTGGGCCGCTGGGTCAACCTCTTGGATTCGGACCCTGAAAAGCGCCGGCAGAACCTTCGGACCGTCACCGAGGGTTTGGCCCTGGCCGAGGCCATCGGCGCCCTCAACTGCGTGGATATTGCCGGCTCTTTCAGCACGACCTCCTGGTTTGGTCCGCATCCCGACAACCTTTCTGAGAAGTTCTTCGATGCGAGCGTGGAGAACGCCCGCAAGATCATTGACGCAGTTAAACCGAAACGCGCCCGCTTCACCTACGAGGTCATGGGCTGGGCCTTGCCCGACAGCCCGGACAGTTACCTCAGGCTCATCAAGGCCATCGACCGCCCGGCCTTTGGCGCGCACCTGGACCCCTGCAACCTTGTCAATTCACCCGAGAAATTCTATCACAACACCGCTCTGCTGGATGAGTGCTTCGACAAGCTGGGCCGCTGGATCGTCAGTTGCCACGCCAAGGACCTGACTTGGGATGTCGAGATGAACGTTCACTTCCGCGAAGTCATCCCTGGCAAAGGCTCCCTGGATTATGCCACCTATCTCCGGCGCCTGGCCGGGCTGCCCCATAACCCACCCCTCATGCTCGAGCACCTGGCCACCGCCCAGGACTACACCGCCGCGCGCCAGCATATCTTCGACGTCGGACACAAAGCGGGCTTGAGTTTTGAATAGCGAATTATCTTTGCAACTACCAAGGTTTTGACAGAGAATGGCCTGAACACGATGACGATGACCATGAAAAGGCAAACACTCTCTTTGGCGGCCCTTGCTTCGCTGGCCCTCTGCCTCCCTGCCAAGGCCGATACGTTCGGAATCGAAACCCTCGACCTGTCGAAGGTCGAACAGGGCTGGGGCAGTCCGCAGCGGAATCGCTCCGTTGACCGCCACGAGTTGTCCGTCGGCGGACAGAAATTCGCCCAGGGCCTCGGCACCCACTCCGACAGCGCCTTCCGCATTTCGCTCGGCGGCAAGGCCGAACGCTTCACCGCCAGCGTCGGCGTGGATGACGAAACCGGCGGCAGCGGTAGTGTGACCTTCCGGGTCGCCGGGGACAATAAGACGCTGTGGGAAAGCGGCGTGATGCGCGGGGGCGCCCCTGCAAAACAAGTCTCGGTCGACCTCACGGGTGTCCAGACTCTCCTGCTGGCCGTGGGTGACGCGGGCGATGGCATGGACAACGACCACGCCGATTGGGCGGAGGCCAGGATTGTGATGGCCGAGGGCAAACCCCAGGCCCTGGGGTCGCCCCGCGAAACGGCCGTGGTGTTGACACCCAAGCCCCCTTCCACCCCTCGCATCAACGGCCCCAAAATCTTTGGCGCCCGCCCTGGCTCGCCCTTTCTTTTCACCATCCCGGCCAGCGGCCAGCGCCCCATCACCTTCGGCGCCGAGGGCCTGCCCCCCGGGCTGCAACTGGATGGCGCCAACGGTATCATCACCGGCGCGCTCAACGATAAGGGCACTTATGTCGTCACCCTCAGCGCCAAAAACGCCCTTGGTGCCGCCACCCGCGCGTTGAAAATCGTCTGCGGCGACGTCATTGCGCTGACGCCGCCGCTGGGGTGGAACAGTTGGAATTGCTTCGCCTGCGATGTGACCGACGCCAACGTTCGGGCTGCGGCAGATGCGATGGCCGCCAGCGGCCTCGTCGAGCACGGCTGGACTTACATCAATATTGACGACTGCTGGGAGGCCGGCCGCGACGACCAGGGCAACGTCCTTTCCAACGCCAAGTTCCCCAACATGAACGCCCTCACCGAATACGTCCATAGCAAGGGTCTTAAGATCGGCCTTTATTCCTCGCCCGGCCCAAAGACCTGCGCCAACCACGAAGGCAGCTACAAGCATGAAGAACAGGATGCCCGGCGCTATGCCGAATGGGGGTTCGATTACCTCAAATATGATTGGTGCAGCTACGGCCAGATCGCCCCGCGCCCCGACCACGCCGCCATGATGAAGCCTTACCAGGTCATGCGCGCCGCCCTGGACAAGGCCCCTCGGGACATCGTCTTCAGCCTCTGCCAATACGGCATGGGCAACGTCTGGGAATGGGGCGCCCAGGTCGGCGGCAACTGCTGGCGCACGACCGGGGACATCACCGATACCTGGGGCAGCATGAGCCGCATCGGATTCGCCCAGGCCGGTCACGAGACCTTCGCCGGGCCGGGCCACTGGAACGACCCGGACATGCTCGTCGTGGGCTACGTCGGTTGGAGCGCCCGGGTGCGCCCCACCCACCTCACTCCCAACGAGCAATACACCCACATCAGTCTCTGGTGCCTGCTCTGCTCCCCATTGCTCATCGGCTGCGACCTCACCAGGCTCGACGAGTTCACCCTCAACCTCCTGACCAATGACGAAGTGCTCGAGGTCAGCCAGGACCCGTTGGGCCGGCAGGCCGCGCGCGTTGCCCGAGACGGCCCCCTTGAAGTCTGGTCAAAAGACATGGAAGACGGCTCCAAGGCCGTCGGCCTCTTCAACCGCGGCGACCAGGAAACCCAGGTGACCGCCAAGTGGTCCGACCTCCACCTGGCCGGGACTCGGAAAATCCGCGACCTCTGGCGCCAGCAGGACCTGGGCAGCTTCAGCGAGCAATTCCAGGCCGCCGTTCCCCGCCACGGCGTCATGCTGGTCAAAGTTGCCGCGCCCTAACCCGTGTGTTTCATACGCTCAGGCGACCTGGCCGCGCGAAGGCTCAGGAAAGCTCCGCTGGGAGCGCCATGTTAGGTGTATTTTATCCAGGGGGCGTTGCGGCGCCTCGTGTTCGCAACACATCCTTTTAGTCTTTGACCCAGAGCGAGTTATGGGCGCAACCACAAGCCGAATATTGGAGAGAATCTCGCTCTCGGGCTACAAGTCCATCCGTGAACTCAAGGACTTTCGTTTGGCAAACGGGCTAAACGTCCTCATCGGTGCTAACGGCTCAGGCAAAACGAATTTCGTGCGCTTTTTCGATCTGCTTGGCCATCTCATGGACCCAAACAAGGGCCTCCAGAACTACGTCAGCGCCCGGGGAGGTGCCGATGCCTTTCTTTTTCGAGGAGTGAAGGTTACGCCGGAATTCAAGGCCCATCTGCAGTTCGGCAAGAACCAATACAAATTCACTCTCAAAGCGGCGGACGATCGCTCTCTCTTCTTCGCCCAGGAATCCGCGCCCTTTGGAGGCCCGTTCTATGGCGCAGTTGAGAACGATCAAGGTAGCGGCCACAAAGAAAGCGCCCTTGCCCGCAAGGTCGGCACCAGCAGCGAGCAATGGGTAAGGGAAAGCATCAGGGACTGGCGGGTGTATCATTTCCATGACACCTCCCCTTCCGCGCCAGTCATGGGCCTTTGCAACATGGTCGACAACGACGCCCTGCACGCCGATGCTGCCAACGTCGCCGCGTTTTTGATGAAGATGGCGCAATCCCATCCCGAACACTACGCTCAGATCGAAGAAACGATCCGCCAGGTCGCCCCCTTTTTTGGTATGTTCGTTCTCAAAGAAGTCTCTCCCGGTCAGACGCAACTGCTCTGGAAAGACCGCTACTCCGACCTGCTCTATTACCCCCACCAGCTCTCGGATGGCACTTTGCGCTACATTTGCCTGGCTACGCTGCTGCTCCAGCCGAAGCCTGCCGCAACCGTTGTCGTTGACGAGCCGGAACTGGGCTTGCATCCCTATGCCATTAAGCTGCTCGCGAGCCTCCTGCACGAGGCAGCAGGACGCTCTCAGTTGATCGTTTCCACGCAGGCCTCACTTTTGATCGACGAACTGACACCCGAACAGGTCGTCGTAGTCAACCATGACAACGGCGAGACACTGTTCGAGCGCCAGAATTCCGCGAAGCTCCAGGAGTGGCTGAAGGAGTATACCTTGGGACAGCTCTGGGAGAAGAATGAGTTGGGAGGGCTGCCCTGATGCAGTGGGTCCGACTCTATATCACCGTCGAAGGACAGGCGGAAAAGGAGTTTGCCGACCGGGCGCTCAGACCGCATCTCGCCGACTATTCCGTGGAAGTCCGCCCCCGCGTGGTCCTTACCAGTCGCAAGCTGGGAAAGCGCGGCGGCATACTCGACTTCGCAAAAATTAGAGGGGATATCGATCGATTGATGAAAGAGGATCGGCATGGTGAGGCCCGTTTCACCACCATGGTCGACCTGTATGCCCTGCCTCCAGAGTTCCCGGGTTGGGCCGAGGCGCGAACGAAAACTCGGCCTGTCGAAAGAGTCGCCGTGCTGGAAAGGGCGCTGCAAACTGAGTTCGCCGAACAGCGCTTCATTCCATTCATCCAACTCCACGAGTTCGAGGCGTTGCTGTATTGCGACCTGGGGGAACTACAGCGGCGGATCGCCAACTCGGAGTTCGGCATTCGCAATCTCCGTTCGGAGGTCGCGCACATGGAGCCCGAGGAGATTAACGAGGGCCCCATGACCGCGCCCAGCAAACGTATCATCCGCCATGTTCCCATTTATGAGCGGAGCAAAGTGCGCGTGGGCGCTCCCGCCGCCGCCGCCATCGGCTTGAGCACGTTGCGCTCCAAGTGTCCCCATTTCGGGGCATGGCTTGCGAAGTTAGAAAACCTCGCTGGACGCGCAGCCTAAACCTCCGGGTTGAGAGCTTATCCGAAAAACACCGATGTCCCTTTCTGGACCGCCACGACTTCACTTTGAGAGCAGCGGCCACGGGCCCCCTCTGGTGGTCCTCCACGGCCTGTTCGGCTCGCTTGACAACTGGCACACGGTGTCCAGCGCACTGGCCGCCCATTTCCAGGTCCTGGCCGTTGACCAGCGAAACCACGGCCGCTCCTTTCACAGCCCGGAAATGAGCTATCCGCTGATGGCCGAGGACCTCTTTGAATTCCTCGAGCGCCAGTGTCTCGAGCGCGCCTCTCTGCTGGGCCATTCCATGGGCGGCAAGACGGCGATGGAGTTTGCTTTGCGTTACCCCGCCCGCCTCGACAATCTCATCGTGGTGGACATCGCGCCGCGGGCCTATTCGCCCCGGCACCGGCACATCCTCGAGGCCCTCCTTTCGCTCGACCTGGCCGCCTGCGGCAGCCGCCGGCAAATGGAGGACGCCCTGGCCCCGGCGATCCAGGGCAAAGTCACGCGCCAGTTCCTCCTCAAGAGCGTCGAGCGCGACCCCCATGGCGCCTTCCGCTGGAGAATGAACCTGCAAGGCATCGCCGACAATTATGGGCGCCTTTGCGAAGCCCTGGACCAGGGCCGCGCCTGCAGCCAGCCCGCTCTGTTCATTGGCGGCGGCGAGTCTGATTACCTGCTTGCCGAGGATTTCGATTCGATTCGCCGCCTCTTTCCCCGCGCCCGGTTCCATACCCTGGCCGGTGCCGGCCACTGGGTCCACGCCGACGCCCCGCAGGCCTTCGCGCGGCTCGTGCTCGACTTCCTCCTCCATGGCGCTTAGCCCCTGTTTGCTTTCGGCGTTGGTGCTGATATAATGCATGAGGCCCAAGAATGGCGTCGGTGAGGAACTCATGCCATCGCCTGATAATATGGGTGAATCCACGAACGCAAGGAGGCATTCGTCCGCCAAGCCAAAGCAGGCGCGACAATTGGCGCCTGAATCGTTTCCCGGCTTGACTCCGCATGAGGGGCCTTCCAAATTCAGGCTAGATTCTCATCGGCTTTGATGATGTCGAAATAAGTAGTATGGCCAAATTGAAGGTTAGCAAGACTGCGCCCACATCCCCTGCCCGAGTTGAATCTCCTGCCGGCGCCCCCGCTGGCGACCCTCCGGACGTTGGCCAGGCCCCGGTTCCAGCCCCGCTCCAAACCGATGACCCGCCCCCCCTGTCCGCCGCCCGCCACACAGTCGAAGCCAACCGCAATTCCTCCGGCCCGACACCCGAAAAAGGGTCTTCCTCCCTGGAGATTGCCGGGAAAGTCAAGGAACTGGTCCGCCTGAGCCAGGAACAAGGTTACCTGACTTACACCGACATCAACGATGCCCTGCCTGAGGCAATGCTCTCGCCGGTGGACCTGGACGAGATCTACATCCAATTGCGCAACCTCGATGTCGAGATCGTTGACCAGGCCGAAGTCGACCGCATCAAACAACCCGAACATGACGAGGAGGACGAAAAAGCCCGGCTGGACATTCTGGACGACCCGGTGCGCATGTACCTCAAGCAGATGGGCCAGGTCCCCCTCCTGACCCGCGAGCAGGAGGTCGAAATCTCCAAACGCATCGAAATGGCCGAAACCCGTCTTCGCCAACTCATCTGCGGCCTCGGTTTCGCCGCCAAAGAACACATCGCCCTGGCTGAAAAACTCACGTCCGACCCTCCCAAAGAGCGCTTCGATCGCGTCGTCGTCGATAACAAGATCGAGAGCCGCGAAACCCATCTTCGCGTCCTCCAGAGACTCATCAAGACCGTCCGCCGGATCGATATCGAAGTGGATGCCAGGTATGCCCGGTGGCAGGCCTGCCCTCCTTCACGCGAACGCGACAAGCTCCTGGCCGCGTTCAGGAAACTTGACCGGAAGCTCCAGGCCAGTTTCCCCAAGTTCTTTTACAAGCAGAAGGTCTTCGAAGAGATGGCCATGGTCGCCGAGAACATCTTCGACAAACTCCAATCTTCCCTGCGCCACCTTCCGGGCCAGGATAACCACGGCAAAGTGGCCCAACACCCGGCCCTGGTGCAGGCCGAGCTCTCCAAAGTCCAGGCCCTCGAGGAGTTTGTCCGCTTGCCCGCTGCGGAATTCATCGCCACTTACACGGAGCTGAAAGCCGCCAACACCAAAGCCGTCCAGGCCAAAACCGAAATGGTCGAGGCCAACTTGCGCCTGGTCATCTCCATCGCCAAGAAATACACCAACCGCGGCCTCTCCTTCCTGGACCTCATCCAGGAAGGCAACATGGGCCTGATGAAGGCCGTCGAGAAATTCGAGTATCGGCGCGGCTACAAATTCTCCACTTATGCCACCTGGTGGATTCGCCAGGCCATCACCCGCTCCATTGCCGACCAGGCCCGCACGATTCGCATCCCCGTACACATGATCGAGACCATCAACAAGCTCATGCGCACCCAGAAACGCTTGTTGCAGGACTTCGGCCGCGAGCCTGTCCCGGAAGAAATCGCCGATGAAATGCAGCTCCCCGTCGAACGCGTTCGCTCCGTCCTCAAAATGGCCCAGCAGCCTATCTCCCTCCAGTCCCCCGTTGGCGATAGCGAAGACACCAGCTTCGGCGACTTTATCGAGGACAAGACCACCGAAAGCCCTTCCGAGATGACCAGCTTCAGCCTCCTCAAGGACAAACTGAGCGACGTGCTTTGCAGCCTTACAGATCGCGAGCGCAGAGTTCTCGAGTTGCGCTTCGGCCTGGGCGACGGCTACTCCCGCACCCTGGAGGAAGTCGGACGCCAATTCAGGGTCACTCGCGAACGCATCCGTCAAATCGAGGCCAAGGCCCTCCGCAAAATGCGCCACCCGACCCGCATCCGCCAACTCCACGGCTTCCTCGAAGTCCGGGAAGTCAAGCCGGTCGAGTAAGGAGCCGTAAAGAAATAAAGGTGGCATGCTGCCTTGTTCTTTTGCCGCCTGGATCGGTTGTTACCCTGTGATCCGGACGGGTCTGGACGGGCTGTCGCTTTCGGGCGCGTTCGCGAGTTCTTGGTAGGCGAGGGGAAAACCGGGTAGGGTTTGGGGTAGTTGGCAGTGCTGGCTTTGGTGCCTGGAGGCGGGTCGAGCGTTGGGGGCCTGAAACTGAACGAGGCTGCCCTGGGCAGGCAGCGGCCTGCGAGGCGGATGTGGGCCAGCCAAGCGCACATCCATTTCCTCCTTCAGCCCCGTCTTTTACCAAGAACTCGCGAATGCGCCCGTTGGAAACGACTTGAAAAACCTTTCGTGGACAAAATGGTCTTCCTGGTATAAATAATAAAGATTGAGTGCCAAGGCGCGTGGGGTAGTCAAACAATAAGTGGGCACAAACTGGGGAACATGGAAGCATGAGAAGACGCATAGAAGATGAGTTTACGGAACTGCCAATCTCCCGGCAGCGGAAGTATCAGTTGCGGATGCAGCGGGACAGCCGATGCACCGAGTGTGGAGAGCCGGCGGTCCAAGGGTCCCGGTGTTTGAAACACCTGGTCAAGGCCCGGGAGCGGCAACGCAAGAAACGCGGCCTCAAACGCCGCTATTTCGGCACGCTGAGTTACAAACTGCAGGCGGTTTCCTCATCCTGAACCGGCGGCCGCCTTGATCGCGCTTTTGCATTGGGTGTACGTGGTGGGGGTTGTCGTGCTGCTGTTCGGCGCGGCGATCTTTGTCCATGAGTTTGGCCATTTCCTGATGGCGCGCTGGTGTGGGCTGAAGGTGGAGGGTTTTTCCATCGGCTTTGGCCCCAAGGTCTTCGGCTGGCGGCGCGGGGGCATTGATTACGCGGTGCGCTGGATTCCCGCCGGCGGTTTTGTGGCTTTGCCCCAAATGGCGACATCGAGTGCGCTCGAGGGCAAAAGCCAGGCTGGGGAACCCCTACCCCCGGCCAGCCCCGGCTCGAAGATACTCGTCGCGCTGGCGGGGCCGGTCATGAACGGCGTTTTTGCGTGTTTCATCGCCACCGTCATTTATTTCCTGGGTCTGCCCGTGCTGGTGAACCCCGCCATCATTGGCGGTGTTGAACCCGGCTCTGCCGAGGCCAAGCTTGGCATCCGTTCCGGGGACCGCATCGTGGCGGTTAACGGCAAGGAGGTCAGCTCGTGGGAAGACGCCCAGATGACGGTCATGATGGCCCGGACCAACGTGCTGCCGGTGACGCTGGAACGGGCCGGCGTTCGGGAGACCTACCTCTTGAGCGCCAAGGTCAATGAACTCATCGGCCTGAAGCTTCTCAATCTCGATCCCAGGGAGCGCCCGGTCATCCACAGAGTTCTGCCCGGCACCGCCGCCGCCGAGGGGGGGCTGAAGCCGGGCGATGAAATCGAGTCTTTTGCGGGGGTGCCGATCGTGGGCGAGCAGCAACTCCAGGACCTCATCCGAAAGCGGCCGCGTCAGGCCGCGCCTATCTGCGTTATGCGCGGACAGCAAACCATGACGCTTACGGTGACGCCCAAGCTCGATCCGTCCACCAAGGCGGGCGTTTTGGGCATTGAATTCGGGCCTAGCCAGACCTCCGTCTATCAGGTGCAAAGGCCGGGTCCCCCGCCCTGGGAACTGGTCACAAGCATCTGCCGGCAGACCTTCGACCTGCTCGCCGCCCTGATGCACCCCCGGCAAACCGGCGTCCACCTCAGCGACCTGAGCGGTCCGCCCGGCATCCTGGCGATGCTGGCGACGGAAGTCCGGGCCGATTTTCGGCTGGCCCTCCGGTTCATGGTGCTGCTCAACATCAGCCTGGCCATCCTCAACCTGCTGCCCATCCCGGTGCTCGATGGCGGGCACATCCTGATGGCCGTGATCGAAAGAATCCGGGGCCGCCCTCTAAGCCCGCGTTTCCAGGAATATGCCACAACCGCCTTCGCCGCGGTGCTCATCTCCTTCATGCTCTACGTCTCCTTCAACGACATCGTGCGGCGACTCCCCCTCTTCCGCATCATGTTCGACCAGCAGGTGCAAATCGAGCCGGCTGGCGGGGCGCAGAAAAGGTAGAAGATCTGAGTGGGAGTATGCGCTGCGTCAACGCGAAAAGGGCGATGTGCGTTGTATGCTTGGCCTTGCCCCTCGTCGGTCCGCCGGAGGGCGCCGCGGCTGCGACCATCACCAACATCCTGAGCGCCCCCGGCTTTGGCAGCTACCAGGGCTACCCCGGCTGGCAGATGCAAGTCATGACCATTAACGCCGGCGACACAGTCGTCTGGGTCAACCAGCAAACGTCGCCATCCACCAATTTCGTCGAGAGCTATGGTGGCGAATGGAGCAGTCCTGCGCTTAAACCCGGGGTGTTTGCGGACGAGAGCCTCCCAGCCTCCGCCGGCCAGTCCCGCTTCTACCAGATCAACTACGAGATAATCAAATGAGCGACATCCGAACGTCTTCGGCTAGGCGAGTTTTTCTGACAGGCCCGCGCGCTATTCCCCCACCAGCCGCTCGATATCGTCCCTTGAAACGGTGAAGAGGTCCATGTCCTTTTTGACGGCGCCAAGGCTGACCAGGCATTCGGTGAAGAGTTCGCGGGTGCGCAGCTCCAGGGCCTTGGAGTCCAAGTCGGTCATGACCTTGAGAATCCCCTGGCCCTTGCGCACGTGGGTCCGCTCGTCGGAGCGGATGAAGTCGGCGATGTGATGCAACAGGGCGTCGTGGCGCCGGGCGGCGGTGTCAATCAAGTCGTTGATGGTCTTGAGCACGCCGACCTCGCCGAAGAGGTTGATTTCGGCCATGGCAAAGGCCGGCTCCATCGGGCCGCGGCAGGTCGAGCCGGTGAGGCGGTTTTTCAGCTCGAACGGGTCGTAGCCGCACGCCAGCAACGCGCGGTGGCCGATCTCGGTGTGCCGCGCCTCGTCCCAGGTGATGCGGGCGAGATTGTACTCGGACTGAAAGTCCTTGAAACGGATGTCCCAGATAAAGGTGCCAAAGGCCTCGATGGCATCAACCTCGTCACGCTGGGTGCGGATGAAGCGGAGGCGCAGGTTTTCGTAAGAGTCCTGGGGGAATCGCAACTGGCCGTCGGCAGCGTCGTAATCGCCAGTGTTCCTGAAGGTCTCAATGAGGATGCGGTGCAGGCATCGAATGGTCGGGGGGTCTGTCACGGGGTCCGTATCGTCGATGTGATGGCGATAGGCGGCCGCCAGCGCGCGGCCAACCACCTGGTGGACGCCCACCAGGAGCTCGCAAGCCGAGGCGGCGCTCAACACTTATCGAAATGGCAATGCTTAGACTGGCTAACATTCGTCCTGCATCCCGGACCTGTCAACGGGCGCCGAAACCGGTTGACAAAGGCCCTCCTCGCGGCAAGCTGGAGGAGATGAAAGTGTCATTGCCGCCAGCATTGGAAGATTTCGTCAGCAGCCAGGTAAAGTCAGGCGAATTTGACGATGCCAGCGAGGTTGTGGGTGAGGCATTGCGTTTGCTGCGGGAATCACGTGCGAGCAAAGCCATGGAGGAAATGCGAGCCGCCTTTGCCGGGGTTGACTCGTCCGGCGGCAGGGGTGAGCCGACGTCAAGAGATCGCGCCTTCGTCGGCAAACTCATACAAAGCCACCGCTCGGGCAAGCGCGGGGCATGACTGTTGTCTTTGACACAAGCGTGGTCGTTGAAGCTATCTTTTGGCCCCGCAGCACGGCCCGACGAGCCTTGACGGGGCTGGCCAAGCGACGGTTCCAAACAGGAATCAATTCCGCAATCGCGGAAGAATACGCCGCTATCACAGCCCAGGTTCGCGAAAAGCTGTTCTCAGAGACCCAACCCTCTGGGGGCAGTGTCCGGATGCGCACCACGCGCCAGCGCCCCCGGGCTGCACCAAAGCCGGCGAGAAACCGGCAAAACTTCCCGCTGGACACCGCCGTCGCCGTCGGGCAACATTGGAACAACATGAGTGAGGCCGGAAACCAGTTCTCCCTCACCCGCGAAGCCACAATAACCGGCGGGGCGGCAAAAAAGCAGAGCTTACGCCACAGATGCGGTTGTTATTGGCGGTCGAGCCCGTGGATTTCTGTAAGGGCATCGACGGGCTGGAGGCCGTCTGCCGGCAGCGGCTCAAGGCCGACCCGATGACCGGCGCATTGTTCGCGTTGATCAGGGGGCGCGGAGGCAATGTACGGTGAGGCGTCCCAATTCTCGGCCTTGGCGTAAATCTGCCAACGGACCTCCAGAACAGCCGGGTGAGCGCGATTCTCTGACGTGATCTGCTCCAGCTCCTCGTTGGCTTCCAGATGATTGCCCAACTCGACCCAGCCCTCGGCGGCTTCGAGGTGGATGCTGTCGGGTGGTTCGAGTGGTTTCACGGTGCTTCTCCACTCATTTGTGCCCAGTCGTCGTGGAGGATTGCCAGGAGCACCACGTCTTCAAACACGCCCCACTTTCGCACCCGTTGACGCAGCAGTCCTTCCCGTTTCAAGCCCACCTTTTCCAGCACCCGGCCTGACGCGGGATTCCTGACCATGTGGTGGGCGTAAACGCGATTGAGCTTCAATTCCTCGAAGGCATAGCGGACCACCCGCCGCGCCGCCTCGGTCGCGTAGCCTTTGCCCCATGATTGCACACCAATCCAGAAGCCCATTTCGGCTTGAGAATGTTCGGCATCGATCTCGCGCAGGCCCACAGCCCCGATCAACCCGGCGTCTTCCCTGGTTACAATGCCAAACACTATTGCCTTGCCGGCGCTGGACTTGGTTGTGCAGGCGGCTATCCATGCCCGAGCCTGCTCCTCAGAATAGGGGTGGGGGATGGAGATGGTCGTGTCGGCAACCTCGCGGCTGCCCGCGAATCTCGCCACGGCAACCGCATCCTCCCGTGCCAGTGGCCGGAGCAGAAGGCGTTCAGTTTCCAGGGTGGGTTGTTGATTCATGCGCCGGCGCAGACTTTTATCCAGAATCTCTTACCTGGCATCAATCCGACCATCCTCGGCTTTCCTCCCCTTTGGGCACCAGCCGCCGTGAGGGATGCCGTTCTCGATGCCCCAATCCAGCGCACCGCGATCAGCGCCAGTTTGGCCACCCGAGACACCCCTGACGATCTTCAAAGTCGGCAGGTTCATTGCTTCCTTTTTAACCCTGCCGTCGACTACAAAGCCGGTTTAGTCGGCCTGGCTCACTTACTTCCAAGCAGTTTCGCCTTTTGAGCCTGATACTCTGAATCTGTGATAGCCCCGTGTGGTACGTGATCGGCTCAAGGACAGCGCCGGGCACTACGGCATTCTATCAGAAAAACGGAAGGGTAGCGATGACGCCAGGTTTTGGAAGAGGATGTACTCCCCGTTCTCTAGGTGAGCCGAACACCGGGTGGAACGCGGGTTTTCTTGCAAAAAGCCCTGAAAGACGCAAGCGTGCCCGCTATTCAATGGATGTGCTCTGCAATCTATCGCCTGCCCATTAGGAACTCGGTGATGAGGGGGGAGGGGCAAAGGGCAAGGGAGAACCGCGCCCGCTCGGAACTCCTAGCCCCGAAGGGGCCTGAACCTCACTAATCGGTTTGGTGGAGATGGGCAGCCTGAAAGAGAATTGAACAGGGTTCTTGGGTGCTCGCGCTGGTCGGAGAATCTCAGGATCCGTCGAGGGTCGGGTTCGGACTATCGCCCAAGTTGGCCGACGGGCCGCAATCAGAGGCGCATAACGAACACAAGTTGCTTATAGACAGTGACTTCCATGCACAGTCGCGAGCGGACCTCTCTGCGCTGAATGGCGCGTTTCGATGGCCCATTTTCCGGAGTCTTGCAGCAAAGGATGCATTTTTCCCTGCTGCTGAGTGCCCCGTAGCCCTTGGGCGCAGCTTTAGGCACAGTTTTGGACACACCTTCGTTGGCAGCCGACGCGGACCGCTTCACTGACTTGTGGCACCGGCGCGACCCCACGATCACCATCGTCCAGTGCGAACGGTGAGAGACGTACAAGGCCGGCGTCAGCCCGGTCGGGGAGCCTTTCGGCGTCACGACGGCGCAAGAAGCTGACTGCGCGATTTTGATCACCAGCGACGACAAGTTCCTCATGCCGCTGCGAGGGCATGAGCTACAGGACAGGAGGATTGCAGGTGAACCCCTGCTTTCGCGGGCGGAGCGGATGCGCGGCAACCGCTCCGAGCATCCGGTTGGCAGCCTGGACGGCTTCCACGCATTTGGCGCCGACAACTTCATGCAAGGGCCCGAACTCGTGATGAAGGGGACTTTCGATCATTCCTGCTCGAAGTCTTGACTGGTGAACTTCAGCGTTCGGCAGTTCTCGGAGACCGTGCGGACCACCGTGTCAGGGACGCCACCTGGAGCGCATGCCTGGATTTCCACCGTTACGGTGATTTCGCTGTTGGGCAGGCTGGCCAGGTGTTGGATGATTTCTTTGGCGATCGTGCCGACATCCCTGGTGATGCGTGCGGGATCCACCTTCACGCTACCGAAAAACCGGGTCGGAGGAATGCTCGCAGCTACCGGGCCACCCTTGGATACCGCTGGCGGCGGAACCGATTCGCCGGTGGTCTGGCCTCCACCGGGCACTGCTGCCCCAGATCCGGCGGCATTAGCTGTGGGTTTCGGGCGTTCAGCCTCCAGTTGCGCATCAGCGACCGCAGCTCTGACCAACAGCCCAACCGCATCGGAGCCAAACCCAAGAACCTGTCCGCCTCTTAGCCCGAGATAGCGGTTCTTGGCCTCATCAAACCCTTCTGCAAAAGCGAACGTGTCGGTGCGCCAGGTCATCAGGGCAACACCGTCGCGCATTGAACTCAGTAGAACCTCGCCCTCGCGCAGGCGCTGGAGATAAGGATACCGGGCGAAGTCCTCTACCAGTTGCTTTACCGCGACATGATTGCCCCGCCAGAGAGGAATCGCGTCGAGCGCCTGCCGCAAGAACGTCGGTGTGAACTGCGTGACCATTTGGCCATCGTTTCGCAGTTTTTTGGAGGCCCGGGCCGCCAGCGGGTCCGAACCGGTCAATCGTGTTTGCTGCCATTCTAACGGCGCTTGCGGGCCGGGTTGGGTCGGAACCAGCAACCACTGGAAGGTCTCCCCGATCCGGCTCGTGGTCGTTCGGTCCCAAGTGGCCTTCTGGGTCGCCGCCTGCCTGGACTGGGACTTGTCAAGGTTCAACTCGGTTTCCTGGTCCACGATGGATTGCCAGGCAAGGTAATAACGCGCGGCTTGCTCCAACTCATCCAGCCGACTGCGGTCGGCGGCGAGAAAGACCAGCGTGTTTTGGTAAATGCGCGGACTGTTGCCCCGCTGGCGCAGAAACTCCTTTGCCGTTTCGAGTGCCAGGTTCGTTCCCTCTCTTGCGTAGGGCTTCTCCACGTCCAACACCACGAGACGAACTTCCATTTCGTCCGGCACATCACCGGAGTTGGCCGGGAAGGGGTGAATTTTCGGGAACTCCCCGCGCGAACGCAGATCCTCGCGCACGCGACGGCGAATCTCTTCCCCGACTTTGTCCTGCTCGCGTCGCAATTGCTCGGCGCGATCGTCTGCCAGTTTGGTGACCGTCGGTTGAGTCGCGTACCAGTAGCGGGCGTTGTCCTGATAAAGATACGTTGCCGCCTGTGCCAGATGCCGGAGCGCATCGCCAAAAACCGCCGGGGCTTCGCTGGGAAACACACAACCCAACTTGATGCGCCGATCCTCCTCGCCTCGGTTTGCCGCGCCGGGAATGGGCGCGGAGCCAAGGAATAACGTGCGGGCCACGCGCCGGCAGGCGGAAAAACGACCGAGATTCGGCTTCTCCCCATCGAGTTTGCGCGGCAGGGCGTCGGGACCGTCCACGTCCTTCTCGATGACCGTTTCCCAACCTCCGGGCAAATACGCCGTGAGCTGAGACACGATGCCCGGATCATCGAGCGGAACGCTCGCCGGCAGAATCAAAGGGCTGCGGTCGTTGCTTTCCCACAAGCGATGGATGACCGCCGCCATCAGCCGCAACACGCCGCGCGTGCGTTGAAACTTCACCAGCCCGGACCAGTCCTGATACAACCGCTCGAAAATCTCGGGGTGAATCGGATACGCAGCCTTGAGCTTCCGCTCATAGTCCGCCTCCCGGCATTCGGGCGGGAACTCCTGGTGATTGCTCCGGTAAAGATCACAGAACGCCTTCGCCGTGTTGTCGCGCGACGCGTAGTTCGGCTCGGGCAATGGCTGGAACAATCGGCGCCGCACGATTTCAAAACTCTCCTCGGCGTTAGCCGGACGCCACGGTGTGGCGACCCGGCCCACTACGTTCCGCAAAGCGGCCAACGCCATCCGCCCGCGCGCGCCACCGATTTCCTCGTCATTTGCATCGCTGGTGGGCGAAACGCCACCGGTGCCGTCCGCGGACGCAGGCAAGCTGATGACCAGCATTGCGCCGGGCACCGCTTTCACTTCCTCGGTCAACGTCTGGGCGAACGTGAACTGGGTCTCGAAATCGCCGCCAGGCAAATCCTTGGTATCGTGCAACCCGCGGGCGTAGGCGACCCATTCATCGATGAGGATCAGGCACGGGGCATACTTGCGGAGCAGCTTGCCCAAGGAACCGCCAGGATTCGTTGCCGTCTCATCCGACTGCTTCAGGAGCGCAAAGCCCTCCTTGCCGCCGAGTTGCCAGGCGAGTTCGCCCCACATTGTCCGCACCACCGTCCCATCGTCTTTCTTGTCCGGTTGGCCGGGTGAGATCTTATTGCCCACCAGCACTACTCGGCGAACCTCTGGGGGCAGGCCCACTTTCGCCTCCGCCATCACCGCGTCCAGGCCTGGCATTTCCGCCACCGGGCGGCCGGAAAAGAGATGCCAAAGCGCAAGCATCGAGTGCGTCTTCCCACCGCCGAAATTCGTCTGCAACTCCACAACTGGATCACTCCCGTCGCTCGCGAGGCGGCGCACCGCGCGCACCAGCAGATCCCTCAACCCCACCGTCAGGAACGTGCGGCGGAAGAACTCCTGCGCGTCGGCGTATTCGTCGGAAACCGTCTCGCGAATCTCCGGCGAAAAACTGGCCCGATAAACCTGCCACAAATCAGCCGCAAACTCCGCTTGCTGGTAGCGCCCGGACGCCACGTCGGGATGCGGTGTCACCACTTCCCGCCACGGCTTAAGTCCGGCAACCGTGCCGGATTCCAAACCGAGCGTGGTCTGCGTCTTGCGTCGTTCATGCCGGGCCTGTTCATCGAACTTCACTCGCATCAGCTCTGACTTTTGACCCTCCAGCTCGTCGGCTTCCTTTCTGGCGCCCACCGCGTTCAGCAGGCGGTGGGTTGAATCGAGTGCGCGATAGGCGTCGTCGGTGCTGAACGGTTTTTGATGCGCCCACTTGTTTCGGATTTCCAACAACTCGCTCACAATGCTGCGCTCCGCGCGCCCCAGGGTCTTCCCAAACACGTCATTCCAACATTCCCACATCACCCGCAGCAGGCCGGCCGCGTCCCATTCGGGCGCGCCTTCCGTGCCGCCGATTTGGATGCCAGAGCCGAGGACCTGCTTGGCCGTGGCCAGCCATTTTGCTCCATGGGCGCTCTTGAGCTCGCGCTCGACAAAAGCGGGTAGCCCTGCTTTTAGAACCTCCAACGCCTTGCCGACGCGTTCGTGATTGCTTTGTGCCATAAATTATTTCTCGTTTTCAGCGATTTGTTGGGCCACCGGCCGCACCCAGGCCGCAAGGCTGGGCACAAGTATCGCCAAATCTTTCTTGGTATTCGCGTCCAGGCTTTTCTTGAGGTGGTCCACATGCCGCGTCATGTCCGGACTGCCTTTCAGATAACGCAACGCCTGAATCACCAGCCCAGCCCGTCGTCCTGCGCCGAGCAGGTTGCGGGGCGCGGCGCGGCGGAACACCAGCGTCAATTTCCCAAGCGCCACCCGCCGCGGCAGGCCGTCCGTCAGGATGATGATCTTGGCCGGGACCTGATCGGACAACCCCAGCGCGTTCGCAGCGTAAGCCCCCGTGAACTGCCACTGCGCATGACTGCCCTCCATGAGCGCGCGCACCGTCGCCATGACGTCTGGCGCGGTCTGGCCGATGATCGGGTGTTGGCGAGGCAAATCATAAAGCCCGCGCCGAATCCGACGGATCTTTCCCGCCTTCGCCAGCCGGTGCAACGCCACCCCCACCGCCGACCGGCTGCCCAGGTCCAAGAACTGGTTCGGCAAAAAAACGCTACCCGCTCCGCTGCCACGGATTCGGTTAATAATGCTTTTATCAATGGTTTGCATGGCCTTCTGCCGCCAGCGTTTGTAACAAATACTGCCTAGTTTTTATTACAACAATCCGCGCCTGCCCGCAAGCACAATCTGGCCCGTCTATTGTCAGGAATCCATCCATGCCCTTCTGACAAAAACCCACTACTCCCGTGGCAACCGAGATGCCGAGGCCCTGCCGCCGAGGCCCCCGAGGAGGCGCTTGACAGCCAGGTTCCCATCCCCAATAGGCGCGGGCGGCAAATCATACGTCGCCCGCGCCCTTTGAGGCACCACGCCGGCGTTTTTGCGCTCCCACGGGTGCGGACGCCTTGGCCGCGTTCATGCACGAAGGACGGTTCACAATAACCACGTCAGATAAGCCACTCAGTCCTTTGAGTCCGCGCCGCAATTCCGCCTGTTCCTCCGTGCGAACACCGTCGTCCCAAATGACAACGATGACGCTTCGATACGGGGAATCTATGCGGAGATAAAGGGTAAGATCGGCAGCGATTTCTTCGGTCAGGACTTTCACGCTCTTTCCCTGATACCAGAACTTCACCTCGACGACCAATTCCAGACCCAGAATGCACAGATCGGCGCGCGGTTGGTAGGTTCCCGTCGGTGGCAAATACTGCTCCTCCTCCAGGGCCGGGATCAGAGGTTTGAGCACCGTGTAGAGCAGGCTCTGAAAATGGTATTCGTTTTCGATATGCCAGCGGCGCGCTTCTGCCCCGTGCCTGGCCGTTCGCGGCTTGTCCTCCCACGTCCAGCGTTGGAAAACCGCCGGCACACGATGCAGAACACCCGCCACGTCTCCGACCGTGAGCGCGGTGACATCGAAATCCATGGCACGGGCGACGGCCCAATCTAATGCGGCCAGTCGGAGCCCGGCCTCAAAGCCATCACTTACCCCTGCGGCGTCGGAGAGCGCGGACTTGAGCACATCGCTGACGGATTTCTCCGCCGGAGCGCCCCATCCACGGCGTTGAAGCGCGGCCGCCAGCCACACGGGGTCACCGCCTTCGTGACGATTCTCCTTCGTTTTGCCAATCCTGCCGCCCAAGCTATTCAGCAGTCCACGCCGCCAGCTTCCATTCTCGATGAGAGTATCGGCATCCTTCCACGCCGAGGCCGCCCATTGCTCAAACTGCTTTTGCCCCTCGATGGCCAGAACGGCCTCCGCTCCGGCAACCGCCCCGGCAAAACTCAGAGGGTCTGCCACTACGCCGCACGGCTCGCCTCCGGTCGCAAAATTGGGCCGCCCCATGGACCACTCCAATTGCCGTGTGAATTCGGCGGCAAAGCGGGGCTTCAGAGAATCGATGGCGCACGCGAAGCCGAGCACCGCCACATTTCGCGAGTTCCGGTCTGCGCCTTTCGCGGCGGAGGCCCGCCCGGCCGCTTCCTCCAACATCGCAATGAACTCGTCCTGCCGCAGCAGCCAGCCCAGAAACGCGGCCGCGAGCGGATTGCCCTTCGCATCGGCCACGGCTGTCTTGCGCAAAACTTCGCGAGCGTCCGTGATCAGCATGAGGCTCTCGGTTTTCACAGAAACCACCTCAGCCGGTTGAGTCGCCCGTGGATTGAATCCACGCTGAAGTGCGGCAACGCCCCCAGCCTGCCCAGCAGGCGCGCGATGAGCTGAGAATAGGCGATGGTCACCGGCATCCTTGCCATGTCGAAGCTCTGCCATGAATGGCCCGCAAACGTATAAACCTGCTCCGTCAGGTATTTCATGTCAGTGAACGTCGAGCAGCGGTGCAGGTGCAGGAGCACCGGATACGGCAATCCATCGGTCGGCTTCTTGATCTCCCGCGCTCCAGTCAGCGAAAGGATGGTATTGGACTTGTTGAGTGTGAGATAGGTCCCACGCGTTGGGGCAAACTCGCCCTTCATAACCCCTGCGCTGTAGGACTTTGCCCCGATGCTGTCGCTGTCGAACAGCACTGTGTCATGGTCTTGTGCCACGTGCAGGAAGGCAAAATCAACGTGGAAATCCGTCAGGCTTTCCGCGACGGCTTTCACCGCGTCGGCCTCGGTGTCCTTCAGCGGTTTGAAGGAGTGGAAAATCAGCCGCACTTCATCGTCCTTTTGCCAGTTCATGTCCTTGCGCGCCCTTTCGATGGCACTGGTCAGCATGTCCACGACGGCCTTGCCGTATTCTTCGAACGGCACCGCGTTCGACATGTTGCCGAGCAGGTAACGGCCCTCGCTCGTGAACAAGGTCGTTATGCCGACCATGCGTTGCCGCGCCCCAAGTCGTGAGTCGCTGATGGAGGTGCTGCCTAACCCCACCACAAGCTCGTGTGCCATCGGATTGTCCACCTTCAAGTGCCATGGTGTGCCGCCGAGTTTGGCGTAGCTCGCCAGCGCGATGTTGCTCAAAATGAAATCCAAACCCGAACCCTTACGGCGCATCGTCTCTGTCATGAATTCTTGCGTTGGGATCTGCTGCGAAAGGAACGTAGCCTTGGCGACCAGGTAGGGGTTCGCCTCGCCGCGCAATTCATGGCTCGCCTCGTTCACTTGCACAAACGCCAGATGCCACCGCTCGGCCTCCGTGGTGACTGACGTCAACGCGTCCTGCGCCGCTTTCCTGTAAGCCGCCGCCGTCGGGCCGTCCGCCACGAAGAACCGCACGTCTTTGCCCTGCAACCGGTAGGTCTTTACGAATCCGTTTGGGAAGAAGCATTTCCGCCCTGGCTCGTTGTGGCCCTCCAACAACTTCTGCAGGAATTGCTCCACTTCGCCTTTGCGGTTGCGCTCGCACACCACACAGATGCGCGGCTTCGACGGCGTGAAGCCTTGTTGGCTGTACGGCCCAAGCTCGAAAATTCCACGCTTGGCGTCAGCCAATGCCGGTTTGTTGAATGTCCGGTCAAAAACGTAGAGCGCTTGTGGTGCTTGGCGGACTGTCGGGAATCGATGCCCCTCCGTGTCCAGGTGCGGCAGCACCTGCGCTTCAATTCCCGGCAGCAGCCTGAGCGGTTTTTGGGTCAGGCGATTTTCGATGCGCGCCAGTTCGCTGAGTTTCTTCGGCCCAACTTGCACTGCCGACTGCAGATCGAAAAGCCGCCGCTCAATAATCGTCGCCCTGCTGCCAAAGGCGGCGGTGAGACACCGCATGAACCCGTCGTAATCAGCTTCGACCTCCACGTCCTTCGCCTCCACCGTACTCCGCCCCTCGCGGCAGTCCGCCAACTGCAGCGTATTGCCGTTTACCGACGCCACCCGCCCAACGAGCCGCGCACGCGGCTCGATGCGCTTATCATTGAACGGTGACTTCTCGGACACGTAAAGCCCGGCGAGGTTGAATAGATCGGCGATCCAGTCCGAGCAAGGCCGGATCATCCGCCGGTAAGTGTGATGGTCGAACACCAGACCGAGAAACGGCTCTTGGCCATCAAACTGGAACACCCGCGCCTCAATCGCGTGCGCCAGACGCACGAGCAACCAAGGTGGCACGGGGGAGCCAGTCACCGCTTGCGCGATGAAATCGTGCTCCTTTTCCGCGGACAGCACTTTCAGCGGCCCGACATCCACGATCTTCCGGCCCGATTTTCCGGCGAAGCTGGAGATGAAACTCTCGTCCACAAGTTGTCGTGCCACGCCCAAATTCTCTCGCAACCGAATCCTCCGCGTTTCAGGGGCGAGTGTGCAGGCCGCGCCATCGAGCCGCACGGCGTAGACCAGGTCCCTCTTTTGCCCGTTCTCCTCGAGATTCAGTCGTTTGAAGACGTGCGTCCCGGCGTGCTTGGCTCGAAAATCGCGCATCGCCTCGCGGGAATCGTAGGGCAGGACCCCCACCGGGATTTCCACATCCGGCAGGCTGATCGGAAAGATGTTCAGGTGCAGATGGCTCATGTATATCTATGTGGTGAGAAAATCGATGATGTCAGTTCCGTGTGCTCGAACCGCGTCTTCAAATCCTTCCAGGTAAAACCTGCATCGTCCGTCCCTCGAAACCCATGGGTGGGCATAAGGGCATTCGAGCGGCTTGGATTCGCCGCTCAGGCGAATTAAGGCCTGAAACATTTCGATGCTCGGCCAATCGCGGATGGAAAAATCCGGGTGCCAGCGCGGACCACGAATACCGGGCGGCGCGTAGTCAATTATCACCACGCGACGATTACCACCATGAATTCGCGTCAGGCGGCTTAACAAACGGTTGAAATGAAGGTCACCAAATGAATAACCGGCAACCAGTAGTCGAGGGCTGTTCAGCAGCGCGGCATGCAGAACGGCCTGATATGTGGAATACGGAATGCCAAGCAATTTGTCCGGTTTGCGTTGGCCGGTTATGATTGGCCCGGCGATGGCGCTCTCGCCAGATTGGGCGCGGTTTCGTGAGCGCCAAAACCACGTTCTTTTTGCTTCGGTGTGGGACGTAAAGCGATATAGATCTTCGTGTTGATCTTCGAAAAGGAACCGATTGGGATTCGTGAAACGTGGATAGCCGTAGAACACCGAACCATGCAGATGAAGAACGCGCGTTGCATTTGCATTGACAATGCGAGCCGGGTCGAAGCGTAATATCCCAGGATCGAGGGCGGCAAACCCGTCATCCCAAGCAGCTCTGGCCAAGCTGCGTTCGATGCAATCGTCATAGTTC